>ERZ773276.525-NODE-525-length-41579-cov-7.828509_pt1 | contig 41579 bp, 35 predicted proteins | sample MGYA00511386_ERZ773276 | MGnify/ENA primary metagenome ERZ773276 (study PRJEB29015, sample SAMEA2737778) | human gut metagenome | biome: human gut; feature: human-associated habitat; material: faeces | place: China | collected 2012 ...
TGCCGCACCTCGCTCGCCGTATCGGCACTTAGAATTATGCGGTATTGCCCTTAAAATAGAGGGGTTTGGGTCTGCCGCAGCGGGGCATGGGGTTCCGTTGCGGCATTTTGTTTGCTTTTTTTATGTAATGCACCGCCATCATACGCGGTGCATTTTTGTTATTTGGTGTAGCTTTCCACCATGCGGTCAAAGTCGATCAAAGCTTTTTCTGCCCCGCGGGAAAGTCTGTGCACGGTGCGGCGGATCTGGCGGTGGTCCTGTGTGGCGGCATATACGGCGGCACCGCCAATGGCCATCCCCACGGCGGCAGCGGCAACGGTCGGGATCATGTTTTCCATTTTGCATTGCTCCTTTTGGTGTTTTTGGCTTTGGGATGCCGGCTTTCCATTCATCCCAGCCTGGGGATAGTTTTTCCATACAGTTTCGTGGTTATGCGTCTTTTTCTGCGGGGAAGTTTGTGGTAAAATCAGTACAGACGTTTGGAAAAGACGTTTTCAGCCGCCGCGCATTCACTTCCCTGCTGCGGGCTGACCTAAATTCGATATAGAAATGAGCGTTTTTCTTATGTCCAATGCACCTAAAACAGTTCTGTGCATCCATGATCTGCCCGGCTTTGGGCGGGCAGGGCTTTCGGTCATTGTGCCTGTGCTTTCGGCGCTGGGGGCACAGGCCGTTGCCGTACCAACAGCAGTGCTTTCCACCCACACGGGCGGGCTGGGCACCCCGGCCAAGCTGGCCAACCCCGGTTACGGCCCCGCAGCCCTGGAGCATTACCGCCGCCTTGGCCTGCGGTTTGACTGCATTTATTCCGGCTACCTGGCCGATGCCAGCCAAGCCAAGCTGGTAGAGCAGGCCATGGATCTTTGGCCGGACGCCCTGACGGTGGTTGACCCCGTGATGGGCGACCACGGCCGGATGTACCGCGGCCTTGCGCCGGAAATGGTGCCCGCCATGTATACCCTGTGTTCCCGTGCCAGCCTGATTCTGCCCAACACCACCGAAGCCGCCCTGCTGCTGGGCGATCCGATGCCCGGTGTGACCGGCGAAGCGGAATTGCATACCGCGCAGACCCAGGCGCAGCGCCTAACGCGCATCTGCCCGCGGGTGCTCATCACCGGTGTGGCCGCCGGGCGCGGCATTGCCTGCGTTGGGGCAGACCGTACCACCGGCGAAAGTCTGGTGCGCACCCCCATGGTACCCAAGAGCTTCCATGGCACGGGGGATATTTTTGGTGCGGTGCTGGTCGGGCGGCTGCTGCAGGGCAACGTACTGCCCGCCGCTGCACAGGCTGCTGCCGTGTTTGTGGCCGACTGCCTGAAAGCCACCCCCGACGAAGCGGACGAGCGCCTTGGCGTGTGGCTGGAAAACGTTCTGCCCCGGCTGATGCAGAACCCGGAATAAGAAGCAATAAGGATGTGTAAATTTTGCCAACTGTAAATATTGTACTGGTTGAACCGCAGATCCCCCAGAATACCGGCAATGTTGCGCGCACCTGCGCCGTGACCGGTGCCCGCCTGCACCTGGTTGGGCCGATGGGTTTCACGATCGATGATAAAAAATTAAAGCGCGCCGGTCTTGACTATTGGGGCCAGCTTGATATAACATATTATCAGGATCTGGATGCGTTTTTTGCGGCAAATCACGGCCCGTTCTTCTACTTTACCTCCAAGGGGCCGCAGCGCCATACCGACGCCCATTATCCGGATGGTTCCTATCTGGTGTTTGGCCGCGAGGACGCTGGCCTGCCGGAAGAGCTGCTGGCCGCTAACCAGCAGCAGTGCGTGCGCATGCCCATGCGCAAAGGCGAGCGCTGCCTGAACTTATCCAATGCTGTAGCTGTGGGGGTATACGAAGTTCTGCGCCAGTGGGACTTTGCCGACCTGGAAACACACGGCCAGCTGACCCGATTTGAATGGAAGTGAGGCCAAAGATGAGTGATGTGAAAGTTGCTTTTTTAACGGATTCCTGCTCCGACATTCCGCAGGAACTGACCGATAAATACGGCATTGATGTGATTGGGTTCCACATTATGCTGGACGGCAAGGAATACCTGGAACGCAAAGACATGACCAACAACCAGTTCTATGAGATGATGCGCCAGTCCAAAAGCGTACCCACCACCGCCGCCATCACCCAGCTGGAATGGGTGGATATCTATACCAAATATGTAGACGCCGGTATACAGGACCTTGTGCACCTGTGCATCAACGCCGGTGGTTCCAGTACATACAATAACGCCGTAAAGGCTGCCGAACTGCTGGAAGACGAGCGCCCCGGCCACAAGATGAAGATTCATCTGATCGATTCGCACACCTACTCCATGCCGTATGGCTGGTATCTGTGCGAGTGCGCCCGCAAGGTGCGTGCCGGTGAGCCGCTGGATGCCTGCCTGCGCGAAATGCAGGACAAGCTGGCCCGGGTGGAAATCTGCCTTGCCGCATACAGCTTAAAGCAGATGAAAAAATCTGGCCGTGTTTCCGCCGCCGCTGCCGTTGTGGGCGATTTGATGGGCATCCGCCCCATCATCAGCCTGAACGATGGCATCAGCAAGGTGGAAGCCAAGGTGCGCGGTGACAACAACGTGCCGCCTGCCATGGTCAAGTGGGTCAAGAGCCGCGTGGACGATGTGAAGAAAATGCCTTACATGGTTGCTTACACCAGCTCCACCGCCAAGCGTGACGAACTTGTCAAGCTGTGCAAAAAAGAGTTTGGTCATGCGCCTCTGCTGGTGTTCCAGCTGGGCTGCGTTGTGAGCGCCAACACCGGCCCGGATGGTATTGCCATTGTATTTGAAGGCAAGCCCCGCCGCCTTGTGGATTACGCGGTGCCGCTGCCGTAAAAAGGGGTTGCTTTTTTCTGCTCTTCCTGCTGCTGTGTGCGGGAAGAGCATTTTTGTTATGGTGTAAGACTTGTAAAACGGAGGATGTATGGAGCAAAAAAGTTTAACCCTGCGGGAGTGCCTGATCGGTGACCGCACCTTTTACCGCCATGTTGCGGTGGTGGTTCTGCCTATTATTGTGCAGAACACCCTGTCCAACGTGGTCAGCCTGCTGGATAATGTGATGGTTGGCCAGGTGGGCACCCTGCCCATGAGCGCCGTTGCCATCATCAATCAGCTGCTGTTTGTGTTCAACCTGTGCATCTGGGGTGCGCTGGCCGGGGCGGGCATTTTTGGTGCCCAGTATTACGGCCAGGGCAACATGGAGGGCGTGCGCCAGACCCTGCGCATGAAACTGCTGATTGCGGTCGGCCTGCTGGTCATCGCGTTCGGAGTGCTGCTGGGGGCCGGGCGGCCGCTGATCGAACTGTATATTTCAGCCGACACCACCGCCGCCGATGCCGCCGCCACGATGGAGTATGCCCTGGGCTACCTGCGTGTGATGCTGGCGGGGCTGATTCCCTTTGCGCTGACTCAGGCTTACGCCAGCACCCTGCGGGAATCCGGCCAGACAACGCTTCCCATGCGCGCCAGCATGATTGCCATGGGCATCAACTTTGTGTTCAACGGCCTGTTGATCTTTGGCCTGTTCGGCTTTCCTGCTTTGGGCGTAGTGGGTGCCGGTATTGCCACTTCGCTCAGCCGCTTTGTGGAGTTTGTCATCGTGGTCAGCGGGGCGCACCGCAGTGCCGAGCGCTACCCGTTCATGGAAGGCGTGTTCCGCAATTTCCACATTGACGGCAATCTGGCCCGCCAGGTGGCGATCAAGGGTTTCCCCCTTCTGCTGAACGAATGCCTGTGGAGCATGAGCCAGGCCATGCTGCTGCAATGCTATTCCGTGCGCGGCATCCAGGCCATTGCTGCCATGAACATTACCAACACCATCACCCAGATTTTTAACGAAGTTTTCCTTTCGCTGGGCAATGCCACGGCCATTCTGGTTGGGCAGGAGCTTGGTGCCAGCCGCATGACCGGTGCACGCCGCACCGCATGGCGGATGATCACCCTGAGTGTTTCCAGCTGCGCGGTGATGGGCACGCTGCTGGCCCTGTTCAGCCCGCTGATCCCCCACATTTACAACACCGAACCCGCCATCCGGGAGCTTGCTTCCAGCGTGATTCGCACGGCGGCGCTGTGCATGCCGCTGTTCGCCTTTGCCAACGCTGCCTACTTTACGCTGCGTTCCGGCGGCAAAACGCTGATCACCTTCTTTTTTGACAGCTGCTATACCTGGCTGATCAACTTTCCCATTGCCTTTGTCCTCAGCCGCTATACGGCACTGCCGCTGCCCATCGTTTACCTGTTTGTGAACGGGGTGGATCTGCTCAAGTGCATCATCGGGTTTATTCTGGTCAAAAAAGGCGTGTGGGTCAATAACATTGTGGCATCCAGCCAGGATGTCCCGCAGGCAGACTGATGGCGGGAGGAAAACGCATGAACATCCAGATTTTTGGCACCAACAAAAGCTTTGACACCAAAAAGGCGCAGCGCTGGTTCAAAGAGCGGCGCATCAAGTTCCAGATGGTGGACCTGAAAGAAAAGGGCCTGAGCCGCGGTGAGTTTGACCGCGTGTGCCAGGCCGTGGGCGGCTGGCAGGCCCTGGTGGACGAAACCGCCAAAGACCAGGATACCCTTGCCCTGCTGCGCTGGCTGGACGAAAGCCAGCAGGCTGACAAACTGTTTGAAAACCAGCAGCTTTTGCGCCAACCCATTGTACGCAATGGCCGCGCCGCCACAGTGGGGTACCGGCCGGAGGTTTGGGAGAAGTGGGAATAAAGTTAGGAGTTAGGAGTTCGGAGTTCGGAGTTCGGAGTTCGGAGTTCGGAGTTCGGAGTTCGGAGTTCGGAGCATTGTATGCAGGCTGAGCCTTCCTGTCAACTGCTTTTTCTTGTAAATTCGCTTATTCTTGCTTTCTATTTGCTTCTTTGTTTGCTTTTATCTGCCCTGCATTTTGTGCTTCTGCCGGAATGCAGGGTTTATTTTTTATAGGAGATTGACATAACGAACGGGGTTTGTTATAGTGCTTTTAGGTTCCTATTTCATGTTGCTTTTTATGGTATTTTTTTACTTTTGTGAGGTGTTTTTATGGCGTATATTTTTGTGAACGTCAACCGTTCGGTCGGCACCATCAACCCCAACATTTACGGTCAGTTTTCGGAACATCTGGGCCGCTGCATCTATCAGGGCATTTATGTCGGTCAGGCTTCTGATATTCCCAACACCAACGGCATGCGCAATGATGTTGTATCCGCGCTGAAAGCCCTGCATGTGCCCGTGCTGCGTTGGCCGGGCGGCTGCTTTGCCGATACCTATCACTGGCGCGACGGCATTGGCCCCAAGGAGAACCGCAAAACCATTGTAAACACCAACTGGGGCGGCGTGACCGAGGATAACAGCTTTGGCACCCATGAATTTATGGAGCTGTGCCGCCAGATTGGCTGCGAAGCATATTTCAGCGGCAATGTGGGCAGCGGCACCGTGCAGGAATTTTCGGACTGGGTGGAATACTGCAACATGGGCGGCATTTCCCCCATGGCATCAGAGCGCCGCGCCAACGGGCAGGACGAACCGTTCAACGTAAAATACTGGGGCATTGGCAATGAAGCCTGGGGCTGCGGCGGCAGTATGCGTGCCGAGTATTATGCCGATTTGTGCCGCCAATATTCCACCTACCTGCGCAACTACTCGCCGGAGCACAAAATCTTCAAGATCGCATCCGGCGCCAACGTGGCGGATTACCACTGGACCAAAACCGTGATGGAGCGCGCCGGGCAGGCCGTAGATGCGGTATCACTGCATTACTATACCCTGCCCCATCAGGATTGGCAGCACAAGGGCTCGGCCACAGACTTTACCGATGAGGAATACTATACCACCCTGCACAAGACCCTGCGGATGGAAGAACTGGTGGAGAACCACACCCGCATTATCAAGCAGTATCAGGGCGACCGCAAAGTGGGCCTGGCCGTGGATGAATGGGGCACCTGGTACGATGTGGAACCGGGTACGAACCCCGGCTTCCTTTACCAGCAGAACACCATGCGCGATGCGCTGGTGGCGGCCATCAACCTGAATATCTTCAACAACCACTGTGATACCGTCTGCATGGCCAACATTGCCCAGATGGTCAACGTGCTACAGGCCATGATCCTGACCGAAGGCAGCAAGATGGTGCTGACCCCGACCTATCATATATTTGAAATGTACAAGGGCCACCAGGGTGCCAAGCAGCTGGAAAGCTATGCGGAGACCACCCTGCTGAACCACGATGACCAGGCGGTGCCCGATCTGCATGTCAGTGCCAGCCAGCAGGCAGACGGCAGTATTCTGGTCACTGCGGCCAACCTGAACGATACGGCAGCTATCCCTGTTACCTGCATGCTGGGCGGGGCCAAGCCCACCGGTGTAACAGCCCGCGTGCTGGCCGGTGCCCCCGCCGCCCACAACACCTTTGCCGCGCCGGAGCAGGTTGTCCCCGCGGAACTGAACACCAGCCTGACGGCGGACGGCTTTACCGCCACCCTGCCGCCGTGCAGCGTAGCCGCTTTTGTGGTGAACCAGTAATGGAAGCCCAGCCCAAGCGCTGCCGCCGCTGCTTATTGCAGGATATGGCGGACGAAAACGACTATTACGCCAGCGTGGTGCGCTACCGCGCCACCATGCCCCGCCGTGTGCGCACCCCGGATGCGGAATACACTGCCCGGCTGGAACATTGCCGCACCTGCCCCAGCCTTAACGCCGGGACCTGCATGCAGTGCGGCTGCTATGTGGAAATGCGCGCCGCCCGCACAGACATGCACTGCCCGCTGGATAACGCGCCCTGGTAACAAACCTCTCTATCATTTTCCCCCGCACCGGCAGCCCGCCCGGTGCGGGATTTTTTGTCTGCAAAGGCAGTATTTTGCTCTTTTGCTGCAATATTATGCCCCTTTCCCCCTTGTATCCCCCATTTTCATTTGTTATAATAACAATTTGTTGAGCAACTTAGGATTTTAGGCTCCGCCTGGTTTTCAGGCGCAAACCCACCCAAGCCTGGCGGTCTTGGGCGCGGTCAAAATCTATCCGCCGGAGTGTAATTTTATGTCTACTAGCAAAAACAAACTGTCCGTTCAGACCCTGGTACGCTGCGCCATGATCGCCGCAGTTTACACCGTGCTTTGCCTGGTATTGCAGCCGTTCTCTTACGGCGCGGTACAGGTGCGCGTGGCCGAAGCATTCTGCCTGCTGCCGGTGTTTGGGGCCGAATACATTGTGGGCGTTACCCTGGGCTGCCTGCTGGCAAACCTGCTGGGTTCCACCATGGTGGATGTGGTGTTTGGCACTGCCGCCACCCTGATTGCCTGCCTTGCCACCTATGCCCTGCGCAATGTGCGCTGGAAAGGGCTGGCAATTCCGGCGTCTTTCCCTCCTGTTATCGCCAATGCACTGATCGTTGGCGCGTTTGAAATCACTGTGTTCTTCTCGGATTCTGCCCCCACGGCCACCATGGCGGTATTCAACGCCGTTGCTGTTGGCGTTGGTGAGATCATCAGCTGCTGTGTGCTGGGTGTTGCCCTGGTCAAGCTGATCGAGAGCAACGAATCCCTGAACAAAATTTTTGCAGAACAATAACCGCTTTCCCTGTATTCATTAAAAGGAGCTGCCATGAAACCGAGCCTTGTTTTATGGGACTGGAACGGCACCCTGCTGGATGATGTTGCCCTTTGTGTGGACGCGCTCAACCGTCTGCTCCGCATCTATCATTACCCGCAGCAATACAGCCTTGCCCAGTACCGTGAGATTTTTGGCTTTCCGATTGAAGATTATTATATTCGCGCAGGGTTCGATTTTTCCAAAAACTCCTACAAAGAGCTTGCCGATGATTACATGCAGGATTACCTGGCCCGCGCCGGGGCCTGCCCGCTGGCAGAAAGTGCTGTGCCCGCCCTTTCCCTTTTGAAAGGTGCCGGGGTGCAGCAGGTCATTCTTTCGGCTTCCAACTTGCCGGTTTTGGAACAGCAGGTCACGGAGCGCGGAGTGCGCCCCTACTTTGACCGCCTGCTGGGGTTGGATAATATTTACGCCCGCAGCAAAGTGGAAGTCGGCCTGGCTTATCTGACTGAACTGAAGCAGCGCGGTGCCGTACCGGCGCAGGCTATTATGATTGGGGATTCTGTCCACGATTTTGAGGTTGCCCAGGCGCTGGGCGTGCGGTGTGTGCTGCAAACCGCTGGGCATCAGAGCGCACAGCAGCTGCGTGCCACCGGTGCCCCCGTTGTGCCGGATATTTTGGCCGCTGCGCAGTATTGCCTGAACGAGCTGTAACAAGTTTTGGGATAGGAGATCATAACGAATGACGGATAGCATAAAAGGCGCTCTGCTGACAATGTTCGGCGGCATGTGCTGGGGTGTTTCCGGCTGCGTGGGGCAGTATCTGTTTACCAGCCAGGGCATGGATTCCACCTGGCTGGTGCCCATCCGGCTGTTTTTGGCCGGTGTGATTCTGTGCATCTATTACGGTGTGCGCAACTGGCGCCAACTGGTGAACCCCTGGCGCAGCTGGCGCAACGCGCGCGACCTTGTGATCTATGGCCTGGCTGGCGTCAGCTTTTGCCAGTTCACCTACTTTTTGACCATCCAGCTTTCCAGCGCCGGTGTGGGCACCATTTTGCAGGATCTTTCCCCCGTGCTGATTCTGCTGGTGGTCTGCATCCAGCAAAAGCGTGCGCCGCGGCTGTTTGAGGTGTTCTCCATTGTGCTGGCGCTGGGTGGTGTATTTATGCTGACCACCCACGGCAGCCTGACCAACATGGCGGTTTCGCCCGCTGCGCTGGTTGTTGGTATTATCAGCGCGTTCTGCGTTGTTATTTACACCATATGGCCCCAAAACCTGCAAAAACAGTACCCCACACCCATGCTGCAGGGTTGGGCATTCCTGATGGGCGGCACTTTCTTTGCGCTGGTGTTCCGCCCGTGGCGGATGAACTACGTACCCAACGCGGCCGGCATTGCCGGTATTGCGGCGGTCGTGCTCATCGGCAACGTGCTGGCGTTCAGCTGTTACATGAGCGGCGTCAAGTACATTGGGCCGCAGAAATCCAGCCTGTTCAGCTTTGCGGAACCGGTTACGGCAGCCATCATCAGCACGCTGGTGCTCGGTTCCCCCTTTACCGTGTGGGACGCCATCGGCTTTGTTTGCATCTTTTTGATGCTGGTGCTGCTGTTCATCAGCAACGAAAAGCAGGCCAAAAGCGCTGCAAGCGCATGATAACCGGCCAAGTTTCAACAAAAGCCGCTGAAACAGTTTAATATTTGCATTTTACACCCGCGCAGGTTTGACACAGTACCCTGCGCGGGTGTATTATATTAAAGTATAGCATTGTATCCAACAGGGGTTCCCCTGCTGATCCATTCGCCGCCATGCGGCAGAAATACAGGTGTTTACTTATGTCTTTTATGGAAAAACTGTTCGGTAATTTTTCCGACAAAGAGCTCAAGCGCATCAAACCCATTGCCAACAAGGTGCTGGAACTTGAGCCCGAAATGCAGAAACTTACTGACGAAGAATTGCAGGCCAAAACCCCGTACCTGAAAGAAAAGCTGAAAAACGGGGCCAGCCTTGACGATATCCTGCCCGAAGCGTTCGCCGTCTGCCGCGAAGCGGACTGGCGTGTGCTGGGCCTGAAGCCCTACCCGGTGCAGATCATCGGCGGCATTGTGCTTCATCGTTCCTGCATTGCCGAGATGCAGACCGGTGAAGGCAAGACCCTGGTGGCCACCATGCCCGTTTACCTGAATGCCCTGACCGGCGAAGGCGTGCATGTTGTTACCGTCAACGATTACCTGGCCAAGCGCGACAGCGAATGGATGGGCAAGGTTTACCGCTTTCTTGGCTTGACGGTCGGCCTGGTTATCCATGACGTACAGCCGCAGGACCGCCGCAAGGCTTACCTGGCGGATGTTACTTACGGCACCAACAACGAGTTTGGCTTTGACTACCTGCGTGACAACATGGTGGTTTACAAGGCCAGCATGGTGCAGCGCGGCCATGCTTACGCCATCGTGGACGAGGTGGACTCCATCCTGATTGATGAAGCCCGTACCCCGCTGATCATCTCCGGCAAGGGCGAAGATTCCAGCGTGATGTACAAGCGCGCGGACGACTTTGCCAAAACGCTGAAAAAGTCTGTCATCGTTGAACTGGACGACAAAGTAGAAGCCGACGAACAGGTTGACGGTGATTACGTTGTGGACGAAAAGCACAAGACCTGCACCCTGACCGAAAGCGGCGTTAAGAAAGCCGAAGCATGGTTCAATGTTGAGAACCTGGCCGATGCCGACAACATGACCCTGCGCCACTATATTGACGGTGCCATCAAGGCCCGCGGTGTGATGCACCGTGATACCGACTATATCGTGAAAGACGGCGAGGTCATCATCGTTGATGAATTCACCGGCCGTCTGATGTATGGCCGCCGCTTCAATGACGGTCTGCACCAGGCCATTGAAGCCAAGGAAGGCGTGACCGTTGCTGCTGAGAGCAAGACTTTGGCCAGCATCACCTTCCAGAATTATTTCCGCATGTACAAAAAGCTGGGCGGCATGACCGGTACGGCTTCCACCGAAGCGGACGAGTTCAGCGAAATTTACGGCTTGCAGATCGTATCCATCCCCACCAACAAGCCCCGCGCCCGCAAGGACCTGCCGGACAGCGTGTACAAGACCATCAACGGTAAGTATAATGCCGTGATCGAGCAGGTTGCCGAATGCCACGCCAAGGGCCAGCCCGTTCTGGTTGGTACCGTCAGCGTGGAAAAGAGCGAGGCGCTTTCCAAGCTGCTGAAAAAGCGCGGCATTGAGCACAATGTGCTGAACGCAAAGCAGCATGAGCGCGAAGCCGAAATCGTTGCACAGGCCGGTAAGCAGGGCGCTGTGACCATCGCCACCAATATGGCTGGCCGCGGCACCGATATCATGCTGGGCGGCAACGTGACCTATATGGCAAAGGCCACCCTGCGCAAAGAGCTGACCCGCCAGATGAATGCCGACCTGGAAGTGCTGAAGGACGAATACGAGCACGCCAAAGCCCGCGCCAAGGCACAGGGCCTGCCCATCCCCCCTGCCCCGGACACAGCCTATGAAGCAAAAGTTGAAATGCTGATGACCGAGTGCGACGGCCATGCCGACACCCAGGATGCTGATATTCTGGCTGCCCGCAAGCGCTTTGACGAGCTGGTTGCAGAATATGAACCGGAAGTCAAGCGCGAAGCCGAGGCTGTGCGCGAAGCTGGCGGCCTGTTCATCATTGGCACTGAACGCCACGAAAGCCGCCGTATTGATAACCAGCTGCGCGGCCGTGCCGGCCGTCAGGGCGACCCCGGTGCATCCCGTTTCTTCCTGAGCCTGGAAGATGACCTGATGCGCATTTTCGGCGGTGAGCGCGTGCAGGGCCTGATGGATACCCTGGGCCTGGACGAGGACATGCCCATCGAGAACAAGCTGATCACCAACACGATCGAGAGCGCCCAGAAAAAGCTGGAAGCTTCCAACTTTGCCATCCGTAAGCAGGTGCTGCAGTATGACGATGTCATGAACCAGCAGCGCGAGATCATCTACAAGCAGCGTCAGATGGTGCTGGACGGCGAGGATATCTCCGACAAGCTGCACGAGATGATGAAGCAGTCCATCGACGAGACCTGCGAGTCCTTCCTGAGCGGCGAAACCGCCGACGATTGGGATTTTGCCGCCCTGCGCCGCCACTACCTGAACTGGCTGTGCCTGCCCACTGATTTTAACTACACTGCCGAGCAGCTGAATGATCTGAAGCGCGAGGATGTTGCCAAGGTGCTGTATGAGCGCGGCATGAGCATTCTGGAAAGCAAGGAGCAGAAGTACGGTGCCCCCATGATGCGCGAACTGGAGCGTATCTGCCTGCTGCGCAATGTTGACTCCAAGTGGATGGAGCACATTGACAACATGGACCAGCTGAAGCAGGGCATGAGCCTGCGCGGTTACGGCCAACGCGACCCCATTGTGGAATACCGCATTGAAGGCTTTGCCATGTTTGACGAGATGATCGCCACCATCCGCGAGGATGCCGTACACATGCTGCTGACCATTGAAGTGCGCCAGCAGAACCAGGAGCCGAAACGCGAACAGGTTGCCAAGCCCACCGGCGAAGGCGCACCGGCTCAGGCTGGTGCCAAGGGTGCCACCCCTGTGCGCGTGACCAAGATTGGCCGCAACGATCCCTGCCCCTGCGGCAGCGGCCTGAAATGGAAAAAATGCACCTGCAAAGAGTATCACCCTGACCTGTAATTGAACCTTTTCCACCGTGCGGCGCGGGGCTGACCCCTGCGCCGCACATTTTGATTTTATGATTGCTGCCTGCCCGGCTGCGGGCAGGCATAACGAGGTATTGTTATGAAAGCCAGAATCCAGCAGGAACCGCGCTGTGTGCTGCTGTGGCAGGTTGCCCCCGGCAGTGCCGAGCACGCCGCGGTGGAACACGCTGCACGCCTGAGCCGCCTGAAAGTCCGCCTTTTGACCGCCGCCGACCTGGGCACCACCATGGAAGCCCTTTGCACCGGGCGGCACACTGGCGGTGAAGCCGCCCCCGCCCCGGATGTACCGGAGCGCCCGGCCATGATTGTGAGCGGGCTGCGGCATGACAACGGCGATCTGGGCCAGTTTGTGGATGAAGTGCGCCGCGGCGGGGCGGTGATCCCGCTGCGCGCCATGGTAACCCCCACCAGCCGCGGCTGGACCCTTGCTGCCCTGCTGGCCGAACTGAACCGCGAGCATGAACACGTGGGAGGCCAGGCATGAAGCGCCGCCTGACCTGTGCGGTGCTGGCGCTCTGCCTGCTGCTGAGCGGCTGTGCGGCAGCTGGAACCACCAGCCCCCAGCGCTACAGCGTAACTTGGTGGGATGTGTTTGACACCGTTACTGTCATCAGCGGCTATGCCGACAGTGAAGCCGACTGGAACACCCAGATGACCGCCCTGCATGCAGACCTGCTGCGGTATAACCAGCTGTATGATATTTACAACCACTATGACGGCATGACCAACCTGGCGGATGTAAACGCCGGAGCCGCCGCTGCCCCCGTTGCCGTTGGGAATGAGATTATGAACCTGCTGACCTTCGCGCAGGAGATGTACCAGGCAACGGACGGTGCCTGCAATGCCGCTGCCGGGGCGGTGCTGCGCTACTGGCACGATGCCCGCACCGCCGCGGGCGATGGAGCCGAGGTAAGCGCCGATATTCTGCCCAAAACCGCCGACCTGCAGGCTGCGGCTGCCCACTGCAATATGGATGATTTGATTTTGAACCAGAATACCGGGACGGTGTATTTTGCAGACCCGGAATTGCAGCTGGACGTTGGCAGCATTGGCAAAGGCTATGCGGTGGAGCAATGCGCCCAGGCAGCCGAAGCCCGCGGCCTGACCAGCGCCCTGTTGAACGTGGGTGGCAATGTGCGCGCCATTGGCACCAAGCCCAACAGCGGGCCCTGGGTTGCCGGGGTCGATAACCCCTGGCCAGATCAGGACGGCCAATACGCCACCGCACGCTATGTGGATACCGTGGAGCTGCAGCCGGGGCAAAGCCTTGTGATCAGCGGGGACTACCAGCGTTACTTTACCGTGGACGGTGTACGCTACCACCACCTGATCGACCTGACCACCCTGCAGCCTGCCCGCTACATGAACAGCGTTGCCATTGTAAGCAGTGACAGCGGCCTGGGGGATGCACTTTCCACCGGTGTGTTCTGCATGCCGGTAGAAAAAGGGCAGGCTTTGATCGAGCAGCTGGATGGTGTGGAGGCCCTGTGGATGCTGAGCGATGAAACCATGCTGCAAAGCAGCGGGTGGGGAAAGTGAACGGCATTATTCCCCTGTAGAAACCTTTGTTTTTTATACAAACAGGCAAGCGTTTCGTCCCCCATGCCCTGACCTCATTGTTCCGTGGAGAACTTTCGTTTAATTTTAAAAGAACACACAGAAAAATCCGTATCCTCCTGCCCTGCTTGGCATTCGGGATACGGATTTTTGTTATATTGCTGATTTCATGCACTGGGCATGTTATTTCTGTGCAAAAAAGTTTTTGACCACCTGCACCACGGCTGCGCGGTCGGCTTCGGTCAGACCATAGTACAGCGGCAGGCGGGTCAGGCGGTTGCTTTCCTTTGTGGTGTATTCATCCACACCGGCAAAGCGGCCGTATTGGATGCCCGCCGGGGCGCTGTGCAGCGGCACATAATGGAAAGACGATGCCACACCGTGGGCTTTCAAATAAGCAATGAACGCGGTGCGCTGTTCCAGGTCCCGCAGCTTGACATAGAACAAATGCCCGTTATGCACACAGCCTTCCGGCACGGTGGGCAGCTCCAATAGGCCTGCTTCAGCCAGCGGTGCCAGCTCCTGTGCGTAATAATCCCAGCTTTGGGTACGGTCTGTATTGATGGTATCGGCCTGTTCCAGCTGTGCCCACAGGTAAGCGGCATTCAGATCACTGGGCAGGTAGCTGGAGCCATAAGAAACCCAGGTATATTTATCTACCTGGCCGCGCAGAAAACTGGCGCGGTTGGTACCCTTTTCCCGCAGGATTTCGGCCTTGGTCACGGTTTCGGGGTCATTGATGACCAGCGCGCCCCCCTCCCCCATTGAGAAGTTCTTCGTCTCATGGAAAGAGTAGCAGCCAAAATCACCGATGGTGCCCAGAGCCCTGCCCTTATAGCTGGCCATCACTCCCTGGGCGGCATCTTCCACCACCTTCAGGTTATGGCGGCACGCAATCTGCATGATGGTATCCATATCGCAGGCCACACCGGCATAGTGCATCACGCAGATGACTTTGGTTTTTTCGGTAATGGCGGGTTCAATTTTTGCTTCGTCAATGTTCATGGTGTCCGGGCGGATATCCACAAACACCAGCTTGGCCCCAGCTAAAACAAAGGCCGTTGCCGTGGAAGAAAATGTGTAGCTGGGCAGGATCACCTCGTCACCGGGCTTGATGCCGCACAGCAGGGCAGCCATTTCCAGCGCGGTGGTGCCGCTGGTGGTCAGCAGCACCTTGCCCGCATGGAACCGCTGTTCCATCCATTCATCACAGCGGCGGGTAAAAGGGCCATCGCCGCAGATTTTATTGTTGGCCATGGCCTGGCGCATATAGTCCAGCTCTGTACCAACCTGCGGGGGAATATTAAAAGGAATCATTGTTTTACTGTCAACTCGCAATCTATTGTAACCATCCGGCCGTTATCACTGGGCGCGGACAACATCACTTTCCGGCGTTTCGGGTTCAAAATTCAGCCGCTTTTCTTCCACCACCAGGGGGCGGTCCATAATACGGGCGTTCATTGCCATGATGTACTCGCCCAAAAATCCCAGAAAGGTCAGCTGCACGCCGCCCACAAAGAACACGGCAATAATCATCGGGGCATAACCCGCAGCAAAGGTATTCCAGTGGATCAGCTTTGCCACCAGGAACACAAGCCCCAGGATAAAGCTGACCGCCGCGCAGAAAAAGCCGAAGAACTCCGCCATCCGCATCCCAATCTTGGTGTAGCTGGTAAAGCTGAGCATGGCGGCATCAAACAGGCTGTACCAGTTGTTGTGGGTCTTGCCTGCCCGGCGCTTGGGCTGGGTGTATTCAATCTCCTTGCGCTCGGGGCCAAGCTCCGCCACAATCCCGCGCAAAAACGGGGTGGGGTCGTGCAAATCACGCAGGGTCTGGATAAAGCTTTTATCGTACAGGCCAAACCCGGTAAACTGCTCGATCATTTCCACATTGCTCATCTTTTTGATGGTTTTGTAGTAACAGTCCCGCAAAAAGTACATGACAGGGTTTTCCTGGCTGGTGGTCTTTTTGCCGATTACAATTTTGTAGCCTTTTTCCCATTCAGCCACAAACTTTGGAATCATCTCCACCGGGTCCTGGAAGTCCGCGCAGATGGTAATGGTGCAGTCCCCTGTGGTATGGATCATACCGTAATAGGGGCTGTTGAACTGACCAAAGTTCTTGCTGTTAAAAATGGCTTTGACCTTGGGGTCCTGTGCGCAGATGTCCGTAATGATCCGGCGGGTACGATCCTGGCTTTTATTATCAATAAAAAGGATCTCATAGTCATAATCCGGGCAGTCCTTCCGAATCTCATCCCGCACCGCCTCATAGATGGGGCGGGCGTTCTCCTCCTCGTTATAGGTAGGGATCATAACAGAGATGACTTTTTTCTTCTCGCTCATGCAGGTTTCATTCCTTTAAGTTTAGTCTTTGGCCCACTGCCGCAATAGCCGGGCAGACCCTTATCACTATACACTATTTTGCAAAATAGGTAAAGAACAATTTATTTTCACAGTTTTGCGTTTCAAAGTTCAGGCTTACAGGGCGGTCCGCCAGGGTGTAGGGCTCCTCGTTTTCCAGGCAGAAAGTCCCCTCTTTGGCAATGTGGCAGATGCCGCGGTAAATTTCCATGGCCGGGGTGCAGGCACCGATCAGCAGCGTTGCCGCCAGCAGAATGGTCACGGCATGCTGTGCAAGCGTACCGTCCCGCCATTTGGTGCCCACCAAGGCGATAAAGTACCGGGCACAGAGGGTCATCAGGATAAAGATAGCCGGGATGGACACCCGCATGCAGAAATCGCACCCCTGTCCCACCTTAAAGAACGGAATGATGAAGAGCGACACGGCGCAGGTATAAAACAGCCAGCTGCGGCGGTTCTGCCGCCAGAGCAACAGCAGATAGATGCCGGCATCCAGCAGGTAAAATACCAGCATGCCTTTTTGCAGGCTGGTCAGAACGTTTTGGCCAAAAGTCTGCTGCGCTGCCTGGTTCCCGGCGACAGTTTCGCCCAGAACGCTGTAGCCAAAGGCGTTATTGGCCAAAAAATAACTGGCCGTAATGCTGAGCACCACAACCAGCACCAGCACATTGGCCGGGGAGAACGCCGATTGCAGCACGCCTTTTTGACGCTGTGCCAGCAGAACAATGCCGCGCACCACCATAAAAATAACCAGCCCCACAAATGGGAAGGGGCCGCACATCAGGCAGGCCGTGCCCAGCAGCAGGTAGTTGCGGCAGTCTTTCTCCTGCAAAAAGCAGACGGTTGCCAGCCATGCCCCCACTGTCTGGTTGAACACCCAGAACAGGCAGGTCGTCAGGGAGCTGAACTGGAAATCATTCGTCCACCATTCCAGGTGCATAGCGTCATAGGCCAGCAGGTCCGGCAGTCGGCTGCTGTACAGCGCGCCCAGAATATCCATACCGCTGAAGAAAATCAAAAACAGCAGGCCGATCCCCTGCTTTTTGCCGGTATCGGCACGCAGGTAGACCAACAAATTCAGCGCCGCCAGATAGGTGCCCAGCGCCGTCCACCCCCAAAGGGCCATACGGGCGAACATCCAGGCGGCATCCAGCCCAAACAGGGCGCATACCGGTTTGGTCAGCGCCGCCGGGACCAGCCAGTGCCCGATATAATACACCAGCGCCGTATCCTTTTGCGGGTAATACACCGGCCAGCTGTTTGTGATCAGATCCCGGTAAATGGCGTTGCGGTAACCCCAGTCCGAGTTCTGATAAAAAAAGCCCGTCTGACCGCCCAGGTAGCCCCACAACAGCATCAGGGCAAACAGCAGCACCAGCTTTGGCACCGAAAGCGTAATGCCCTGCTCTTCTTGCCCCACTTGCTTAACCTGCGGCGTTTTGCACACGGCATACCACCAGGCAAAGGCCAGCACGGCCAGGCCCGCAACGGCAAACGGCGCGCGGAGATACCCCGCAAAAAACACCGCCAGCGGCGCGGTGAGATAGGATAAGGCAAACGGCTTTAACTTTTGGTAGGTCAACTGCATAAATACTGTCTGGCTCCTGTTCGTCCATGCGGGTCCTGCCCGCACGGACGGGGTTATTCCTTATTGGCTTAATTGGTTTGCTTTTGCGTTTTTGCCCACGCAATGGTGGCGCGGATGCCATCGACAAAGGCGGTGCGCGGCGCAAAGCCGGTATCCGCCGCAAGCTGGGTGATATCCGCCTGCAAAAACATGACCTGCTGCGGCCCATAAGGGATTTTGCCCAGGCCAAGCGGCAGGGCCAGGTCGATGGCATCACGCAGGGTCTCAATATATTCCCGCAGGGGGCGGGCGGTGCCGCTGCCCACCGGGTACACGGCACCGCTGCGGCCATGGCAGGCCATGCGGTACAGTGCATCCGCAGCATCGGCGGAGTAAAGATAATCCCACTTCTGCTCCCCTGCCGTCAGGTCCGGGCACTGCCCGGCCAGCAGTTTTTGGATGGTGGCGGAGATCATCGTGTTGGGGCCGTCATGCGGGCCGTAAACCGAAAGGATACGCGCCCACACATGGTCCATGCCCAGGGCGGCGGCCTCGGTACGGCTCATCTGGCCTGCACACAGCTTGGCCATGCCGTACCCGTTTTCGGGGTTTGTGGGGGTATCGGCCCGCAGAACACCGTCCACACGGCCATACTCTGCTTGGCTGCCGGTACCAACAAACACACGGCAGCCCATTGCCGCCGCGGTGCGCACGGCATCAATGGTATAGCGGATATTCTCAATCTGAGCCGGCATATCATTGCGGCCCGCGCCAATGGTGTGCGCCCACGCCAGGTGGAAAAAGGCATCCGCCTGCACGGGCAGCCCGGCTGCGGCCATGCACTGCGGCAAATCCGCCAGGTTGGCGGCATCGCAGGCAACTACATACAGGTTTGCATCCTTGGGCAACGCTACGGCCCGCGGGCTGCCGGGGCGGCAGACCGCCACCACGGTACACCCGGCCTGCAGCAGCCGGCTGCACAATGCTGTGCCCACGGCCCCGGTGGGGCCGGTTACGATTACGGTTTTAATGTTACGTTCTATCATCATTCACTGCTCCGGCACCAGGGGGATAAACATCTGCTTATCCAGCTCTTCCCGCGGCAGGAACGGTGCCAGGTCCTCCAGCGGCGGGCTGACCAGTGTGCCGTCCGGCAGGCGCTTGGTGGCGCTCTTCGGCTCCCAGACCTGCTGGGTATCGGTAAAGATCTCGCAGAAAGTCGGGCCTTCTGCGGCAAGGGCGGCATCCACCACCTGTTTCATCTCAGCGTTGGAATGTGCGCAGGAATACGGGTAGCCGAACGCTTCGGCAATTTTGCGGAACTCCGGGAAGGACAGATCCCCGCTCTCCGGCCCAATGCCGATCTTGCAATGGTCTTTGAACAGGTTGTTCTGAGTCAGGCGGATGGAGTGGTAGCCGTTATTGTTGATGAGGAAAATCTTGATCGGCAGCTTATTTGTCAGGATGGTCTGCAATTCCTGCAGGTTCATCATGATAGAGCCATCGCCTTCCAGGCAGATGGTGGTACGGCGGCCGCCTGCAATGCAAGTGCCAATGGCGGCGGGCAGGCCGTAACCCATGCTGGCAATGGCGCTGTTGTTGGCCATGCGGCTGCCTTTTTGGATGACATACGCCTGATTGCCCACCACGCAGCAGGCGCCGTTGGAAACTGCGGTCAGGCTGTTTTCCGGCAGGCGGGAACTGAGGTAGCGCACAAAGGCGTACACATTGGCGGTGGTGCCGTTTTCTTCCCACTGGCGCGGCAGCACGGCGGGGTAATCTTTTTTCCATCGTTGGCAGGTTGCCAGCCAGTCCGCTGCCTGGCTGACAGGGGTCAGCGGCGCTGCGGCGGCATCCAGCTTTTGCAGAAAGTCCTTGGCATCCGCCCACACGGGGTGCTCCACATGCAGGGTGTGCTTTTTCATCTCGGCGCGGTCAATATCCACCATAATGACTTCCGCCGCGCGGGCCCAGGTTTTCCAGTTATAGCCCACCTGGCGGATGGAAATGCGGGTGCCCACAGCCAGAATCAGGTCTGCGTTCTGGATGGCCCAGTTGCCGGGGCGGTCGCCCATATTGCCGGCACGACCGCAGTAAAGCGGGTTTTCGTCCTCGATCAGGTCCACGGCGTTCCAGTAGGTCACAATGGGGATGTTCAGCTTTTCCGCCACGGCGCGGAACGCTGCGTACCCGCCGGAAAGCCGGATGCCGTATCCGGCGTGGAACACCGGGCGCTTGGCGTGGCGGATCTTTTCCAGCACCATCTGCACGGTGGCATCGTCCACCGGGGGCGGCAGCCGGGCATCGTCCTGCGCCGGGTCATAGCCGGGCAGGCTGTCGGTTTCAATGTAGCCGCCCTGATAGTTGACCGGGATATCGATCCACACCGGGCCGGGGCGGCCGGTGGTTGCCAGGTGCCAGGCTTTTTCCAGCACATAGCGGATCTGGTTCGGGTCTTCCAGCATGGTGGCGTATTTGGTCATGGGGGCAACAGATTTGGTGATATCGTATTCCTGGTCGCCCACCGCGCGCAGGGGCAGGCCATCGGTAAACTGCGCGGCATAGCGGGCCGTGGTATCGTACCGAACCTGGCCGGAGATCACAAACATAGGGATAGAATCCAGCCAGCCACCCACCACACCGGTCAGGGCGTTGGTGCCGCCGGGGCCGGTGGTAACGCACAGGGCGGCAATTTTGTTATCAATGCGGGCGTATGCTTCCGCCGCAATGGCGCTTGCCTGCTCGTGATGGTTATAGGTAACATGCAGCGCCGGGTGGTGGCCCAGTGCATCATTCAGATGCATGGCGCCGCCACCCACCACGCTGAACACATCCGTAACGCCGTGTGCCGCAAGAAAATCGGCCACATAATCGGCCAGACGCTGTTTCATTTTAATTTTACCCCTTTCCGTCCCATGCCTTACTGTTTATCTCTGCTTATTTTGCTTGTAACAAGAGAAACGCATTCTTTCATCAGCGGGTTTTTAAGCAACAGCAAACCGCCCCCGTACAAAAGTACGCAAATCACAATTTGAGCAACCATGCCAGCAAACGCGGAAACGGCCAGACTTTGCACGACTTTTCCTGCGATTGGCACTGCCAGCGCTGCCACCAGGAGGTACTGCCACAAATAGCGATACACCACACGGTAGGAAATCACATTGCGGCATTGGAACGTGCACATAAGGAAAACCACAAATTCCGAAATTACCGTTGTTGCCGCAGCGCCCACTGCCCCCCATCTGCTGATGAAGAACAGATTTAACACAAAGTTGACCACCGCCCCCGCTGCGGTAGAATAAAACACTTCTTTTTCGCGGTTATACGGAACCAGAATCTGCCAGGCAAAAACGCGGTTCAATGCCGAGAAGATAACGCTGAACGCAAGAACACTCACGATCCTGTAAGCCTGGGTAAAACCGCTGCCGCCAAACCATGTTACAAGCGGTTCACTGATGCTGATCAGCCCAAGACCGCTGGGGATTGCAAGCAGCAGAATAAAGTTCAGTGTTTTATAAATCAACGCATCAAATTTATCTTTCTGCCCTTGGCCAAGGTAATAGGTAACGCGCGGGAGAATGACTGTTGAAATGCAGGCAAACAGCATGGAGATCGCACGCACAATGCGCACCGCCACGGTATAAAGCCCAACTTCCTGTGTGTTGATCATATAGCCTAGCATTACGGTATCCAGGTTGAGGTAAATCGTTGATGCAAGGTTGGTGCTGAAAATAATCAGGATTGGTTTGATGTGCTGTTTCAGGTGCAGCGACTTGAGTGGTTGGAACTGGACATGCCTGCAAAGATAAAAAAAGTTTATAATACCAGAACCTGCCGTTGCAAAGACATTAACCGCTGCGTAAAATATAACATCCTGTTCCGTTTTTACAAAGCAAAACAGCATAATCAATGCCAGAACCTGAAAAATCACTGCGCGGACGGTAATATACAGGTAATTTTCTGTGGCGGTAAAGTACCACTCTGCCCCCAGGGCATTGCACAGGATAATACTGCTTTGCACCCAAAGCAGCGCCGCATAAGTGTTGAAGGATGGCAGCTGAATAAATACTGCCAGCGCTGCATAGGCAATCAAAGCCGTGACCACGTTGATGAGCATCAGCTCGCTGATCAGCTGATTCGCCTGTTGTGCATCCTGCCGCTTTTTAGCAAGCTCTCTTGTGCCGTAAGCAACAATTCCAAGCGCAGCAAACAATGCAAAATAACTGACGATTGATTCAGCATAGGTAACGTCCCCCAGCCCGCCTTTGCCCAGTACCCGTGTGGCATACGGTAGCGAAATCAACGGGAAAAGAATCGTTGTCAGCGTTTTGATTGCATTCAGAACCAGATTTTTTTTTGTAGAAAGCTTTTTGGCCGTTGTCATGTAACTTAAGTCCTGTTCTTTCCTATTTCTTTCACCCCTGGTAGTCTTTCAGGGCATCAATCAGGATTTTCATGGATTTCACTTCATTCTGAAGAGTAAAAACGCGCTTTTTAAACTCCGTTTTTGCCACCGCGTTGGTTGCTGCATCTTCCAGGTGGATAATCTTCAGTTCCGGATCATAATAGGTGTGCAGTCCGTTCTTTTTCAAACGAATAAACAGCAGCTGTTCCTCCCGGTAAAGGAAGGTCCTATCGTCCAGGCCGTCAAAACGTTCTACATAATCTGGCGAGAATATCCAAAAGCACCCACGCAGCATAATATCTTTTTGTGGCTGCAATTTACTTTCACCCGCTGTAGGTGCCTGCTTTTTAGGCTTTCGGAGCTTACCAACGCAGTTTTTGACTGCATCCACAGCATCAAAAAAGCCAGGGATAAATCGGCACAGCACCAGCTGGCACTGGATCAGCCAGCGGTGCACAATATATACCGCCCGGGGGGCGATTGGTTCCATCAGCGATATTACTTTTTGATTTTTTGATAAGATTTGCGGCCCCAGCACGGCAAAATGGTGTTGCTGATAATCTGCACAGATCCTGGACAAAAAGTCATCCTGCGTTAAAAGGGTATCGTTGTTGATCAGGCAGATGAAATCACTGTTGAGTGTTTTTTTTGCAAATTCAAATCCGACATTATTACCCTGTGCAAAGCCCAGGTTTTCCGGGTTCAGGATCACATAAATGTTTTCTGCCCCCTGGTATAGTTGCTGCAATTCGCGCCCGGTTCCGTTTGCGGATGCGTTATCCACAATCACGATAGAAACCTTCATCGGCTCCGCTTTTGTTTTTTCCAGGATAGACGCAACGCAGTCTATGGTCTCCTGCTTTGTCATATAATGCAGAATCACAAATGCAAATTCAGGGTATTGGCTCATCAAGGTTATCCCTTTCCATTTTTACTCTTCCCGGTACAGTCTATAATAAATCACCGACCCAGATTCTCCTACCGACACAACATGGCGCGAATCAAAGGAATAGTACTGCCACAATTCCGATGTAGCTTCCCATTCATTATCCAGAACATGCGGGGTACAGATCAGTACCGCCCGCTGCGGGATGTTACCTTGTTGCAGCAGCTCCTTAAAGTCTGTCTGGTACAGCACTTTGATTTCGCAGGTGTTTTTGCTTTCTTCCATCACGCGCTTATGCTGCTTTTTGTCCCAATAATAGGTGTCCCGGATGCCCTGGATCGCAGCGGCCCGCGTTCCCTTTTCATACGATCCCCACATAATCAGCACGGTGTTTTCATCATAGCCGATATTGGAGAGTATTTTATCATATGCCTTATCCAGGTAGGTATATTGATTGTTGTAAACCGTAATATCTGCCTGCAGCGAAGGATAGCCGGACCAACCGGTTGTCACCATCGGAAATGCTGATTCTGTGTTTACCTTCGGGAACACAGCCTTGGTAACAGGGTCTACTGTGTAGTACGACTGAACCAGCATCATAACGCACAGCTGCCCTATCACAAGGTTGCATACCGTTTGCTCTGTTATGGTCCACATAACAAAAATCACGCAGACAAGCGCCAAAATGTATTCAACAACAACATTGTAACGCGGGTTATTATATGTCAGATAAATACAGCTAAAAACAATAAATGCAGCCGCAGCCCCGATTGCGCAGCAAATTTCCTCGTTTTTCAGCAACAGGTAGCGCAGCCTTTGCTTTTTGCCAAAAGCAGATGCCAACACACAGTACAACATCAAAAGTGCCAATACCCAATAAAAGTTCAGCAGGAAAAAAGTTTGCAGTTTCAGCAAAACATAGTCCCACTGCCATTTGAATACGTTGTGCAGCCCGCTCTTGCTGATGCCTGTGCCCCAACTGGATTTACCAAAAAGGAGCTGCAGGGCACGCATCAGCAAAAAGGCTCCACCGCTGCCCAGCAATATCCACATGGCTTTCTCTTTCAACAGTGCCAGTCCCCTATCACGGAAGCTGCCGTGCTGGTGCAGGAATTTTTGCAGCACACATATCACACCGTAGCCCGCAAGGCAGATGACCCCTGTTTCCTTTGTGGTTGCCAGCGCCAGTGCCCAAAAGAGCATCAGCAGATATTGCTGCTTGATATGGCTGTACAGCAGGAATACCAAAAAGAGCATAATGCCATAATCCAGACTTATACTGGAAAAGGTCCCCAGGGTAAGCGGCATGCACCAAATCAGGAATGCTGCAAGCAGCAGCTGCAACGATGTTTTACGCTTTACCGCATGGCGGAGTATCCCCCAGGTGCAGCAGAAGCCCGCAAACGACAGAAGCAGGTTTACAGCATAAACGCCCTGTGCCGCATTCGGCCAGATAAAATACCCCATGGCCAAGAACAGCGCATACCCCAGGCTGACATGCCCTGCAAGGAAAAAGTTATTGATAAGTGATGGAAAATCATACTCATAATTTTCGCAGGCTTTGCGCAGGGCCGCAAAGTATGTTTCAGAGTCCCAGCGCGGCAGAGTATCAAACTGCGCCAAACGTATGACAATAAAAACGATTGCCACCAGCAAAAAGGCTTTATCGATCGGCAGGGCAAGTTTGCCTTTGCCTTGTTTCAGTCTGTTCCATACAGCCAGCCCCAGCATTACTGCGCACAGGATTGCAAACATCACGCTGACGGCAATATAGGGGGCATTCCTTACATTGGTATTGCAGGTGGTAAACAGTGCCGTCATGCAAAAGGCCGTCAGAATCCCCGCAACAAGCGCAAGCTGCCCCCATACTGCGTTCTGCTTCATGAAATCAATCCTTATCTTTTTAATACTTTAGACCGGTTATTTTATTATGCCTTGCCCAGTTTTGCCGCCTGTCTGCTGGAGTTCAGCAGCATGCGGTCCGATGCGATTTTGAATACATGCACAAAAACATCGTGCGGCAGGCAGCGGTAAAGAATTTTTTCCACCTGGAACTGGAACGCGTTTGCTTTGCACTCCTGCTTTTCGTAATTGCTCCAAGGGGACTGCTTCAGGTAGCTGTCAAACATTTTGGTGCAGGGGTTCACAGAATTTTTGTGCCAGGGGGACATACTTGCAAATTTCTCATAATGTGCAATGGTCGGGTGTTTGCATGCTTCCTGAATTTCATCAAAGCCATAATAGGGGGCAACATTCTTAAAGCAATTTGCATACCCCTTGGCGCTGCACAAAAAGTGAATGCACTGCACGTTATACTGAAGCGGCAGTGTATAAACGTTATCTTCCAGCACGACGTTCAGATAATCCTGATCCACCGTACCGAACACGCGCCCCTGCTGGGCAAAGGCAACAATTTTTTCAATGCAGTGCTGTGCTTTCCACTGTTCCGCATCAAACAGAATAATGCCGGAATTGTAATAATAGGCGCTTTCTTTCATTCCGATGTCCAGCTTATATTCGTTGGAGATGATGGAGTCTGCCACCATGCCGATCGGCCGGCCCTGCATGTTTACTGCGCACAGGCCCGCCAGTGAGCCAGCAATAATTGTATCGCAGTCAATGTACAGCACAGTTTCTTCCGGGATATCATCAATTGCAAAAATCTTCATCAGGGACATATTATTTTTACGGAATCCCTGATATTCCGGCATCCCCGATTCCTTGATTTTACGCCGGATCTTTGCTGCATCAATCAGAATCAGCTTCCGGTTAAAGCTTTCGCACTGTTTTTTCAACTTTTCAATGTTTTCCTGGCTGATATCAATGTTGACCAGGTAAACATTCAACTCTTCCAGCGCCGTATTGTTTGCCAGCAGGGATTGAAGCGAGGTTCCCAGATACGGTGCAAAGGTATCATTGCTTTGGTAAAGCACGTTCAGTTTCTGCATGTTTACTCCTTCACAGCCTCAAGAATCACCTGTGCCATATAGTCGATCATCTCATCGGTCATGCCGGGGTACACGCCAACCCAGAAGGTGTTGTTCATGATAAAGTCAGTGTTGGTCAGCTCCCCTGCCACGCGGTAGGCGTCGGTGCCGCGGATCTGGTCAAAGCAGGGGTGCTTGATCAGGTTGCCGCTGAACAACAGGCGGGTCTGGACATTGTGGTCCTCAATATAGCGGGTCACGGCGTTGCGGTCCGAGCCGGATTCCGGCTTGACCGAAATCAGGAAGCCGAACCAGGACGGGCGGCTGTTGGCGGCCGGTTCCGGCAGGATCAGCTTATCGGCGGCCGGTTCCAGGGCTGCGCGCAGGCGGTCCCAGTTATGGCGGCGGCGCTCGATAAAGCTGGGAAACTTTTTCAGCTGTTCGCAGCCGATGGCGGCCTGCATATCGGTCACTTTCAGGTTATAGCCAAAGTGGCTGTAAACGTACTTGTGGTCATAGCCTGCGGGCAGTTCGCCATACTGACCGTCAAAGCGGTGGCCGCAGAAGTTATCATGGCCGGACGGGCAGATGCAGTCGCGCCCCCAGTCGCGGTAGCTCTTGATCAGGCGGTTCAGCAGCGGGCTGTTTGTATACACGCAGCCGCCCTCGCCCATCGTCATGTGGTGCGGCGGGTAGAAGCTGGAGGTACCGATATCGCCCCAGGTTCCGGTAAAGCGGGTTTCGCCGTTGATGGTGTACTGGGTGCCCAGGGCATCGCAGTTATCCTCCACCAGCCAGAGGTTATGGGCATCGCAGAAGGCTTTGACGGCGGACAGGTCAAACGGGTTGCCCAGGGTATGGGCGATCATGACTGCCTTGGTCTTGGGGGAAAGAGCGGCTTCCAGCTTGGTCACATCAATGTTGTACTGCGGCACGGTTACATCCACAAACACCGGCACAGCGCCATACTGCAGCGCCGGGGTGACAGTGGTGGGGAACCCGCATGCCACAGTGATGACCTCATCGCCCTTTTTGATCTGGCGGTCGCCCAGTTCCGGGGCGGTGAGCGCCATAAAGGCAACCAGGTTGGCGGAGGAGCCGGAGTTGACCAGGTTGGCGAACTTTACGCCGATCCACTTGGCAAACTCTTTTTCAAATTCATCCGCAAAGCGGCCGGTGGTCAGCCAGAAATCCAGCGTTGCATCGGTCAGGGCGCACATTTCTTTTTCATCAAACACGCGGGATGCATAAGTAACGCGGTCGCCGGGCTTGAAATCCGTCTTTTTCTCCTTAAAGTCATGGTAATATTCTGCCACCAGCGCCTTGATCTGCTCGCGGGCTTCGGCCTCATTGCTCCAATTTGCCATCGTCTGCTCCCTTACTCACTCAAAAATTCCTTGATCTCTTTGTCCATCTCCGCCGGGATATCCCCGCCGGAAAGCCATACCTTGCTGAACGCAACGGTCTTTTGCATACATTCCGCCATATGCCAGCGCGGTTTCCAGCCGAAGGTGGATTTCAATTTGCTGCAATCCAGCTTCAAAAAGTTTGCTTCATGCGGGGCGTTTGCCTCAGCGCGGTTTTCCCATGCGGCGCCATCGCCCCACGCCTGGCAGAACAGGTCTACCAGGGTGCCGGTCGTCACACAGTCGCAGTCATCCGGGCCGACATTATAATAGCCGGCGTACCGGTTATCCTCATACTGGCGCTGGGCGATCAGCAGGTACGCCGCCAGCGGTTCCAGCACATGCTGGTATGGGCGGGTGGAATACGGGTTGCGCACACCGATGCTCTCCCCTTTTGCCATGGCACGCACACAGTCTGGGATGATGCGGTCATTGGCAAAATCGCCGCCGCCAATCACATTACCTGCGCGGGCAGTGGAGATGGCCACGCTGCCATCCGCAAAAAAGCTGTTTTTATAGCTGTGGGTCACCAGCTCCGAGCAGCTTTTGCTGTTGGAGTAGGGGTCGAAGCCGTCCAACGGTTCGTTTTCGCGGTAGCCCCAGCACCATTCATTATTCTGGTACACCTTATCCGTTGTTACGTTCAGCACAGAGCGCGGTGGGGTTTGGGCGGTGCGCACACATTCCAACAGGTTCACGGTGCCCATCACATTGGTTTCATAGGTATAGCGCGGGTCCTTGTAGCTGTCCCGCACAATGGGCTGGGCCGCCAGGTGCAGCACAATTTCCGGCCGAGCGGCATCAAAGGCCGCTTTCAGGCTGGCAAAATCGCGGATGTCGCCGATCACGCTGGTCATTTTACCTTCCAGCCCTGCCAGAGAGAAGAGGTTGGGGGTTGTGGGCGGTTCCAGGCTGTAACCCGTTACCATCGCACCGACCCCCACCAGCATGCGGCAGAGCCAGCTACCCTTAAAACCGGTATGCCCGGTTACAAACACGCGTTTACCGCGGTAAAATTCCAAGTTCATTGTTGGTTCCACACTTCCCAGGGCGCACAGCCGGACGCCCACATTTTTTCCAGCATACTTTTTTCGCGCTCGGTATCCATGCACTGCCAGAATCCGCGGTGCACATAGCTCATCAGCTGGCCTTTGGCTGCCAGCTCGCGCAGCGGGGTCTGCTCAAAAATGGTATCATCACCGCTGATGGTATCAAACACTTCCGGTTCCAGCACCATATAGCCCGCGTTGATGATAGCCCCATCGTTGATGCTCTTTTCGCGGAAGGCCTGTACAGTGTTATCCTGGCCGATATCCAGCACGCCTTTCTGCTGTTCCTGCACAACGGCGGTCAGGGTGGCTAGCTTGCCATGCTGCTTATGGAACTTGACCAGTTCGGCAATGTTCACATCACAAACGCCATCACCATAGGTCATCATAAAGGTTTCGTTGCCGATATATTTCTGCACCCGCTTGATGCGGCCACCCGTCATCGTGTTCAGGCCGGTATCCACCACCGTCACGCGCCACGGCTCGGCGTGCTGGTCATGCACGATCATCTCGTTGCCCTGGGTGAAGTCAAAGGTCACATCACTGGTATGCAGGAAATAATCCGCAAACCACTCCTTGATCATATGCTGTTTGTACCCGGCGCAGATCACAAAATCATTGAAGCCATAGTAAGAATACTCTTTCATGATATGCCACAAAATGGGCATACCGCCGATTTCGATCATCGGTTTCGGCTTGAACTTACTTTCTTCCGAAATGCGCGTGCCATAGCCACCGGCAAGAATTACAACTTTCATATTTTTCACTCCCGTAAGCCTGCAGCGGAACCCTGCTTGCAGTCCCGCAAAAACTGTCCGTCCCACCAGCATTTCAACCGCCGGACAGTTTGGTACACACCCAGCCTATTTCTTATTACTATGATAGTATATCATTTTCACGTATTCAGTGCAACCGTTCCAGGAAACTTATCACACCTAGTAGGCTTGCTTTTTATTCCGCATTTTGCGCTTTGTTATCACATTTTAACGCCGCTTTTGTTGTCGCTGTGCAAACAGTATTCTTTACGTTTTTTCGTGCGTATTTTGCCCCCGCGGGGCGGCCCACTTTACATTAGTAGGCAAAACAGGTATAATAGTTTAGTTAATCTGTGATATTGCGCCATTTTGCCATATTGCGGGTGCAGGCGGTCTTATTTTATCCTTGCTGCCTGTGGATTTTTTGCGGCACGTCGCGCGTTGTGCGGTACCGCTCCTATTAGGTCTGGAGGTTGCGCTCATGGGGCTGCAAAGCCTGCAATACTGTGCATTTTTGGTGGTTGTGGCTGCCGTTTACCTGCATTTGCCGGTGCGCATGCAGCCGGTATTTCTGCTGGGAGCTTCGTGGGTGTTTTATGCGCTGGCCATGCCGGCCATGCTGCCGGTCACCATTGCACTGGCGGTGTTCACCTACCTGTGCGGCCGCGGCCTTGCCTGGCGGGGCGGCGCACACAAAACCGCCTTTTTGCGCCTTGGCGTGATCGGTATGCTGGGCATTCTGGCCTTTTTTAAGTATAATGGCCTGTTGGGCGGGGTGCTGCACGGCTGGCGCGCGGTGGCCATGCCGCTGGGCATCAGCTTTACCAGTTTTGCCGCAATCGCCTACCTGATCGATGCCACCCGCGGCGACTGCGAGGTGGAAACCAGCTTTATCCGGCTGGCGCTGTTCCTCAACTTTTTTGCCACCGTCACCCAGGGGCCCATCTGCCGCGCCGGTGCGCTGCTGCCGCAGTTGAGCGCCGAGCACCGCTTTGATGCTGCCCGCACGGTGCGCGCTTTGCGGCTATATGCGCTGGGGCTGTTCAAATACATTGCCGTGGCGGATGTGCTGAACATGGTGGTGGATACGGTTTTCCCCCACTATGCGGATTACAGCGCCCCCATGCTGATTTTGACCGCGGTGATGTACACTTTTTATCTGTATTTCAGCTTTTCCGGCTATTCCGAGATTTCCCGTGCCACCGGCCTTGTGCTGGGGCTGGACCTGCCGGAAAACTTTAAGACCCCGTTTTACGCCACCAACTTTTCCGGCTTCTGGAGCCGCTGGCACATCTCGTTTTCTTCCTGGCTGCAGGATTATCTCTTTATGCCGCTGGCCTGGGCAGATTTTGGCCGCTTTGGCCGCCTGCCCACCGAGCTGTGCGTGTTCTGCGTGTTCTTTGCTTCCGGCTTCTGGCACGGCAGCACCGCGCCATTCATCATCTGGGGTCTGCTGCAGGCGGTTTACCGCGTGGGCGAAGAGCTGCTGCACCGCCGCTTTGGCAAACCCAAAAAGCGCGGCACCCCGGCCCGTGTGCTGTGGGGCAAGCGGGTTGTGGTGTTTGTTTTGTGGACCATCAGCATGGTGTTCTTCCGCGTGGGGTCCGGCAACCTTTCCGGCATGGCCGAAAACCTGGGCGTTGGTGATGCTTTCGTCTACCTGGGCCGCTGCCTGATGAACAGCTGGTCCCCCGCCCGCTTTGCCGGGGAGCTGTACAGCACAGCGTATACCGGCTTTTACGCCAATACCATTATGGTAGCGGCTTATTGGGCGTTCGCTGCGCTGGCGCTGGCGCTTGGCATCTGGCTGGATCACCGGCGCAATTTTGCCTGCAAAAACAAACCGGCTGAGGTTGCCCTGGCAAGCACCAAGCACCGCAATGCGCTGTATGTTGTTTTGATCGTTTTTATCCTGGTGGGGTACATCATGCAGAGCGGCGGCTTTAACGCCAACGCGTTCGGCCCCTATGCAGGGTTTTAATCTTATGGAAAAAAGGAGATTTCCGGCGTGAAGCATATCATCAAAAAATTGGCGCTGCTGTTCGTGCCGGTCTATCTGTGGTTTGCCTTTTTTGTGGCGTTTGAGCCAAACAATTATTTTGGCATCAAAAAAACAGCCTCTTCCAGCCAGCCGGTGGCCCGTGTGCGCGCCTATGAGCAGAGCCCCGGCACCAACCTGATCATCGGGGACAGCCGCCTGGCCCACTTTGATATGGACCTTGTGGATTCCCTGACCGGGCAAAGCTGGCAGAACCTGGCCTTTGGCGGTGCTTCCCTGAAGGAATGTGTGGACCTTGCCAACTATGTGCTGGATTCCGGCAACCAGGTGGACCGCATTCTGTTTGAGCTTTCGTTCTACACCTTAAACAGCAGCTATAACACCGACCGTTTTTCGGCGCTGGAAGCTACCCTGCGCAACCCGCTGGCCTACTGTCTGAACCTGGAATACAACGTGAACGCCCTGACCGTGTTTATGGACACCGTAAAGGGCACGCCGGACACCATTGAATCCGGCGACTGGACCGCGACGGATTACCTGGATGATGCTGAGAACACGATTCCGCTGCACAAAAAGCTGTATGAGTACCCGGCGCTGATCACCACCCGCTGCCAGAACTGGACACTGAACGAAACCGAGCTGGCGGAGTTTTTGGCTATGGCCCAGCGCTGCGCAGACCGCGGCGTGGAGCTGACCATTGTGCTGCCCCCCATGGCCGCCAATGTGCGCACCGAGGTATGCGATGCCTTTGGCATTACCGCCGTGATGCAGGACGAAGTTCTGCCGCTGTTGGAAAAGCAGAATTTTACCGTGCTGAATTACGAATGGGGCACCAGCTGCATTACCGATGATGACACCCAGTTTTTTGACGGGTTCCACCTGGACGAAAAATACGGCCTGCCGGACTGGACAGCCGAACTGTTTGATGATATGCAGCGCTGATGCTGCCCCACCCCAAAAAGGAGGTCCCCTGTGGCACTGGACTTTTTGATTTTGTACGAACACACCGTTCGGGAATATGAGAGCGATCTTTTGCTCAAATTGGAGCTGGAGCGCCGCGGCTACACCGTGCGCATCCGCCAGCTGCTGGATGCCAAAGATCTGCGCCTGTTTGGCAAAGACAAGCCGGAAGTTCTGGTTGCCAGCTGCATGTATGACAACGAAGCCATCAACAGCCATGTGTACAACAACATTGGCAAATGCAACAAGATCGTCAACCTGCACTGGGAGCAGATGCTCTCCGACACGCAGGAAGAGGGCGATTGGTTCAACATGAACGGCAACGCCAAGCGCTGCGTGCAGACTTGCTGGGGCCAGCGCACTGCCCAGCGGTTACAGGCCCATGGCATGGATGTCAAGAACACCCCCGTGACCGGCGCTGTGATGATGGACTTTCTGCGGCCGGAGTTCAAGGGCTACTTTAAGGATAAGGAAACCCTGTGCAAGGAATTCGGCCTTGACCCCGCCAAACAGCTGCACCTGTACATTTCCAGCTTTGGCTATGCCAGCATGACCGACCAGGAAGTGGCCGAGCTTTCCAAAATGGCGGGAACGGATTTTTCCGGCTTTGCCCGCACCAACCGCGTTTCGATGGAAAAAACGCTGGCCTGGTTTGACCGCTACCTGGGTGACCACCCGGAGGTGGAACTGGTATACCGCCGCCACCCCAGCGAATGGAAATGCAAAGCCCTGGACGAGCTGGCCGCCAAACGCCCCAACTTCCATGTGATTTTTGCGGATTCCGTCAAGCAGTGGATTGTGGCGGCGGATTCCATCTCCATCTGGATGAGCACCGCTGTGGCCGAAGTATACATGGCGGGCAAAAGCTGCCATATCCTGCGCCCGGTGCCCATCGAGCACGAGTATGACCCCGTCATCTACAAGGATGCTCACTATGTGACTAGCTACCCGGAGTTTGCCGCTGCCATGGCGCAGCCGAACCCGCCGTTCCCCATTGCACGGGATGTGATTGAGGGCTATTTTGACCCCTCCCCTGCCCCAGCCTACAAGCGGATGGCCGACCTGCTGGAGGAAGTGTACAAAAATCCCCCGCGGGATGAACCGATGGGGCCCGGCTTTACGCCGCACTTTAACCTGCTCAAGTTCTGCGCACTGGCGGGGGTACACATGCTGTACCGCCACAAGTGGGAACCCAAACGGGTGTTTGCCTTCTGCCCGCCGCTGGCCAACTTTGCCCAGCGCATTTACGGTTATGTGGACAAAGCCTATATCCCGCCGGAGGAGATCCAGCGCATGGAAGCGCGCATCCGGCCATATGTAAAATAAAGTTGTTTTTCCGGCGCGCTGCGGTGCGCCCGCTGCAAATGGGAGCCTGCCATGTCTGAACCGAAAAAAACTGAAAGCTTTGCCGGAAATGTGATGAAATACTCCATTGCCACCTACCTTGGCTTTGGCATTTCCGGCGCAGCGCTTATCATCAAGGGCGTCCTGCCCGCCGAAAGCTACGCCGTTCCTGCTTCCTTCATGGCATACACCATGTCGCTGATGAATGTTGGCATGCTTGGGCTGGACCAAAGCCTGCTGCGCTTTTACCACGAACCGCCTGCCGGTTCCACCGGGCGCAGCATGTTTGCCGCGTGTACCCGGCTTTCGGTGCTGGTCATGCTGCTGGTGGGCGGCATCGGCAGTATCTTTTTCGCCAAGCCGCTGGCGGCGGCCTTTGGCCTTGGGACCAACGGTGCCGGGCTGGTGCCATTTTTGTTCCTGAACGCTGCTCTGTACATGCTGGTGCGTTACCTCAACGTGCTGCTCCGGCTGGAAAACAATGTGCGCGCCTACACCACCGAAACGCTGTGGATGCAGGCCTGCCTGAACCTGATCTACCTGCTGCCCGGCTTTGTTACCCAGGACGCCCGCGCTTTTGTGCTGGGTGCGGTGTGCAGCTTTGCGGGGGTCGCAGTGTTCTATTGGCGGCGGGCTTCTAAAGGTCAAACGAAAGAGGCCCCTGTGCGCGGCCTGCGCCCCTATGCCCACATTTACCGGGCGGCACTGCCTTACGGCATTGTGTTGGCACCTGCGGCCATCCTGATCCCGCTGTACCGCGCCATCTGCCTTTCTTTTTTAGGCAATTACGCCCCCGCGGCGGAACAGGGTTCGTTTGATTTTGCCTACACCCTGGCCCAGCTTGTCACCACCATTCAGGCCGGTTTTTCCACCTACTGGGGCCCCTATGTCTACGCGCATTACCGCACCGAGCAGGAGCGCATTGGCCGCATCCATGATCTGCTGAACCTGCTGATCTTCGGCTTTTTCTGTCTGCTGGTCATGTTTGAGGATATCATCTTCATCATCTTCCCGGCCAAATCGGCCTGCCTGCCCTACTTTCCGCTGATGATGCTGGCCGTGGTGTTCTCCATCCTGTGCGAAGGCACGGTGTACGGCAACACCATTGCCCGCAAGCCGTTCCAGGATACGATTGGAACCGCCGTGGGCGTTGCGGCCAACATTGCCGTGTGCGCCGTGCTGGTGCCGCGTTTTGGCGTAATGGGTGCCGCGGTCGGCCTGGTAGCGGCCAATGCAACGATGTTTTTGTACCGCACTGTGACCGGGCAGTATTACTACCGCACCATCCCCAGCTTCAGCCGGACGATCTGCGGCTTTTTGCTGGCGGTGGGTGTGGCCGTGATCGGCGTGGTGTTCGCCCATAATTTTATCATCAAGTTTGTTTTAACTGCAGCAATCCTGTTTATTTACTGTAACATTTACCGTGCCCAGCTGTACAAGCTGTGGCAGATCTTTATGGGCTTTGTGCGGCGGTATCTGCTGCACAGCCAAGCATAACTACTGCAAAGGAAAGGTTGTATATCAAGATGAAGCATTGCGGCACACAAGAGTTGACCACCGAGCGGCTGGTCCTGCGTCGTATGACAACCGACGACTGCGAAATGATGTTTGGCAACTGGGCCAATGACCCGGAAGTGACCCGCTACCTGCGCTGGGAGCCCCACCGTGACTGGGTGGTAACGATGGCATATCTGAACGAGATCGTCAAACAATATGACCGCCCGGATTTTTATGATTGGGGCATCTGCGATAAAGTGACCGGTGTGCTGATGGGCAGCATCAGCATTGCCCCCGCCGAATCCTGTGAGCGTGAAAAGCCCTATGCCTGGAAAAACGTGAAAACCGAGCTGCTGGGCGGCATGTATGAGATCGGTTACACCTTGGGCAAAAAGTGGTGGAAACAGGGCTATGCCACCGAAGCCGCCGCTGCCGTGCGCGATTACTGGTTTGGCATGGTAGGTGCGCCCTGGCTGGCCGGGTTCCACGCCAGCCAGAATGTGGCAAGCAGCCGCGTGTTGGCCAAGACCGGCTTCCATTATGACCACGATACCGTTCTGCACCGCTTTGACGGCACCGAGGTGCCCTGCCTGGCCTGGTACCTGCTGAACCCCGGCAGCCAGAAATCCGATGAACCGGCAGCCGCTGTCCCCGCTGTACAGGCAGAACCAACGGAACCAGCGGAGAATGCCGAGACAACCGTCTGACATTCACTCCCCTGCCCCATACTTTTGCTGACCTGGCCGAATACGGCCAGAAAGGACCCCTATGGACGAAATGAAGGACCCCATCACCCTGGACTTTACCGCTACCCAGGCCCCGGCAGAGGACGCCCCTGTTGGGCAGAAGGCTCTGGACAGCGAGCGCCCGCCGGTGCGCGTTGTGCTGCTGGCGCTGGACCAGGGCAAGTTTGACTCCCAGCGCAGCCTGGATGAGCTTGCCGCCTTGGCGGAAGCCAACGGCATGCAGGCCGTTGCTACCGTGTGCCAGAAGCGCAGCACCCCCGAAGCCGCCACCCTTCTGGGGGAGGGCAAAGTGGAGGAAGCGCGCCTGGTATGCCTGAATACCGATGCCGAGGCCGCCATCTTTGACGGCGAGCTGACCGGCAGCCAGATCCGCAACCTGAGCGCGGCTTTGCAGGTGGAAGTGCTGGACCGCACGATGCTGATTTTGGAAATCTTCCGTGCGCGCGCCACCACCAACGAGGGCAAGCTGCAAACTGAGCTGGCCACCCTGAAATACCGCATGCCGCGCCTGCAGGGCCTTGGCGAGGCGCTGAGCCGCCAGGGCGGCGGTGGCGGCGGCGGTGGCGGTGCCCGCCGCGGTGCCGGTGAAACCAAGCTGGAGCTGGACCGCCGCTACCTGCGCAGCCGCATTGAAAAGCTGGAAAGCCGCCTGAAAGAGCTGGAAAAGCGCCGTGGTGAAACCCGCCGCGCCCGCCAGAAAAACGGTGTTCCGGTCATCTCATTGGTGGGCTACACCAACGTGGGCAAAAGCAGCCTGACCAACGCTTTGTGCGGCGCAGAAATTTTTGAAGCCGACATGCTGTTTGCCACGCTGGATCCCACCGCCCGCAAATGCACGCTGCCCAGCGGGTTACAAGTGATCCTGGTGGATACAGTCGGCTTTGTCAGCCGCCTGCCGCATGATTTGGTGGATGCTTTTAAGAGCACACTGGAAGAAGCTGCCTGCTCTGACATCATCTTGAAAATTGCCGACGCCAGCGACAGCGAAGCCGCCGAGCAGCTGAGCGTGACCGATGAAGTGCTGAACGACCTGGGCTGCGGGGATATCCCGCAGGTGACGGTCTACAACAAGTGCGACCGCACCGGTGTTGCCCCCTATGACCCGGATGTGCTGCTGGTAAGCGCCAAAACCGGCTACGGGCTGGACAGCCTGCTGGCCAAGATTGACGAGATTCTGGCACACCGTGTGCGCACCATTGAGGTACTGTTGCCCTATGACAAGCTGGCCCTGGCCGATGTGTTCCGCACCCGCGGCAGCGTTCTGGCTGAAGAATACCGCGAAAACGGCGTGTATTACAAGGCAACCGTAAAGGTAGATGACCTGCACCGGTTTGAAGCGTACCTGCTGTAAGCGCAGCCGTTCGCTTTGTGCAAGATAACAAAGGCAATACCGCATAATTCTAAGTGCCGATACGGCGAGCGAGGTGCGGCAGATGCCAAGCCAAAAGCGCAGATAATACTGGATGTCTTATCGAGCATTTTGGCAACGCAGATGCCGTGCCGCAGCTGCCGGAGCGGTGCTTAAGCCGCAAGGCGGGAATTGTGCGGTGTTGCCCAAATACTGATTTTATTGCTGATTGTAGACAAAAAGACCTCCATCCCTGCACGGTTCTGTGCTTGGGATGGAGGTCTTTGGTTTATTTGTGTGTACCCTGCGTTACGGCAAAATTATTCCGTCGTCAGCAGTTTAACAGCGCGGGATGTGCCCAGGCGGTCTGCGCCCAGATCCAGGAACTTTTCCATGTCCTCAACGGTGGAAATGCCGCCGGCTGCCTTGATCTTGCAGCGGCCGCGCACGCAGCGGGCAAACAGCTCAATATCATGGAAGGTTGCACCTGCGGTAGAAAAGCCCGTGCTGGTCTTGATGAAGTCGGCACCGGCTTCCACCACGATATCGCACATCTTCTCTTTTTCTTCATCGGTCAGCAGGCAGGTTTCAATAATAACCTTGAGCACCTTATCCCCCACGGCCCGCTTGACGGCGGCGATATCCTCGCGCACAGCGTCATATTCCTTGTTCTTCAGGCGGCCGATATTGATGACCATATCCACTTCCTCGGCGCCGTTTTCCACAGCGGTCTTTGCTTCAAAGCACTTGGAAGCAGTATCCATTGCACCCAGAGGGAAGCCAACCACGCAGCACACCGCAACACGGCCCGCCATATACTGCACAGCCTGCTTGACATAGCAGGTGTTGATGCAGACGGATGCCGTATGATACTTGATGGCATCATCGCACAGGGCCTGAATCTGGGGCCAGGTAGCCTCCGGTTTCAACAGGGTGTGGTCAACTTTGGAAAGGATTTCCTCCTTGGTGTATTTCATTTGAATTCTTCTCCTTTTTTACAGGTCTTGCACAGGTGCGCCTGGTGCAGGCCGATGGTCGAAAATACAATGGCCGTCAGGCTGACCGTTGCGCCCACAATGCCCAGGATCAAGCCGGTCAGACGGAATGCACCGCCACGGATTTTGTTTGTCATAAGAAAGCCCTCCTTATCATCGTTGGTTTGGTTGTTTCGGGTTTCTATCTGTTCTGTGTTGTTATTTCTTTTTGAAAATAAACAACTTGCTGAACACATAGTTGGATACAATCACGATAACCTGGCTGAACAGTTTAACACCCATGGCCCACAGGTCAGCGTTGGCTGCGGCAAATGCCACATGCGGTGCCAGCACGCTGACGCCCAGCCAGATGATGACCTGGTCCATGACCATGGTGCCAATACGGCAGGCCACAAACTGGCCAAACTCTGCCAGAGCAGCCTGGCCGCTGTTTTTGCTGCGGAACACAAAGGTGCGGTTGGTCCAGTAGGCAAACAGAATGCAGATGATATTATCCAGCACATTGCCAATGCCGGTTGCAAAACCCGTGCCCAGCACAGCCTGGAACACGGCAAACAGCACCAGGTTCAACAGCGTGGCAAGCCCGCCAAAAAACAGGTAGGCAAGCCCCTCATAATATTTTTTAATAAAAGCCTTTAATTTTTCCATGCAGTTTATCCTTTACCACACAGCGCAGGGAGGTTTGCAGCGCTGCCCGCCAGTGTACGCCAACAGTGCACACTGGCATATAACAAAAGGGGCCCGCCTGTTGCCAGGCAGGCCCCTGCTGCAATTCGGGGATTATTCAGCGTCCTCGGCAGCCTCGTCGAGGCAAGCCTTCATGGACAGGCTGATGCGCTTGCGATCAAAGTCAACATTGATCAGCTTAACCTTGACCATGTCGCCGACCTTCAGAACGTCGGAAACCTTGTTCACGCGCTCGTTGCTGATCTCGCTGATGTGGACCAGACCGTCAATGCCCGGCAGAATGCGGACAAATGCACCGAACTTGGTGATGGAAACGACCGGAGCCTCGAACTCAGAGCCGATGGGATACTCGTTCTTGAGCTTCTCCCAGGGGTTGTCCTCTTCCTTCTTGTAGCCCAGGGAAACCTTCTGGTTCTCGGGGTCATAGCTCTTAACATACACTTCGATGGTATCGCCAACGCTGACGACCTCAGAGGGATGCTTGATGTTGTTCCAGCTCAGTTCGCTGATGTGGCACAGGCCATCCACGCCGCCGATGTCAACAAAGGCACCGTAGGAAGTCAGGCTCTTGACAACGCCAGTGTACTGCTTGTCAACTTCAACGTTCTTCCAGAACTCATCGCGCTTTGCCTTGTTTTCTTCAGCAGTAACCTTGTTGATGCTGCCGACGATCTTGCGGCCTGCGCACTCGGTGATAACCAGCTTAACGTGCTGGCCAACCAGCTTGGTGTAGTCCTCGTCGCGGCGCATGGTAGCCTGAGAACGGGGAACAAACACACGAACGCCCTTGACGTTGACAACAACGCCGCCCTTGTTGGCTTCCATGACGTCGCCTTCCATAACGGTGCCGTTTTCGGCAGCCTCGGAAACATCCTTCATGCCCTTCTGGGCTTCAAAACGGACACGAGAAAGGGTGTCAACGCCTTCCTGGTCATTGGTCTTGACAACAACCAAATCCAGCTCGTCGTCCACCTTAACAAGGTCTTCCATCTTGGCGTTGGGGTCATGGCTCATCTCGCTGAGCTTGACGATACCAGTGTGCTTGGAACCATCAATACCGACGACACATTCCGTCGGGGAAACGCTGATGACCTTGGCTTTTACGATCTTACCTGCGTACAGGGGCTTTGCTTCGGATGCAGCGAGCATCTCCTCAAAGCTCATGTCGTCACGGATTTCTTCACTCATACAGTTAAGTACCTCCTCAATTATAGACGAAGGCGTTGAAGCCCCGGCTGTTACGCCCACGATCCTGGCACCGTTAAGCCAATCTTTGTCGAGTTCATCAGCTGTCTCCACATTGATAGCTTTGGTATGCCGGGCCGCGACCTGCAACAGCTTTTGGGTATTGGAAGAATGATGACCACCAATGACGACCATGTGATCGCATTTTTGGCTGAGGTCTTCCGCTTCCTGTTGCCTCGCCCACGTTGCATTACATATTGTATCAAATATTTTGGCATTTGTACACTGGTTTTTCAAAAATTCCTTGCAAGTTTCCCAGCTTTGGACATTGAAAGTGGTTTGCGCTACTGCAAAAATAGATTTTTGTTGTGTGAGTTCCGGCAGCAGTTTTTCCAGCTCTGCCAAGTTGGCAAACACTTCCACTTTTCCCGTAGTATGCCCCACAATTCCCTGTACTTCGGGGTGTTTGGCATCGCCTGCCACCAGCAGCATGGCGCCCTCCGCACCGGCCCGCGCAGCAATTTTATGGATTTTTGTAACAAACGGGCAGGTGGCGTCATGATACGCCAGGCGGCGTGTTGAGATTTTATCATACACACTCTGCCCAACGCCGTGGCTGCGGATGACAACCTCGCAGCCGTCCGGCACATCGTCCACACTGTCACAGGTAATGGCACCTTTGCTTTCCAGATCCTCCACCACCTGCGGGTTATGGATCAGCGGGCCAAGGGTTGCCACCGGGCGGCCCTGCTCCAGCAATTCATAAGTCAGCTTGACCGCGCGGTTTACCCCAAAGCAGAACCCTGCGGTTTTTGCAAGAATAATTTGCATGGTTATTTCTCCCTGCATCGCGTTTTAGAAGTGATTTTCTTCGTACAGGCGTTCCAGTTCGGTTTTCAGGCGGGTGCGCAGGGCACGCAGCTTGGGTACCGAGCGGCGCGGGTCCTCTACCTTCATCTCCTCTGCCGGGATGGGGGTGCCAAAGCAGATGCGGATGCGGCAGAACATGTGCATGCGCTTATCCGGCGTATCGTAAATAATGCGGCAGGGCACCATGTCGGCATCGGCGTTGCCGGCAATCAGGAAAGCACCGCTTTTTAAGGTCAGCAGTTCGCCGGTCTTGCTGCGGGTTCCTTCAGGGAAGATCAGGATCGGCGTGCCGTTTTTGCATTCGTCTGTCACTTTATTAACGGTGCCCATATCGCCCTTGCCGCGGTCAATGGGCACCGCGCCCATGCAGCTCAAAAACCAGCCGATCAGCGGATTTTTGAACAGCTCCTGCTTGGCCAGGATGGTATAACGCTTCCAGCTGAACACCGCTTCCAGAATATAGACCGGGTCCAGGTCCGAAAGGTGGTTGGATGCGATAACATGGGCGCGCCCGCGGGGGATGTTCTCTTTGCCGACCACCTCAATGCGCCACAAAATATGCAGCAGCGGCCAGACGATCGGCAGCAGGATCCAATAAAGCAGCATAGTTTTCCACCATTTCTTAGTAATTGGTTAAATGTTTGTCGTTCTGTGTTTTTGGGTACGTTGAACCGTCAGGTTATTTGCCCCGTGTATTGTCGGAAGAGATTACCTACGGCAATACCGCATAATTCTAAGTGCCGATACGGCGAGCGAGGTGCGGCAGCTGCT
>ERZ773276.545-NODE-545-length-40205-cov-13.409465_pt1 | contig 40205 bp, 40 predicted proteins | sample MGYA00511386_ERZ773276 | MGnify/ENA primary metagenome ERZ773276 (study PRJEB29015, sample SAMEA2737778) | human gut metagenome | biome: human gut; feature: human-associated habitat; material: faeces | place: China | collected 2012 ...
GAAAGGAATGAGTGAATGACCGAAACAACTGCACGAACCTATCACACCATGGAAAGCCTGCGCCAGATGGCACAGACCGATCTCCGTAATGTGAACCGCGAGGAACTGGTAGACATCAACGAAGTGGAAATTAGAAAAGACTTGTCGCAGCGGGAGCGGATGGTCGATTTCATTTCGCAGATCAAGAACCCTTATTGCTATCTTGACAAGGGCATGGTTGTGAAGATTAGCTTTGCAGGAGAGAACCGATTAGAGGACACACTGAAAAAATGCGCACGGACGCATAGGAGATAAAAAAGAAGAAAGCAGAAGCAAATTTGCACTTTAGCGCATTAAAGCGTTGACATAGACCGCGAAATATGAGATAATGGCTTTGGGTCAAAACAGAATATGTTAACTAAAGCCGATAATTTTCTTGGTTTATTGTCAGAACGACAAATAGATTAAGGAGGTTATCGGCTTTTTATGTTTTTTAAGGAAAATGGACAATATCGCTGCGCTGTGTATCTTCGATTGTCACGTTCAGACGGCGATCAGCAGGAAAGCAACAGCATCAAAAATCAAAGAGCTTTACTGAACGATTATCTGGGAAAGCACCCGGAACTGTATAAGGTCGATGAGTATGTGGACGATGGTTACAGCGGCACAAATTTTGAACGCCCGGATTTTAAGCGGATGATGCAGGACATTGAGAAAAGGAACGTCAACTGTATCATCGTCAAGGATTTATCTCGCTTCGGCAGAAACTACATTGAAACGGGTCGTTATCTGGAAAGAATCTTTCCATTTATGGGAATCCGCTTCATCGCCATCAACGATCATTATGACAGTGCGGAAGAAAACGATGATAAGGGACGTATCCTGATTCCGTTCAACAATCTTATCAACGACACCTATTGCCGGGACATTTCCATGCGTGTCCGAAGCCACTTGGATGTAAAACGGAAAGAAGGACAATTCATCGGCAGCTTTGCAGGATACGGGTATCAGAAAGACCCGAAAGACAAAAATCATCTGATTATAGATGAATACGCGGCGGGCATCGTGCAGGAAATCTTCAAGCTGAAGCTCAACGGGATGAGCGCACAGCACATTGCAAACCATCTGAATGAATTGGGAGTTTTGCCGCCAAATGAGTACAAACGAGCCAGCGGATTCAATTATACTTGCGGATTTCGAGCGGGACTGAACCAGAAATGGACGGTGGTATCGGTCAATCGGATTCTGAAAAATGAATCCTATACGGGAACCTTGATTCAAGGTAAACGTCGGAAAATTAACTACAAAATAAAAAAGAGTCAGGATGTTGGGACTGATAACTGGATTCGTGTCGAGGGAACACATGACGCGATTATCAGTAGAGGTGAGTTCCAACAGGTGCAGCAGTTGATGGAATTGGATACACGCACTTCACCTAGTCAGAAAACAGTATATCCATTATCAGGCTTTCTGCGCTGCGCTGACTGCGGACAGAATATGATTCGGCGCACGGTGACAAAGAAAGGAAAGAAATATCAATACTATCACTGTTCCACCTATAAGAATGGCGGAGATTGCACTCCGCACATGATAAACGGCGAGAAGCTGGAAGGAAGTGTTTTGGCGGCAATCCGGCATCAGGTTGCACTTCTTGTTGAAGCAGAACAGGTGTTATCTCATGCAGACCTGGCAAGCGGTGAACAGATTGGCGTAAAAATTTTGGATGGACAAATCAATGCACTGGAAGCGGAATTGGAACGATACCGTAATTTGAAAGTTCGGCTGTATCAGGATTTCTGCGATGATGTTGTCAGCAAGGAAGAGTACAGTGAGATGAATGCCCGGTTTGCGCAGAAGATAAAAGAGGCGCAAGACAAAATTCAGGCGATTCAGGATAAAAAGCAGGAGGCGGTCAAGCATGACACAATGCTTCCCGGTTGGTTGGAAGAACTGAAACAGTACCAGCACATTAAAACGCTGGAACGGCGGGTGGTGGTAGAACTAATCGACCACATCGACATTCATAGTAAGGAAGAAATTGAAATTCACTTCTGCTTTGAGGACGAACTACACAGCATTACAGAAAAATTCATGGAATATCAGGCGCATAACGGGAAAGAGGTGGCAGAAGAATGAGGTGGGTAAGTTACACACGTTCAATCTCCAGTAGGATCGGAGAAGAAAATCCTGCCAATACGATTGCAGAACAGAATGCAAATATTGAACAATACTTGAAAAATAAAGGGTACAGAATATCAGAAAAGTACAGTGACCGCAAGAGATCGGCAGAAGCAGCCGATGGTTTTGATCGAATGGTGCAAGACGGCATGACACAAAAATTCGATGCGGTTGCCGTTGATTCCATCTTCCGTTTTGGCAAGACATTGCCATTTGCCATTGAGGTATTACAGAAAACTTTTTATCCGGTTGGTATTCAGTTTGCTGTTGTTGAGGATGATTTTTGCAGTACAGACCGAACAGCGGACGAAGTGGAACAGTATTTTAAGGAAAAGGCCATTGAGAAAATCCGATTTGAATTTATAGCGAACAGACAGGACAGCTTTGAAAAAGGAGTGCTGACACATCGGCAGGCAAAGTATGGATATGACATATCAGAAGATCGTAGGAGCTTTGTGCTTGATTCGGAAAGCGCATACATTGTGAAACTGATTTTTCAGATGTATCTGGAAGGAATGACGCTTCAAGAAATCGGAGCGGCATTGGACGCACAAAATGTCCCATCGCCGCAAATTCAGATGACTCGAAATAAAAAGGTGACGAGGAAAACAAAATGGCCTGTCACGACAATTCGCTCTATTCTGGTGAATCCACTCTATATCGGAAAGCTCACATTGAAGCTGTCCGGTGCTGAGAAGAAGATGGAAGTTCCACCAATCGTATCAGAGGAAGATTTTCAAAAGGTGCAGGAAAGAATCAATGATTCGGTTAAACTTCCTGCTCCTAAACGGAGATCAACGCCCAATATCCTTATCAAGAAAATATATGACCGGGCAAGTGGAGAACGCTTGTTGTGCAGAACGACTGAGGACGAAACAAGGCAGATATATTCTTTTGACAGAAAATATAAGTGCTTTAGTGGGAAAGCACCCTATATTGAAAGCACTGAAATTTTTGATGCGATTCGATCTTCATTGAAAACAGCGCAGGAGCAGGCAAGATATATTGGCAGATTACTGGAATCGGACAAAGATGAAGTTAAGCGATGCCAGAATATTGTGCTTCAGCCTTATAGGGAACAGGCAAGAACACTTATGGATGCGCTGTCTGAAAAAGATGTTGAGAGAACTGCTGTCTACCGGAAATATGAAAGATATGAAATGGAACAAGAGCAGTTGGAGGATTTTGAATCTCGGTATCAGGCAGAAATAGAAGAACTGGAAGCAGAGTTCAAGAACATTATGATGAAAGTTTCCGTAATAGAGCAGGCGTTCAGTTATGTAAATCCATGGCTGACAAAATTTCAAGACCTTACGACTCCTGAAATACTGGAACGGACGCACATCAAAAAATATGTGGAGCGGGTTTGGATTGATGATTTTAAGCGAGTAGAGGTTGTTTTGAAAGAGGAAGAATGGACAAGATTCTTCCCGGAGGAATGGATGAGAACCAGAAAGGAAAATTAAAATGGCTAGAAAGAGCAGAAAAAACATAATGCCGCAGAGTGCCGCACCGGAGATTCGTATTTCCGAAGAAGTCAATCTTCTGCGTACAGCAGCGTATGCACGATTATCGTCAGAGAACAGCGGACATGAAACAGAAGATACCCTGAATACGCAGATTCTGCAAATCCATAGTTATATCAAGGAACATCCAGGGCTGACTCTGACGGATACCTATGTGGACAATGGATTTACAGGAACAAACTTTGACCGCCCGGAGTTTGAGCGTATGATGCAGGATGTGCGGACAGGGAAAATCCAGTGCATTGTGGTTAAGGATTTGTCCCGCTTTGGTCGTGACTACATTGAAACAGGCAACTATCTGGAAACGATTTTTCCGATGCTGCATATCCGGTTTATTGCTATCAATGATGATTTTGACAATATCCGGCAGTCGGATGTGGACAGTCTTGCAGTTCCCATCAAGAACATGGTAAACAGCCTGTACGCAAAGGACATTTCAAAGAAAATTGGGCTGAGCTACCAGATGCGTAGGGAAAAAGGAATCCCTACTTCATGGTGTGTGCCGTATGGCTATCGCATGAATGAACAGAAAAGTCAGTATGAAGTGGCAGATGAAGCAAAGTATGTGAAGTTGATTTATCAGTGGTATCTTATGGGGGTGAGTACGAACGAAATCGCCCGTAGACTGGAATTTCTGGAAGTACCTCGTCCGAATGAACATCTGAATCGTAGACTGCACGAGGGACATGATACGACTTTCAATAAATGGCACTCCAGTTCTGTTCTCCGTATTCTGGATAGTCAGGTATATATCGGAAATTTGGTAACGGGAAAAACCCGGACTGCCTCTTATAAAGGAATTGGGCTGCACCCGGTAGATAAGGGAGAATGGCATATTGTGGAAAATGCTCATGAGGCAATTATCTTGAAGTCCGATTTTGAAATCGTGCAGGAAAAAAGAAACCGGAACAAGGAAAAACGCAATAATGCAATGGCTCGTTCAGAGCAGGTGCGGGCAGAGTGTAGGAATCACTTTGCAGGCATGGTGTTTTGCGGCTGTTGTCGGCGCAGCATGACATTTGTGCGTCAGGTGCATAAAACGGAAGAGGAAAGCTATTTCGGAGTATTTCAGTGCAAGAGAAAGAAGGGGACAACACCATGTTCCTATCATACTGTGCCAGAAAAAATGCTTATGATGGTAGCAATGAAGCAGATTCATCATCTGGTTTCTACCATGTGCGAAGAAGAAAAGATGGTAAAAGAAATGCTGAACAACGGTGGTCTGGATTCCACCCGTTCTATCAAGGTGAAGGAAAACTCGATTGCATTTCGGATTCAGGAAACCGAAGAACGGCGGCTGCGCTTATATGAGGACTATAAGGCAGAAATTCTGGATGAAGAAGAGTATAGTCGGTTAAAAGAACACTATATTGCCGAAAAGCAGCGGTTGGAACATGAACTGCAAAAGCAGCGGCAGCGGTCATTGGAACTTGAAAAGAGAATGAGAATTTGCGATGAACAGATGGAACGGATGCGGGCTATTCTGAATCAGAAAGAATTTGATGAAGAACTGGTACATGAGCTTATCAAGAAAATCTATGTAGGCATCGACAATTCGGTAGAGATCGAGTTTAAGTGCAGTGACCCGTATCAAGAGGTTCTGGCATTTGTGGCGGAGGTGCAGAATGAATAATAAGATTGCGATTTATCTTCGATTATCTCTGTCAGATGGAGATTTGAAAAAGGGAAGCAAGGATGAGAGCAATAGCATTGAAAACCAGCGGCTTTTGCTCCATTCCTATATTGAAAAGCAGGATGATCTCCCAGGCGAAATTGTGGAGTATGTAGATGATGGCTATACTGGAACGAACTTCAATCGTCCGGCGTTTCAGAAGATGATTATTGACCTGAAGAAAGGGGAGATAAAGACCATAGTGGTCAAAGATTTGTCCCGGCTAGGGCGTGATTATATTGGCGTGGGCGATTATGTTGAGCAGATTTTTCCATTGATGGGTGTCCGCTTTATAGCAGTGAACAATGCCTTTGACAGCATGAAGCTGAACAACGGCACTCCGGGCATCGAAGTTGCAGTCAGCAATCTGGTGAATAATCTGTATAGCCGTGATATTGGAAAAAAGGTTCGTGCGGCATTGGAAGTGAACTGGAAAAGTGGCAAAGCTACATCTGTTAATGTACCGTTTGGTTACGTCTGGAACGTGAAAGGCAATCAGCGATGGGCGATTGACCCAGAAGCAGCGGCCTGCGTCCGAAAGGTGTTTGATTTGGCATTATCTGGGCGCAATACAACGCAGATCGCCTATGCGATGAATGAATTGGGCTTGCCGACACCAGGATTGTACTCTAAACGGAAAAATACCATAGTAGGCGGCAATGCAATTATAGCCCCGGAGAGCGAAATACTTTGGAATCCAGGAATCGTCTGGAGGGTGCTGCGGCGGTACGAATATACTGGGGCTTTGGTGATGGGCAGAAGGAAGAAACTTGATGTGAATACTACGGCGTTCCGCACCTTGCCGGAAGATAAATGGATTATTACGGAGAACACCCATGAAGCGATCGTTACAAAAGATGAGTATTATCAGGCGCAAAAGGCAATCCGCAATGTTGCTCCGATCCAATACAAGACCGAAGATGATTTTGCTCTGAAAGGCAAAATATGCTGCGGAAACTGCCTGAGACAGCTCCGGCATGAGAAGCAGTATGGCGAAATGGTATTCTGTTGCGGTCACAAAAGGTCAGTAGGAAAATTCTCGCACTGCTATTCAGGCTATTACAGAGAGCAGGCGGTCAATTCAAGAGTTGCCCGCGCTATAAAAACGGTATTTACAGCATTGGAAGTTGTGAATCAGGGAATGCAGGAGAAAAAATCCATAACCTTGCAGTGTGTAGATGTTGATGATTTGAAAAAGCAGGCAGAAATGATTCGGGCAGAGCAAATTAAACTCTATGAATCGTATGCAGATGGGATTCTGACCCGCAATGAATATCTGGAAAAGAAGAAAGGACTTGGGGAAAAGCTGGCAGATTTGCAAGAGAAGATTCGTATAGAAGAGGAAGAGCAGGAAACCGCAGATGAACTGGATGAGGAAATCCGCAGCCTGACAAAGCAGGCAAGTCAAAAAACATACATAGGAGGTCTGACCAAGGAATGTGTGGATGCCTTTGTCAGCATGGTTTATCTGTATGACGATCAGACGATGAAAGTTGAGTTTAACTGTGAGGATGTGATTCGGAGAGCATTGGAAAAGTATGGTGCATAACCGCATAGAAACAGCGAGGTGAGCAAAAAAGAATGCCCGTCTGGTTGAGAGGATTCGCAAATCTTCTCGATCAGGCGGGCATTTCATTCCGTAGGAATGGAGATTAGTCGTTATGTACGGTCTTTTCCCAACGATGGAAAACAGCTTCAAAGAAGTCGTGACCAAGGACTCCTTCACCAATAGGGCCGAACTTCTCCCGATAGGATTTAAGAATAGCCGTAAAGTCTGGATTTTGAAATCCAGTATATTTGTCAAGGGAACACAGCTTTTGATAATCAGAAAAATAGGAAAGCAGTTCGCTGTCGGTCTTTTCTTCAAAGATGTTCATGGTATTTCCTCTTTAGAAATTTAAACTATCTACCCATGCGGACAAATCGGCTTTGGTTGAGGAAGCGTTAAATACCTTTCCATGTAGGAGCTTGGAACCAGGGCAGCTAGGAGCAAGCTTTTCATTGGTCTTGCCCATATCGCTGCTACCGGAAGTGGCGAATGGAATAATGGTTTTATTCTTTAGGTCATAGCTTTCCAGAAATGTATTGATGATTGTAGGGGCAACGTACCACCAGATAGGAAATCCGACAAAAATCGTATCGTATTCATCCATGTTGTCGCGTTTGACGGCGATGGCAGGGCGGAAATCGGGATTGCTCATTTCAATAGTGCTGCGGGATTTCTTATCCATCCAGTTCAGATCGGCTTTTGTGTAAGGGACTTCGGGACGGATTTCAAAAATGTCTGCACCGATGGCATCTGCTAAATCTTCGGCAACTTTTGCGGTAATGCCGCTGGCAGAAAAATAGGCAACAAGCTTTTTGCTCATGACAATGCACTCCCTCAATATTTGATTTGATAATAGTATAGCACGGCACGGGAGGGGTATCAAGAAGTGAAATGAAAGCAAAATTGCTTGGAAAATATTGGTGTCTCAATAGTTGGACTTGGATAATCATAACTTTGATATTGTATCTTAACTTAAAATGAGTTATAATACAGAAAAAGAGTTATGAATGGAGGCGATAGAGTGGAATACCTTAAGCGGGTTTTAGGAATTGAAGTGCTATATGAAAATAAAGCTTTAGAGCATTTGCCAAACTTCATCAGTACAAGGTATGATTCACAGAAAGTATCTCTGAATGGTCAAAAAACCGTTTTTTTGTATCCTAAAACCGAATTGGAGCAGGTGGAAACATTAAAAAAGCATCTGGAACGTGTGAAAAAGGTTGCGGATTGTCCTGTGATTTTAGTATTGGAACAGATCACTGCACGGCAGAAAGAGTATTTGCTTCGAGAGAAAATAGCATTTATTGTGGATGGAAAGCAAATTTATCTGCCCTTTATGGCAGCATATTTGCAGGAACGCTGTGATGCAGAAAAGAGTGACAGAGAAGAAATCTTGCCATCGGCACAGATGCTGTTGCTTTATTTTATTTATGAGGGAGCAAAGGAGCTGTCCACAAGTCAAGCTGCAAAAGATTTGGATTTGACACCAACATCTATTTCCAGAGCTTCTAAACAACTTGAAGGAATGGGATTTCTGCGATCAAGAAAAATTGGAGTGCAGAAGATACTGTTTTCGGAAAACTCCGCCAAAGAGTTGTTTTACAAAGCAGAGAAAGTTCTGCTCAATCCTGTGAAAAGGACGGTCTATGTTCCATGCGAGGAAGTAAAGACTGAATTGTTGGAGAGCGGATATTCCGCATTGGCGGAGTATTCGATGCTCAATGCGCCTAGTGTTCGGTGCTATGCTTCAGAAAAAGTATCTCAGTGGAATTACTGCATGACCAAGGATTTACAGGACTCAAATTCACAGGTGACTGTTGAAATGTGGAGATATGACCCACGAAAATTATCGAAGGAAAAAATGGTCGATGGACTTTCTCTAGCATTATCGCTCAAGGAAGATGCAGATGAACGGGTAGAAGAAGCAGTAGAAGAAATGTTAAATAATCTGTGGAGGAAGATAGATGGTAACAGGGATTGAAAGCTTTAAGGAATGGTTCAAGGGTAACGAAAGCCAGTATGCAATTATCGGTGGAACTGCGTGTGACATCTTGATGACGGAAGAAGGCTTAGACTTCCGTGCAACAAAAGACATTGACCTTGTTCTAATTATTGAAGCCGTGGATGCGGCTTTTGGAAGAAAATTCTGGGACTATGTAAAACAGGCTGGATACGAACATTGTAATAAAAGCTCTGGTATGCCGCAGTTTTATCGGTTCAGTCACCCGATGTCAAACCGTTATCCAGCGATGATCGAACTGTTCACTAGAAAACTGGATGCAATTCAACTTCCAGATGATGCAGTATTGACACCGCTGCCAATGGATGAGGACATATCTAGCTTGTCTGCAATCCTTTTGGATGATGATTACTATGAGTTCTTGAAGCAGGGGAAAGTGACTGTTGATGGAGTGACGGTTTTGGATGCTGCATATTTGATTCCATTCAAGGCGAAAGCATGGATGGATTTGACGGATCGCAAAGAAGCTGGAGAACACGTTGATAGTAATAACATTAAGAAGCATAAAAATGACGTTTTTCGATTGACTGAATTGATTGACCCTACGGTCAAGATTGCCACTCCCAGTGGCGTGTATGAGGATATGCAGAAGTTTGTTGATCGAATGAAAAATGAAACGGTTGATGTTAAACAGTTGGGGCTTGTGGGACGAACGAAAGAACAGATTCTTCAGGAGATAGGAGAATTATATGCTATACAATAATCAGTGAGTTATAGAATAAAACACTATCTTGTAAGGAAGTGATATAACATGGAAAAGAAATACCAAATTTTTATTTCGTCAACTTATAAGGATTTGATAGAAGCACGTAGCAAAGTAAGGGATGCAATCCTGTCAATGATGCATTTCCCAGTTGGCATGGAGATGTTTAACGCTGCTGACGAAGAACAGTGGGAAATCATACAAGAGACGATTGATAGTTCGGATTATTATGTTTTGATTTTGGGACAGCGATATGGCTCTGTAATAGAATCTGGATCGGATGCTGGAATTAGCTATACGGAAAAGGAATTTCGCTATGCGAGAGAGAAGAAAATTCCTATTCTGGTATTCATAATTGATGATGATGTGGCAATTAAGCCGGAATTTATGGAAAAAGATCCAGAAAGTATAAAAAAGCTGGCTGATTTCAAGACAGAAGCTAAAAAAGGACGAACGGTACAGTGGTGGACTAATATTGACGAACTTGCTAGAGAGGTTTCAGAATCTTTACATCAGCAAATGGATCGAAAAAAGCGTCCAGGGTGGATAAGAGGAGATGCCTTTGATATTGAAGCAAGTCATGCGGAAATTCTCAGTTTGAATAAAAAGATAAGAGAACTTGAGCAGGAAAATGCTGAGCTGAAATCACAGATTGTAAAGAGGGTTCCTGAGTTGATGGCCGCAGTTGTGCTGGATCAACAGGAGGATGAAGAGGAGGATGAAAAAGGTCTTAAAACACATGGAAAATTGCTTATTGATAGCTCTGATAATGCATACAAAATCCAATTATATCATAATGATGGAGAATGCTACAAAAACAAGTATGAACCACTTGATTTAAGTTGCGTTGAATCACATTTAAAAAAGTATGTAAAAGAAAAGGACTTGCAGGCTTACAATGCAGCACTACCGTCTGAAGAAGAAATAAATGATTATGCACACAAGATGAGCGTATATAAGACAATAACAAACGGTGGTGTTGCGCTCAAGCTAAGAGTGCTTAATAAGGGAACAGCGAAAGCAACCGACATTAGAATCTCAATCGTATTTCCAAAAGATATTTTTGTATATGACATTGATGATATCGAAAAAATGAAGGAGCCGAAAGCACCAAAACTTCCACCGAATCCTATTGAAAAGGCAGAGGAACGTTTTATGAGCGACTTAAATCCAGTATATGGCTTGTTGAAAAATAGTATGGACGGAATGCAGCCATTCTACTCAGCTCGAAGCTTGCCGATTATAGACCCGGCAATTTTTAACAACTCCAATTCTTCTGTGTTTGAATCAATATCTATACGAGATAACTCAATATTTGCTGAATGCAATCAGTTGCCACATAAAGATGATACCGAGTTTGATGGGATATATATTGTTCCGGCTAGAAAAGGAAAATTCAAAGTAAGCGTTTCACTGATGTGTTCGGAATATATTGAACCGAAAGTTCATGATATTGAATTTGAAATTGTCTAATAATTAAAATAAGTACGAATAAGCCGCATAGGGCTTCCCAATGGTTTTAACCCAATGGGAAACTTTATGCGGCTTATTTTTTGCTTTTTTTGAAAAAATTGTTGTCCCTATCTTGACATCAGGGGGCCCAGCAAGTTTTATTATGCCGCTCCAGATTGGAAAAACGCCTATCGTGGTGCCACGCCAGCACCGGTTTAATGAACATGTGAATGACCACCAGGTGGAGTTTGCACGGAATGTGTCAAAGCGAATGGGCACGATTATTGACGTAGAAGATATTGAGACACTAGGGGATATTATAACGAATTACGACCAGATTGTTGCAGGGATGGGTCATGGTATGAGTAGCAATAATACAAACTTCAACGAAGAATTAAATAAAATCGTTGAAGGACTATTTAAAGAAAGTAAGTGAGAATTAGAAATGAATGCAAGAAAAAGTATCGCTGCGGGTATTGTGCTATTTAACCCTGAAAAAGAAAGGCTTGAAAAGAATATATACTGTCTAAAAGAACAGGTGGAAAAGATATATATATTTGATAATTCTGAAATCTCAAACGGAGGCTATGAGGGGACTACATATCTTTCAGAAGAAAGGAACTGCGGTATAGCATATGCTCTAAATCGGATTATGGAGCGAGCCAAGGCTGATGGATATAAATGGGTAATAACTATGGATCAGGATTCGCTGATACCCACGGGAATGATTCATGGCTTTGAAGAAAGTATAGAAACCCACAAAAATATTGGCATCGTTTGCCCACAAGTTATCGATAAGCGTAGAGCGTATCTCCAAGCAGAAAATAACACTATAGAAGAATATGTGGATTTTTGCATTACATCTGCGTCTTGTACGTCAATTGAAGCGTGGGAAAAATGTGGAAAGTTTGATGAATGGATGTTTATTGATCTTGTCGATAACGACATCTGCAAAAGAATTGTGTCAAGTGGATACAAAATTTTGAAGCTTAATAGATGGATTCTGGATCAAGAGTTTGGAAAAATCATCCCCAAAAGTGAACGGAAACAAAAGTTTTGGATTGGTGTGAGCAAAATTCTACATAACCAGAATTTTGCAAAATTTTCATATAAAAAAATTGTAAGCCCATTAAGAATTTACTATACAAACAGAAATATTATTTATTTAAATAAAAAAATGAAAAAATATGGCCGCATAGGATACGAAAATTATAACTGCAAAAGTTATATAGGATTTATTTTTTCATTTATGCTACCTAGTATCCTGCGATCGCAAGATAAACGAGCGGTTGTAAAGGCTACAATTAACGGAGTAAAAGATGGATGTAAATCTAAACCACAGGAGTGGCTTGTTGGTTGTGGGGAGAAAAATGAGTAAAGTACTAATCATAAATACATCTGGTCTTGGAATGGGCGGAATTACTACGCATATGTTAAACTATCTTAGGCGATTGAAGGAAATGCAGTATGAGGCCTTTTTTTCAATAGTTGTTACTGGTGTACGAGACAAGAACGTATTAGAACGATTTGAGAACCTTGGATGCGAACTGGTCTATTTACCAGATCGTAAAAAAGAACTATGGAAGTACTGCTTTGCTTTGAAAAGATTGTTGAGGAACAATGATTTTGATGTTCTTCATGTACATGGAAATAGTAGCACAATGGGGATAGAATTATCCCTAGGAAAGCAGTTTGGAATCCCTGTAAGAATTGCACATTGCCATAATTCAAAATGTGAACATCCATACCTGCATAAGTTGTTGCTTCCGATATTTAAAAAAAGCTATACACAAGCTGTTGCATGTTCATCACTTGCAGGGGATTGGATATTTGGTAAGGGAAAATATATTGTATTGGCAAATGCAATAGATTTAGATAAGTTTCAATTTAATGCCGAAGTAAGAAAGGAATATAGAAAAGCACTAAAAGTGGCAGATGACACTCTTTTGTTAGGACATGTCGGAAATTTTAATGAGCAAAAGAACCACGATTTTTTAATCGACATTTTTGACGAAGTACAGAAAAAGAAAAAGGCTGAGCTCATATTAATAGGAACAGGTCCGTTGCTAGCTGATGCAAAGAAAAAAGTAAATAACTTTGGAATGCAAGATAAGGTGCATTTTTTGGGTATTAGGGATGATGTGGGGTGCTGGATGCAAGCGATGGACTGTTTTGTGTTCCCATCGAAATGGGAAGGGTTTGGAATGGTTCTTATTGAGGGGCAGGCTTCAAATTTGCCAATGGTGGTGTCCACAGAGGTTCCGATTATTACTAAAGTGACAGATAATATTCGTTATATTAGTTTATCTGATGGAACTGGTAAATGGGCTAATCTGATAATCAATCTAGCAAATAGTGTGGATAGAATAAAGCCTGTAGATTCAAGAATTAAAGAGTACGATATAAACAATAATATTGAAAAGTTAACGAAACTATATAGGTGAAAATGGTGACTGTATGACGATGTTTGGTATAGTGTGGTTGCTATTGCTGTTCGCCGCAATAGTAAAGAGTAAGAAACCTATGCTTGCGGCATTGGTGCTGATCTCATCAACTTTACAAAGCTCAAATGTATTGGTCGTTAATGGTCAGGGAATTGGCCCGCAAATTATTACATCGGGAGTAGCAGCCTTATATTTCATGGCTCCACAAATCAGGAAAATGAAATTAAGAGTATCAAAGTCGTTTGCATCAACAAATAAAATCCTGATTCTCTTGTTGGCGTACATTGTTTTTGATGCGGCTCGTACTAAAACACTTGGGACAAATATCCTCAGAATTTTTCAGCTGCTCATATATGTTCTTTGCTTCTTTGAAATGAAAAATGTCGGAGATACATTGGATGATGAGTATGTATATTGTACATTAAAGAAGCTTTCAATTTTTATTCTATTGGTTGGCGTATTTCAAGTATTGGCGACTACCAACATAATTCCACGCTATTGGTTCATCCGGGACATATTTTGGAATGACAGTGCAAATGCCCCTGCAATTGTTCAATTTATGTGGCCATATGGTTCGTATTTCAGATTTTTCTCGACATACATGGAGCCTTCTTATTTCGTGGGCTTCTCAATAGGGGCATTGTTTTATTTCTTCAACTATAAAAAGAATCGAAAAAAGGACTTGCCATTAATTGTAGCCTTGGTTCTGTCGACGATTCTGTCGTTCTCCTCATCGGGATATGGTGCGTTGCTCATTACGGCGTTGTTGTATATTGCGTTTTCTAAAGAAGGAAAAATTAAATTATATGTCCTTGTTGGAGGGGCGATAGGGTTTGCAATCCTTTATTTAGGATTCTACAATGTTTTGGATTCGGTTGTTTTTTCAAAAATGCAGGGTGGGTCAGCAGCAGCGAGAATGACGTGGAATCTTGAAGCAATGAAAGCTTTTCAAAGTTCTCCGATGATGGGTGTTGGCTATAAAAACTGTAGAGCAAGTAGTATGTTCTACACAATTCTGGCTGAACTGGGTATTATTGGCATTGTACTATACATTGTGTTTATTCTATCTATAATCTGGCCGGTTTTTACAAAACGAGGGCAGAAGTTAGTTGGAGATGAGCAAGTTGGTGTGATTTTTGCAATCATTGGAGTTACAGCAACTCAGATGATTGCAGTGCCAGACTTTGACATTTGTACATTTTGGATGTGGATGAACTTTCTTGGATTGATTATTGGAAGAAACAAGCGGAGGAAAAGAATTGATGAATCAGTGTGACTTTGTGATTATATATGCAACGGATACAAATTATGTGCCACATATGGCAGCATCAATGCTATCGGCAATAGAGACGAATAAGGAAGAAAAAATATTGTTTGTGGTTCTCGATAACAATATAGAGAAAAGTGAAAAAAGAAAATTAGAAGAGTTGTGCGAATCCTATGGACAGAAGATAGAGTTTGTGAATGTCCAGGATAAAATAGAAAATGCAAATCTAAAAACAACTTTTAATAAGACTGCATTTGCCAGGCTTTTTATAGGAGACATTGTTGAAACAGATAAAGCATTATACCTTGACTGTGATACAATTGTATGTGGCTCTTTAAAATCGCTATTTGATATTGATTTGCAAGAAAATCTTATCGCGGGTGTACAGGATACGGTCTCTTTTAAGCTGAGAACAATTGTAGGATTGGAATATGAAGAGCCATATGTAAACTCTGGTGTTTTACTGCTAAATTTGAAGTTGTGGAGAACTGACAAAATACAAAATCAATTTATAGAGTGCATAGATAAATTTAATGGAAACGTGCCCCATAATGATCAAGGTGTTATCAATGCGGTGTGTCATGAAAACGTTTTGATTTTAGATGCGAAATATAATATGCAGGACACGATGCTCTTTTATACGGCAGGGCAACTTAAAGAATTGTTTGATATGCCAACCTATTATGACTCTACGCAATTTGAAATGGACAAAAAAAATCCAATAATCGTTCACTATACAGAGGCTCATTTCGGTCGTCCTTGGTTTAGTGATTCAAATCATCCATACAAAGAGATATACTTAAAATTTAGAAAAAAACTTGTGCAATATTGGCCGATGCCGCAGGAGAAGGCTACGACCCAGAAAAAGTTGAAAAGAAAGATAAAGCAAGCTATGTATAAAGTGTTGCCATTCTCATGCTATAAGAATATTTTACTGATGGAGAGGAAAAGAAAGGAGACGATCTGATGGTCTCGATTATTGTTCCAGTACATAATGTGGAAAAATATCTGAGGAGATGCGTGGATTCCATTATTGCACAAACTTATTCGGAATGGGAAGCACTATTGATTGATGATGGCTCTACGGATAGTTCTGGAACGATTTGTGACGAGTATGCAAATCGTGACAATAGAATTAGATGCTATCACAAAGAAAATGGAGGACAATCATCAGCGCGTAATGAAGGATTAGAGCATGCACGCGGAGAACAAATTGCTTTTTGCGATGCAGATGATTGGTTAACAAGCGATTTTTTAGAAATTTGCATTACTAAATACAAGAAATACAAAGCGGATATTGTAACAGCAAACTACTATAACTATTATAATGATAATAAATGTGAACCTGTATTTGATATCAAAGCAAACGATACAGTGCTTGATAATCGAATGGCAATGAAGCGTCTGCTTGAGAATGACGGGACATCTTCGTCTGTTTGTGCAAGAATTTACAACAAAAAAATATTTGATAATATTTGTTTTGAAAATGGTATGCTGTTTGAAGATGCTGCTATCAGTTACAAGCTTTTTATGAATGCAGATAAGGTTGTATTTGTATCGAAACCACTAATGTACTATTATCATCGTGAAAATTCAACAATGGCCAGAAGGGATAAAAAAATAAGGCTGGATGAAATCCGTGCGGCACGCGAACGGTATATGGCAGTACGTGAGTCGTACGATGATGAAATTGCGGAGGCTGCAATTTCGGATTATGCGCATGATATGATTCATGTGACAGAGTGCTTTATTCGTGAAGGGTATGATTTAAGAGAGATTGAATCATACGATAAATACCTAAGAACCGAAATAGAGAAACACTCTTATCATGTGGGAATGCTTTTTTCAAAAAGAAAAAAAGTGGAGCTTTTTCTTTGGCTTGAATTTCCGAGGCTGTTTGTTACACTAGTGACAGGATTTACACGGTTGTTGGGATAAAAACGTAAGTAATATGAATAAATTGAAATCGAATTTTGTATATGCAACGGCATACAAAATGCTGGAGTTGCTATTACCTCTTATAACGTCCCCGTTGCTTTCACGTAGATTGGGGGCAGAGGCGCTTGGTACATATACATATACATATTCTATGGTTAGCCTGTTTGTAATGTATGCGGAATTGGGATCCTATCGTTATGGTATGAGAGAAATTGCCAAGGTCCAAAATATTAAATCAGACAGAAATAGAGTGTATAGCGATATTTTTTGGACCCATGCTGTTAATGCAAGCATATCGTTGGTACTATATCTAATAGTTGCAATCCTGATAGGTAAAGAGTATAGGAAAATTGCGCTTTTACAATCGCTTTGTATTGTGTCCAATATGATTGATAATTCTTTCCTATATGTCGGTATGGAAGATATGCGGACAATAACACTCCGTGACGGGACTGTAAAAATTGCAACGTTTGTTTTGATTTTATTGCTGATAAAATCTCCAGAAGATTTGATGCTGTATGTTCTGATAATGAATGTATGCGGAATTGTATGTAAGGTGATTGCTTTAGTCTATGCAAAAAAATATGTGAGTTTGGTTTTGCCTAACATATCAAATTGTATAAATCACTTTAAGCATATGGTGGTTTTAATGATTCCTGTCATTGCTGCTGGGATATATCAAAGTATGGACAAGATAATGATAGGATCAATGTACAAAAAAGAAGACGTTGGATACTACGATTGCGCAAGCAAAGCATTGATTTCAAAGAATATTATAACTGTTTTTGGAACAGTTCTGTGCCCGCATATTACAAATTTGTATGCAGAAGGGAAGACAGTTGAGGCTGAAAAAACATTCCGAAAATCCTTTTGTTTATCGATGATAATGGCATATGCTTTTATGTTTGGAATTGCTGCTGTTGCAAAAGAGTTCGCGCCGTTGTTCTGGGGTGAGGAGTTTTCTGTATGTGCTCCTATGATGGTGGGGCTTTCTATTAGCTTGCCGCTTTGGACCATTGGGGAATCTATCCGAAATCAGTTCTTGCTGCCCAATGGACGAGATCATGAATATATGAATTCCTTTTTGGTTGGTGTTGCAGTAAATGCTGTGTTCAACTTCATATTGATTCCAACGTATGGAGCAATGGGAGCAATATGCGCTACTATCGCGGCAGAGTTTGCAATGAATGCTGTACAGATATATTTCGTGAGAAAAGAATTAAATATTATACATGACCTGCTCCAAACTTTTCCCTATTTTATAATTGGTTTAATTATGTGTTTTTCTGTGAGATGCCTTGCAGATGCATTGAATAGTAATTTGTTGGTTAAAGTATTAATGGAAATTATTATCGGCGGTAGTATATACGGGGTACTGAGTGTATCTTATGAAGCTTTAACGCATAGATTTTTATTGCTTGATGTCTTGCAAAGACATAAAATCTAAGTCTTACATCAAAATGAGAAACGTGTAAAGTTCAAGTGTTTAATGAAAAGGAAAATTACTTGGAATGGAAAAAGAATTGATTTCGGTTATAGCACCAGTTTATAATGTGGAGCCGTACCTAAGTAAGTTTATTGAGAGTGTGCAAGAGCAAACCTATAGAGATTTTGAGTTGATTCTTTTGACGGATTTTCCTACGGATCGCTCTGCCAAAATCTGTGAAGAGTATGCGAATGGAGATTCACGTATAAAAGTTTTCCATAACAGTTGCAATGAAGGCGTAGCAAAAATGAGAAATATTGGATTGAGCCTCTCTGGTGGGGATTATATTATGTTCGCTGATAGTGATGATTTTTTAGAGGAAGATGCACTACAGTACAGTAAAAAATTACTGGATGAAAAATGCGCGGATATTGCTGTGTGTGGAATGAACGTTATTTCTGGGGGGGGGTAAAACAAGTAAGGTATAGGGGCTATAAGTCTTTTTACACAAAAAAAGAAGCACTTGATACATATTTGAATTGCCATACGTTATCGGGATATTCAGCAGCAAAATTATATAAGAAAAGCATTCTTGAAAATCTAACATTTCCAGAAGATATGTGCTGCGGAGAGGATGGTGTGTTTAGTTTAAGAGCATATAATAAAGCGGAAAGAGGGGTAGCATTTAGTCCGAAACCAATCTATAATTACTTAGTTCGAGAAGGTTCTCTTTCTGGGCATGGAGAAGAATTCTCGGATAGAGACTTAGACATATTTAAACAAATCAGATATGCAAGAGAATGCATCGCAGATAACACATATAAGAGAAATCTCAATGTTTTTGAATTTCTATCTTATAGTGGGATGCTCTCAAAGTATTTGAAATCATCAGAAAATGTAAAAATAAAATATGCTGAGCAAGCATTACTTCTAAGAAAATCTTGCGACAGATGCTGGAAAGACTGCTTCATTTATGGAATTAATCCACTGCATAAAGTGAAAGCACTGCAATATTGCATAGATAGGATACTACATAGATGATGGTGAGAAACTCTTGTATAATGATTTAGTTTAAAACAATAGGAGCTAAAAAATGAATACAAGAGAAAATATAGCATACTTGAAATATTTTGGACCTGCCGTGATGTTTTGGAAAACAATAAATCATGTCGTTGTTGGATATAGGCATGGAGGTAAAATGGCATGGATGATTCATAATATAAATAATAATGTGATTGAAAAATATTTAAAACGGGATTGCCCGAATTCTTATAAGGGACTGCAAGTTGGAGATTATGATGGAATTGATGATGTTTCGAAAATGACTTCATATCGCTGTGAGAACTCTGAAGAACTTATAAATAATGTGATTTGGACAATGTGGTGGCAAGGCGAAGAAAACGCACCACCTATTGTAAAAAAATGCATTGAGAGTATGAGAAAACATAGCAATGGTCATCAAGTAGTAGTTTTAAACGAGGATAATTTTCAGCAATATGTAAAATTGCCTAAGGTTATCATTGATAGATTTACAGAACACAAAGCAGATAAAAATGATTTAAAAAATATAACATTAGATCAAACAAAAATTAGTGACGTAGTTAGGACATATTTGCTGTATTATTATGGAGGCATTTGGTCTGATGCAACAATGTTTTTTACCAAAGATATTGATGAACTATTTTTCAACGATGAATGGGAAACATTAGGCCAAGATAATACATGGTATATTGGCAGAGGCCGATGGAGTACCTTTTTTATGAGCGCAAAAGCAGGAAATGCCTTGTGCAAGTTTAATTACGATATGCATATTGAGTATTGGACGAATAAAAAGTACTATATAAATTATTTGATGACGGATCATATGTTTGATATTGCGTATAAAGAGCGAAGTAAAATACGAGATATGATTGATAGCGTTCATTGTGGTAATAAGAAGTGCTTGACAATTAACAGAGTATATGACCAACCTGTAAATAGAAGCGAAGCAGAAGCCTTTTTGGAAGAACAATATTTGCATAAATTATCCTGGAAATGGTGGGGACGAGATTCGGATGCAAGGCCTATTTTAAAAACACAAAATGGCGAACAGACATGGTTGGGCTATCTTCTGGAAAACTTTTGTGAAGAGGAGTGAAAAATGAATACTACATTGCTTATTATGGCAGCAGGAATTGGAAGTCGATTTGGAACAGGAATCAAACAGTTGGAGCCTGTGGATGCTTCAAATCATATTATTATGGATTACTCAATCCATGATGCAATCGAGACAGGCTTCAACCATGTGGTTTTTATTATCCGAAAGGACATCGAAAAAGAATTCAAAGAAGTCATTGGTGACAGAATTGCTAAGATTTGCGAAAAGCACAATGTGACCGTTGATTACGCTTTTCAGGACATCAACGATATTCCTGGAACTCTGCCAGAAGGCCGGACGAAGCCGTGGGGAACTGGTCAGGCTGTGCTTGCAGCGAAAAAGGTCATCAAGACTCCGTTTATCGTCATCAATGCAGACGATTACTATGGCAAGGAAGGCTTTAAGGCTGTCCATGAGTATCTGGTGAATGGCGGAAAGTCCTGCATGGCAGGCTTTGTGCTGAAGAACACGCTGTCCGATAACGGTGGCGTGACTCGTGGCATCTGCAAGATGGATGAGAATGGAAATTTGACTGAAGTTGTGGAGACCAGGAACATCGTAAAGACTGCAACTGGAGCAGAGGCAGACGGTGTGGTTGTTGATGTGAATTCTCTGGTATCCATGAATATGTGGGGCTTGACTCCTGATTTTTTGGATGTGCTGGAAAATGGTTTCAAGGAGTTTTTCGAGAAAGAAGTACCGAGCAATCCTCAGAAAGCCGAGTATCTGATCCCAATCTTCATCGGTGAGCTGCTGGAGCAGGGCAAGATGTCTGTGAAGGTTCTGAAGACCAACGACACATGGTACGGCATGACCTACCATGAGGATGTCGCAGCCGTAAAGGATAGCTTTAAAAAAATGTTGGAAAAAGGTGTGTACAAGGCTGATTTATTTGCAGACTTGTGATATACTGGGAGCAATAGCTCCCTACGCTGCTCGAAACTTTGCACACCTCTCCGTGGTGAGCAGCAGGCAACGCTGATAAGGCGGCTAAGAATGCGAAGGGTATACCTATAATCGGAGAATAGGGAGTGTGAATGAATATGGATGGCTTATATCAGGTGCTTGATAGGGCAAAGTTTAAATCCTTAGTGTCATATGAGGAAATTTCCACGGATGCATTTGCTTTAGTTAATAACTCTCAAGAAAAATTATCCGATATTATCAAAAATGGTACGGTATCACGTGCGACGCAAGACCTCTATTTTTCAATGCGACTTTCACAGAATGATGGGAATATTCTTTTAGACAGTATAGAAAAAGGTAATTTCCAGATTGAAATGGAAGGAATGGATAACAAAGGGCTTATCTATAAACTCACTTTAATGCCGGTGACTTTGGAAATTTGTGGTAAAACGAAACCGGAGGAAGAAACAGTATGCTTTCCTATGATAGCTATGAGATTGCAACGGAACTCGTTACAGACTCCGGTGAGAATAGCATAGGGAGTATATATTGATGGATGAATTGCTCATTAAGCGAATATATAACGGCATGATAGGAAAAAACTAATCCCTGATTCAGAGACACTTCAACTAAAATCAGCTATTGATGAATTTGTTAGTAACCGAGATGGTAACCATTATCTTATTTTGGCTGATGGATATGAGTGTGTGAATTATGATACAATGAGAAAATGATATGAATCAGAAGCAGGCAAAGACCTTGTGGAAAGCTGCACATTTCAAAGTTACTCGTTTGAGGGCTTTTACACGTATGCAGCGGTTGAAGTACTGAGAGATGCCGGATATAGTTTGGAAGAGACAATTGACATATTAAGGTAATAAGTGTCTGTTTATTCACAATACATAATAGAAAGGCTGATATCTTATGCCCAGAACCAAAGGAAGCAAGAACCGTCCAAAATCGAATATTACCAAAGACTACGCAACCCAGATCACGGAGAAACAGGAATCCATCGCTTCTCTGACTGCTGAAATCACGTCTATTACCGCCAATATCGACACACTGAAAGCTGACCTGAAAGAGAAGAAGACTGCTCTGAAGAAGGTCGAAAAAGAAGTGGCATCCTTGGAAGCAAAGAAAGCGAAGGCAGATGCTAAGGCCGCTGAAGAAGCTAAGAAGGCTGAAGCCGAAGCAGTGCTGAAGAAGCTGCTGGCCAGCGGCGTGAGTGCAGACGAGATACTCGAAAAACTAAAATAATCTTTTTAGACCTCAGACCGTGTGGGTGTGGCTACAAAATCTCATCCATACGGTTTTATAATAGAACGATTGTTTTATATCGAACAATGATATACCTGTTTTTTATTCCATAGTCCAAAATTACATCCGGTGAAATTTCAGCAAAAGAACAGCAGGGGAGAGCACAGGAAAAGTAGGGACTGAGCAAATAAACGGCAATGAACATCATAGACAAGAAGCCATCAAGGCAATCAGCACATTAAAATAGCTTCAATCGATTCAAAAGTACTCTTCAAAAATCAGAGACAACCCATTGCCAAAGCCAGTCCATCAATATACCAACCAAACCATTAAACCCTGTTATCACCCACCCTGAGGAGCGCATCTGGGCAGGGCAAACGCCCCGGCAGAAGCCCCGGGTCCCGGGCGCTCCGAAGATCAAGCACGATAAGATGAAACAATTTTACATGATTGACATGGGACGAAAAATGTGGTAATATCGTCTTATCAAAAAAGTGTGAATCCCTCTCGCTCGCGAAGAAAAAATCTCTCTCGCAATGAAAAATCAAACGATACAACGAACGAAAATCGACTTTGCCGAAGGCTGGCAGACACGAGGGACTTAAAATCCTTTTCTGAAGACAGAGTATGGGGTTGCCCCCGCTGGAGACATTGAAAATCTCAGAATTGTTCGTTGATTCGAATGATTGTCGGACTCTCTTTTTGCTCTGCTTTCTGGAAGCTTTGGAGAGGTGAGAGGAATCATTCTTGCATAGACGATGCCGTATGGACGCGTTTACAAGAACCTTTCCATGCGGGGCCATAGTGAAATATTTTTATATCAAACAGACTGCCCCCAAAGTAGCTCGCATCAAATCGCGCTGCTTTGGGGGCAGTTTTACGCTTTGCGGGGGATGGGCGGGGCGCTATCGTCCGTAAGGCCGAGAATATAATCGGTACTGGTATGGTAGAGACCGGCAAGCTGGATCAGCACCTCGGTGGGGATATCCCGCTTGCCGGTCTCGTAATTGGAGTAGCAGACCTGTGTGCATTTCAGATACGCCGCAACATCCTTTTGCAGCAGATCACGATCCTCCCGCAGATCCCGGATACGTTGATACATGGTATTTACCTCAAAGGCTTTATTTAAGGTAAAGTATAGGCATAACGAAATGTTATATTGACATATAAAACAAAATGTTATATCATAGTATCGCGCCGGGAACAGCTGTGAATCTCCGGCGCAAAAGGGGAGAGCATCATGAAACTGGAATTCCGGCAGACGGTGACCTGCAACCACCTTACGCTTGCAAGGGTCTGCAAAACTATCGACTGGCAGCAGCCACTGCCCCGGTGCGGAGAATATGTGGCCGGGCTGGATACGCTGGACGGCGAACCGGAACTGCCGGTGCGCAAACTGCTGCACCGGGCACAGGACGGCGGCTGCCTTGCGGAGCTGCCGGGCTTCAACATTGCGCAGCTGAGGCTTTCTTACCGGGAGCTGGAGCAACTGGCAGCAAAAAAAGGCTGGACGCTGCAAAAGCTGTAAAAAACTTAAATTTCCCTCTTGCATTCTGGCCGATTCGTGCTATAATAGTAAGGCAATCGTTTCCAAGGCCGCTCGACGGGGTAGCCGATATTGAAGGTTGTGATGGGCACATACATTAAATATGGCCCCAATACGTCAGAACCAGAATTGAGGTGAAAAGAATGAAACAGGGTATCCATCCGAACTACGTTGACTGCACTATTACCTGCGCTTGCGGTAATGTCATCAAGACTCGTTCCACCAAGCCCGAGATCCACGTCGAAGTTTGCTCTAAGTGCCATCCTTTCTACACTGGCAAGCAGAAGCTGGTTGACACCGGCGGACGTGTTGAGCGCTTCAACAAGCGTTTCGGCCGTAAGTAATTATAGCCTATCTCATGCCGCTTCCTTCGGGAGGCGGCATTTTTGCGTTTCGCGGTGGCAAATATTTCGCTTTCCCACACAGGATTGTCTTATTTTGAACACATTTTCCATCTAAACTAAAGCAGTTCCAAACCGGAAAGCGCTGGTTCTACGCCGCTTTCCACAAAACAGCTTCTGAAATAAAAGGAGAGTTTGCTGTGATCGAAGTTTCTCACCTGAGCAAGTCCTACGGCAGCCGCCCTGCCGTGCAGGATCTCTCGTTTACGGTGCCGGACGGCCAGATCTACGGCCTGCTGGGGCCAAACGGCGCGGGCAAATCCACCATTATGAATATCCTTACCGGCTATCTGGCGCCCACCGAGGGCGAGGTAAAGGTAGCCGGCTTCCGTCTGCCTGAGCAGGCGCAGCAGGCCAAGGCCTGCGTGGGCTACCTGCCGGAGCAGCCGCCGCTCTACCCGGAAATGACCGTGCAGGAGTATCTGGACTTTGTGGCAGAGCTTAAGGGGGTAAAGCGCGCGCAGCGCAAACAGCAGGTGCTGGCCGCTGCTCGCCGCACCGGGCTGGAAGAAGTGCTGCCCCGGGTCATCCGCAACCTGTCCAAGGGCTATCGTCAGCGGGTGGGCATTGCGCAGGCGCTGCTGGGCAGCCCGCAGCTTATCATTCTGGATGAACCCACCGTAGGGCTGGACCCCGCACAGGTTATCGAGATCCGCAACCTCATCCGGGAGCTGGGCAAGGCGCACACGGTCATCCTGTCCAGCCACATCCTCAGCGAGGTGCAGGCGGTATGCCAGCAGGTGCTCATCCTCTCTAAAGGACGTCTGGTGGCGGTAGGCAGCCCGGAGGAGCTGGGCGAGACCCTGAACCCGGGCAGCCGCCTGCGTGCCACCGCGCAGGGCGAGCCCGACACCGTGCTGGCCGCTGTGCGCAGCGTGCCGGGCATCTGCAAGGTAGAACTGGAAAGCGCCGCGGACGGTCAGGTCACCTTTACCGCCGAGAGCGAGGACGCCGCTGACCGCCGCGCCGCCGTGTCCCGGGTACTGACCGAGGCCGGGTGCACTGTGCTGGCACTTGCCGCCGAGAACCGCAGCCTTGAGGAGGTATTCCTTGCGCTGACCGAAAAAAAGCCGGAGCAGAACACCCCGGCAGAAGGGGAGGAGAATTGAGATGCTGGCCATCTTTAAACGAGAACTCCGCAGCTGCTTTCACGGCATGATCGGTGCGGTGCTTACCGCCTTTATGCTGGCGGCTACGGCTATCTATTTTGTGGCGCTGAATCTGGGCTATGGTCTGCCGGATTTTGGCTACTACACGCTGTGCCGCACCATTTTTGTGCTGCTGCTCTACATCCCGGTGCTCACCATGCGCTCCTTTGCCGAGGAGCGCCACAGCCGCACCGACCAGCTGCTGCTCACAAGCCCGGTGTCAGTGGGCGGCATCGTGCTGGGCAAATATTTTGCCCTTTGCGTCATTTTTGCGCTGCCCTGCCTTGTGGATGCGGGCATGATCCTTGTGCTGAAAGCACTGGGCGCTACCGGCACCAGCACGCTGGCCAATTTTTCCGCGCTGCTGTGCTATTACCTCATGGGCTGCGCCGCCATTGCCATCGGGGTGTTCCTTTCCAGCCTGACCGAAAACCAGATCATCGCCGCCGTGTCCGGCGTGGCAGCGCTGCTGCTGGCTTATATGATGCCCAGCCTGCGCACCATGTTCACCACCGGCAGTGCGGTGGCGCTGGCATTGTTCACCGCCATTGCCGCCGTGCTCAGCGTGGTGGCGGGGCTGCGCAGCAAAAGCTTCACACTGGGCTGCCTTTCCTTTGCGGGGTGCTGCGTGGCGCTTACGGCACTGTTTCTGCTCAAGAGCAGCTGGCTGACCGAAGCCTTCAGCGCGGTGCTCAGCGCTCTATGCCTGTTTACCCCTTTTGAAGAGTTTGTCAACAGCAGTTTTTCTATTCCCACGCTGGTCTACTACCTGACCGTGGCGGCGGTGTTCCTGTTTTTCACCGCGCAGGGGCTGGAAAAGCGCCGCTGGAACTGAGAGGAGGCCATAACGATGAAATGGAACAAGAATGCAGCCTCTCAGAAAGGCAGGGTGTTCCGCAGCGGGCTGCTGTCCACCGCTATGCTGGCAGCAGTGCTGGTGCTGGCGGTGCTGCTCAACCTGCTGGTGCGGGCCATCCCTGCAAAATATACCGAGTTCGACCTCTCCGAGGCCAAAATGTACACCCTGAGCGACAGCACCAAAGCGCTGGTGGAGGGGCTGGAAAAGGATGTGCACATCTATTACCTCTGTGAAACCGGCAGCGAGGATACCATCATCACAAAGCTGCTGGACCACTATGCCGCCGAGAGCGGGCACCTGAGCTGGGAACAGAAGGACCCCACCCTGTACCCCACCTTTGCCGCAAAGTATGGCGCAGAGAATGTTTCCACCGGCAGTCTGATCGTCACCTGCGGGGAGAACAGCACCGTACTGGATGCCGCCGACCTGTACGAGTACGATTATACCGACTACTACACCACCGGCTCTGCCAGCGTGACCTTTGGCGGCGAAAAGCAGATCACCTCTGCCATTTATAAGCTTACCGCAGCCGGGCAGAGCCACGCCTACTATACCACCAACCACGGCGAGCAGACCCTGACCGACTCCCTGACCGATGCGCTGGACGCCCAGAATATCGATGCCCAGCCGCTGGATCTGCTCACGAGCACCATTCCGGAGGACTGCGACCTGCTCATCATCAACGCACCCACCAGCGATTTTACCGCAGGGGACGGCCTTGTGGATGAGATCAGCCAGCTGCAAGATTATCTGGCAGCTGGCGGCAAGCTGCTGCTGACCAGCAGTGTTTACGCCCAGACCCCGCAGCTGGACGCCGTGCTGGCGCAGTTCGGCCTTGCCCGCGCAGAGGGCATGGTGGTGGAGGGCGACAGCAGCAAGGCGCTGTATAACTCTGCATGGTCGCTGCTGCCGGACTACGGCACGCCTACCGAGTGCACTGCGCTGAACGGCGTGAATACCAGCACTCATGTCATGCTGTCGGTGGCGCAGGGCATCACGGTCACTGAGACCGAGGATGTCACCGCCGAGCCGCTGCTGAACAGCTCCTCCGCTGCCTATGCCAAAGCCGACATCAACGACCTTACCACCATGGAGCGGGAGGACGGGGACGCAGAAGGCCCCTTTGCACTGGCCGTCTGGGCGCGGAACGAGGACACCGGCGCCGAGGTCCTCTGGATCGGCTGTCCCAACATGGATAACGAGCAGCTTTATCAGTCCATGCCCGGCAATCTGACCTTTTTGCAGGGCTGCGCCGCCTCTCTGGTAGGGCAGGATATCCTTGTGGACACTAAGGCGCTGGAAGCCGAGCCCATTACGGTGGCAGGCTCCGCTGCCGCAGCACTGGGGCTGACCTTTGTGTTCGTGCTCCCGGCGGCGGTGCTCATTGCAGGGGCAGTGGTGGTGCTGCTGCGCCGCCGCAGATAAGGAGGCCGCCATGAAAACAAAACAGCGTGTCCTGCTGGCGCTGCTGGCAGCGGCAGTGCTGCTGGGCGCGGCGCTATGGGCGGTGACCCGCAGCAACGCCAAGGCTGAGCAGGCCACCAGTGCCGCCGCCGAGGGCAGCATTCCGCTTTCCAGCTTTGCCGCAGAGGATCTGGAGCAGATCGAGTATACCTATAACGGCCAGATCTACACCCTGCAATATTCCGGCGGCAGCTGGCAGCTGGCACAGGACCCCGCCTATCATCTGGACGAGAGCGCCTGCAACACCATGCGCACCGCCCTGATGGCGCTGAACGCCAAGCGCAGCCTGACACCGCAGGCAGGGGAGGACTACGGGCTGGACAGACCGCAGCTCACCGTTACGGTCACGGCGGTAGGGCAGAGCACTACCCTGACCTTCGGGGCAGAAAACCCGGTCACCGGGGATCTCTATGTGCAAAAAGCCGGGGACGATGCCATCTATACCGTCAGCGGCAACAAGGTCGCCTGTTTCCAGCTGGATAAGGCCGGGATTTTCGGCAGCTTCTGTCCCACCGGGCTCACGGCTTCGGCCATTACACAGGTAGCCTACACGCTGGCAGACGGCACCTCCGTCACCCTGAACGCCGTCAGCGAGCCGACCGAAAGCGCCAACAGCACGGACGCAGACAGCGCCTCTTCCTCTGCCTACGAGACGGTGTGGCGGCTGGCCTCTGACCCCGCCGCCAGCCTTGCACAGGACAAGGTGCAAAGCCTGCTGTCTGCCTTGTGCACCTACGTTACCGCCCAAGCCACGGACGCCGACCTTTCTGCCTGCGGTTTTGATGCACCGGTATTCACCGCCGTAGTCACCAGCGAGGACGGCTCCACCGTGCAGCTGGCCTACGCCTGCGGCACGGACGGGTGGTATCTGCAGGTGGAAGGGGATACCTCGGTATACACAGTGGATGCAAGCACTGTGCAGGCGCTTCTGCTGACGGAAAGCGACCTGAAAACGCAGAAATAATTGTTTTTGTACGCTGCACCGAAACCAAGGTGCAGCGTATATTTTTTTGCAGCTTTTTATAAAGTTGCGGCAAACATCGGCAGAGTGATTGACAATCCGACTGTGATTGTTTATTATAAACCGTGACAGGGTCAGTCCGCCGCGCAAGATCATGCTTCTGTGCGGGGCAGAGCATCCCTTGTACGCAAAAAAGATGGGGCAGGTTCCCTGTCTTTTTTCGTATCTGAGAACAAGGAGGATAACATATAAAATGGACAACTCGGTGGTCGTTTCACTGCGGGATATCGTAGTGGAATTTGATGGACAGCGCATTCTGGATGGGCTGAATCTGGATATCCATGACAAGGAGTTCGTGACGCTGCTCGGTTCCTCCGGCTGCGGCAAAACCACCACCCTGCGCCTGATCGCAGGCTTTCTGGAGCCGAACGCCGGCAAGGTGCTGCTGAAAGGGGAGGACATTACCGGTGTGCCGCCCTACAAGCGCCCGGTGAATACCGTGTTCCAGAAATACGCGCTGTTCCCGCACCTGAACGTGTTCGAGAACGTAGCTTTTGGTCTGCGGCTCAAAAAGCTGGACGAGGACACTATCCGCCGCAAGGTGCGCGATATGCTGGAGGTCGTGGGCTTGAAGGGCTTCGAGCGCCGCAGCATCAGCCAGATGTCCGGCGGTCAGCAGCAGCGCGTGGCCATTGCCCGCAGTCTGGTCAATGAGCCGGAGATCCTGCTGCTGGACGAGCCGCTGGGTGCACTGGACCTGAAGCTGCGTAAGGAGATGCAGCTGGAACTCAAGCGCCTGCAGCGCGAGATGAACATCACCTTTATCTATGTCACCCACGATCAGGAGGAAGCGCTTACCATGTCCGATACCGTCGTGGTCATGAATGGCGGCAAGGTGCAGCAGATCGGCACCCCGGAGGATATCTACAACGAGCCGAAAAATGCCTTTGTGGCGGACTTTATCGGCGATTCCAACATCGTGGACGGCGTGATGCACAAGGACTTTCTGGTGTCCTTCTCCGGTGTGGACTTCCCCTGCGTGGACCGCGGCTTTGCCCGGGAACAGAGCGTGCAGGTGGTGGTGCGCCCGGAGGATATCGAGGTGGTATCCCCCGTGGAAGGCCAGCTTGTGGGCGTGGTGAACGATGTCATCTTCAAGGGCGTGCACTTTGAGATGCACGTGGAGTGCGAAGGCCGCGAGTGGCTGATCCACTCCACCCGTGCCTGCACCCCCGGCGAGACCATTGGTATGCGCATCGGCCCCAACGAGATCCATATCATGGCGCGGAGCGAGGGGTGATGTGCCATGAAGATCTATGATAAAAAGCTGGCCTATCCGTACTTTGTATGGATGGTGCTGTTTACCGTCGTGCCCTTGTTCATTGTGGTGTACTACGCCATGACCGATGCCGAGGGCAACTTTACCCTGAATAACCTTACCTCCATTAGCGGCTACGGCTCGGTGTTTGCCCGCAGCCTGCTGCTGGCGCTGATCGCTACGGTCATCTGCCTTATCATCGCCTTTCCGGTGGGGTATTTTCTGTCCCGCCTGCGGGTGAACAAGCAGCACATCATGCTTATGCTGGTCATGCTGCCCATGTGGATGAACTTTTTGCTGCGTACCTACGCATGGATGGGTCTGCTCAGCGTCAATGGCCCGGTGAACACCCTGCTGGGCTTTATCGGCCTTGGCCCCTATACCATGCTCAACACCTCCGGCGCGGTGGTGCTGGGCATGGTGTATAACTATGTGCCCTATATGATCCTGCCGCTGTACACCAGCATGACCAAGATCGACCAGAGCCTTGTGGAGGCTGCGCAGGATCTTGGCGCCAACACCACCAAGACCCTTGTGCGGGTGCTCATCCCCATGAGCGTGCCGGGCATCAGCACCGGCATCACCATGGTGTTCGTGCCGGCAGTTTCCACCTTTGTCATCAGCCGTATGCTGGGCGGCGGCTCTAATCTGCTGATCGGTGACCTGATCGAGATGCAGTTTTTGGGCAACAGCTACAACCTGAACGTCGGCTCGGCCATGAGCTTGGTGCTGATGATCATCGTACTGCTGTGCATGAGCTTTACATCCAGCTTTGACGAGGATGAAATGGAGGGCGTGTCCTGATGAAAACAAAACATCTGCGCCTGATGCAGCGGGTCTACATCATCCTGTTCTTCTGCTTCATGTACCTGCCCATTGCCTACATGATCGTATTCAGCTTCAACCAGAGCAAGGGCTATTCACTGTTTACCGGCTTCACCCTCAAGTGGTATCGCAGCCTGTTCACGAATGCGTCCATCCTCCACGCACTGTGGGTGTCCGTTGAGGTGGCCATCCTGTCTGCTATCATCGCCACGGTGCTGGGTACGGCAGCCAGCCTTGGCATTGCCTCCATGAGCCGCAAAAGCCGCCTGCTGGTGACCAACATCACCTATATCCCGGTGGTCAACCCGGAGATCATCACCGGTATCTCCCTGATGCTGCTGTTCGTGGCCTACCAGCGCTTTGCCACGCAGTCCGCATGGCTGCCGGACAACATCATGGGCCTGCCTACGCTGCTCATTGCGCATATCGCGTTCAACGTGCCTTACGTTATCTTTAACGTAAGCCCCAAGCTCAAGCAGCTGGATATCAAGCTGTACGAAGCAGCGCTGGATCTGGGCTGCGACCCCCGGCAGGCCTTCTTCAAGGTCATCTTGCCGGAGATCAGCCCCGCCATCCTGTCGGCCTTCCTCATCTGCCTGACCTATTCCATCGACGATTTCATGATCTCCTACTTCAACTGTGGCACCGTGGAGACCCTGCCCATTGCCATCTACTCCATGACCCGTAAAAAGGTCAGCCCGGAGATCTACGCGCTGTCCACCATCATGTTCGTGGTCATCCTCAGCGTCATTCTGGTGTCCAATGCCATGGAGAGCCGCAGCTACCGCCGGGATCAGAAAACGCTGCGAAAGGAGGGCGCATGATGAAACGCATTGCTGCATTACTGCTGACGCTGGCTGTGGCGCTGTGCGCCGCATTGCCGGTGTTTGCCGCCGGTACCATCGAGGTGACCGAGGATGTCTCGGTGTCGGATGATTACGACTGGACCCGCTTCAAGGGGCAGAACGTCACCCTGAACGTCTATAACTGGGGCGAGTACATCTCCAACGGTTCGGACGACAGCGTGGACGTGGTAGCCGCCTTTGAAAAGCTGACCGGCATCAAGGTGAACTACACCACCTTCGACTCCAACGAGTCCCTGTACGCCAAGCTCAAGTCCGGCGCAGCCAACTATGATGTGATCATCCCCTCCGACTACATGGTGGCAAAGATGATCAACGAAGGGATGCTTGCACCCCTTGACTACGAGAATATCCCCAATTTCCAGAAGATCGATACGGGCTACCGCAACCCGGATTACGACCCGCAGAACGCCTACACCGTACCCTATATGCTGTGTACCACCGGCATCATCTATAACACCACTATGGTAGACGAAGCCCCCACCTGCTGGGCAGACCTGTGGGATGAACAGTATGCGGGCAACATTCTGATGTTCAACAATAGCCGCGATGCCTACGCCATCGCTGCGTTCAAGAGCGGCCACAGCATCAACCCCGCCACCCCGGAAGAGGTGGACGAGGTGGTGGAGGAGCTCAAGGCACAGAAGCCGCTGGTGCAGGCCTACGTCATGGACGAGATCTTTGATAAGATGATCGGCGGCGAGGCTGCCATCGGCGTGTACTACTCCGGCGATGCCATTACCATGATCGATGATAACCCGGATCTGGCTTGGGTGTTCCCGGAGGAGGGCAGTGTGCTTTCGGTGGACTGCATGGCTGTGCCTGCTGCCAGCGAGCACAAAGAGGCCGCCGAGATGTTCATCAACTTCATGTGCGAGACCGACATCGGTAAGGCTAACAGCGAGTATATCGGCTACACCACCCCCATGCACGATGTTTGGGAGGTGCTGGACGAGGATCTGAAGACCAGCGAGATCGCCTATCCGTCTGAGGAGGACGCCGCCCGCGAAAAGGTGTTCACCGCCCTGAGCGATGAGGTAAACAGTGAGCTGGATCTGAAGTGGAGCGAGATGAAGAGTTACGACGAGGGCGGCGGCAGCTACCTGTTTTTGCTGTTGCTGCTGGCCATGCTGGCGCTGGCCTGCTTCAATATCTGGCGCAAAGTGCGCAGAAAGACCCGCAATCAGTATTGATCGTTTCAACCAAGGCTGCCGTCCCGGACGTGGTGCGGCGGCCTTTTTCCGATAGGAGGGAAAGAATATGGAACAGTTTTATTATCAAGGTACTGCCGTGGTAGAAAATGCCGATGCAGACTGCCACAGCCTGCTCAAGGCCAGCGCTCTGCTGCGCTATGTGGAGCAGATTTCTTCCATGCACGCCCGGAAGTTTGGCATGGACGATAAGTTTTTTGAGGATCACGGCGTAGCGTTTCTGGTGGGCAAGCAGGCGCTGCGGTTTAACCGTGTGCCTCGCCGTGGCGAGACCCTGACCCTTTGCTCCCGCTCAGAAAAGGCTCTCCGCGGCTCTATCAAGCGCGTCACTACCCTTACGGACGAAGCCGGGCAGGAAGTAGCCATGGTGGACAGCCGCTGGATCATGTCCAGCCTTGAGAATGGACATATCCTGCGCCAGCCGGGCTGGACGGTGGAGGGCTATTGGAACGAGACGGTGGAAGAGGAACTGCCCCTTTTGCTGCATAAGCGCCGGGACAGCCTGACCAGCGCCGGTCTGGTTACGGCGCGCTACTCCCAGTGCGACCTGCACTACCACATCAACAACGCCTTTTATCTGGATATCGTCTGCGATGCACTGCCGCAGGAGATCATGCGCGATCATGTTGTGAAGTTCGCTTCCATCAACTATCACCGCGAAGTCCCCATGGGGCAGCAGGTGGAGGTGTTCTACACCCCTTCGGATGATGGCTGGTACTTTATTGCCAAGCACGCAGACAAAACGGCTTTCGAGTGCTATCTGGAGCTGGAGCCGGTCAAGCAGTAAGAACATGGAGGGATGCCTATGTCTAAAACCGGAGAATTGTTCGGCACCTTTTTCAAGATCGGTGCCTTTACTTTTGGCGGCGGCTATGCCATGGTGGCGCTGCTGGAGCACGAATTTGTAGAAAAAAAGCGCTGGCTCACCCGGGAGGAGTTTCTGGATATGGTCGCCATTGCCGAGTCTACCCCCGGCCCTGTGGCGGTGAACAGCGCCACCTACATCGGCTATAAGCTGGCCGGTGTTGCCGGTGCGGCGGCCTCTACCTTGGCGGTGTGCCTGCCGTCCTTTGCAGTCATCTACCTTATTTCGCTCTTCTTCGACCGCTTTTTGCAGCTGACGGTGGTGGCCAATGCCTTCAAGGGCATTCAGGCCTGTGTCATCTACCTGATCTTATCCGCAGGGGTCAAGATGCTCAAAAACTTGCAGCGCACCCCCTTCAACACGGCAGTGGTGGCGGTGGTGTTGGCGGCTATGGTGGGCTGCTCAGTGTTGGCGGTAAAGTTTTCCTCCATCTGCTGCATTTTGCTTTGCGGCGCAGCCGGGGTGCTGGCCTACGCGGTAGGGCAGGGGAAGAAAGGCGGCACAAAATGATCTTGTTGCAATTATTCTGGAACTTTCTGGTCATCGGTGCGGTGTCCTTTGGCGGCGGCTACGGCATGATCTCGCTGGTGCGGGAAACAGTGCTGGGGCACGGCTGGCTGACCGAGAGCGAATTTCTCAGCTTTATCGCAGTGTCAGAGTCTACGCCCGGCCCGCTGGCGGTGAACATGGCCACCTTTATCGGCGCTTCGCAGGCGGGGCTGGCAGGCTCCTTTGTGGCAACGGTGGGGGTGGTGTTGCCCTCTTTTGTCATCATTCTGCTCATTGCAGCGGCGCTGCACAGCCTGATGAAGTACGCCGGGGTCAACGCCTTTTTGGCTGGGGTACGTCCCTGCGTGGTGGCTATGATCCTGGCCACCGCCTGCACCATGGGGCTTTCCACGCTGGGCGGCTTTACCACCCTTGTCGGCGGCTTTGCTCCGGATATGCGTGCACTGGCGGTGTTTGCCCTGCTGGGCATTCTGCATTTTGCCTATAAAAAGAAAACGCAGAAAGCGCCGTCCCCCATCGGGATGATCTTACTTTCTGCGGTGCTGGGCGCGGTGCTGTGGAGCATCTGAACCGGAAGGAGAGGTTGACAAAATGAACATTACCGTGTATCTGGGGGCAAACCTTGGCACCGACCCTGCACTGCCGCAGGCCGTGCAGCAGCTGGGGCGCTGGATCGGCGAAAGCGGCAATGCGCTGGTGTATGGCGGCAGCAAAAGCGGCCTGATGGGGCTTTTGGCCGACAGTGTGCTGGCTGCAGGCGGCCGGGTGACCGGCGTAGAACCCAAGTGCTTTCTGGATGCAGAGCTGCAGCACGAGGGACTGACAGAGTTGATCGTGACCGAGGACATCCCCTCCCGCAAGACCAAAATGATCGAGCTGGGGGATGCTTTTATCGCGTTTCCCGGCGGCACCGGCACGCTGGAGGAGATCACAGAGGTCATCAGCAAGTTGTCTCTGGGGCAGCTGGACGCGCCCTGCATCCTCTACGACCTGAACGGCTACTACCAGCCTCTGCACCAGCTTTTGCAGCAGATGATCACCATGGGGCTTTCTACTCCGGCGCGGCAGCGGAACATCGCCTTTGCCGCCGACCTTGCTCAGATCTGCGCAATTCTTGAAAAATGATACTGGGAAGCTTACTTCTCAAACGCGAGGGACTGCTGTACATGGCTTTGTGCGGCGGTCTTTTTTCATAAAAATGGGATACCGGGGCGTTCGCAGACGACCCGGTATCCCGAAAAAAATCATTCCGCTGGTTATGCCCATAGCGCACGCGGAGGGCATTTAAATCTTTCTGCGCAATCAAAAAGGCCGCTGCACAAAATAATGTGCAGCGGCCTTCTGCTATCCTGTTATGTACGCTGTGCGCTAAAATCAGGCGGCAGTGGTGGAAGCAGCCTCAGAAGAAGCAGCCTCAGAAGAAGCAGCCTCAGAGGAAGCAGCCTCGGAAGATGCAGCCTCAGAGGAAGCAGCCTCAGAGGAAGCGGCCTCAGAGGAAGCAGCCTCGCTGGAAGCAGCCTCGGAAACAGCGGTGCTTGCGGAAGCAGCCTCAGAGGAAGAAGCAGCGGTAGAAGCAGAGCCACCGCAAGCGGTCATGCCAGCAGCCAGAGCCAGAGCAACAACAGCGATGCAAATATTCTTGAGTTTCATATCAATGATCTCCTTAGTCTTCTTGTAAATGTTTGGCAGCGGGCTTTCGGTAGCACCTCACTGCGATGCTATATTCTAATCCGTTTTTGAAAAAAATCAAGAGGATTTTGGTCGAAAGTTATAATCTGCGTAAAGAATCAGCATAGTTGTCATAAAGTTTCGCCAAAAGTAAAAGACTTTTTGGCAAAAATAAAGCGCGGGATAGAGCCTGTACCGCCGGGCGGGAAGTACAAAAACAGAAAAATTTGAAAAATACTCATAAAATCCTTTTTATTGTACTGTAAATGTGGATAATAGAGACACAACGAGGGACGGACATCCCCCGGAGGGCTGAACGACAAGAAAATTTATGGAGGGTACTACAATGAAAGACTTTGATTTTGGCTACTTTGGCACCGGCGACGAGGGCTATGCCCAGTACATGACCGCATTCGAGCGCAATTTCAGCACGAACAGCACCGATAGCTTTGCATCCGATGACGCAGACTGCGATGCAGACAGCTGCGACAGCACTGAGGACGATTTCTGAGCCTGCACTCTTTTGCCCGTTTGTGCATACAAAGGGCAAAGGGGGAATGCGGCTTGAACCGGATCGTTTTCACACTTTGTGTCTGGCTGTTCCCGGCGGCGTGTACCGCGCTGGGAGCAGCAGGGGTGTTTTTGCTGCGCAGGCAGACAAGGCCGGCAACCCGGCGCATTTTGTGCGGAATGGCGGCGGGTATCATGCTGGCGGCCAGCGTGTGGAGCCTGCTGCTGCCGGCCATTGCCCGGTCGGAGGGCAGGGCGGCATGGGTACCCCCGGCGCTGGGGCTTATTTTAGGTGCTGTGGGGCTTTTACGGCTGGAGGATGCCGCCGGGCAGCTGCTGGCGGGCGGCCCCGGGCATTGCGGGCGCATGGTGCTGGCGGTCACCCTGCACAACCTGCCGGAGGGCATGGTGGTGGGGCTGGCTGCGGCGCTGGCGCTGCACGGGGACGCGGACGCTGTAAGCGGCGCGCTGGCACTGAGCCTGGGTATCGGCTTGCAGAACATCCCGGAGGGGGCGGCGGTCAGTTTGCCGCTGACCCAGAGCGGGCGCACCCGGGGGCAGTCCTTTGCCGCCGGGGCGGCCTCCGGGCTGGTTGAGCCCTTGGGCGCGGTGCTGGCCTTTGTTCTGGCCGAGTGGGTAGGCGCAGCTCTGCCGTGGCTCATGAGCGCGGCGGCGGGCTGTATGGTGTGTGTGACCGCGCAGGAGATGATCCCTGAGGCGGTGGAACCGGATGAAGTGGCCGGTGTCATCAGCATCGTGCTGGGCTTTGCCCTGATGATGGCACTGGATGTGGCCCTGTGATATAGTAAAAGCAGCGCCGGACAGACTTTTTTGGTCTGCCCGGCGCTGCTTTTATGCAAAAAGGATTTATACCGTCTGCTGCTTCTGGCGCAGATGCCGCCGCACCACAAGCAGGCAGGCCAGATGCACCAGTGCGGTCAGCGCCCAGCTGATGGGGTAGCTGATGTACAGCATAAAAGGGGTGCGGTTCAGCTGGAAAATGGTGGCGATCCACACCAGCCGCAGCACGCACACACCCACAAGGCTTACCACCATGGGCAGCACGCTGTAGCCCAGCCCGCGCAGGCTGCTGGCCAGCACGTCCATGATGCCGCACAGCAGATAGAAGCCGCAAATCAGGCGCAGCCGCTCGGCGCCGGTGGCGATGACCGCAGTGTCCGAGGAGTAGAAGCGCAGCAGCTGGTGCCCCGCCAGTGCTGCGCCACCGCCCAGCACAAGGCCGGTCACCACGACACACAGCAGACAGTTGCGGATCACCCGGTCAAGATTGTGGTACTTGCGCGCGCCGATATTCTGGCTGGTAAAGGTAACAGCGGCCTGTGCAAAGGCGTTCATGGCGGTGTACACAAAGCCCTCCAGATTGGAGGAAGCAGAGTTGCCCGCCACCACCATGGAGCCGAAGGAGTTGATGGAAGACTGGATGACCACATTGGAAAGGCTGAACACCGTGCTTTGCAGCCCGGCAGGCAGGCCGATGAGCAAAATCTGCTTCAGCGTCCCGGCGTGGAAGGCCAGCCGCCGCAGGTCTAGCCGCAGTGCGCCCTCCTCCCGGACGAGCATCCCGGTCACCAGCAGCGCGGACACAGTCTGGCTGATGATGGTGGCCAGTGCCACGCCCGCCACGCTCATGGAAAAGCCGATGACAAAGACCAGATTCAGCACCACGTTGATGACGCCGGCAGCGGCCAGACAGTACAGCGGGCGCTTGGTGTCGCCCACGGCCCGCAGCAGCGCACTGCTGAAGTTGTACAGCATGGTCATGGGCATTCCGATGAAATAAATCTTCAGATACAGGGTGGAAAGGCTGATCACGTCCTCCGGGCAACTCATCAGCTCCAGCAGACCGCGCGCGGCGCAAAAGCCCACCACCGCCAGCAGCACGCCGCTGACTAAGCCCAGCGCTACGGCGGTGTGCACCGTATCCTGCACGCCCTTTTCGTCCCGGGCGCCAAAGCACCGGGCTGCCACCACATTGGCACCCAGCGAAAGCCCGACGAACAGGTTGACCAGCAGGTTGATCAACGCGCCGTTGGAGCCCACGGCGGCCAGCGCCGTGCTGCCCGCAAAGCGCCCCACCACCACAACATCGGCGGCGTTGAACAGCAATTGCAGAATGCTGGATGCCGCCAGCGGCACGGAAAACAAGATGATCTTTTGCAGCATGGGCCCGCTGGTCAGGTCTGCGGAACGGCTGGTCGTAGCCATGAGTTGTCTACCTCCTATAATAAGCCTTGCGTGAACATAGCAATTGCTTATTATAGCGCGATATTAGGTAAAAAACAAGAGGTAAAGCGCCCTGTTCTCTCCAAAAGCGGCAAATATCACCCGCCGGGTACAGCCTGCAATTGAAAAATGCTGCCCATACTGCTATAATAAGGCGGTAGACCCGTAGAAAACGGAGGAAGTTGGATTTATGTATCGGAATCGGATCAAACGGCTGCTGGATATTTTGCTGTCGGCCTGCGGCATTCTGTGCCTTTCGTGGCTGCTGCTGCTTTTGGCTGTTGCCATCAAGCTGGACTCGCCCGGGCCGGTGTTTTTCCGGCAGAAGCGCGTGGGCATCGGCAAGCGGCATTTCCAGATTCTCAAGTTCCGCACTATGCGCATTGATACCCCCCACGATATGCCCACCCATCTGCTGCACGACCCGGAGCAGTATATCACCCGCATGGGGCACTTTCTGCGCAAGACCAGTCTGGACGAGCTGCCCCAGCTGTGGAATATCCTTGTGGGGGATATGGCGGTCATCGGCCCGCGCCCGGCGCTTTGGAACCAGTATGACCTGCTGGCCGAACGGGATAAGTACGGCGCAAACGATGTGCGCCCGGGGTTGACCGGCTGGGCGCAGATCCATGGCCGGGACGAGCTGGAAATCGCCGAGAAGGCAAAGCTGGATGGCTGGTATGTGGAGCACATCAGCTTTGGGCTGGATGTGAAGTGCTTCTTTGGCACTATTACCGCCGTGCTCAAGCATGATGGCGTGGTGGAGGGCGGCACCGGCACCCTGCATGATGAAAAATGATCTATTAAATGGAGACACCGGAGCCTCGGCCGACGCTCTGGTGTCTCCATTTTTACAGAAAGCACAGCACAGAGCGGCTGAAATTGGCATATCTCTTGATTTATCCCCTGAAAAGCGTATAATAAAACAGTACACAAGACGTTAAAGGAGGATTCCTGTATTATGGAACGCACCTATATCAATGAGGCTCAAAAGGCCATCGGCGGCACGGTGAAGGTGCAGGGCTTTATCGAGAACCTGCGCAACAGCAAGTATATGGCATTTATCGTGCTGAAAGATATTACCGGCAAGCTGCAGATCACGGTGGAGAAGGCCGACCACCCCGAGCTGGTGGATACCATCGACCAGCTCACCCCGGACTCTGTCATCACCGTCACCGGTAAGGTGATGGAGAACGACTACGTCAAGATGGGCGGCGTGGAGATGATCCCCGAGAGCATCGAGGTGGAGAGCACCGCCAATGCACTGCCCATCGTCCGCAAGGAGATCGCAGCCACCAAGAAAAAGAAGGCTGTGGAGCGCTCCAGCATCGACCAGCGCATCGACTACCGCTGGATCG
>ERZ773276.560-NODE-560-length-39540-cov-3.718323_pt1 | contig 39540 bp, 57 predicted proteins | sample MGYA00511386_ERZ773276 | MGnify/ENA primary metagenome ERZ773276 (study PRJEB29015, sample SAMEA2737778) | human gut metagenome | biome: human gut; feature: human-associated habitat; material: faeces | place: China | collected 2012 ...
TATTGATTTATAAAATTAAACATGATACTATATAACTATAGTAATAAATAAAAAGTTTTAAAAAGATTATAAAAATAATTAATAAAATTATTAAAAAGCTCTTGACAAAATAAAATGATGTGTGATATAATATAAAGTATAATAATAAATAAAAGGGGTTGATAATATGAAAACAAATAAACAAAGAATTGAAGAAAAATTAAATAAAGAAGGTTTCATAATAGGTTGCTGGGATAAACAATTAGACAAATTAAATTATAACAACATCAAAAAAATATTAGATGATATTCCTTTTGGAGCTACAGATATACAAGTATCTCTAAATAGAAAAAAATACATAGTAGAAGTAAGTGACGTTGATAATGAATATGATTTTAAAATGACTTCAAAGACTTCATACTTAAATAAATACGATGATGACGAATATTATACAAAATGGTAGGGATTAGTCCCTACCAGCTCTTGAAAAATAGTAAAGGACATGATATTATTAATATAAGAAATAAATAATTAATAAATTATACGGGAGGGGTAATTATGAAAAATATAATTGAAGGAAAAATAAAAGAGTTAGAAGAAAGAATAGAAAGTAATAATAAAGAAATCAAATATAATTTTAGCAGAATAGAAGGTATAATGTATAACTGGAGAGAAAAAGATATAAATGATATGTCTTATGAAGCTGAAAGCATTGCATTTGCAACAAAAGAAATACAAAAAAGACAAAATTATAATTTCATATATAAAAGTCAATTAAATGAACTTAAAAGTTGGTTAGTAAATGATGAAGAATAAGATGGCAAAAAGATAAGGAAAAGAATTAAAATGATAATAAAAATAATTAATTAGGAGGGATTTGATTATGTTTAAAATTTGTGAATTTGAAGGTAGATGTGCTAACGAAGATGTAGATTGTGAATTCTGTCAATACAATGATGATGCAATATTGCAAGATTTCTTTAGATGGAATGGCGAAGACGAAGAACCAACACAGGAAGAATTAGATGATGCTATATGCCATTAAATGGTAAATTGCAATAAAATAAATAATTAACCAGGAGGTGAGAAATCACCTTCTTTTATCATATATAGTTCAAAAAGATTAAAAAAATTATTAAATCATAGGTAATTTTTATAATACTTATGTTAATATATAAATAAAGAAAGGGCGTGATTAAATATGTAAAATGATGAGCAAAAGAATTAAAAGATGATAAAAATAATTAATAAAGGGAGGAATATAAATGAATGAATTGCAAATATTTACTAATGAAGAATTTGGAGAAATAAGAGTTATCGAAATAGATAATGAACCTTGGTTTGTTGGGAAGGATGTAGTTAAAGACTTAGGATATGAAGTAAATAAAACAACAAGTTATACAAAATATATAAATCAATATTGTAATGAAGAAGATATTAAAAAAGTGAATAATTCTACAGCGGAATTATTCGGAATTAAAGATGCTGGACGTAAAGGGGAATTATTAATAAATGAATATGCGCTATACGATTTAACTTTTGAATCTCCATTACCAAGTGCTAAAGAGTTTAAATACTGGGTAACACATGAAGTGTTACCGTCTATCCGTAAACATGGAGCATATATGACTGATAATGTATTAGAACAAGCAATATCAAATCCAGATTTTATGATAGGATTACTACAAAACTTAAAAGAAGAAAAAGAGAAACGTAAATTAGCCGAAGAAAGAACAAATAAATTAATACATAACAACAAAACCTATACAGCAACAGAGATTGCGAAAGAATTAGGATTTAAATGTATGGAACTAATTAAAAAAACAATTAATAAAAAGGGGATAATATATTATGAGTAAAAATAAAATAGATAGAGTTGGCGAGAGAGGAGTCAATAATTTTGGGAGTGAAATGATAATTGTAAGATATAGAAATGTGCATAATATTGATGTTTATTTTCCAGAATATGACTGGACTTATAAAGGTGTATATTATAAAAATTTTAAAAAAGGTAATGTTAAATGTCCATATGAAAGAAGAATATATGAAATGGGTTATATTGGAGAAGGGAAATATAAAACAGGTAAAAATGGTAGACATACAAGATGTTATAACACATGGTGTCATATGCTACAAAGATGTTATGATGAGAAATGTCATAAAAAATATCCTACGTACATTGATTGTGAAACATCAGAAGAATTTTTAAATTTTCAAGAGTTTGGGAAATGGTATGAGGATAATTATTATGAAGTGGAAGGTGAAAAAATGTGTTTAGATAAGGATATACTTATTAAGCATAATAAAATATATTCTCCAGACACCTGTGTTTTTGTACCAGAGAAAATAAATTTATTATTTGTTAAAAAAGATAATGATAGGGGTAAATCAGTTATAGGAACAACTCCTAAAGATGGTAAGTATCAAGTAAATTGTAGTTTACTTAATCCGAAAACTGGAAAATCTAAAGGTGAATATTTAGGAATTTATGATACACAAGAAAAAGCCTTTGAAATTTATAAATATTATAAGGAGAAAAATATTAAACAAGTTGCCGATTACTTTAAAAAACAAATTCCACAAAATTTATATAATGTATTATACAATTATGAAGTAGAAATTACAGATTGACACCTAAAAAAGATGACTATGTAACTATAAAAATAATTAAGATATTCTGAATTAGGATACGTTGATATAAAACAAACAGAATTAGAAAATGGACGTGTAATTTATAATAGGAGATGGACTGGATTGGGTAGAGATTGGTTAATAAACGAAATATATAATATTGAAAAAGATGAAGAAAATAATTAATAATCTTTAGACTGGATTTTATTCTAGTCTATTTTTATATGATTCAAAAAAAAGATTATATAAATAATTAATAAACTATTGACTTTATTTTCCAAATAACATATAATGTATATATAAGATATTAAAAGGGGAGGAAAAGATGATGAAAAATGTTAATGATATGGAAAAATTAATAAATAATTATATTAAATACCTACAAGAGATTAAAAACTTATCACCTAAAAGTATTAAATCATATATTCCAGTAGTAAAAGAAATGATTAAAGATTGTAACTTTAAAACAATTGAAGATATACAAAACTCTAATGTGGTAATATTACAAAATTGGTTGAATAGAAAAAAGAATGAAGGGTTAAGCGACCAGAGTATAAATAGAAGAATCGCAAGTTGTAAGAGTTTTTATGGCTATCTTGTCGCTTATAGATTGATAAACTTTAATGCAAGTGAAGAGCTAAAACAACTTCCTATACAAGGAAAGAGATACAATGTAGATGTAAATAAAGTTAAAGAAATAAGGAACTTTATGAAAAATAAATATGATAACAAACCTTCATTTAAAAATTTACGAGATACATTAATGATAGATATAATGCTATGTTGTGGGCTTAGAAATATGGAGTTAAGGAGCTTAAATATAGATTCTATAGATGAATATGGTAGATTTCAAGTAAAGCAAAAAGGTAATAGTATTAAAGAGTGTAACCTAAATTCAAGTACATTAGAATTATATCGAAAATATTTATCAGAAAGATTAAAAATTAAAGCAAAAGATGATAGTTTATTTATATCAAGTTATAGAACTAGAATTAGCGAGGGAGGGCTTGAGAAAGTAATAACAACATTATGTAAGGACATGGGAATTAATCATCTCACTCCTCATTCATTTCGTCATATGTGTTGTAGTAGTTTAGTGCAAAATAATGTGCCGATAGAAAAAGTCGCAAAGATATTAGGGCATAGTAGTACTAGAGTTACATTCTCAACTTATTACCATCAATCAGAAGATGACAGAAAGGATATAGTGGAATCTAATCCAATATTTAATTAAGTAACCATTAACAAATATATCATAAGTGGTATAATTATTGTAAAGAAGTAGCTATATCACTTATGATAATAAAAATAATTAATAAATAAAGGGAGGGGATATTATGAAGAATAAAATTGATAGAATAGGAGAAAAGAATTATAATACATTTGGAAGTGAGATGATAATTGTAGATTATAGGAAAGCTATAGATATAGATGTATATTTTCCCGAATATGATTGGATTTTCAAAGGAGCGTATTATAGTTCTTTTAAAAAAGGTGAAATTAAATGCCCTTATGAAAAAAGATATTATGGGGTAGGATATATAGGAGAAGGTGATTATAGAATAAAAGAAAATGGTAACACTACTAAATGTTATTATATTTGGCACGATATGTTAAGAAGATGTTATGATGAAAAATTTCACAAGAAGAATTCTACATATATTGATTGTGAAGTTTCAGAGGAATTTCATAGTTTTCAAAACTTTGGAAAATGGGATAATGAAAATTATTATGAGATTGAAGGAGAAAAGATGTGCTTAGATAAAGATATATTATTCAAACATAATAAAATATATTCACCGGAAACTTGCGTCTATGTACCACAAAAAATTAATAGTTTATTTACTAAAAGACAAAATAATAGAGGAGAATCAGTTATTGGGACAACACCTTTTAAAGGAAAATATGTGGCACAATGTTGGTTAATTAATCCAGAAACAGGAAAATCGAAACAAGAGTATTTGGGAAGATATGATACACAAGAAAAAGGCTTTGAAGTTTATAAATACTATAAAGAAAAGAATATTAAAGAAGTAGCTGACTATTATTTTGGAAGAATACCACAAAGATTATATGATGGTTTATATAGATACGAAGTTGAAATAACTGATTAAAACAGAACTAAATAATCATTACTTCAAGAGGTTTTATACCTCTTTTTTTTGCTTTATTTTTCAAAATAATTAATAAATTATGAATATTTAAACTCCGTTTTGTATATAATATAGTAAAAGAAAATTAATAAAGATAGTTGTCTTAAAATATATTTTATGATATACTAAGCAAGACAACTAAGAAGGAGTTAAAATGAAAAGAATGTGTGATAAAGAAATAAAAATGAATAGAATGGAAAATAGAGTAAACGATTTAATTAATGAAATAGGTGAAAAAAATATAAATGAACAAGTAATAAAAGATTTCGCTGTAAAAAATCTAAAGACAATTAATAGAAGTAGTTTCTACGATGGATTTAGAATTTTAAAAGAAATATTAGATAATAAAAATATCAAATATGATTTAAAAGAAGATGAATTAATGGAAAAATGTTTATACTTTGACGAATCTAAATACTTCACAAAAACTCAAATATTAGATATAATTAATTCACTTATAAATGCACAAGACAAATTATTAATATACATGATATTTAATAAAGTATTAGGTAAGAAATTCAAAGACCTATTAGAAATTAAGGTTTCTGACGTAGCTGAAGACTATAGTTATATTAATGTAAATGGAAACAAAATATTGTGTGATGATATAATGAAAGAGTTAGTTAAGGATACAATAGAACAAGAAGTATATGTTAATACAACAAGAAGTAGAAATGTGCTTTATTATGACTTAAACATGAATAGTGAATATTTATTCAAAACATTATGTAATAGATATACTAACAATGGTTTAGAGCCAATGAAACGTAGTAATTTAAGTGGAAAATTAACTGTTTTAACAAAGGAATTACAACATGGAGGATTAAATGTTACCTTAACAGCTACAGGAATATACCAGTCTGGCATAATCTATGACATGTTTGTATTACAAGTATTAGATAATATTATATGGACTATACAAAATACAAAGAGCTATCTTGATATAAATGGATACAATATGAATGCTAACGAGTTAAGTTTAAAGTATCATCGTTTATATTACGGATGTAATTCATCAAGAAACTAGAAGATTTCTCTAGTTTCTTTTATTTGTTTATAGGTAATTTTTCAATACTAATTGTTAATATATTAGTATAGGAGGTGGTTAAATTGAATGTGGATTAAAAATAATTAATAAAGTTAATAAAATAATAAATAAAATAGGAGGAGATATTATGGATAAAATATTAGTAAAAGGGACTCAAAACTTTTTAGGGAAAGAAATTCCAGTGATAACGGGAGGATTTAGTGAAGGGCAAAAGGTTGTATTAGCCAAAACAATAGCTGAAATACATGGTGTGGAATTAAGAGAAGTTAATCAATTAATAAACAATAATATAGATGAATTTGATTTTGGAATTGACATTTTAGATTTAAAAAACACTAAATATTTCAACATCATTACTAATGATTTAGAAATTAAGGTATCTAATAATACTAAAAATTTTTACTTATTATCAGAGCAAGGCTATCATGCTTTAGTATCATTAATGAGAACAGATAAAGCTAAGGCAATAAGAAAACAATTAAGACGAGAGTATTTTGCTATGAGAGAAATTATAAATTCTAATGAACAATTAAAAGCTATGGCATTGTTAAAAGCAACAGAAGGTAAAACTGTAGAAGAAAGATTGAATGGGATAGTGACGTATGCAGAGTTAAAAGTAGAAGAAGAAACGCAACCATTATTAGAAAAGATAGATGATTTAGAACCATTAGCCGATAGATATAATATATATCTTGATACAGACGGATTAACCGATATATCATCTTTTAGTAAAAGCTTGGGTATAAAAAAATTAGGTCGTAACAATCTTTACAAATGGATGAGAGAAAATAAGTATTTAGATAAAGATAACAAACCGTACCAGAAGTACATAGAACAAGAATTATTTTTGCTTAAACCTAATGGAAGTCACAAAGTTAAGAATGAAGTTATTCCAGATTTTAAGGTGTTTCTTACTAAAAAAGGAGTTGATAAATTTATTAACAAGTTTATAAAAATTGGATTACTCAAAAAATAATTAATAAAGTTTCAGAAGGTAGTTGACACCTTCTATTTTTTTACATAAATTTATTGACAAATATATCCAAATGTACTATTATTATATAAAAGGGGTGATAGATATGAAATATATAATATGCATAGGTGGTATGATAGAATTGAGTATAATATTTGGATTTCTATTATTTTTATTTGATTTTAGAAATAATTAATAAAACAGTTGATAAATTATAATAAATATCATATAATGTATATATAAGATAAAAACAAGGGGGATAAATATGATAATAAAACCTATGAACTGCACAGGGGAAAATATAATAGAACAAAATAAAAATAGAATTAGAAATATAAAATTAGAAATACAAAGAAATTGCGTTTCAGTAAATAATCTGTATAGTAAATATAACTATGAAGGATTTAAAAACTTCTTATGCAATAACGTGTTATTTGAAGATATACCAGACTCTGAAGTAATTAGAATTTATAACTGTATAACCAAAGAACAGTTTAAAGAATGGTATGAAACAAGAGGGTGTAAAGGGGCGTATGATTTAATAGCATATTATAAACTTTATAAATAATTAATAAATATGTTGACAAAGATAATTTGGTTATGATATACTTAATACATAATAATAAATAAAAAGGAGTTGGTAAATATGAAAAATATAGACTTATTTGATTCAAATAAAAATTATATATACAAAGGAGAGCTTGTAACAATTGTGGATGAATTTACTGGGATTATACCAGAAAACGGTGAAGAAAAAATAATTTTACCTAGTCAATGTATGTGCTTAGGAAATAAAGTAGAAGAGTTTGAAGCAGGAAAACAATATGTATTTGATAAGAGATTAATATCAAAACATCTAGGAGAATTGAGTGGATGGCAAATAGAAATAGATGGTAAACCAGTCAAAGTTGAAAATAAAAAAAATGGTTATTGTTTCAATGACAAAGGTGAAGCTTACATCGTATTTGTGAATTGGTGCAAAGAAATATAATATACAAAAGATAAAATAAAAGGGGGAATTGAATATGAAATTAGGTAGTATGGATATTAAAGAAGCGTATAGAATAGTAGCAAATAGCGTAGAAGAGGATATGATATATTGCACCGAAATTAATCAAGATTTTGACAATGATTTTTTAGAAAAGGTTATAGATTTTCTTCAATGTAGAGTGGATGTGTTAGACAGAGCAGATAAAAGAGAAAGTTATTATAATCATTTAAGGGGATTTGATTTAGAAGTTTAAAAATAATTAATAAAATAATGTATAAGGGGGAAAACAGATGTATAAAATAAAAATTGGATTAAAATATGGCAGTTTTTCTTTAAAAGCAGATAGTTATAAAGAGTGTATGGAAAAATATAATGAAATTAAACAAGAATATTCAAATATACCTGCTGAAATAACAGTTTATAAAGACGACCAAGTGCAATTTGTAAAATATACAGGTAAAAAGTCTTTTGAAAAGTTATATAATAATCTTATAGATGACTTAATAGAGCTTGGCAAATACCAGGTAGAAGTAACAAGAGAAGAGCATAATTATGGTAATGTTAAAAATAAATTATATCATCAACTTGAAGAATTAGACTTAGGAGAATTAGAAGAAACAAAACAATTAGAATTTTTAAATAATATGAAAAATCAATTAACTAAGCGTAGAATTACAGAAAATGAAAATCGTAAATTATACGGATTTGATAAAGCTTACAATACAATATTAGACGCTTTAAGTAATTATATACAAAAAGAAAAACCTATAAAAGATGAGGCAAGTATTAAACGATATAATGAAAAGTATTATACTGAAAGTAACGGTGAGAAAAAAGAAAAAATTAAAAAATTACATAATTTAAAGCTAAAATAATTAATAAACTTATTGACAAATAATATAAAAAGTTATACAATTATAAGTATAGGGAGGTAGATATTATGAGTGAAATATTAAGTCTGAAGCAGATATTAAATTTAATAGATTGTGCAATAGAAGACGTGTCTAATCACGGTGAAGTGTGGTATTCTAAAGAATATATTACAAAAACATTAAAAATGAATGAAGAACAAATAAATAATTATACAAATAATATGATATATTTAAGTGAATGTAATTTATTAAGCTGGAATATGATTAAGGCAGAATTATGTTATGATGAATCAGTAAAGTTTTTAAGCGATAATTGGAAATACGAGGATTAATTAGTTAAGTATCAACATGGAGAGTCTTAGAATTGAATATAAGGAGGATTTTAATAGATGAAAATAGAATTAACCGAAAAAGAGTTTGAACTATTAAAGACATTAATTCATAACACAAATGAATGTGAAAATGGATGCATAATGCAGGAATACCAAGAAGAATCATTTGATTGTCAAGATTGTCCATATTTCAATGAAAAGAATGATTTAATTGAAAAAATAATGAGTTATTCCAAGTATGAATGTACTTGGAATAGAGACACTATTAATTTAGAAGAATTTGTAAATGACAGAATTGCTGTTTGGTGTGATACAGAAGAGAAAGTAAATGATTTCTTCAATGTTTTAAAAGAACACTCTTTAATTTGGGAAACATGCAAGCCTTTAGGAAAAGAAACTTTCTCTTTTGTATATGAAGATGAAACTGCTTATAATTTTGAAACTTTTGGAATATTATATGGTAATGTAGAATATTATAGAAATCAAAAATATAAAATAATAAAATGGGAGGTTGTATAATATGTTAGATAAATTTGATTTAGAATCATTATATTTTTTTAGTGAAAATAAGTATTATCTTTATAATGGCAAGAAATTTACTTGGACAAGTGTATGTGATGGATTAATTGTAGAGCCAGAAACTGAATACATAGGCATTGTTAAAGTAAAAGGTGAGGAATACGTTGTATTTCCTTATAGTTGCAATAAAATAGAAGTAGATGTTAAATCCATAGAAAAAGAAAATGTATATGGAAATGATATTATAAATGACGTTATAGGAACAATACAAACAAAATCAAATATTCAAGGTGGTAAACCTAAAGAATTTGAAGGAAAAATATTTTTTGGTATAGATAAAGGTGATATTTGGAAAGACGCAGGATTTTCATTATTAGATAATTTAGAAGATAAATCTATAAATAATCACTCAAAAGAACTTACATTTAATGTAAATAAGAAATATTGTTTCGATGTAGATTTAGTTGCTAAAAAAGACATAAAAAATTGGATGCATGAGTGCGATGGATGTATTGTTGATATAACAAATGAGAATGAAGGTTTTGTATATAATGGGATAATATGTTATACTGTATTTAGAAAATGGTGTAGAGTCATAAGTAATCAAAAATAATTAATAAAATTTACTAGAAGGTATTGACTTTCTAGTAAATACTTTATATAATATATAATATAAGATAAACAAAAGGGGAGAAAATATGAAAGAAAAAATTTCAGAAGAACAAGGAAAATTAATATTAGATATAGCTACAGCTATGTGGAACAAAAAATATAAACAATTTCCTAATGATAGGGATGATGGGATAGGATTGGCAACATTGGAAATGTATAAATCTATAAAAAGATATGATAATAAAAAAAATATATCCTTAAATAGTTATCTTAATTTAATAGCCGATAGGAGCTTTAAAAAATACTTTAGAGATTTTGTATGTAAACATCAAGACAAATATACCTATATAGAACAAGAGAGTGATGAAGGGTATACACTAGGTTTAGAAGATATAATAGGTAAAGATGATATACATTACAACGATATAGAATTTAATGAACTAATGAAGAAGTTTGATAAATATATTATAAATAAAAACAAAAGAATAAGTAGGAAAATGAATATAAATGAATTACATACAATTATTAAATTATTAGATAAAGGTTACACGCAGGTAGAAATAGCTAACATGATGGATTGCAGTCAGAATACGACGAAAAAAAAGATACATAGAATAAGAAACGTAATTACAGAAATAAATAAAAATAATGAATAAAGCAATTGGCAAAGATAGTTTGGTTATGTTGTACTTAATATATAAGATAAAGAAAGGTGATAAATATGAAAACATTAAAATTAACAGACCAAGAGCTAGAAACGTTAATATTGATATTGAGTGAAGCTGAAGTATGTTTATCTGGTTGTATTATTGAAGAATATCAAGACGAAGATTTCGATTGTGAGGATTGCCCATTTGAGCAAAACAAATGGAATATTTGGGAAAAACTAATGGAAATTGACTGTGAAGACGACCCAGCTTACAGATAAAAATAATTAATAAAATACTATTAACAAAATAATTTGGTTATGATATAATTATTAATATAAAAAAGGGGATGTGAGAAATACAAATGATAAAAAGTTATAAAGTTAGACTTGAGCCTACAAAAGAACAATCCGAAATGATGTTTAAGACAGCAGGATGTGCTAGATTCGTATACAATTGGTGCTTAGCTTTCCAAAAGGAAAGACGAGAACAAGGAGAAAAATTTGTAAGTGCTATGGGTATGAGTAAACATTTAACTGCACTAAAAAAACAAGATGAGTATAGTTGGCTAAAGGAAGTTGATAGTATAGCACTTGTTGGAGCATATACAGATGCCTGTACAGCATTTAAAAACTTTTTTCGAGGTTGTAAAAAAGGTCAGAAAATAGGTTATCCAAAATTTAAAAGCAAAAAATACTCAACACCTTCATTCATGCCTAACTATCAAGCTATTAGATTTAACGAAAATCAAGTTAAATTACCTAAGATTGGAATAGTTAAATTAAGTAGAAAGAATTATATTCCTCTAGTTAATAAATATTTTAATCCTAGAGTTACGTTTAATGGATTACATTGGTATATATCAGTTGGAATTGAAGAAGGTGAGTTTACTAATACAGAATTGCAAGGAACTATAGGGATTGATTTAGGAGTAAAGGATACTGCCATATTAAGTACAGGTAAGAAATATAAAAATATTAATAAAACTGCACGCGTAAAAAGAATTGAAAAAAGACTTAAAAAATTACAAAGACAAGTAAGTAGAAAATATGAAACAAATAGACAAGGTAAAATATATAATAAGACAAATAACATAGAAAAATTAGAAATAAAAATTAATAAACTACATAAACATTTAGCAAATATAAGAAACAATTATAATCATAATATTACATCAGAAATAGTCAATATGAATCCAGAAAGAATAGTAATAGAAGATTTAAACATTAAAGGTATGATGAAAAATAAGCATCTATCTAAAGCTATTGGTAAACAAGGATTATATGAAATAACTAGACAACTTGAATATAAATGTAAATTCAAAGGAATTGAATTAATAAAAGCAGACAGATGGTATCCAAGTAGTAAAACTTGTAGCCATTGTGGTTATATCAAGAAAGATTTAAAATTAAGTGATAGAACTTATATTTGTCCTAATTGTGGTTTAGTGATAGACAGGGATTTAAATGCAAGTATAAACTTAGCAAATTATAAAACTGAAGAATAATCATATATAAAGATAACTTCGGTATGTAGGGAAGCTTAACCCCGATTTCATGCCTTTGGAGGATTACACAAACCCAAGTAGCTACGGCAAAAGGGAATCCGTTGAACAAGGAACCTTATTATATTGAAAGTTATGCTGTTACTACAAAATTATTGAGATATTAGCAATTTAATTCTTGTATTAGTTGGTATAACTGTGTTTGAAAGGTATGTTGATACTATACTTAGTAAGTGATTTTTCAAAATAATAATTATTTTTCAAACATATTGGAAACTATATTAACTGCCACAAGTATTGGAATTGCTCAGTTATAAGTCGTACGAGTAACAGAGTAAGTTTCAATATAATAAGGATTAAGACCATATAATAGCAGAAATAAATCCAGACATGACTTTTCGTAACAGAGTAAGTTTCAATATAATAAGGATTAAGACTAATAAATGAAATAAAAAAATAATGAATAAGGGAGGTGACAAATATTACTACAATATTATACAATCTATGCATAGATAAAAATAATTAATAAACTAAAACTAATAGGGGGAATAAGCAATGAATAAAACAATAATAAGTGATACAGAATATGTAAATTTATCTTTAGAATTAGCTGGTAAGATATATAATAAAAATTATAATGGGTTTTCCAGATGTAGAGAGGATATGATTCAACATTCATTATTGCAACTTTGGGAATCTAGAAATAAATTTGATGAGTCTAAAGGAAATATAAAAAGTTTTATTTGTGCAATTATATATAATTCATACAATGTATACATTAGAGATAATGTTTATAGGGATAAAGATGTACTTACATCACTAGATAAGAACGTAAACGATGAAGAAGAAACTACTCTATTAGATACTATAGGGAAAATAGATTTAGAATATCAAAATATCGAATATATAGAATTAATGAATGAATTCGATAGTATAATAAAAAAAAGAAATATTAATAAATTTAATAAGATTAATGTAGAAGAATTACATATAATTATGGACATGTTAATGGATGGGTATAAACAAAAAAATATCTCTGAAACATTAAATGTAAGCAGTGTGACAATTAATAGAAAAATTAACTTAATAAAAGATATAATAAAAGAAATTAAAAATAATTAATAAAGGAGAAATTATTATGAATGAACTAATAATGATAGAAAATGATAAAAACTTTATACCTGTTTATAAGACAGATAAAAACACAAAAGTTGTAAAAGGAAGAGAATTACATGAAGGATTGAGTGTTAAAAAAGACTTTACAAATTGGATTAAAAATCAATTAGAAATAGTTGATGCCATTGAAAACACTGACTTTTTTCGCTTCGCCTTTAAAGTTGAAGGGAACAATGCTACATTGCATGAATATATTCTAAAAATTGAAACAGCAAAAGAAATATGTTTAGTTGCAGGGGCAAGTAATAGAGCTAATCCCGAATTAAAGAAAAAATCAAAAGAATATAGAAGATATTTAATAAACGTAGAAGAAAAGTATAAAGAGTTGCAAAATCAATTAATACAAAGCAATACAATATTACCTAAAGAGTTAAAATGTGAAATGGATGATTTTATTAAAGAAGCTAAAGAAATCAAGTCATTAGTTCACGTTAAAAAGAAAGAAAGTTACACCTATACAAAACAGATAAAACGATATTTAGGCATAAATAAAATATCAGATGATAAGTATGGATATAATACAATTAAAGATATGTTTTTATCTAAATTTGGAGTAGATAAGTTTGAAGATATAACTGTATCACCAGAGAATATATTAGAATTAGACAAAATATGTAAATCTTATACAAGGAAATTTGAACAGATAAGTATATTTGATTAAAAATAATTAATAAAGTATTTGACAATATAAATAAAAGTGATATAATTATATGTATAAGGAGGTAGATAAATATGAAAAATATAAATCAAGAAGAATTAAATAAAATATTAAAGGAGCATGAATTGTGGTTAATAGATGAAGAAGGAGGGAAACGTGCTGATTTAAGTAATACTGATTTAAGCTATGCTAATTTAAAAAGTACTGATTTAACATATGCTAATTTAAGTAATACTAATTTAGAATATGCTGATTTAACATATGCAGATTTAACATATGTGGATTTAACATATGCTAATTTAATACATGCAGATTTAACATATGCTGATTTAATACATGCAGATTTAAGCTATTCTAATTTAAAAGATGCTAATTTAAGTAATGCTAATTTAAGTAGTACTAATTTAAAAGATATAAAAACAAATATTCATACTGTTGGTTATAGTCTAGCTTGTCCAGAAACTGGTAGTTTCATAGGATATAAAAAAGCTAAAGGATGTCTAATCGAATTATTAATATTAGAAGATTCTAAAAGAAGTAGTGCTACTTCAGCAAAATGTAGATGTGATAAAGCTAAAGTATTAAATATAGAAAACATTGGAACAGGAAAAAAAGTAAATAAGGTAAATAGTAACTATGACAGCAATTTCATATATAGAGTTGGAGAAATAGCAAGTGTTAGCAATTTTGATAATAACAGATGGAATGAATGTACTACTGGAATACATTTCTTTCTGAACAAAGAAGATGCAATAAATTATCGATAAGACATTAAAGTAAAAATAATTAATAAAATGTATTGACTTTTATCCAAAAAAGTTATATAATTATATGTATAAGGAGGTAGATATTATGTTTTTTATAGGAGATAGTTGTTATTATAAGGCGGGGAAAGGAATTAAAAAAGAGAGATGCAAAATCGTTGGGGTAACATATTCAGACAAAAACTTTAAGTATATATTAGAGATGAAAAATGACGAAAGAGTTATCGAGAATGTATCTGTTACTCAATTAAGCGATAGATAAAAATAATTAATAAAAGGAGAGATGAGATATGATGGAAGAATTAATAGATAAATTAGAAGAAATAAAACAATTAGTTGTAACAACAATATGTGATGGTCAAAGTATATGCAATCACTATTGTAATGATTGCGATGTACATAAAGATATAAATGAAATAAAAGAAGAATTTGAGGATTTAAAGCAACTTATTGAATTATCAGATATGTAAAAATAATTAATAAAGGAGGTGAAATGGAAATGGATGAATTAGAAACAAAAGATGTTATAATAATAAAAATGGAAAAAGAAAAAATAGTAAAACAAGTAATAAAACCACCCTTTATTTTTGAAACAAACCAAAATTCAATAGTCATTCCAACTAAAGAATTGATAAAAATGAAGGATTGTGACTTTAGAGTTTTACTTGGAATAAGTGGATTAACTAATTGTGAAGATGTAGAGCAAGAAGGTAATAATGCTAGATACATAGATTTAAAGAAATTAGATAAGTATGTTATAGATTTGACTAAAACCATAGGTATAGATATATCTAATTTTAATAAAAAAATTAGAACAATGTTAAGAAAAAATTCAGATGAATTTAAATTGATACAATATATAAACGATAAAGGAAATAAAGTAAATTGTTATGAGATTAATTATGAAAGTGGTGGATTTGTAACAATACCTAAAGCTAAAGCTGAAAGAGCCTTGTTAACATTAGGAAATAATCCTATAAAAATGTATTGTAATTTATTATGGTTGTGTCAATTTGACGGTAAATTTAAACCTACTCATGTTACACAACCAACATTAGCTACGTTGATGGGATTAAGTCCTAATAGTGAAAGAATAGTTAAGGCTAGTATGCAGACATTAATAAATGAAGACTTTATAGAAGTAAATAAAATTAAGCAAGCAGTTACAGTTATAGATAAAAATGGATTACCAGTAACACAAACTAGAACTAAACTAGAGTATAATATAATAGTAGAAGAAGAGAATTTTTAAATGTGTAAATTGAAGTGAAAACTGAAAATTTACTCTATAATAATCTATAATAATATCTATAAGTACTCTATAATAACCTCGCACTTTTATATGGGGGTGGGTGGAATTTAGGTAGGGTAAAAATGGAAAAAAGTAATAGCTGAATAGTAAATTTTGCCTAACGATTGATATTACTAAGTCTGAGGATATAAATAAATTTTAAAAATAATTAATAAAATAGGAGGAGATATTATGAACGAATTAATGTTATTTAACAATAATGAATTTGGGGAAATAAGAGGAGTAGAAATTGAGGGCAAACCATATGTAGTTGCTAATGATGTATTAAAAGCATTAGGATACGCTGAAGGTAGTTGGTCTACAACATTAAAAAGAAAGTGTAAAGGGGTTACAAATTGTAAGGGCTTAGAATATAGAGGTAATTTACTAAATTTAATACCAGAAGGAGATATTTATAGACTTATATTTAGTAGTAAATTACCTTCAGCACAAAAATTTGAAGAATGGGTTATGGATGAAGTATTACCAAGTATAAGAAAAACAGGTAAATATGAAATACAAGATTTTAATGAGTTTCCAGAATTATTAAACGATATGAATCAATTAGTTGAAGATATGGAATATAAGATTGAGGAACAAAATAAACAAATAGAAGAAATAAAACATTTAGTTGGTATAAGAGCAAAAGATGTATTTGATTACGGCAAAATAATTAAGGAACATTTAGGTATTAGTAAAGTTAATAAAGATTATAATATTATAAAAGAAATGTTTTTCTATGAGGTCGGAGTATCCAAATGGGAAGATTTAAATTATTCCAGAAATAACGTGAAATTATTAATTGATATTTGTAATGATTACAAGCCAAGTATTCAAATCAATATGTTTGAGGATTAATTACTCCTTTAACTAATGCAGAACCCTTAGAATGGCATTTACAAGGTATTTTGGATATTCTAGAGAGAATAGTAGAGACCAGCTTATATAAATAAAAATTTTACAATATTTGTGAAGATATGTAACATATTTTTTGTAAATACATAATATATATTAAAAAGGGGTTGATATTATGAATAAAAATACAAGTGTGGCGATAGATATAGGTAATATTACATCTATTGGTGTGTCAAATGAAAAAGAAGTTGTTATCGAATCAAGAATAAAAGAGCTTGAAGTAGGCATAGATGACTTTAACCCAAATGAAAATTTTGAATGTGATGGAATTAAATATATATCTAACAGTGGTAAATTTGAAAATGATTTATTGAAGTTTAATAAAGAAAACTATCTTCCATTATTATATTATTCAATATCTAAATCAACAGAATCTAATTTAATTAATTTAATAACTGCTATACCTGCTAGTCAATATAAGAAAAAGGAAGAAATGAAAAACTTTATAGAAAAAAATAATAAGAAAACTTTAATTGTAGACGGAAAATCAAGAACAATAACGATTAACAGAGTGGAAATATTACCAGAATCATATGCGATTAAAACAATAAAATCTTTAATGAACAAAATAAATAGAAATACTGATACAATAGTGGTTGATATTGGTGGTGGAACTGTCGATATATCAAATTTTGATAACAATATGAATCTTAAAAATGCAAATTCTATAGCAATGGGCTTGATAAACATATATCAAAATACTAGAGAATATTTAAATATAGCTTATGATTTAAATATGAGCTTAGAAGAAGCTAAAAGAATATTTGATGGAGAACAACAATTATTAAATGGTAAATCTGATTATAAACCAGAAATAGTGAAACGATTTATAAGAGCTTTAGTGAATGAAATAAGAGGTTTATATCCTAATTTAAAAAACAGTAACATAATTCTTGTAGGTGGAGGAACTAAGATACTATATCCCACTTTTTCTAAATTATATCCACAAACGATAATGAACGATGAGGTTAAACTTCAATGTCAAGGGTTGTTTAATGTAGCAGAAAAATTATTTAAATAAGTAGGTGGTGAATTATGGCAAAGACGATTAAAGAGGTTAGATTGACATTCAATGAAAAAGATAAAGATATTATAGAATTTTTAAATGGGAAAACTAGCAAAACGGGATATATAAAAGATTTAATTCGATTACACATGCAGATTGAACAATCGTATTTAGCTGATGGCATGAATGTAGAACAAAGTGTTTCACGTGAAACTGTAAATGTAGAAGAAAAGAAACAAGATGAGTTTGACTTTGATTTGAGTGATTTGAATTTATAAAGAGGGATTAATTTCCCTCTAATTTTTTAAAAGAGGATTTAAATAATAATAAAATAATAATCATAGGTAATTTTTATAAAGTTTATGTTAATACAGTAATATAAGGTGGTGATAAATATGAAAAACTTAAAGTTTAAGGCATGGGATAAAGAAGAAAAGTAATGGATAGAGCAAGAAAATTATTATTAATAGAAGGGAGAGAAAGATATGAAAGGATATAAAGTATTTAATTTAGATTGGACTTGCAGAGGTTTTCAATATAAAATAGGAGAAACATATAAATATGAAGGAGAAATAGGTATATGTAAAGCAGGATTTCATTTTTGTAAAAAGCTAGTTGATTGTTTTAATTATTACACTTTTGACCCAAAAAACAAAGTAGCTATAATAGAAGCTACTGGAGAAGTTATAGAAGAGAATGATAACTTAGATAGTAAATGTGTAACAAGTGAAATAAAAATAATAAGAGAATTAAGCTGGTATGAAGTATTAGATATGGTTAATACTGGTAAGGGTAATACAGGCATTAAAAACACAGGTAACTATAATTCTGGTAACAGTAATACTGGTATTAAAAACACAGGTGATTACAATAGTGGAGATTATAATACTGGCAAATTTAATTCTGGTAGATTTAATACTGGCAAATTTAATTCTGGTAGATTTAATACTGGTAACTATAATTCTGGTAGATTTAATACTGGTAACTATAATTCTGGTAACTATAATGCAGGAAATTATAATATAGGCAGTTATAACATTGGAGATTGTAATTTAAGTAATAAAAATACAGGATGTTTTTGTACTAATAATAAGCATGAAACAATTAAATTATTTAATAAAAAGAGTGATTGGACATTAGATACATGGAAGAATAGTTATGCATTTGAAATAATAAATAACTATTTTAAATTAACTCTATGGGTTAATGAATATGAAATGACAGATGAAGAAAAAGAAAAACATCCAGATTATAAAGTTACTAGAGGTTATTTAAAAGAATATACATATAAGGATGCATGGAAGAATATGTGGAATCATTTAAGTGATACAGGGAAAGAGGCGTTTACTTTATTACCTAACTTCGATAAAGACATATTTAAAACAATAACTGGTATAGATATAGAAGAAAATTAAAAGATTAAATACATTTCTATAGAGGAGGTGTATACAGCACACTAATTAATTGTTAAAAATTAAGAAAAGTTAATAAAAATAATTAATAAAAAGTATTGACAATATAAATAAAAAATAGTATAATTATTAATATAAGAAGGTAGATAATATGAAATATAGATTGTGGAATAAATATGAAAATAAAGAGTTAATGGAGGAAGAATAATGGCTGGATTTATAGCAAAACAACCTAACGGATTATATTGTAGATTTTCAACTGTAGTAGACACAGTAACGAATTGGAATATGACAGAAGAAGATTATGTAAAAGTTATAATGACACGAGGTTATGATGAGATTCAAGCGACTATTGAAGCAAGAGAAGTAATAGAAGACTATTTACAACCATTTAGTGAAGTACTGAAATGTTTTACACCAATAAATGATACAGTAGAAGAATTTACAGAATGGGTAAAAAGTGTAGGTTATAAAGAAAATGATTTAGATAAATGGATAACAGAATGGAATGAATGGGGAAAAAATGATTAGTTAAGTCTACAGGATTAAAAGATAAAAACGGTAAAGAAATAATTAAATAGGAGGTTGGTAATATGAATAAAAGTAAAAACGAAATATTCGCTGAAAAGCTAGAGGAGTTGATATTGGAGGAAGTAAAGGAAAAAGTTGAAAAACTAAAAGGATTAGATGTATTAGAGGCAACATTAAAATTAACATCTGAAAAACTATATGAATATATAGATACAAATATAGGAGATGCTAAACATTTCACATTGTTAGCTAAAATAGATGGAAATTATAATATATCAATATCGTATTATTACAAAAATAAACTTATACAAGCAGTAACAACAGAAGGTAACGAAGGTATAATAGACGTGTATACTCTTTTAAGAATCTGTCTTTTACAAGATACAAACACACCTTCAGTAGAATTCACTATTCATAAATGTAAATTGCATAAAACAGAAACTTTAGACCCATCTGAACTTTCTGAATTGAATAGCTTATTAAGTTGCGAGTGTGAATCTTGTGAAAGCTGTAAATATTATGAGAAAGAAGAAGTCAACATTCTTAAAAATAATTAATAAAAAAATATTAACAATAGGAATAAAACTATAGTACAATACATATATAAATAAGGTGATATTATGAATAAAGCTATTGATTATTTAAAGAGAGAGCTTGAAGTTGAATTGACAGAAGATGGATTTTTCTATTCGATATTTGAAAATGATAAATATAGAGTGAAACTTATATTTAGAGATAGAACATTTAGAAGAGATAGTTATCAAATATACATAAATGATTATTTTGTTAAATTTACCAAATGGAAGGATTTATATGGAATTGTTGACAGTTTTAAAAATAATTAATAAAATTTATTGACAAATAATTTGGTTATGATATAATTATTAATATAAGGAGTGATAAAATGAGTGGTCTAATGATATTGATAATAGTAATAGTTGTATTGACAATTATAGACGTGGCATTAAGGGGATAGGAGGATTAAAATATGAATAAAATTAATGAATATCTTGATATGAAAATCAATAGAGAATTCTATAAAGGAAATTTTTATGAAGATTTAATTTTAGATTTGGCTTACACAGTTAAACGTTCATATGCTAGTATAAGAGTTTTAACGAATGACCTTAATAGATTGATAAAAAATGCATATTACAATATAAAAAATGAAAAATTTATAGAAACAAAATTAAAAAAACATAACAATGAAATAGATATTATTTATAATGTTTTACTTGATAGTGGTGAAGAAAAGAAAATTGTACTAACTGGAATTAATATAGAGAAAAATGATAATTGGAAACACGAAAGAGGAAATAGAGATGATTCATGGGTTATTGACTTAGATAAGAAAGGGGATATAGAGAATATAAAAGACGAAGATTTTTATAGAGAGTTTGTAAAGATAGGAATGCATAGCGACAATAAAGTAAAGTATTCTTTTTTATATAATTAAGGAGGTATATTAATATGAATAAAAATGATTTAAAAAATGGAATGTTTTTTGAAATGAGAAATAAAAGTAGATTTCTAATATTAAATAATGAAATATATCTTGAGGGTATAAATCTTTATGAATATTCCTCAAATTTGCATCATTTTTTAGTAAGTTATAATGATGACATGTGCAGTATGAAGGATAATAAATATGACATAATGGAAGTATTTAATTCATGTAATGAATCAATATGGAAAAGAGAAAAGGTAGATTGGGCTAAAGTACCCGTTGATACAAAAGTTTTAGTTAGAAATTCTAAAGATGAGGAATGGCAAAGAAAACACTTTGCTGAATATAAAAATGGGAAGGTATTTACTTACGATTATGGTACTTCTTGGAATACTTCCCTTATAACTACATGGGAATATGCTAAATTAGCAGAAAAACCCAAAAAAGAAATGATTGTATCAGCAAAAGATTTGCGTAAAGCATTTAGAACTATGTGTGAATCTCATCCTCGTTGTGATTGTTGTGATTATAACTATTGTGTGGAAACTTGTGAATTTAAGTGGATATTAGATAATTATAATGTAACTAGAAAGGAATAATATATGAAAATTAAATGTAGTTTAGGGGAGTTTATAACATTTTATGACGAATCAGATAAAGAAATAATAACAATATAAAGTGACGATATTAAAAATACATTAAAAAATATTTTTATTTTATTAGATTATTGTGATATAAAATATATTTATGAGGAGGATTAATACATGGGAGAATTAAGAAGAGTAAAGGAAATATTTGATAAAATTGCAGGTGTAAGTGGTAAAAAAAGTAAAGAAACAATAATTAAACAAAATGCAGATAATGAATTATTTTTAGAATGTTTAAAATTTTTATTAGATAGTGATATAACAACTGGATTGAGTAAGAAAAAAATAAATAAAAAGGTACAAATATATCAAAATACTTATAGTGATATACGAGATATGTTTGACTATGTTAGAATAAATAATACGGGGACAGATAGAGATATTGGAGTAGTACAAGGATATATAAATTCATTAGATGAAGATATACAAGATTTTGTGAGAGGATTATTTACTAAGAGTTTAAAAATAGGTGCTGATGCTAGAACGGTTAATAAAGTTATACCTGGACTAATTCCTACTCATGCTGTCATGCTGGCGAATAAGTACGAAGGAAAAATAAAAGAAGATGTTTCAATGAGTCTTAAAATGGACGGAATACGTAATTCAATAATAACAATAAATGGAATTACAAAAGCATTATCGAGACAAGGAAAGGTAATAGATGGTATAGATTATATATTGGATGAATATAAAGAATTAGGCTTAACTGATTACTTTGTCGATGGTGAATTAATAAGAGTTAATAAGGAAAACTTATCATCTGACGAAAACTTTAGATTAACAACAAAAATAGTTAATAGTAAAAGTAATAACAAGGAAGGTCTTGAATTTATAGTGTTTGATATAACTCCTATGGAAGATTACATCAATAAAAAAAGTAGTATAAAATATAAAGATAGACTTAAATTAATGGATGAATTAATAGGAGATAAAGGTAAACATATAAAATTAGTAGAAAAATTTGGAATAACAAATGATATAAATATCATTGAAGAAAAATTAAATGAAGTAGTTAAAAATGGGCAAGAAGGTTTAATATTAAATACCTTAAATGGAAAATATGAATTCGGCAAACGACCTAAAAGTTTATTGAAAGTTAAAAAATTTAATGAGGCTGATGTGTTATGTGTTGGGGTTGACGAAGGACAAGGTAGACTTAAATCTACAACAGGTTCATTAGTCTGTAAATTTCTTTATAAAGGCGAAGAATGTACTGTCGAGATAGGAACGGGTCTATCTGATTCAGATAGAAGAACTATATTTAATAATCCAGAATTAGTTGTAGGTAAAGTTATAACCATTAGGTATTTTGAAGTGAGTAAAGACAGCAAGACAAGCAAGTATAGCCTTCGTTTCCCAAGCTGGAAAGGTATGGTTTATATTCGTAAAGACAAGTCTACATTAGAAGAAACAAATGTATAATAATTAATAAATATGGAAGTGATATCATGGGAGTTAAAATAGATAGAACAGGAGAAGAGAGTATAAATAATTGTCATATAATATATTTTTATTAGGAGGAGATAATATGAATATAGATAATATAGAATCTATAGATTTTGTTTTTGAAAATTGTGAATATATGAGAATACCGATTGAAAACTTTAAGAGTTTAGAAATAGAAAAAGTAAATGATGATTCTTATTCTCTTTCATGTATTATAGAAGGAGTAGATAAAATAATACAAGACTCTTTATATGAAGGATATTCTAATCCATTTCAACGTATTGTTAATTATGATGATATAACTTCCATAGAAATAAGATATAAAAATGGAGACATAAACAATTTATATATGATTTGGGAAGGCGATTATTCTAATTTTTATCAAGAATCACGTTTATTAAGATTTAATAAAATAAAAATAGATATAAATAAAGAAGTTAAACAAGTTAAAGTAAAAAGAAATATAGGAGAAAAAGCTATAAAAATATTAGATTACATTTACCAAGATACAGGTGTGAATTTTTGTAACGATTGTGTTTATCATGAGGACTGTAAAAAAATGAAACAAAATAAAGACATTGACGTATGTGATGTATTGTATTTTTTATCAAATTCATATGAAAATAATTAATAAAATACATTGACAAATAACATAGGTGTGATATACTTATTTGTGTAAGGAGGAGATAATATGAAATATAAATTTTAAATCATAGGTAATTTTAACAACAGTTTTGATAATACTATAATAAGAAGGTGATTAAAATGTAAACTTAAAAGAAATATCTCGACAAAAATAGTAAAGGTGAAAATAATTAATAAATTTAGGAGGATAGATATTATGGAAAGAATAATAAACTTTACTGGGGAACTTGATGCTGAATTAGGAAATTATGTAGTTAATGAACTATTAGATATATATGATAAAAATAAAGCTATAATTGAAACAAATGAAAGATTAAAATATCAAAGTGATTATCTACCATTATACGCTGATATAGTAGAATTTAGAATAAATAGTAACGGAGGAGATTTATATAAATTTTTAGAAATATATGATTTAATGGAAAGGATGAAGCAAGAACAAGGAATAATATTTAAGGCAAGAACAAGTAGTCACGCCTATTCAGCAGGAATGTATTTGTTTTGTGCTTGCGATTATAGAACAATGAGTAAATTTGGTAGTTTAATGTATCATGAAATGTCTATGATGAGGATGGATAAATTAAGTGATTTAGAAAGTGAAACAAAAAGAATGAATAAAATACAAAAAATATTAGATGATATAGTTACTCGAGATACTGGTCTAACTCAAGAAATTTTGGATAAATATAAAGGACGTGATTTTTGGATAGATTTTGATAAAGCTTTAGAATATGAAATAATAAAGGAAGAGCTTAGCGAAGAAGAGCGATTAGCAAAAGCATTAGAAGATATGGATAAAGAAGAAATGACACAAAGTGAATGGGATGCTTTTATCGAAGAGATGAAGGAGTTGGTTAATATAGTACCAGACGAACCTAAACCTACAGAAAAAGAAATACAAGATAAAATAAAAGAAATAGAGGGAGATACAGAACCAGATATGACATTAGGGGAAGCTGTTAAAGAGGTATTAGGCGAAGACTTTAGATGTAATGAAGAAGTTGAATGTGATGAGTTTGAAAATAGATGTTGTTATACGTGTGAGAACTTTGATAAATGTGATAAATTATGTGAATATGCAGAAAAAGCAGAGATATGTGAACATATGGAGAATAAATTGGATGAATTAGATAATAAATGTGAATGTGAAAATTGCACTTGTAAAGAAAATAAACAAGAAGATATAAAAGAATGTGAGGAACTAACTGAATGTGGGTTACATCGTGGAACTAATATTTGTTGCCATTTCTGTCCAGACTTTAATGAATGTACAGACTTTCATAAATGTGCATTCATTGATGACGTCTTTGATTGTGAATATTTAAAAGAACCGTTAGATGACTAAAAATAATTAATAAATTTTATAATACGAAGAGGGAGGAATCCTCCCTAGAAAGGAGAATAAAAGAGTATGAGCAAACATAGATGCATTCATTGTAATGGAATAGTTGAGAATGAAGAGCTAAGTTATTGTGAAAGTTGTTATAATAAATTAAGAACTAAAGGGATGTTTAGCGAAAGTAAAAAATACTTTTGTGGTGTTTGTGGAAGAGAACTAACGGAGGGGGATAATATAAAAAGGAAATTATGTAATAAACATTATCAACAAATTAAAAAGTATGGATTTACTTTAGAAGATAACAGAAGAACAGAAATAGATTTAAATGAATATGAAGAATATCCTAAACATTTTGAAATGAAGTTATATGACGAATTTCAAGAGGAACTAGAAGATAAAGTTTTAATAGATAAAGATGATTATGAATTAATAAAAGATATTAGATGGGATAAAAATGCATCTTGTGTCACAGCAAAAATAAATGGTAAGATTGTACCACTTCAAAATTATATATTGAATACAAACGAAAAAATAAACTTTGTGTCACAAGATATACTAGACTGTAGAAGAAATAATTTATATATTAAAAAGAAAAAAGATAAAAAGCATAAACATTATGATATATCTAAAAAGAATAAAGATAAAATTATAATAGATTTTGCAGGGAGTAGTAAAACACAAGTAACAGGGAGTGCAATAATTGTATCTTATCCAGTAGGTGATAATAAATATGAAAGATTGTTAGTTGAATTTGGACAAAGTCAAGGTAATGGAAGTTTATATGACGAATATAAAGCTAATAAGGGGGTGGTTGATGATGTGTTAAGTAGAATAGACAATCTACAAGCTTGTTTTATCCTACATACACATCTTTAACTAGACCATATTGGAAATCTCCCGTCTTTAATAAATAATCATATATCAGTACCTTTAATAACTACTAGAGAAAATAGATTACTATTAGAACCGTTATTACTTGATGGGGCATACATAATAGAAAGAAATGTTAAAGCATTGCAAAAGCAGAAATATAAAGTAGAACCTTTATATAGTGAAAGCGATGTATATCTACTAATGAATAATGTAATAGATAAAGAAATGCATAAAGTATATAAATTAAATGATAGAGTGTGTTATGAGTTTGTTAATTCTGGGCATATTTTAGGTGGCTGTCAATTGATTCTTTACATAAAAACTCTATCTGGAAATACAAAAAAAATCCATATAACATCGGATTTAGGTAGCAATTATAATAAAGCACCATTTGTATTAAAAAGGGATAATATACAATCTTCTAGTGTAAGTATAGTTGAAGGAACGTACAATGACTTAGACAGAGGTTTTAAATCTAAAAAACAAGTGGAAAAGGAAAGAATTAAATTAAAAGAAATAATTAAAAAAGAATTAAGTAAAAACAAAAGAATACTATTTGGAGCATTTGCACAGTCAAGAACTCAAAACTTAATGATATATTTGTATGAATGTTTTAAAGACGACCCTAATTTCGATACAAAGATATATGTAGATGGGAAATTATGTCATTCTATCACTAATGCTTATTTAGAAATATTACAAGGTGAAGAAAAAGAATATTTTAGAGAAGTGTTAAATTGGAAAAATTTTATTTATGTAAAGGATTATCAAAATAGCTTAAGTGTAGCAACTAATAATGAAAAGAAAATTGTTATCTCTGGTGGTGGTATGTATACTCAAGGGCGAATATTAAACCATTTAAAAACAATGGTTGAAGATAAAGATTCTACTATTATAATGGTAGGGTATTGTGGAATAGGTACTATAGGTAGAGAACTTCAAAGAAAAGACAATAAAACTATAAAAATAGAAGGATTAGAATATAAGAAAAAATGCAAAATATATGAAATGAATACTTGGTCATCTCATATAATGGCTAACGAGAATATAGATTTTATGTTTAATATAAATACACCGTTAATATTAATACATCATAGTGATAAAGACGGTAAATATAAATTTAGAGATACTATAGAAGATGAATTAAGAACTAAAGGTAATAGTGCTAAAATAATAGCAGTCGATGAGAATAATTCAGTATTTTTTATTTAAGGAGGGATATTAATGGGGAGTAAAAATGATAGAACAGGTGAGAAAGGTTACAATACATTTGGAAGTGAGATGATAATAATTGAATATAGAAAATGGAACGATGTGGATATATATTTTCCTCAATACGATTGGGTAGCTAGAAATAGACGATATGAGAATTTTAAAAGAGGAGAAATCAAATGTCCATATGAGAAACGTGTATTTGGTATGGGTTGTATTGGAGAAGGGAAATATAAAACAGGTAGAAATGGTAGACATACAAGATGTTATAACACATGGGTTTGTATGTTGGAAAGGTGCTATAATGAAGAACACAGAGATAGAAACCCAACTTATATAAATTGTGAAGCATCGGAAGAATTTTTAAACTTTCAAAAGTTTGGGGAGTGGGATAGTGAAAATTATTATGAAATAGGAAATGAAAAAATGCATTTGGATAAAGATATTCTATGTAAAGGAAATAAAATATATTCTCCAGATACATGCATATATGTGCCTCAAACTATAAATAGTTTGTTTACTAAAAATGATAAAGCTAGAGGTGATTCACCTATAGGGTCGACACCTTGTAAAAATGGTAAATATCAAGTACGTTGTCGTGTTTATAATTTTGAAACAGGTAAATCAAAGAAAGAATATTTAGGATACTATGAAACTCAAGAGAAAGCTTTTAAGGTATACAAAGAATTTAAGGAGAGATATATTAAAGAGATTGCTGATTATTATAAAAAACAAATTCCCAAAGTCTTATATGATGCTTTATACAATTACGAAGTTGAAATAACAGATTAAAAATAATTAATAAAAGGTATTGACATTATATTTCAATGTGATATAATGTATTTATAGGAAGGTGATAAGAATGAAAAAAATAAAATTTACATTAAAAGGCAAGGATTTCGCTAAAGTAGGTAAAATAGAGAACATACATGAACATCTACAAGAAATTAATCGTGGTGCTGGAGTAAAGAAAAGTAAAAAGACTTATACTAGAAAAGATAAACATAAAAGGAGATTATATTAAGGAGGTGTTGATATGAGTATAGAAGAATTAAAAGATTTATTACATAAGTTAGACTCCAATGAAGTATGTGAATTATTATCTAATAAACAATGTGAGAAATGCTTTTGTTACACTAAAGAAAAAGAATGTGTCATTAAAATATTTAGCGAGGGAATGTTAAATGAAATAGGAAATAAATAAGGAGGTAGTTTATATGAATGATTATGAATATTGGCTAAGTTGTTGGACTATGAATGGAGAGAAGAAGTACATCAAAGTATCCAAGAGAGATAGATTTGGACAAAGTGAATGGATTGATATGGTAGTAACTGAAGAAGAAATAAAAATTGCCATAAAAAAATTAAAAAAATTAATCAATACGGAGGAATAAAAAGGTATAAAATATCAATTTTCCTAAAAATTATATAAATCATAAATAAAAATAATTAATAAAAAGGAGAAATATTAATATGATAAAATTAATAACTAATGGTAGTTTAAAAGTAGTGAAAGTTTATAATACAATATACTCTGCAAGAATGGATTTAAGACAAAGAGATAGAGAAAAATACTTAGTTGAATATTGTGATAAAATATATGGTATCGGTAAATTTTTTGAGTTAATAGAAGGAGGTGAAGAGAAATGAATTTAAAAGATTTGATTATAAGATGTATTATTATAATCTTATCTCTAGTATTAATTTTTCGAGTAGAATTTGTAACTCCTTATGTAGTAGTTTTAGTATCATTAATGATAGGAGAGATAATATATAGTTTAAGATATAAAAAATAAATTCATAGGTAATTATTACAACTTAATTGTTAATACAACAATATAAGGGGTGATTAAAATGTAGTGTATAAGAAGTATTTAATAAAATATTAAATAAGGAGGGGTAATTATGAAAAAGAAAAAATTATGGTTAGTATATGTTGAATTTGGTGGAGATATGGAATGTTATGAATGTTTATACATATTACATAGATTATGCAGAGGTAATACTAAAGAAGAAGTTTTAGAGGCTTATCAAGAATATTTTGACGGTGATATATCAGACGGAACTATGAGTGGTAGACCTATTAATATGATAGAAATTCCCGAAGTTGCAGAAGGTGATTGGGGAGAATTAAAAATAGTTAAATTTAAACATTAATAAAAATAACAAATATAAAAATAATTAATAAAAAGGAGAGATGGTGATTGAGATATATCATAATGAGGAACATAAGAGAAGAGTAATTGAAAGAGGAGATGGTTATGAATATATTGGAAGTTACAAATATAAAGAAGTAACTTTAGATGGTAATAAATCAAAATCACACATAAGAGTTAAATGTCCTTATTGTAGTAAAGAATATGATGTAAGGCTAGACCATTTTGATAATGGAGTTAAATGTAGTCATTGTTGTAATTCATATGAAAATTCTTTTGCTTATTATATTCAACAAGAATTACAAGAACCACTCAATAAATATTGGGATTGGGAGAAAAATACAGTTAATCCTTATTGTGTAACTCCTCAAAGTAATAAAAAAGTATATATAAAATGTGATAAAACCGATTATCATAATAGTTATAAAACAACATTATATCATTTTTATAAAGGTGATAGATGTCCATATTGTAGTACTAGGCATGGTGAAGTACATCCTAAAGATTCATTTGGACAATGGTTAATTAATACTTATGGAGAAGACGCAATAAAAAAATATTGGTCACCTAAAAATAAATTAGACCCTTTTCAAATTACTAAAGCTAATACTAAAAGAATTTATATATATTGTCAGAATAAAGATTATCATAATGATAAAGGAGGTTACACTACAACTCCACAACGATTTTATCATGGAAATAGATGTATATATTGTCATACTTTTAAAGTGCATCCATTGGATAGTTTCGGAAGTCTGTATCCAGACAAATCTAAATATTGGAGTAAAAATAATAAAAAATCACCTTTTGAAGTTTCACCTATGAGTAATAAAAAATATAAGTTTATATGTGAAAAATGTGGTAAAGAATTTGAAAGAAGTTTAAATAGTTTAAATCGTAAAGAAATTGGTGTAGTTTGTAGAGATTGTAATTCTTCTCAAGGTGAAAGTAATATAATGAAGTGGTTAGATAAAAATAACATAATGTATATACACGATAAATCATATTTCGACGATTTAATTGGATGTGGGAATGGATTATTAAAACCAGACTTTATTTTACCTAATGAAAGAATATGGATAGAGTATGACGGAGAATTCCATTATAATAAAATTTATGAAAATGATAGTTATGATATAATCCAAGAACATGATAAACGCAAAGATGAATACGCAAAAGAACATAATTGGAAATTAATAAGAATTCCATATTGGGAATTTGATAACATAGAAGAAATATTAGAAAAAGAAATAAATAAAAATAATTAATAAAGGAGAGATGTGTATATGACAAGATTTACTATGATTGGAAAATTATCAATAGCAGGAGATAGACCAAATAAACCAGCGTTTAGTGATAAGCTATTAGATTCTGGTTGTAATATCCGAGAGTTAAACTTACAAATGAAATGCGACAAAGATAATTTTAATCTTCAAATAAAATCTTTTATGAGTAATGCGAAGAAAAACAGTGATGGAAGTATAAATGTAGATAATAGTATAATATATAGTTTAATAAAAAGTGAAGATGGTAAATATTCTACAGTGCAATTTAAACATAAAGATTCAGATAAATATATAGATAATTTAGCTGAATTCAAGAAATATGTATTTGTGGATGGAGATGACAGATTAGAATGTTCTAACACCTTTGATTATGCCACTGCTTTATATACAACATTAAAATCAGATGTTTATAAAGATAAAGTATTTAGAGTTGACGGTGAAATAGAATATTCAAATTATAAGAATCCTAAAACTGGAATAGAAAATACATATACTAATTATAATGTTGAACGTATATATTTAGTTAATGACGATACAGAACAAAAAGCAACTTGTACGTTAGATGTATATGTGACAGCAGACTGTATAGATGATACTGATATGGAAGAAACAGGAAGTTTTAAACTTATGTGTTATATACCTCAATACATGAGTAAGAAAAAAGGAGAGTTTGGATATTATCAAGTATTAGATTATCCTTTAAATATTGATAAAGATAAACAATCTAAAAAATTCAATGCATTACAAAAATTATTAACAAGTAATTTTGAAGATAATGAGTTATGTAAAATGGGATTCAAATGTAATTTAATAAATAGAATAAAAGAAGTTGATTTTGATATAGAAACAATGATAAGCGATGAAGAGAAGGAACTTTTAGAATTTGGTATAATTACAGAAAGTGAATTAGAAGCAAAATATGGTAAAGGACAAGGTGGCAGAGAAACCAAAATGGAAGTTGAAGGGATAACTCGTGGATATACTACAGGGGCAATACCAGTACCTCTAACATTAAGTCAGTTATTAAGTAAAGGGGACGAAGAATTAAAAGAAAATAAGATATTAACAAGTGATGAAAACGATGACTTAGATTTATTCTCAAACGATGATGACGAGGACGAATTATTCGATTTTTAGATTGAAAATAATTAATAAAATTATAAAGAGGGAATTAATCCCTCTAGGAAGGAGCTGATAATGTGAATTTTGAAGATTTTATAAAAGACAAGCATATTGAAATGAAATCGAATGAGTTAAATGATTTGCTGAATGGATGGAGAGCAGAAGAAGGTAAAGGTAAAGTTAGACATAATAATTTTAAATCAAAAATAGAAACAGAATTGAAAACGTTGCAATCACTTAATCACAAGGGTGTGCTAAATTTTAAGCAGTCCTCTTATTTAGATTCTCAAGGTAAAAGTCAACCTTGTTATTTATTAAATAGAGATGCTATATTACTTATCGCATCTAAAGAATCAACTTATGTCAGAGCTAAATTGATAGATTATATACATACACTCGAATCTTACATTGAAGAAAGTGGACAATCTGAAGAATTTAAATATTATAGAAAAACAGGTAAAATAATAAGACGTGGATTAACTGATGAAATACAAAGAGTGTATGGTGATTCGGATAAATTCATATATGCAAAATATACTAATTTAGTTTATAGTATTGTTTTTAATAAGTCAGCGAGTGAAATAAGACTCGAAAAGGGATTAAAGAAATCTGAAAAGTTAAGAGATAATTTTACATCAGAAGAATTAGATGAAATATTGGAAGTTGAAAATAAATTAAAATCGTTAATCGATACGTATGAAATGGAAGGTGTTATGTTAGAACTAATATTTGATAGAGCTAAAGTAACGATAAGCAGAGTATATCATAGAATCGCTATTTAGAAAGGAGTTGGTAATGTGGAAGAGTTGAATTTATATGTTGATTATATCAATACAAAAGGTTTATATTTGATTCAATTATATAAAATAGATGAGAATGAGGAAGTTTTAGAATATTTAGAAAGATATACAACTCATAATGTACACAGTGCAGTTAATAAGGCGAAAGAAATAGCAGATAGATATCCTAAGATTACAATAATAAGTGAAGATATGAATTTTAATACGCATTATATGAATAAATAAATTTTAAATCATAGGTAATTTAGGAGGTATAATTGTTAATACCTTAATATAGAGGTGATTAAAATGTAGAATATATTAATTATAAGATATAAATAAAAATAACAAATTGAAAATAATTAATAAAAAGGAGAGATGTGTAATGAGTATAAAAATAAAAATGAATGAAACAAAAAAAGGGATGGAACAACTTAGAATTTATCTAAGAGGCGAAAGCAAGACTGGCAAAAGCACGTTATTCAGAGATATGATACTAGAAAAATATAATGGAGATGCTAGTAAAGGATTACTTTGTCAAATTGGAAATGAAACAGGTGCGAATTTTTTAAGTGATTTACAAACAACACATATAGATAATTATAAAGATTTAATTGAATTACAAAAACTCCTAATAACTGGTAAAGGCAAGGAACATAATATAGAAATGGTATGTTTCGATACAATTGACGAAATAACTGAAATATTTGAAAAGGAAGTTTGCAGACTTTCACAAATAGAAACAGGTAAACCTTGTAAAACAATCAATAGTGCATATTCGGGATATGGTATGGGAATGGAAAAGACTAAATCATTAATGAAAGCTTATTTCACTAAACTTCATCGTGCTGGATTGGGGATTTTTTGCATCAGCCACAGTAAGGTAAAAAATATAAAACCAAAAGGCTGTAATGAAGATGAGAGTTATATGGTGTTATCTTCATCATTATCTAATGCTTATAATAGTGTATTTGAAGATATATTTGATGCAATATTAACTATAACAGTTGAAAGAAATGTAGTTGATGGAAAAATAGAAAATACTGAAAGAAGATTATATTTCAGAAGTGATGGATATGTTATGGGAGGTTGTAGATTTAATAATAAGGTGATACCTCAATACATAACTATCAATGACGACTCAAGACAATTTGCAAGAGATTTTATCAATACATTAGAAGACGCTATGAAAAATTCTTCTTCTACACCATTAACACAAGAACAATTTAAACAATTACAAAAAGAAGAAAAGAAACAAGCTGAAAAAGATTTAAAACAAGTACAACAAGAAGTTGAACAACAAGAAAAAGAAGAACAACAAAAATCAGTAGATGAGTTAAAATCTCAATTAAAAGACAAACTTAAAGATACAAATGCTAAGAATATAGTAAAAGAATTTATGAAGGAAAAAGGTGTTAAAAGTGTTGCATCATTAGATGCTGAACAATTAACTGAAATTTTATCGAAATTACAATAATAAATAGTGGAGATTAATTTCTCCCTATTTTGGAGGTGATTATAATGTGTGATTGTTGTGAAAAAGGAAAAGCGATAAGTAAAAACAATAGAAAAGAATTGGGTATAACTTTACATTCAGCAGAAAGTACTTTGTGTGCTTATGGATTAGATGAAAATAATTGGGATATAAGTGTTAAATGTAAAATAAATTACTGCCCAATATGCGGTAGATTGCTAAATAAAAAATTGTCTAGAGAAGGTGATTAAATGGCAAAATCTAAAATAGTTACTTGCAAATATTGTAAATCTAAAATACCTAAAGATACTGCATATGTAGAAGAGTATTTAACTAATAGTGGCGTACTACGAAATAATTATTATTGTAGTGAAGAATGTTTAAATGAAAAACAAAATGAAATTAAAAGAAAAGCGTGGTTAAAAGAAATAAAGAAAGAAAATAGAGAAAGAATTAGAGCTATTTGTGGATTGGGAGAAAAAGAAAAGAATATCTATTTTCAAAAGACTTATAAAGCAATTACCGATGGTTTTTTAGAAGAAGATATATATGAATTTATTAATAAATATGAAAAAGATATGTTAGACATATTAAACGATATAGATTTTAAAACTGTCAATTCAAGAATTAAATATTGTTTATCAATGTTAGAAAATCAATTACAACATTATATAGCCGAGAATCAACTAGACAAACAAGAATCTAAAGAAAAAACAGAAGAGGTTAAAGAAGTAGAACCAAGTTTTGCAGATGAGGATTTTGATATAGTAGTTAATGTTAAGAAAAAGAGACGCAGAGGGATTGATGATATATTAGGATTATAAGGGAGATGATATTATGGATGAAAAAAATAGAAAAAGATATTTTCTTGCAAACGAGGATTTATATCAATTAACGGTAGATTTTGAATGTTTATTATTTGCTTTTGAAAAATTAGACCTTCTAACTTCTACAAAACTTAAACCAGACCTTGAAGAATGTATTTTAATTAGTGATTTTAGTGCTTATCAATTCATAGATTATGAAGAATTAGAAACCACCAATAAAGATACCTTAACAAGAATAGCAATATTATTATGTAAACAAATATTAAAATTTAAATATGGAGAATCAATGAGTATACCTATTATTGAAGATTATGAAAAAGCTTATGATAGATGGAAGTTGAATAACACAAGTAAAAAAGAAACAAAAGAATGTAAATTAGACGATGTAATACTTGACAAAGAAATAAAAGAGGACGTGCTTAGTACAATAAACTTTGTAAAAAATATGGAAAAATATAAAGAGATTGGATGTGAATTACCAAGTGGTATATTACTAGAAGGGTCTCCTGGAACTGGGAAAACATTACTTGCTAAATCAATAGCCAGTGAATCTAATATGAATTTTAAATCAATAGTAGCTTCAGATTTTGCCGAAAAATATGTAGGAGAGTCGAGTAAAAAGGTGCAAAAAATATTTGATGACTTAAAAAATAAAGGTGGAGGAATTCTTTTTATAGATGAAATTGACGCTATAGGTGTAAATCGTGAAGGAGACGATAACAAGGAATATAGAAGTGCAATGAACAAATTATTATCTTGTATGAATGAAGCAAGTGATAATAAGATTATAGTTATAGGAGCAACGAATTTAGTAGAACAATTAGACCCAGCATTAATTAGAGAAGGGAGATTTGATAAGGTTATAACTATTCCATTGCCTTCTTACGAATTAAGAGTTGAATTGTTTAAATTATATGTTGGTAAGCTTAAACATGAGGACGATATAAATTATGAATCATTAGCCGAAATAACAGAAGGACAAACTGGAGCATTTATTCATACAGTTTGTAATCATAGTGGTATATATGCCGTAGATAAAGGTTTACATAAAATTAATCAAAGTTGTTTATTACATACAATAGAAAGAATGGTTAGAGATAAAAAAGTAAAAAAATCAACTATTGGATTTAAATAATAATATAAGAGGTGATTTTTGTGCAGAATAAAAAAAGAAGAATAATTTATGAGATATATTTTCCAGCATTTTGTAAAGACTTAAAAGATTTGGAAAAGAAAATTCCTTACTTTGTTGAATTAGGAGTAACAACCTTATGGCTGACTCCTATCTTCCCTTCTTGCAATCAACATGGATACGATATAATAGATTACACATATATTAAAAAAGAATACGGAACATTAGAAGATTTTGATAGATTTGTAGAAGTAGCACATGAAAATAACTTAGAAGTGTTACTAGATTTAGTATTATGTCATACAAGTACACAAAATGAATTATTCAAAGAAAGTATAAAAGGGAATAATGATTGTTACTTTTGGAGTGATAAACAACAAAATAATCAATGGAGAATATGTCATGACAATCAGAAATATTATTTAGCAAAATGGAGTTACGACATGCCACAGTTAAACAATCAATCTGAAACAGTAAGAGATATGATAAAGGATATAATAAAGTTTTGGTTAGTAGACCATAATATAGACGGATTCAGATTAGATGCCATTATCTATGCTAGCGGTGACTCGATATCATTTTGGAGATGGTTTTGTGATGAAGTTTGTAAAATAAAAACAGATACTTATATAGTCGGAGAAGCTTGGGATACCTTTGAAGTTTCTAATAAATATGCTAAAACAGGAATGAAAACATTCAATTTTGAGCAAGCAGGATACATAAAAGATTCAATAATAAATAACAAATCATTACAGATAACTAATAATGAAGAAAATGCCGTAATATTCTTAGATAATCACGACCAAACAAGGATAACGGTTAGTTTTAATCACGATATAGAAAAAGTAAAGAAAGCATTAGATTTAATGTTTAGTTTTAAAAATAATGATATATGCATATACTATGGGACAGAAATCGCTATGGGAATAGTCGGTGGGCATGTAGAATGTGGGGGTCATGGCGATTATTATTCTCGTACAGCTATGGAATGGGATAAGGTTGAACATGAGAGAAGAGACCCAAATTCGTTATTTAATTATATGAAAAAATTAATAAAAGAATATAAAAAATAATTAATAAATAGCTCAAGTCGATTAAACTTGAGCTATATTTGTAAGGTATAAATTATCAATGAAGAAATTTAAAGGGCTTAGAAGGGCGTATAAAAGGTCAAAAATTTTTAAATCATAGGTAATTTTTGGTGAATTAATGTTAATACGGTAATATAAGAGAGGAGTGATAGAAAATGTATTATAATGAGAAACATAAGAGAAGAGTTAAAGAAAGAGGGGATGGATATACTTATATTGGGAGCTATCACAGGAATGAAGAAACTATAGATGGAAAAAATAAAAATAAGAACAAAATAAAAAGAGGAAATGTTTACATTAGAGTTAAATGTCCTTATTGTGAAAAAGAGTATGACGTGCAGTTAAGTGGATTTATAGGAAAATATAAAGTTAAATGCACTAATTGTTGTAATGAATATGAAAATAGTTTTGCTTATTATATACAAGTTGAACTAGGTGAATCGTTAAATAAATATTGGAATTGGGGAGAAAATAATGTTAATCCTTATCTAATAAATAAAAAAAGTAATATAAAAATAAAAATTTATTGTCAAGAAAAAGAATATCATAATAATGACGGAGGATACGAAATTACCCCTTATAGATTTTATAAAGGGAGTAGATGTGGTTACTGTTATAATAGCAAAGTACATCCCAAAGACTCATTTGCACAATGGGGAATAAACACTTTTGGTGAGGATTTCTTAGAGAAATATTGGAGTGGTAAAAACAAAATTAATCCTTGGGAAATTAAACCTCAAAGTGCAAAAAAGATATGGTTGTTGTGTCAAGAAAAGGATTATCATAATGACTATGGTGGTTATAAGATTACAGCTGATGCTTTTTATTATGGGAATAAATGTTCTTACTGTGGAAAGCATAAAACACACCCTAAAGATTCATTTGGACAATGGTTAATCGATGAATATGGTGATAACGCAATAGAGAGATATTGGTCGCCTAAAAATAAATCAAATCCATTTGAAATATCACCGAAAAGCAGAGTGGAAATATGGTTGTTATGTCAAGAAAAGGATTACCATAATGACTTTGGAGGATACAAAACCACTCCAGATTCATTCTCTAGACACAGACGCTGTCCTTATTGTGTGAGTAAAAAAGTACATCCGAAAGATAGTTTTGGACAATGGTTAATTGATGAATTTGGAAATGACGCAATAGATAAATATTGGAGTTTTAAAAATAAATTGAATCCATTTGAAATAAGTAAATTAACTCCTACTAAAAAAATATGGATATTATGTCAAGATAAAGATTACCATAATGATTATGGTGGGTATGAAACCACACCGAATTTGTTTTATCACAATCATAGATGTCCTTATTGTCGTAGTCTAAAAATACATTACAGAGACAGTTTTGGAGCTTTATATCCAGAAAAAGCAAAATATTGGAATTATGAAAAGAATAAAAAATCTCCGTATGAAGTTGCACAACATAGTCACACCAAGTATAAATTTATATGCGAAAATTGTGGGGATGAATTTGAAAAGGACTTGCATTCATTAAATGCAAGTAATGTTGGAGTATTATGTGAGCGTTGTAATGGGTCTGAATTAGAGAAAAAAACAAAAGATATTTTAGTTAAATACAATATTAGTTATAAAACACAAATAAAATATAGAGAATTATTGGGGTTAGGAAATGGAAATTTGTCATATGATTTTTATTTACCAGATTATAACCTTTTAATAGAATGTCAAGGAGAACAGCATGAAAGATTTATAAGAGGATTCCACGAAACAGAAGAAAGTTTTGAAAAGCAATTGGAACATGATAGACGTAAAAGAGAGTATGCTAAAAAGAATAATATTGACTTACTAGAAATTTGGTATTACGATATGGACAGTATTGAAGAAATTTTAATAGAAAAATTATATATTAAAAATAATTAATAAAGGAGAGATAATTATATGAAAATGAATTTTAATGAGTTGCCAAAATATTTACAGACAAACAGAAAGAGTATTGAAGGGTGTGTTTTAGGTTGTGTTATAAATGATATATACCTTCTGAAGGAATATGATTTAACTACTGATTTATTTATCAC
>ERZ773276.568-NODE-568-length-39211-cov-4.732685_pt1 | contig 39211 bp, 28 predicted proteins | sample MGYA00511386_ERZ773276 | MGnify/ENA primary metagenome ERZ773276 (study PRJEB29015, sample SAMEA2737778) | human gut metagenome | biome: human gut; feature: human-associated habitat; material: faeces | place: China | collected 2012 ...
GGGCAGAAATGCGCGGCAAGTCTGGATTATGCCCTGAAAAACTGCATTGACGGCAAAAGCGTGCTGAAAGACTTCGGCACGGAGCGGAATGTATTCGTCATCCACACGGAGCCCGCGGTTGTGCGTGTGCCGGTTGCACGGCAGGCCGTTGTGGATTTCCTGCAAACGCAGGGCTGTTTGCAGTCTGCGCTTGTGTACGGAAAGCTGGAAATTTCCGGCATGACACCGGAAATCCCAGCGCTGCTGCAAAAATTCGGCAATGCGCTGGAAGGTGGCGTATTTGCCAATCTGCAGGGAAATACGCGGTTCAGCGATGAGAAGATAAGCTACGAATACAAATGGGGCAGCGGCACGCTCAATGAGCTGGACGTTGTGGCCGTGATGGATAAAGAAAAGTTGGTGCTTATCAGCTGCAAAGCGTGCCGTCAGTTGGAAATCGCGTTTGTGGACGAAATAGCTATCCGTGCTGCCAGCCTGCACGTGGGTGCAATCCCGGTTCTGGTCTGTTCGGAATTGCAGCCAGGCGACAAAAAAGCGTTCCGTGACCGTTGCCGTTCGCAAGGCGTGCTTCTGGTCGATGCTGCCGATATGGGCAAAGCGGCAGAGAAAATCTGCTGTGCCGCAGAAAGCGAGGCGTAAGGCATGGAATCCGAGCTGAAAAAGATACAGGATATTGCAATAAAAGCCTACAATGGTGTGATGGAAGACCGGGAAGCGGACGAAGCGATACGGGAGATTCTGATAAAATACGGAATACAGGAAGAAAAGGCACAAGAAGTTACAGCAAAATGGTTATATAACACGAGACTAATCCATGCGGAGCGGGACACGAAAGATGGTAAAACACAGAAAAATATAAAGGCAAGCGCCGAGGATTTTCTTGTTGCAGAATGGGGCCGTGCCTATGTGTGTTCCGTACAGGATGGGCTTATCGGCAGACTAAAGGAAAAGCTCGGAATGACCGAGCCGACGCTGGATGAACTGGTTGCTGGCGCATTTTTGCTGGTACTGCAGAACGCCTCCACAGACTGGGTCAAAGTGTACATCTACCCTCTGAAAGTTCAAGTGACCTGTGGGGATGAACATAAATTTGGCTATGCCACATCCCACTGGGATGGTTACCTTGTGAAAGAAATTGATGGTAATGAATTGCAAGCAGGCTGGTCAAAAATGTCTGAGCAGTCTGCGGATGCTCCATTGCTGCAGGCAATCAAAGAGTATAACGAACCCATACTGCGGATACTTCTCAGTTCAAAAGATCAGGTCAATGAGTATCTGAATGCAGCGCGAAATTTTGTTGCAAATGGCATAAAAAATGATGAATACACCACGGTAGAAGATAAGAAGCTTGCAAACACAATCAAGAACAATCCTGTTCCGAATTCGGAGACTATACGTGTTGTCAGTGAATTTTTTGGGAACTGGGAATGCGGTTTGGGTTGGCTGGATGCCCCAAACAAAAGGAGTGAAAAGCTACCTTATCGCGTGATCCGCCATCTGTTCTTTCTGATTTTAGGACTGGATGACCCGCTGTACGGTTCTGCGGAGGATATGCGGACACTTCTGATTCAGCTTGGATTTGCGCTTGGAATGAGGAGTACTGAAATTGATGAACTGCTGAAGGACAGTGGGCTTTCCGGGCTGGCATACAATACGAATGAAATTATTTTAGCCTACGCAGCAGATCACTTTGATGATAGCGCCTACCTCCACGCCCGTGCGCTGCAAAAAATTTATGAAGTACAAAGTCAAATTGTTCCACAGAACAAAGCAGACAAGCCAGACATACTAGAATTGAAACAGACTGCATTCTACAGGTACAACTACACAAATTCCGGATGGAGTGAATTAAAACCAGCAGATTTTTTGCAGCAATGCCGTGATGATAACATTGCCTGGCGGCGGGTACAGGACCTGATAAATCCGCCAAAACAGCGGAAAAACTCCAGCCTGCAAGCCAAAGCAGCCAGCGCAGAACTGCAAGAGCAGTCCGAACGGATGACCAATATTGTTGTCTATAGCAGTCAGCTGTTTGAAATACGGAAGATTTTGATTGATCTGTATTTACAGGCAAAGATTCGAATGGCGAATGGTGATGCTGAACAAACTACATACGAAGAACAATATGATAGAATTGACCGTGCTTATGGGAATAAGCTATTGAGCTTGGATCATAACACAAGCTTTAAAAAGGGTAGTAATGGGTGGAAAGAATTTTTGCAGTGGGATAAAGAAATAAAAGATTCTATGGTGGCAAAGTTTGTTGCACTGTACCCTTACGAAGAGCTTGCTGTGATTCAAAATTCTAAGAACGATGGCATAAGTAGACGACAACAGCTCAATAATCGTGTAAAATACGCAGAAGCCTGCTTGCAAGATAGTAAATGGCTTTTGCGGGACGATTTTCTCCGCCTTGCCTTTCTGGATTATCTCGTCACAGAGCCGCCGGAAAATTCCGATAAAGAGAAAAAAGACTCTATGGAAATCATTCGGGATTTTGCCAACAGAGAGGGTCCTATCCTGGAGCGCTGCCGCCTGAAACCATACGATCCCGATAAGGATGCCTTGACGCAAGATTTTGTACGGACTTTGGAAAATAAGTAAAAAAATCAATAAAAGCAATAGCGTCCCGCCGCCAGTGGTATTACATGGCGGCGGGACGCTATTTTAAGGTCAGGACTTTTTGCAATAAGCTTCTACAATCTTTAAAGTGCTTCGCATCACCTCCGCTTCTCTGCGTGCAGCGTCCGTATCCAGTTGTTCGGCTAGTGCTTCGCCTATAGCCAGTGCTCTTTTTGCAAAAAGAAGCGCCTCTTTGTATTCTTCTTGTTTAGATAGAATTAATACATTATTAGCGCAAGATATCATTACATCTCGATATGCACTGGGTGTGCCAAGTTCAAGACTCAATTTTTCATCAATCGAAAGGCTCTTCCGGAACATGTCCAACGCACCGGAAAAATCTCCTTGCTTTCGCAGTATACCACCAACTTTGTCATAGCTTACAGACAAGTCTCTCTGCGATTGCGGTGTGCCAAGTTCAAGACTCAATTTTTCGTGAATCGCAAGGCTCTTACGGTACATTTTCATTGCACCTGTAAAATTCCCCTGCTCGCGCAGTATACCACCAACTCGGTCATAGCTTGCAGACAAATCTCTCCACGATTGCGGGGTGTCAAGCTCAAGACTCAATTTTTCGCGAATTGCAAGGCTTTTACGGAACATTTCCAACGCGTCAGTAAAATTTCCCTGCTCTTGCAGTATATCACCAACTAGGTTATAGCTTACAGCTAAATCTCTCCGGGATTGCGGTGTACCAAGTTCAAGACTCAATTTTTCGCAAATTGCAAGGCTCTTGCGATACGTTTCCAATGCACTAGTAAAATTTCCCTGCTTTTGCCGTATACGGCCCACTAGGTCATAGCTTACAGCTAAATCCCTTCGTGATTGCAGTGTGCTAAGCTCAGCATCTAGTTTTTCCAGAATGGCAAGATTTTTTTGGTACATCTCTATCGCACCAGAAAGATCCCCTTGGCTTTCTAGAATGTTCCCCACATCACCATAACTTACCGCCAGTGCTCGCTGCCATTCTGCTGTTCCAAGCTTAGCACATAACTTTTCATGGATTTCAAGACTCTTTTGGTACATTTCCATTGCACTGTCAAGCTTTCCTTGTACCTCCAGTCTGTTTCCCATCCGGCCATAGCTTGCTGCTAAATTTCCTTGATTTTTGTCCGTAGGATTCTTTTCCGCAATATCCTGTACGATTGAAAAAGACTTTTCTTCCAACTCTACAGATTGCGCAATTTTTCCGCGCGTGAACATAATATCACTCTTGCGTTTCAGATAATACGCAATAATTCGTTGACTATCTTCATTTGCCAACTTCCTATCACGCTCTTCCGCGAAAGTTAGCGCTTTCTCATAGATTTCCTCGGCCTTGTCATATTTGCCCCAGGTTTCACAGTAATCTCCTGCATAACGAACCCTGACATCCAGCGCCAGACTTTCCACAGCCTTTTCCCTCTGGCTCTCCCCCAGCGGCAAATCCATCAAATGCACGGCCTCCCAGAAAGACAATTCCTCCGGGCCGCGCTCAAAAATGGAGAACAGCTCCGCCGTCAGCTTCTCCGCACCGTCCTTCGGAGAGCAGAAATAAACGTTTTCGCCTGCGCCGCGGGTCAGCCACTCACGAACAAAGGCATGATCAAAGACAAGAGTTTCTTCGTCAAACTCGTTCTTTTCAACGCGCAGCAGAACCTTCAGGCGGGCGCGGAAGTCCGCCAGCTCGTTTTCACCCCAGTGCATCACGCGGCGCAGCGTCTCAGCGGGCAGCGGCGCGGGTGCGCCCAGGATGCAGCTGATAGCGGGCCGCCAGAAGGACCGAAAGTCGCTGCCGCTGAAAAACCAGCTAAACCAGCGGGTAAACACTGCATCCAAGCCGTCCGGGTATTCCTCGGTGGCACCCAGCGTGCCGCGGCTGCGCAGCAGGTCGGTCAGCATCTGCGCATACAAAAAGATGCCTTGGCTGCGGATTGTCATTCGCTCCAGCGCGTCGGCCAATTGCGGGTCGTCCCCGAACTTCGATTCCAGCTCAAACCGATAGTACGTCCGGATGTCCTCCAGATTGCTCTCGCTTTCGCTGCCGATCTCGATGCGATATGCCCCTTTTGTGTAAACCGAAATAGCCGGAATGTCCCGCGCCACGATCAGGATGCGCAGCCAGTCCGGCAGACTGTCCGCAAACTCATACAGCGTTTTGGCTAGCACGTTATTTTCCGGGCTGCCGCACTCGTCCAGACCATCCAGAAGAATCACCATCCGCTCGTGGTTTCCATTGACGGACAGGCTGAGCGGCTTGCTGATGAGCTGCTCAAACAGTTCTTTCTCGCTCAGGCGCTGCACGGCGGCGCGGTCCTCGGGCAGATGCAGCATCAGGCTCTGGCGGTAGGCGGTTAGGCGGCATGCCATTAAGTACGCAACCGTCTGGATGACTGTGCGCGGATCGTTAAAGGTGTTCATCTCGCTGCTGCAGAACAGCGCCGCTGCCACGTGGTCGTTGTAGTGGGTAAAGTGCGCGGCGTAGGCACTTTTTCCAACGCCGGGGGCGCCGGTCAGCAGGCAGGTGCGCGGGGCGGTGTCGTCCTGCAGCCAGTTTGTGATGGCGTCATTCAGCCAGGCTCGCCCCACAAAAGAATTACGGAGCAGCTTTGCCTGGCGGCTGGTGCTGTAATAGATGGTCAGGCGGTTTTGCAGTTCGGTGATTTGCCCGCTGAACTCCCGGTTTTCCTCGCTTTCCAGCACGGCGTACAGCTCCGCCATCTTGGCATCGAACCACGGCTTGAATACGTCTTCTCCGGCATCCAGCTTCTCTTCCCAGTCGCGCATATCCAGCCACTGTCTGTGGCTGACCGCTGACGGCGGATTGACATCATCCAGCAGGATACTGACAATATTGCCGCCCTTGACGCCGACAGAGATGGCAAGCTCGTCCAGACAGACGCCCTTCTCCCGTGTGGAATATTGCGACAGGCAGGCTACCACAGAGTTACTCGCTTCAATGCCGTTTGCAAGGCGTTCGCGCCAGTCATGGCCGAAGCGGATCTGCTCCTCGTCGAACCAGGGTTGGTGGCCGCGATCTTTTAGCGCTTGGTAGATGCGTTTGCAGATTTCGCTTTCCTTGTGCCCATAAGAGATGAATAGCCGCATAGGCACAAAGGTTTTTTCCGCCGTCTGCGGCACAAACCGATGCCCGCACGCACCGCACAGGCAGCTGCCGTCTTGTTTCTGGAACACGTCTTCACTCCCGCATTTTGGGCATTTGATGTCGTTCATGATTTCCTCCTTTTTTTGCAGACCGGCTTTGTGTTTTCGGATTAATTATACCATGTTGTGTTAAATTTCCGCAACGAGTGCGGAGAAAAAACTACCGCAGCTCCCGCAAAAGCGGTGATATATATCGCCCCAGCCCTGCCTGCTCCAAAGCCGGAAGCAGACTGCATAAAACACGGCGGTCTTTTTCGGTAATTTGTCCAGTAATAGAAAGATTTTCGGTGATAACACGCACCGTGTGCAGTTTGGCATAGTGGCGGAAATAGCGTTCGCGGTCCTCCGGCGGGATGGTGTCAAGTCTGCGCTGAACAATGCTGCGGTAAAAAGGGCTGTCGGCGTTTTCGGGTATACCGCAGTCATCAAGAAACAGTTGCAGACTGTCTTTTTGCTGCGGCGTTGCCGGGGCGGGAAAAATACGGTTTTCAAAATAGGCAAACAGAGTGTTTTCCATCGTTTCAAGCCTCCATGTGCTGATTCTCGGCGGCTTTCCTTTCCGCCAATTTGTTTAAAATCTTATTTGCCTCCTGCATGGCCTCGCGCCGCGCGGCGACGTCCGGGGATTCGGATGCTTTGTCCAAGCACTCAGCAAACTTCGAATAGGTCCCAGGGGCCAGTGACTCCATTGCGTCACGAATGTTGGAACTGCCGCCGTAGAAATCTTCCCGAACAGCATCGCGGCCCAATATTTCGGAAAGGCTCGCGGCAGCCTCGGTGGCAAAAGGATATACGCCCATAGCCCGTGCCATTGAAAGATCTTCTACGGAAAGTTTGTCCTCGGTGAGATACTGCGTTATGCCTTCATTCAGGTTTTTGCCGAAGTCGCGGCAGACAAGATATTCTCCGTCGCGATCCACTATGTACTCCTTGTCGCGTAAACCGACCAGAACCGTGTACAGCGTGCTATTGTGATGCTTTTCTGCGACCTCGCTGTGGTAGGATGCCATGTGCTCATGCTCGTGCAGGGCTGTTACCCGCATCATCTCCGGTGTGCCGCGGACAAGCTCGATGGTCGTCTCGCCGTTTTCAAAGTGGTGCGTGCCGTAGATGCCGTCCCCCTTGTAGGAAACGATGGAAACGGACTCTTTCCGCCCCTCCATCCGGGCGAGGCTGTCCGGCGGCATATATGTGCTGTCATCCTCCAAAATGCGGTCAATCGCCTCATCGCGCAGTTCTGCGGCCTCCTTGACTTCCGGAAGCTCCAGGAAAGGCGCGTTGGTGTCTGTGATTGTAAAATCGTCGGTTTCCTCAATGGCAAAGCCGTCCGGCAGGAATTCACTACTGCTGTCGGAAGTTTCCATGAAGGTGTCTGCTCCCTCAAGGGTGTCGGAAAGGGAAATTCCCTCAGATGCTGAATCCAGGGCTTCGGTGCTGGTGTCATTGGACTCCGAAAATTCACTCATTGTCTCTGTACCACTCTTTCTGATATGTTCGCACGATGACACGCGCCTGCTGCTCCGGGATGCCCGTGCGGTTCAGCAGCAACCCCAGCAGGCAGAGCCGCACGGATGCGCTCGCCTTTACGCCGCATTTGTCCAGCAAACGATTTACAGCGCGTGTGATCCAAGCGCCGTCCAGCGGATCGGCGGTCATGCAGGCGGAAAGTTCATACAGCTCCGCGACGGGTACACGACCCAACAACGGCTCAACAAGGTTTTTTCGGCAGCGGCTTCCGCATCCGCAGAGCAGGCAGGCCGCGTTGAACTCGTTGCTTTCCGCGGGTCGGTCGACTTGCAGGTGAACCAAGCCGCGCTCACCGCGGATCGCGAGTAAAGCTTCCCCTTCCTGTAAAGTCAGGATTTCACGGTGCTGTCGCTCGGTCATATTCATGGCATCGGCCATCAGGCTGCGGTCCTGTGCACCGTCCAGTGCATGAACCAGCTTGATGCGCGTCAGCGCCGGGATGCCCGCAGCCAATGCGCTCGGCCTCTGGTCACTGATTAAGATACTGACGCCAAAAGCACGTACCTCCGCCAAAATCTTTTCCAGAAGGCGATTGTTGGACGCTGCAATCCCACTCTCGTCCGATGTTCCGGAAAACGTCGCGTGAGCCTCCTCAACGACCAGAATTTGTTTTAGCTCGTTGGTTTCCTCCTGCTGCATAAAGAACCGCTGCAATCGGAACAAAAGAACGCTTGTCAAAAATGCGGCGGTCTGTGGTGAAAAATCCGACATTTCAATAACGACCGGGCCGCAGGTAAAGTCTTTTGCGGTCAGACCGCTGCACTGACTGAATAGCATGGAAAACGTGCCTGTGCAGAGCTTACGCAACCGCATTTTTGCGGCTGCAGTGATGTTTTGCCTGACTTCGGGGCCGTATCTCCCGTTTTTTTGCATCCAGGCATCAACATTAGCAAGACATTCCTGCAAGGTCGGCCACGGTCGGTTCGGGTCAAAACGCGCAATATCGCTGCACTGCCAGCCTTTTTGATGATAAGTGTATTCCAGAACGCCTTCCAGCACTTCCGGCAGAGGGTGTTCTCCGCCGGATGCCGCGCATAAAGCTGCCGTGACAGCTTCGATATGTGCCGAAATGGGGGTCATGATTTCCGGTTCCAGCGGATTAAGGAAAAGCGCACGGCCATCGACATCGGAACCGTAAACTTTCAGCGTAGAAACGCTTCTTTTTAGGGAGGCATACTCTTTTTTTGCCCCCTCGATGACGAGGAACGGAACCCCTTTCCTGTGCGCATCCGACAGAAGCGTCTTGATTGTGGTCGTTTTGCCGCTGCCTGCGCCGCCGGCCACCAGCATGTGCCCCAGCATATTCTTCTGCGAAAGTTGTACAGGTTCTCTCGTTTCAAATGCAGTCCCAATTTGCAGAGAGAGACCGCTTCCATGGAACGGCTCAACTGCCGAGAAAAGCTGCTCATCACTCTGCCCTTCCAGCCAGAAGCCGGGATAACTGCGGCGCGGCGGCGTGCAAGCCTGCGCTGCGTCCCGCAGGGTGTTCAGGCTGACGAGGTGCAGAGCCTTATCCTGTTCCACCGCAGCGGGGATGGACAGGGGCCTGACCGTGGATGGCAGCGTAAACCAGCGCACCGGCTCAAAGGCGGTCTCCGCATTTTCAGACTGCATTGCACCGGACAGCAGCGCCAGAAGCCGCCGGTATTGTTCCTGTGAGGCTGCGCCAAAGCGGATGGCCGTATAAGCAAACCCAGTCCCACGGTTTTTGCGAAGGTGCTCCACTTCTTTTTCCAGGAATGTGACCGCCTGCGGAACATTTCCAACCGGTTTTTGTACCACACGGCGGGTGGCGCTGCCGCTGACATAGTCCGCGGTAGCGCAGGTGCGCAGCTGACCCAGGAGTGCCATATCCTTCTGCAAAAGCTGATCGACGCTCCTGTCCGACAAAGGCAGACAGAGAACCGCAAGATAGCCGTTTGTCAGGGCATGATCGGCGGCAAGGGTATCCGCAAGGCGTTCGGTGAGCAGTGTGCCAAGCAAAATCCCGTTCATCGGGTACGCCGCAGGGAAGAATCCGGGCTCCGGCTCCATACGGCAGCTGGGCAGCAGCGTGGAAAAAGCTGTGGGCTGTGCGCTGCCGTACAGCAGGGAGAGTTTTGTTCCGCTTTTTTGCAGATAAAAAACCGCGTCGCTGCCATTCACGGAGGCCGTGCGCAGCCAGTGTGCAGCAGCCTGCAAGGGCAGTGCTTCGTCCTTTTGCGGGTTCTCGGTCAGACGCCACCCGCAAAGGCGGCTCCAGCTTTGCACCTGTGGCTCGATGGCCTGGGCCGTGTCAAGTCCATCGGTAGAAAGCCCGTCAAGATAACGATTGTTTTTGCGGCGCAGGAGCTGATCGGCTGCCTGTGCGGCGCGGTGGAGGTCATCTCTGTACATAAGCACACCACTTTCTTCAAAAATTATCTTTTGCGCGGCAGGCATGCGCGGATAACGATACCGATACCGATCAGGATAAGAATATTACCGCCAAATGCGCTCAACAACTTCCAGAGCAGCCCCAACAAAGCAACGATAACCCCCAGCGCCCAGGATAGGATTGCACCCGAGGCGACGAAGTTGACGGCTGCTGACACAAAGTAGATGGCCAGCAGCGCCAGGATCAGGCTGAATACGCGGACAAACAGCGCCGGAACCTGCAAACCGGGCCGTACGACGCTGCCCGTAGTCTTGTCCAGAAGTTTTTTGGCGATGCGGCGGTCTTTTCCACCTTTGCAATGAATTTCCAGCTCATCTCCGATGGATAGCCTCCCTAGATACTCTCCGAACGCGCATACATCGGTAACGCGGCCCGGGATGCCATCCTGCGTGATTTCTTCGATCCGCAGGGTGTACGCCTGCGACTGATGGGCCAGCTGCCACGGTTCACCGGCAAAAACGGCGTTGCACCATTTATGAAAGGAACTGTGAAAGAGACTGTTGTGGTCCATTTCCACCAAACGGCCTCGCAGTACCTTGCGCCCAAACGCGCCAGCCGTTACAAACGGTTGGGCTGCGGCAGAAGCCGGCATGGTGGGCAGTTCTTCCGCCGTGTGCAACTGGGGAGACTCGTCCTCCCCTTCCGGGCTCAATGCAGACCCGCAGAACGGGCAGAGCTGCACAGTATCCGGAAATGTCTGTTCACATTCACAATAAGGATTTTTGCACTTTTTCATGGCAATACCTCCCGCAAATTATCTGTTTACATGATACAAAAACACTTAAAAAAAGTCATGCCGGGTGGAGATATAAAACATACTATCGTTTTATATCTCCACCCGGCATGACAGCTTTTTGTTGAGCGTTTATACTGATGTCATCGACCATGAAAACGTAAAAAGGAGCAAGCAACGAATATGAAAAATAACGCATTGGTCCCTATGGAAAACCGCGAGTCTGTCACATTGTATGGATTGGTCAAATCATCACTCAAGACCTTGTTGGAAAATCCACACGCAGCATTCTTTGTCGAGACGATACCGCTGTGCGTTCAGCTGAATCTCATTGTACTGCTGCGCCTTACTATTGTGAATTCTTTTTGTATAGAAGATTTTGAGGCTTTTGCAATTCTGTCGGATTTGCTTGTTACTACATTGGTCTATGGTATCAGTGTAACAGCTAAATTGCGATTTTTGCTTCAGACAAAGCTCCAGAAAATCAGTGCTGTTGTTGTTATCAGTAGCGGTTTTATTGCGCATATGGTGCAGGTTTTATTGGCACAAAATATCCAAACAAGTATCGTAAATGAATTTTTAGCAACTTCCCTGCCGATGCTGCTGCACTACCTCGTAATCGGTGCTTTTACAGCGTTAATCCGAATGTTGTGGGAAATTCCGGACAGCATCCTGCATTATCTTGTTGATACGGAAGAGTGAAAGAGGTACTTCTTTTTTCTCTCCGCTATTCTTTTTTTTCGTCACGGATAGGCGTATCGTAGGTGACACCGAAGCAAAAAAGAAACAGGAGGAATGAAAAATGGTCAAATACGTCAAGAAAAATGGAATTGAGAAGCCTGTGTGGATCGATCCCCTCTTTCCTGCTTTTCGCGGACTGCTGGATGCGGTTTTGCAGAAGGTTAAAGTACAGAGTAAAAGCAACCTCTGCGTGGGCGGATTTATTGAACGGACGACCCGTGAAGCTACGCTGTACGAGCAGGCGGCCACGACCTGTCTGCTCAAAACACTGGACCCGTTGAGTCTGGAATTGGAGGCTGCCCGAAAAAAGAGCGCCATGCCCCTTCCGGAACACAGCGCACAGGCGGTCTCTACCACCGAGGGTGCCCGCTCGGCCCGCCGCGCAGCTGCGCAGCAGGCACAGGCCGCGGCGGATAAAACGGCCGCCGAAGAAAAGGCAGCAGAAATCGAAAACAAAATGCTGCAGCAGATTGCCATTACGGAAAATGATATTGCCGAGGCCTACGCCAAAATCAATATCATGGTGGCGCGCTTCTGCAAAGGGACCGCCTTTAAGGTCATTGCTGATGAAATCCCTGTGCTGACTCCGCATGTGTTTGATGCACAGGCGATTGTGCATCGCTATGGTCTGCACTATAACGGCAGCGAGGCAGCGTAACGCTTTTTTCTCTTCACGTCCCTGGCACATCGTATACAATGCTGGTACAGTATAATCACCGGCCGGAAGTATATCCATTGGAGGTTATGAACATGGGTATTTTCAGCAAACTCCCTTTCTTTAAGAAAGCCGTACAAAATATCCCGCTCTCCTGGGAGGAAGAAACTCCCGACCATCTCTATATCGTTCATCACATTTTGTTCGGATACTCTGATAGCTGCACTGTCCCAAACGGCTACGCAGATGTTTTTTCGGAAACGGAAGTCCAAAGCGTGATGGAAAAAGCGCGCGATGTCGTGGAGAGCCTGAATCTGAATGTCTCCAATGCGGCGGCAGTCAACCGCATCATTGAGCTTAAAGCGGCACGCCTGTTCTATGATAAGCTTCTGGAGCGCCACCAAGCCAACCTCTTGCATGCTTACCGTATCCATTCGGATGTGATCCATCAGCGTGATGAGATGGAATCTTTTCTTCAGCTTCGGAAGAGCCAACTGGAAACGCTGGAAAACCAGATTAACAGCCTGACAAACAGCTAATACAAAAGGAGAACGACCTATGTATATGCCCAACTATAACTTCTCTGCCCCCACCAAGTCCATGACCGGCACGCAGAAGGTATTGAACACGATCCATGAGTTCCAGCTCTTTTCGATACTCGTTACCCTGGCTGCTGTCGCCTGCGATTGGTCGCAGATGCGTTACTACGTCGATATTACCTTCAATGATTCCTTCTGGGGCGGACTGTGCGTCAGTGTGATTGTCGTTCTCTGCCTGGATGTATCGATGTTCATTTTAGGCACCGTGATAAACCAGCACAAAAAAACATCGGGCATGGCAAAAGACAATTTCCGTTTTACTGTGATTGGTCTGATCTCTACCTTCGCGGGGGCCTACGCAGTATACCTGTCAATGGCCATCCCCGTCATGATCCAGCAGGCAGACAATGGCGATACTCCTGTTTTGGGGCGCCTGATTATCCCTGTGGTCAGCAGCCTGATTTCCTTTTTTACTTCCGTTGGGTGGAACCCCCGCGGAGATCAGCTCCAGCATCTCAAGGATGAAAAGATGAAAATTGAATCTGACATTGCCTCCACAGAGAATACGATCGCCAAAATCAACCGTGACTTCAGGCAGTTGGATTTGATGAACTATGAAAACGTACAGGCGGAACGCGCGTTCGACCTGTTGCTTTCGAAGGTGGATGAGGCCACCAACGATGCTCGGATTCTCCTTGCGCGGGAGTTGGGCACGCCGGAAGCTGCTGATGCGCTTCTGGCGAAGGCGGGCCTGAACGACGATAATTTCTGGGAGTTAGCTCGCAAAAAGATTACCGACTCTGCACAGTTGTTCCCTGCATTTGATTCCGCTGCAGACGGTGCTCCTGTCAAAGAGTTGCCTGCCGATTCGACTCCCGCAGAACCCCTGCCGGTTTTTCCGTTCAGCATGACCTCTTGAATATAGAAAGGAGATTCCTCTCATGAAGAAGATCATCTTTGCCATTGCCTTTATGGCTGCCCTCACTGTTTCCCTTTGCGGCTGCGGCAGCACTGCGGTCAATGAAGCGGTACACCCCACCACTGCCACGGCGGTCATCATGTTAAATGGCTACAATATGCCCGTGGTAAACAATGCGGGTGATTTTGTGGATGCTCCTCAGGATGGCGATCAAACGTTTATTGTTGTCCCGGACAGCACACCGTCCGTCACAACGTTTACCTGGGATTCGGTTGCAAAAAATGCAACCTACGCCGTGTCAGAATCCAAAAAATGGAAGAAAACCCTTTCCGACGAACTTAATGCGGTTCGCCCCGACGACGAAGGTTGCGATTTGTTATCTGCTATAATTCTGGCGGGCAACCAGTTGCAGTCCTCCAACACAGAGGTTCACAAGCTCGTCATCCTCTGTAACGGAGTGAACACCTCTACCACACTCAATTTTTCAACAAATCCGGCTTTTTGGAGTGTGGAGGATGTTGGCCAGATAATCGCACAGCTACAGGAGCTCGCCTACATCCAACCTGATTTGCTGAAAAATGTCGATGTTACATGGTTTTTCATGACTGCTACCGACGGGGTTCATCAGGCGAGCTTCGAAGAAGCCCAAAAGACACGGCTCTACGCGTTCTGGAACGCCTACCTACAGGCTTGCGGCGCAACTAATGTGGATTTCCGGAAGGACCAACTGACCGGTAGCGCAGCAGAGGGTGTTCCCCCCATCGAGGCCGTATCCGTTAAGCCTGTCACGGTAAACCTTCCCGATGCTACTGCCAGCCCTGCCGAAGCTCCTGCCATGACGCTGGATACGAGCACGCTTGCCTTTGTGCCGGACTCTGATGCCTTCCTGGATGAACAGCAGGCAAACCAGACTCTGGACAACGCAGCTTCGCAACTCTTGTCCAATGGTGGCTCATATATTATTGCCGGTTCCGTCGCCGCAACAGAAAATGGCTCAAGTGAATCATCTATGAGCCTCAGCATTGCGCGTGCGCAGGCTGTCAGGGAGGAATTAATCCTGCGCGGCTTGTCGGAAGACTCAATTAAAGTCATTGGTCTGTCAACCTGCACAACACCACTTCGCTCCACGAATGAGGCCGACAATAGAGCCGTGTACATTGTCGATACATCGACAGATTTGGCAAAAACACTCCTTACCATTGGAAGCTCTTCATAAAATGATTGACCGGCAGTTTTTTCCTGCCGGTCAATCATTTTTTCTCTCCAAGTCAATGCACCTCGCTGTAAAAATCAAGTATAATATACGTAGACAGGAGGGGAAAACACATGAATAAAATCACTACAAGTTCTGCTGCTGCACAGCTCGAACGGATGTACGATGATTTAAACAATGCTTTTTTTGAAGGCGAGCTGCTGCCGGACGTCATCATCACGCTGAAGTGCACAAAGGGGGCTTATGGGCACTTTACTACGGGTCAGGTGTGGCGCGTAGACGAAAGCACCCATAAACACGAGATCAATATATCTTCCGCTACGTTAGACAGACCCATTTTGCAGACAGCCGCCACCCTGCTACATGAAATGGTCCATTTTTATTGTCATATCAATAACATCCGAGACACAAGCAACCATGGCGTGTACCACAACCATAAATATAAAGAGGCCGCATTAGACCACGGCCTTCTTGTTTCCTATGTCAACCACTATGGATGGACCAACACACAGCCAAGCGATGTCCTGCGACTCTTAGCCGTCGAAAAGGCATGGCCACAAATCAAGCTCGTGGAAGATACTCGGAATTATCCTGCCTACCCTAGCAGCACGCGTAAGTATATATGCCCGCAATGCGGCATGACATGCCGGGCAACAAAAAAGGTCAACCTGATCTGTGGCGACTGTAAATTGCCGCTTCTGGAAGTATAAAAATTAAAAGTGCACTTTAATTTTTTTATCTTCGTGCTTCTATATTTTCAGTATCTATACTGCTATTGTTTATTTACATGATCTTCTCAAAGAAAAGGAGTGCTTTCTATGACGGATATTGAACGAATCATGGCAGTCATGCAAGCAACGCTTAGCTCCACCTCTGTTACTATCGACCAGTACAGAGAGGCGATTCTCCTTTCCGCTACAGCAGATACATCCCGGATCGAGGAACCCGTGAAAAAGGCTTACTGTGATGCTTGTGTTTCAGCAATGGTTCACCTGATGGAGCACACGGCCCCAAGCGAAGATGATCCAAAAGCCTTTTGTCTTGATCTGATTCAGCTGCAGCTTACCTTGCACCTCAGCTTATATCCGAATTATGTTTCACCGAAATTTATGGTGGCATGTGCAGCTTTGGCAGAGTTTTATCCGCTTTCGGTAAAAGCATTTGCCGATCCCGTTTTGGAAATGGCTGCAAAGTTCCACGCCTTGAACCCTCTCGATTGGAAACAAATTGGCTTTGGGAGACGCCGTCAGGTATCCGCTTTGCCGAAGCATCTTCAGGACCTCTGCTTGGTTTTTTACAGCGAAGGATCCGCCTATTGGTCCCTGGCCACCACCGCTGAGAGCAATGCAGAACGCCAGTCAATCGCCAGAAAAGCAATTAAAAAGGTGTCCGCACTCGCTTATCTTCCCTGCCATACCGATATTGATCTGAAGCTGTTGGATCTGATCCGCATTGCATACGCAGACGGTATTCGCAAAAGTGATCTTTATCGTTATGATTCGCAGACGTTCCATATAATTGTTTCGGGCGAGACTGGCGAGCTTCTGTGCAAGTACGATGAATCTTGATATGGTTTTACGGTATAAACGTACAAAAATAGAAATGGAGTGTCCACGCAGATGGATTCTATGCCAAACCGGCTGCCGGATTTACAGTTCCAGCAGGTTGGAAATTATGTTCGAGTGTTTAATCCCAATAATGGAAGACGGTACAAGCTTCCCATAAAACAGGCACTGCTGCTGCTCTCCTTGGACGGACAGAGCTGGCCCGGCGAGAGTACCGGACTCAACTTATCAGGAGAAGAACTGTTCCAAGGCCTGAGAAAGCTGTATCGAAACGGTTTGCTGCAAAACGCAGTACAGAAGCCAACGTTTCTGCATGACGAACCCGGTATGGCCCTGCTGCTGTTTCCCTGCTCGCTTGGAGACAGTATTCGCTCCCTGCTCTTTTATCAATTACTACAGTGGCTTTGGTTTCCGCTTCTTTTTCTTGCTGCTGTTGTTGTCACCATCAACGGTGGTTTGTCTTGCCTGCCCCCATTGAGCGGATATTCTGCTTTCATGCCGCCAGCAGCGCTTCTGCTTAATATCGTGCTACATGAGATGAGCCATGCAGCAGCCGGTTTTCGCTTTGGTGTTCCGGCGGATGCCTTTGGTTTTGGGCTTTACCATTTTTTCCCTTGCGGGGCAGCCTTTTTTTCACTTCTCCCTTTCTCCTGCGGCTTTGCCGATCTTGGCATAAGCATTGCCGGGCCGCTTGCCAACCTTTTTACGGGGGCGGCGGCATTGCTGCTGGCAATTCCCACGCAGAGCAGTGACTTGCTGTATCTGGCAATCTCTTCCTATACGCTAGGCTGCCTTAATTTATTGCCGATTTCCGGATTGGATGGTGTCTCCCTGCGTAACCTGTTCCCTCATAACCCCAAAATCGAATGCAGCACAGTGCTGTGCGCCCTTGTTGCAAATTTGGCTGCCTTAGCCGTTGGGGGTATCCTCTGCTTTCTGCCGTGCCAGGGTTCTTTTCTGATTGTTCTTGCATTGACTGCAACAGCCGCTCTACTGATTCCCAGTCAGCACAGTGTTTGCTGGGCCCGGATGCTGAGCACCTTCTGCCTGCTGCCTGTTATGATTAAATTGCTTGGCTTCGAGTTGCTGAATGACTGTCTGCCCACAACAATTTTCAACATTGGCTTTTGCTTGCTTCTATCGTATTTGTCAGGTCCTGTTTTGCTAGAACTGATTTTTGTTACTGATCTGTATCAAAAGTAAGGCTTATTGAATTAGTATTAAAAGTCGTTGACAACCACGTAAAAGAGGCGGTACAATAGAGTATCAAATTAAACGAACGTCAGGAGTGATACTTCTATGTCCGTGTACGGGTACTGCCGTATTTCCACACCGCAGCAGAATATTGAACGCCAGGTGCGCAACATTGCCGCCACTTATCCTGAGGCGCATATTGTCCGCGAGGTATACACCGGCACAGCCTGCCAGGGCCGCAGGGAGTTGGATAAGCTGCTACACACTGTGCAGCCGGGGGACACCATTGTGTTTGACAGTGTCTCCCGCATGAGCCGTAGCGCCGAGGAAGGATGCGCTTTGTATGAGGCACTGTATAAGCGCGGTGTGGACCTGTGCTTTTTGAAAGAACCGCACATTAACACAGATACATACAAGCAGGCGCTGCAGCGGCAGATTAGCACGGCCCCAGAGACCGGCAGTGCCGCAACAGACAGATTTGTTTCGGGCATTATGGATGCGCTGAACCGCTACACTGCCGATTTGGCCAAAGAGCAGATACTCCTTGCCTTTGCCCAAGCTCAGAAAGAGGTGGACGATCTGCACCAGCGCACCCATGAAGGTATCCTGACCGCACGGTTAAATGGCAAACAAATCGGACAAACGCCGGGCCGCAAGCTGAATATAAAAAAATCTGCTCCCTGTAAGGAGCAGATTAAAAAGTACAGTCGGGATTTTGGCGGGACACTCACCGATGCCGAATGTATAAAGTTAATTGGGATTGCAAGGAATACCTATTATAAGTACAAACGGGAGCTGCGGGAGGAAACGTAAAAAAATCCTTGCGAAACGTGTCGGACTATAGCATAATGGGGGTAACACAAAAAAGGAGTTGTTCCTATGCAGCGCTGTAACGCAGAGCCTTATGAGGGAAATCAACCGTATTTGTTTGTCAGCTACAGTCATAAAGAAGAGGACAAGGCCATTGTGTACCCCATTCTGGAACGTATGGAGCAGGCCGGGTTCAGGGTATGGTTCGATCAAGGCATTGAGGCTACCAGCGAGTGGCCCTCTGCTGTCTGCGCCCACCTGAAAGCTTCTTCCGCCTGTCTTTTTTGCCTTTCTCCTAATTTTGCAGATTCTGTAAACTGCCGGGACGAGCTGTATCTTGCAAAAAAAGAAGCAATCAAGCGCGTTACGCTGTTTCTCAAAAGTGATATGCAGCTTGACCCGGAGCTGGAAATGGGGCTTGTTCGTCAAGAACAGCTTTTTCTGGAAAATTACAGCGATATTGAGGAACTGATAAAACATCTGAAGCAAGATGAAAATCTGCAAAGCTGCTTGGGAGCTTCCGCTCCTGCCCGGAAGTCCATGGGATTTACCGCAGACTGCATCCGCAAAGAATTGCAAGATAAAACGTTTCTTTCCGCCAAGCAAGCTTATCAGAACCGCGAATTCAAGAAAGCTATGAATCTGTACCGTGCAGCTTACACCAACGGAAACAGCACCGCGGGAACTCTTCTGGGCGAGATGTACGATTGCGGAAATTACTGTCCCCATGACGACGAGCGCGCCGCAAAGATTTTTGTCGATTGCATGCACCGGAATAACCCATTGGCAGCGGAACATCTGGCCGGTTGCTACAAATATGGCCGCGGCGTCCCCAAAGATGAAGCGAAGGCCTCTTCTCTGTTTGCCGAGTGTCAGGATGCGCTGGAAGAAATGGCGATACTGGGCAGTAATGACGCCCAGTATCATCTTGGATATGATTTTCTCAACGGCGAATTTTCTGACGCTGTTCCAGAACGCGGGCTATACTGGTTGAGAAAAGCATTGGCTGCCGGTTATACCTTAGCCGGTTATGATTTGGCTGTGGCCAAAATTAACGGCAACGGCTGCCCCAAGGATGTGGACGCAGGTATTGAAGAATTGAATCGCTATACAAAGGATCTCGACTGCGCCTACTTTACCGCCCAACTGCTGCAAGAGGGTATCGACGGCAGAGAGCCAAACGAAAAAGAAGCATTTGATTTACTTCTATACGCTGCAGAGAATGGGCATATCTCGGCACAGGGTTATTTAGGGGATTGCTATTATTTCGGGAATGGAACGGCCGTCGATTATGCAGAATCTCTGCGTTGGCACCAGAAAGCTGCCGCTAATGGAGACACAGATTCCCTAAATGCGCTCGGTCTGCACTATCTTCTTGCTGAGGGCGTACCACAAGATATTAAAAAAGCAATTTCGTTCTTTGACCAAACAGATGAAAAAGGTTATCCGCTTGGTTTCGGTTCGTATATGTTGGGGCGCATTTACTGTGGCCTGCCAGACGGATGCCAGCCGTATAAAGATCTGGTGAAAGCCGTCCGCTTCTTGCAGAAAGCTACAGATTCTTCTGACAACTTGGATCCAATCAAGTTGCTGCTACAATGTTATCATGGTGACTTTGGCCGGGAAGTTCAGGATATGTCAAAGTACTATGCCGCAATGCAGAAGGCGGCAGATTTGGGGGATACTCAATCCATGTATGACATGGGATGTGCGCTGATGGATGGTTCCAGGGAGCCGCTGCTTTCCCAAAATATTGAAAAGGGAATCGAGTTGATTAACAAGGCCGCCATGAATGACCACTACGGTGCCCTCTTGATGCAGGCAAAAATGGCCATTACTGCAAACCCACCGCAAAAAGAAAAATGGCTTCTTCTACTTCAGCGTGCAAACAAAGTTTTCGATCATTTTGACTTTCTTTCTCTTTCCGCGGACACTTTATGTAAGTTGGGTGATCTTTGTCTTTCTATTGCTTTTCCCGGTTATTCTATTGAAAGCCTCGCCGACACCAATATCGAAATTCTTACAGAAAATTATCCAAAACAACAGACCCAGTGCTTCCAAAATGCCTATGTAATATTCAGTTTCGCCTTGTCATGCTGCGATTCTCTCCATGCGTTACTCATGGTAGCTTTTATACGTTTTCTTGCTGAATATAAAGACACACGCTGGGATGATGCTGTCCTGCTTGAACGGTTAAAAAAAGAGGCCGGGAATGATCGTCATATTCCTGTTTTGTTGGCGGCTTACTACGAAAAGAACCGTCAGGATGAGGAAATGATTTACTGGCTTAAAGTTGCTGCCAAAAAGAACATATCCTCCGTCTACCGTCTTGGCCGCTACTGCGTGAAAAATCGCACGCACGGCGAGGACGCGATGCAGGTGCTGATGCCCTTGAAAAATTTCAAGGACCCGGAAGCCTGCTACCTGCTAGGTTGCCTGTACCGTTATGGTATCGGAGTTGAAAAAAATCGTTCCGAAGCAAAGGCACTTCTGCGCATAGCGGCTAAAAACGGCAGCAAGGATGCTGCCGCCGACTTAAAAACATTCTGGTTCTGAAATACAAAATACATTCCGAGTTTCTTTTTGAACAGAAATACGGACTCACGAATCTATTTTATCGCATAGTGAGTCCGTATTTTAGAATTTTATTTTTTAGTGACTTACGAATTACTCTCGCAAGGATGCCTTGTTTCCTTATTTATACACAACATCTGACGAAGATATTATGACATGATGACATAATATCTATTATTGGCTGTAAAATCAGACCCTGCGTTTCTGTATTTTTGCTGTATCGTCTGCAGAGAAATTGGTATCACTGGTTGCGCGCCCGCATATCCTCCGGCACCAATCCCAGCGGCTTTGTGTGCAGGAAGATCACTTCCCAGTAACCGGTTTTATAGTTAGCGCGCAGTTTCGGTTTCAGCATGATGTTCCTGCTTTTTTCTTGCCGGGCGTTGCGCCGCTGGTCGTGCAGCAAGTCCTCGTAGCTGCCATGATAATAGGTATCAATGCCAATGCGCCCGACAATCGTTTCACCGTTTTCGTTCGGCTGCACCAGTTCTTCCGTCAGCGCTCTTGCCTGTTCCTCTGTAAAATCAACGGAATACGGGCTTTGCAGCGCGGTCTCCCACAGCCCTGCCACAGCGTTTTCTTTTCGCATGGTTTTATAGCGGTACTCTTTTTCTGATGAGGTAAGTACCACATATCCTGTATGCGTTTTCTTGGGGCGGAGCTTTCTGTCTGCGTTGGCGCGCTCCCGCGCGATGCGCAGCAGATTTTTATTTAAGCCGTTCAGATACTCTATTTTACGGCAGGCTTCTTCCAAGTCTTTCTGTACCGCATTCACTTCTGCGTAAGCAGCTTCTTTTGCCTGCGCCGAATTTCTTTCGGCTTGTGCAATCTTTTGAGATGCCGCTGTATAGACCGAGCGGGCATCTCTTTCCGCGCAGGCCACTTTCGCCAGCAAGGCATCATACTCACTGTGGGTCAGCAGCACGTGCGTACATTCCTGCCCATTCTCCGGCAGATCCCGCAGACCCAGTGCAGTCTTTTTCTTAAACTCCGGCATTTTTACAGACCTCGGATATAATTGTTTGCCACGACTTCAATGCGGTTATGCCCCAGCGCTTTGCTGCAGATCAGCATGGCTTTTTTGTCCAGCTTTTTCCCGGATTCATCTTTTCGGCAGGTGTAGACATCACTCTGAAATTTGCGCCCCGTTCCCTTGTTGACTCTGTCGTAGGGGATTTCTTCGATGGGCCTTGCATGGGCGCGGTAGATGTCGGTTGCATATTCAGCGCGGTAGCCGTGGATGTCAGCGCTCTGGTGGATGTGCTGCCAGACCTTCTCGTCGTTCGGCGTATTTCGGATGCGCTCGACGATCTGCGCCGCATTTTTTCCGATAATGGGGCTTACTCGCTCCCGGCCGCCCTTGCCGTTTCGGACGTGGATATAATAACGGCAGTCAAACAGGCGGGTATCTTGCAGAACACCAAGCCGCTTTTCTTCTGCGGGCGTTCTTTCCTGTACCGGTACGGATTCGATCACAGCAATTTCCCGCTCGATTTCCTCTTTTGTAACAAGGTCTCCGCCCTTGAGCATCCCCAGTTCGCTGCGGCGCAGCCCTGTGCCTTTGCAGAATTTAATCAGTTCATCGTTGTTCGTAACCGAGAAATGTTTATCCCGCACACGGTCTCCCCTGCTGCGCTTGATGTCCTCGCGGTTTCGCTTCGGCGGATTAAAGTAGTTTTCATCTTCCGGGTTTATGCCGTACAGTTTGCCCAGTGCTTTGGCTTCCAGCTGCACCGTCCATGTGGACAGCCCTTGGTCGGCGCGCGCCTGCAGCCACTCGTTCACATACTTTTTTGCGCTCTTCAGCGTCGTACATTCCGGGTGCTTTTCTTTAATAACGGTTTACCCGTTCATTCTATAAACGGGTAAACCGTTACCGCGCCCGCACAAAAACACGGACTTTCATCCGCGCCCACCGGATAAAAGTCCGTGTTTTTATCTTTCCAGCAAGTCCTCCATCGCGCAGCCAAGCACTTTGGAAATCTTATACAAACTCTCCGCGCTTGCCTTGTTGATGTCCTTTTGCCGCTGTTCGTACAGCTGGATGGAGCGCAGGCCGACGCCGGATTTTTTCGCCAGCTCGGCTTGCGAACAGTCGTAGGCCGTGCGGATGCGTTTCAGGTTTGTTTCCGCAAAGTGCTCCCGGATGCGGGCATCCGCAATCTCGGCAAATTTGCTGACGTCCGCTTCGTGCAGGGTATAATACATTTTTTCCAGTTCCACAAAAGTAAGGCGTATATAAATAACAGAGATATTATGTCATGATGACATAATATCTCTACAAACCATCGACACACCGTACTATCGTTTACCTCATCAGCACCCCGAAATCCGGGGTATAGGTCAAATCCTGCGCCAGCTCCGGCTCACGCAGGAACATCATCATATAGATGGGGTAATAGGTGATCTTCTCCTTCACACTCACATTCCCGCCGTGGAAAACAAACGCAGCCGGGATGTGGTAGTCCTGGTTTGCCATCACGCCGGAAAGCGCATTATGGCGGGTGTAATCCTTGCCGCTCTTGATTTCAAGGGGCAGCACATTGCCCTCGTGCTCGATGACGAAGTCCAGTTCTCCCTGCTTTTTGCTGTTGAAGTAGTACAGCGCATAGCCGTGGGCGGCCAGCTCCTGGGCGGCGGCGTTCTCAAACACCGCGCCGAAATTGATGTTCTTTTCGCCGTTCAGCAGCGCCAGCTGGATGCCGTTGGCGTAGGTGGCCGCCAACAGCCCCACATCGCAGAGAAACAGCTTGAACAGGTTGCTTTGTCTGTTCAGCCGCAGCGGCAGCGTCGGTTCTTCCACGTTGTAGGTCGGCAGCGCAACGCCGGCGTTGGCCAGCCACAGAAAACTATTGTGGTAGCGGCTTAACTTAAAGTCCTGATGCAGGTCCTTTAAAATAAACCGCTTGTTCTTGGCGTTCAGCTCGCTGGGGATCAGGTCAAAAATATCCTCGAGATAGAGTTTCTCCTTCGGGTCATAGCGGGCAATATCCTTTTTGTACAGCGTCAGAATGGACTGCTGCACCTGGGCGACTTCATACAGATTATGTGTTTGCAGGTAGCAAGCCACAGCCGCCGGCATCCCCCCTACGATCAAGTACAGGCGGAAAAGCTCCATCATCTTCTGATGCACCAGCGGGTCAACTTCCTGCTTTTTGTCATAGCAGCTGCGCAGATGGTCAAGGATGCGATCCGACACGCCGTTGGCGCGGGCAAATTCCTCTACATCCATCGGGAACATTTCCAGTACATCAAGATAGCCGACCGGTGCGCTGCGAATGTCTTTAAGCTCCACGCCCAGCAGCGACCCGCTTAAAATATAGCGGTAGCTGCCCTCCTCCACCAAAAATTTGATGGCGGTCACGATCTCCTTGCACTCCTGCACTTCATCCAAAAAGATAAGCGTCTTGCCGGGGACCAGCTTTTCCCCCATCAGCGCAGAGAGCCGCAGCAGGAAATCGCTGCTGTCGGTGGCTGTTTCAAACAGCTGCCGCGCGGCTGTGTTTTCCAAAAAATTCAGTTCCACAAAATTCGGGAAGGCCTCCTGTCCCAGCTGGCGGATCAGGGTCGTTTTGCCGACCTGCCGCGCCCCGGTGACAAGCAGCGCCTTGCGCGCTTCGCCCTCTAAAAACGCCTGTATCTTTTTGGCGGTGGTGCGCTGTAAAATCGTTTTGCGGTTTGTTTCCATGTCTGATGCCTCCCTCCGGAAAAATATTTTGTCCGGTTTTCCAAATGTATTATACTTCACTTTGCCCGTTTACGCAACATATTTGTCTGCTGTTTTGTCCTGTTTTTCGTTTATAGTTACAGCAAATGGGGAGATATTATGACATGATGTCATAATATCTCCCCCGCGTTTTATAATTTAATATGCTGCACCGTATTTTCCGCTTTCCAGCTCCAGCAAAAACTTATACAGCGGCACGGCCTCAATGGTCACGCCGTCCTCCTGGATGGTTTCTTCCTCCTCGTAGGTCACGATGACGAGCCGCGCGGCCCCCTGCGAATTCTGCGCCAGCTTTTTCAGGCTGCCGACCTCGCGTTCGCGGGCATCCCCGGCAATGGAATAGGCTGCCTGTACGGCCAGACCGATGGAGGGCACATAGAAATCAATGTCGATTCCCGTCTTTGCGGATTTCAGATAATACACATCGTCCGGATAGGCGCGTGTAAGCGCTACAGCCACCATATTTTCCAGCTGCACCGACTCTTTCCGGTCCAGGAACAGGCTTACAATGCCGTTGTCGGAGAAATAAAACTTCGGGTAGCTCTCCTTCTCGACGAGGTTTGCGTAGTAGTTCTGCAGATGGAACAGCAGATAGGCATCCTCCGCATAGCGGATGTAGTCGGCAATCGTCTCCTTGGCCAGCGATACATTGACGGCGCGCAGGGTCTTTTGCAGCTTGGAATAGGAAATCTCACTGCGGACGGACTCCGCTATTTTTTTTATCAGGATTTTTACCGCATAGTCGTTGCGGATGCTGTTCCGCGTGATGATGTCGCCCAGCAGCACTTTTTGGTAAACGCCGGAAATATACTCCCGTTTTGCCTTGTACAGCAGCGATTCCGGCAGGCCGCCGTATTGCAGATACTGCGCGCAGGCGGCGCGGATCTTCCCGTTTGTTTTGGTGCCCAGCAGTGCCGGTTCATCGTGGGGAACCTCGCAGGCGGTCAGGTACTCGCCGAAGGCATAGGGCGTAATATGCTTGGCAAAAAAGCGTCCGCCCAGCGTTGTTTCTATCTCTCGGCTCAGCATTTTGGCGTTGCTGCCCGTGATGTAGATATGCTCTTTCGCATCGGCCATGCGGCGGGCAAACTTCTCCCAGCCGTCAATGTTCTGCACCTCATCCAGAAAGAAATAGCCTTTTTTGTCGCTCATCTCGCTCTGCACCGACAGCAGGTCGTTGAAGTCTGCAACGGTGAACTCGGAAAGGCGCTCGTCCTCAAAGTTGATGTAGATGATTTGCTCCCAGTCCACACCGGACGCCACCAGATCCAGCACGATTTTATACAGCAGCGTGGATTTTCCCGCGCGGCGCAGACCCACCAGCACATAATTGCCGTTTTCCTCAAATTCGTAGTCGCGCGGCACGATTTGAAAATTGCGAATAAATTCGTGTTGGTCGTAGATGACGGATTTTAAAAGGGCATGATTCATGGTTGCCACTCCTGCCTTATTTTTGTCAAGTATAGTATAGCACGCATTATATTTTTTGTCGAGTATACTTGACGGAATTACATTGCCTTTGTCAAATATATTCTGCAATATAATTTTCTTTTAAAATAAAACGTCTTGCAATTCTATTTTCTTATGGTATAATAAAGTTAAATCATTAAAGTTATAACCTTATGGATAACACCTTTTCTCGGATTAGGAGGTTTTTATGGTAAAACTCGACTATGCGCGGCTGAAAAATATACGCCTTGAGCAGGACATCACCCAAAAGGAGCTTGCCACTGCCACCGGTGTAAACCTTTCCACCATCAAGCAGATCGAAACCGGCCGCAGCGCAACCGACCTCGAAAACATCGAGAAGCTATGTGCCTATCTGGAAGTCGACATCAACGAAATCTACCACCCCGACTTCCACGATACCAAGGTGCTCTGCATGCTCAACAACAAGGGCGGCTGCGGTAAGACCAGCCTGTGCAGCGGCATTGCCACCTCGATGGCCGAGTTGGGCCTGCGCATCCTTGTCATCGACGGCGACGGTCAGCGCAACCTGTCCAGCAGCTTCGACATGCCCCGCAGCGAGAAGAACTTCGGCGCAGCGGTACTGGCGGAGCAGGATTTAAACGACTACATCCAGCCCACCAAATTTGAGAATATCGACATCATCGTGGCCGATGTTTCGATGGGTACGCTGGACATGGCGCTGTTTACCAAGATCAGCCGCGAGAATATTGTGCGCAGCATCCTGCGCCCCGTTGTGGAGCGCGGCTATTACGATTATATCCTCATCGACACGAACCCGAATCTGTCGCTGCTGAACTTTAACATCGTCAATGCGTCGAATTATGTTTTGATCCCCGCCCAGCCCGCCAGCTTTGATTTGGACGGTCTGGCCGTGGTACTGCAATTTGTCGAGGGCATCAAACCGTACAACCCGACCTTGCAGGTGGGCGGCATCATCATCAACCGCTACGATGCCCGCAACCGCCTGATCACCGAGGCTGCCATGGACCAGCTGCGGGAGAGCTACAGCGCCCTGCTGTTTGAGCAGATCATCCGGGTGGACAGCCGCCTGCAAAACGCCCAGTGGGAGAACCGCCCCGTGCTGGACTACGCGGGCAGCGCGCGTATCTCGAAGGAATACCGCGCCCTTACGAAAGAAATTTTGAAGCGCTGCGTTTGAGAAAGGCGGTAATACTGTATGGCTTTAAAAAAACGGACCGTCGTCTCCCCTGCTGCCGGTGCGGTGTCTCTCCCCTCTTTGATGGCCGATCTGCCCGGCACACGGCGGCTGGAGGAAGTGCCGTTGGACAAGCTCTCCCCTGCCCCGGCTGACTGGAACTTTTACGCGCCGCTCCCCGACGACAAGCTGCTGGAGCTGATCGAGAGCATCCGTGCCAACGACCTGCTCCACCCCATTGTGGTCTGGAAGCAGCCGGACGGCGCGCTGATGATTTTAAGCGGGCACAACCGCGTGCGGGCTTACACTGCTTTGTTGGAAAAGACCGGCGAGGACAAATACCGCCGCATCCCCGCCACCGTGCTGACGGACATCACCGCCGACGAGGCGCACGAGATCGTCGTCGATTCCAACTACGTGCAGCGCGTGCTGACGCCGTCGGAGAAGGCGCGGAGCATCTCCCAGAAGTACGCGCTGGCCGGGCGCAAAAAGCGCAGCAGGAACGGCGTGCGCAAATCAAAGTATGAACAGATCGGCGAAGAATACAACCTCTCCGCCCGCCAGATTGCGCGGTATGTGCGGCTGGGCAGTCTGGACGGCAGCCTGCTCAAGCTGCTGGACGGCGGCAAGCTGCCGCTGACAACGGCGCTGCGGCTCGTGGACTTTCCTGCCGAGAGCCAGAAGTATCTGGCCGCCCGCCATGCCGACGAGCTGGCAGGCCCCAAAATGGCCCGGCTGACCGCCGCCATGACCCCGGAGCAGATGGATGCTGCCCTGCAGGCAGAGCCGCAGACCGTGCGCGTTTCCGTCACCGTGCCCGCCGCGCTGGAGGAGGATTTCCGCCGCATGGCCGAGGAATGGCTGCACACCCACCGCTGAGCCTGTAGGGGCCGGGCACGCCCGGCCCGCAGCTTTCCCGCAAATAACCGCCTTTCCGGGCAAGATATTATGTCACCATGTCATAATATCCTGTAAATATAGAGTCGATACGAATAGGATATTATGTCACCATGTCATAATATCTTTTTGCAAGGAGGTTGGCCGTGCCCAAAAAAAAGCAAGCTCTGCCCACGCCCAAGGCAAAGCTTTATACCGAGGACGCCGCCCTGCTGGTGCCCATCTTTCAGAAGGAGCCGTTTATCACCTTTCAGGAATTGCAGGCTAAATACGGCGATATTCTGACCGACCAGCAGATCTACCGCGGTCTGCTCGGAACGTTTGCCCCCTACGTCAGCGAGCGCCGGGAGGAAGCCTTTCAGGAGCAGCTTTTACAGGCCAAGCAGGCCGCGCTGCAATTGGAGATCCTTTCCCACCCGGTCGGCGGCAGTCTGACCATGCCGGAGACAGAGGTCCGGTCACTGGCAAGGGCATCCTTCAACAGCATGCTGGACGGTATGCCGGCCGGCATGGCCTGTTACATTACCTGCGCGGTAAACGCCATGTATGCGGGCGACGTGTCCGGCCTGAAAAACGAACCGCTTTCCGAGCGGATGCTGCTTTCCAGTGCGAACCAGGGCCCACTGGAAAAATACAGTATGCAGACGGATTCCATCTTCCGCAATCTGCCCAAGCTGCTGCCGGAGGAGGAAAACGAGGTCTACGTCGGCAAAAGCGCCGGGAAAAACGTGTCCACCATCGTGACGATGGATTTCCCGAAAACCATCGCGTTGGACAACGGCGGCAGCCTGACGAGCTTTGATAAGGCTATCTTAAACGGCGTTTCCTCGCTGCTGATCGCGGGAACGATTTATTTCACCATCCCGATGCTGTACCGCGCCATGATCGGCAGTGAAAACCCCAGTATGCGGGAGGAGGCCGTCCAGACCATCCGTGACCGGCTGGAATTTATGCGGCACGCCACCATCACGCTGGACTGCACCGAGGAGGCCGCCGCCCACTTTATCAAGGAGGGACAGAACCTGCAGAGCCTGACGCTCTCGCAATATCTCTTGCCGATGAACCGGATGAACGCTGTGCTCAACGGGCGGGAGGTCGAGGCGTACTTTCTCATCGACACGCCGCCGCTGTTCCAGTATGCGTCCAGCAAGCGGCAGATTTCCCTTGTGGATATGGACCTTTTGAACGTACACTTTGAAGCCGACTCTCCGCTTGCCGGGGCGAGCCTGAACAACACCCCCGCCATCATTGTGCTGAAGAACTACCTGCTGACCCGCATTGAGGGCATGAAGAACCTAAACAACCGTCTGCAAAGCCGAAAGATTTTGTTCACATCCATCTACGAGGAGCTCGGCGAGCCGTCGCCCATCAAGCAGCGCCGCCAGCGCCTGCGCAACTACACCGAGATATATCTCGAGTATCTGACCCAGCAGAACTACATCAGCGGGTACAGCTTCACCCGCACCGGGCGCGTTGTGGACGGGGTAGAGATCGTGCTGGACCGCACCACCCGCAAGCCCGCGCCAACGCCCGAACTGACTTTGCCCGATGAAACGAATAAGGGCCGCTTCAAGCCCAACAAGCAAAAACCGCGCAAGCGAAACATGATACGATAGCTGCAATTTTAAAACCACAACTGATGACCCAATACAGCCTTACCAAAGCCACATTTGATGACCATAAGTGCTTCACCAAAGCCACAAATGATTACCACTAAAGCTACATCTGATGACCGCCAAAGCCACAAATGATGACCCAAGCACCCCGCAAAACCCCTGTTTTTCCACATTTCAGCGGCAAATTTTCGCATTTTGAAAAGTGCTGTATGTACTGTAAGTACTGTATGATATCTTTCCCTTTTTTACAGGGAGGAAAAGATACAGTTTTTCCCTGTAAGAGGAGAAGTTTTCGTATGAGAAAAACGGATGCCAAAACCTTAAAAAGCTGCCTGCCTCAATGGCTGCGGGAGCACGGCCTGCCCCTGCATAAGCCGTTCGCCTGCCTGAACCCGGCGCACAAAGACACTCACCCTTCTATGGGGTACAATGAAAAAAATCAGACCGTCCACTGCTTTGCCTGCGGCGCGACCTACGATATTTTTGACTTAGTGGGACAGGAAGAAAACCTGACGGATTTTCCTTCTAAAATGAAGGCCGTCAACCGGCGCTACGGCGGGGGCGAGGTCATCCGGGTCACGGCGAAGCCGGCGCAGGCTTTTCCTTATAAGGAGAGAGCGGGCAGACCCGACCCCTACTTTACCGGGCGTGGCTTGTCCGATGAAACGGTACGGCGGTTTGGGTTGGTGGTCGAGAATGGCTATGCGGTGCTGCCTGTCTTTGCGGAGGGTGTCTGCCGCAGTGTTTGCCGCCGCGCCATTGACCCGGCTGTTGAACCGCGCTACAAGAACAGCCGCGGGGCGATGCAGCTTTGGAACAGCGCTGCTATGGAACGTGCGGCATGGGAAGCACTGTTTGTGACGGAGGGCATTTTTGATGCTCTTTCCTTAGAGGAATTGGGATTCCCGGCTGTAGCGCTCTGCGGTGCGGCCAACACCGGCCGGTTAATGCAGGCCTTGGACGCGCGGGAAGCAAAGCCGGAGAGGGTGATTCTTGCCGGGGATTCCGACGCGGCAGGGCAGGGGATGAACGGGAAGCTGCGGGAGCAGCTGACGGCCCGCGGCATTGCGTGCGCGGTGCTGGCTTTGCCGGATGGCTGCAAAGATGTGAATGAAGCATTAGTGCAAGGCAGGGATGCGCTGCAAGCCGCCTGTGAGGCCGCCATAGTGCCGCAGACTGTGCAGGAACAACCGACCTTGGAAGACGAGTTTCTCGCGTATCTGGGCCGCCGTGGCGGGGCTGCGGTGATGTCTACGGGTATCGCCGGTTTGGACAAGGCGCTCGACGGCGGTCTGCACGCCGGGCTGACCGTGCTTGGCGCGGTTTCCAGCATGGGCAAAACCTCCCTGATGCTGCAAATGGCCGATACGCTGGCCGCTGCGTGGAGAAATGTGCTGTTTATAACAATAGAGATGTCCCGTATGGAGTTGATCGCCAAGAGCGCCGTGCGCGGCACAAAAGAACGTGCACGCCCGCTGCTGGACGGCAAGCTGCCGGAAGAAAAAGTGCGCGGTCTGATTTCCGCGTACAGGCAAAAGACCGGCGGCAGGGTAGAGCTGTGGGAGCCGGACGCCCCTCTTACCCCGGCTTTTTTGGATGAAAAAGTGTCGGCCTTCTGTGCGCAGCACGAAAGCCCGGTGCTGTTCCTGGATTATTTGCAGCTTGTCGCCCCGGGGCGCGCGGGCATGACCGAGAAGCAGACCGCCGACGCCGCCGTCGCGATGCTCAAGCAGATGGCACGCCGGTACGATATGCCGGTGATGGCCGCATCCAGCCTGAACCGCGAGGCTTACCGCCCCGGCAGTGCCGAGCCGGGACTGTCGGCCTTTAAAGAATCCGGCAGCGTGGAGTACAGCGCCGATTTGCTGTTGGTGCTGAAATACCGCACCGATGCCGACAGGGAAAACAAGACCGCTCCGCGTCATTTGGCACTGACCATCTTAAAAAACCGCTTCGGCGCGACAGGGGAGAGCATCCCGCTGGACTACGAGCCGGAGAAAGAACTGTTCCGGGACGGCGCCGCCCCGCGCACAGGTAGAAATGTGATACGCTAAGATTTTTTCTCTCCAAATGCTGTGAAATAGAAAAAGAATTTCCGTATAATAAAGAAAAAAACGGAAAGGATGACCTCCGATGAAAGACGAAAATCAGGTCTTTGTCAGTTATGGCCATGTAGAGGAGGAGATGTGCAAGGACATCTGCGCATATCTTTCTGGAAATGGCTTCAAGCCTTGGGTGGATACCTCCAAGCTGCAGCACGGGATGCTGTGGCGGGATGAAATCCGCAAGGGTATTGAGGACAGCGGTCAGGTCGTGGCGCTGCTGTCGGCCTATTCCACACGTGACCGAGGTGTATGTCTGGATGAAATTTCCATTGCGGTGGGCGTTACGGGCGGAAATATTCACACGATTTTGCTGCAGGAGGAAAATATCATCAACGTGCCACCGACGATCGGCTTTGAACAGTGGTTCGATATGAGCGACTGGAAAAAGAAAAAGGCCGAGGGTGACCAGGCTTACAACGAATGGTTCAAAGCCAAGATGGATGACGTTATCAGGCGGCTGCGCGACCCGGAGCATGTAGAAAAGTATGGACAGATCACGGAACTGCGGAAGAAATTGAACGTACAGTATGCCGTGGGACGTCAGCAGAAGCTGCTGAATGAGCACTACACAGGTCGTAAGTGGCTGGGGGAAAAAATCGATGCCTGGCTGGAGGACCAAAACGCCCCGCGCCGTTGCCTGGTGACGGGTGCCCCCGGCGTGGGCAAAAGTGCGTTTGCGGTGCACTACGCCCATTACAACCCAAAAACGGCGGCTGCACTGTTTTTCAGCGCTGATATGCCGAACTACAACGACCCCTGTGTCGTGATTCAGACACTTGCTTATCTGCTGGCCTGCCGTCTGTCTGCCTACCGCAAGAGCCTGCTGTGGGAGCTGAATCAGGAAGACCGCACCACGCTGGCCAAGCTTACGGAAAGGGAATTGTTCGACAAGCTCATCACAAGACCGTTGAGCCAGGCTATCAACGGCGATCACCCGGCCATGTGCATCATTCTGGACGGTCTGGAAGAGTGCGGCGACCCGCAGAAAAACACGTTGGCCAAGACAATTGCAAGGTATGCCGACAGCCTGCCGTGGTGGCTGCATATTTTGATCGTGGCCCGTGACGTGCCTGCCGTGAAGAACTATACGAAAAACGCCCTGCGTATTGAGATGCGCGGCGAGGATAAGAACAATCTGGAGGACATCCGTGCCTATTACAGGGAGGCATTGGAAGAAAAGTTCGGCAATGACCCTGCATGGCAGGAGACGCTGGAACAGATTACGGCGCGCAGTCAGGGTATCTTCCTGTATGCAAAGATGCTGACAAGCCTGCTGCTGGACAAGGGCACGCTGGATGTGGGCGGCGACTACCCAGAGGGTCTGAGCGAGGTGTTCACACTGTGGTTTGATTGGTTCTTTCCGGATGGGGAGGACTATGCCCGGCGCTGGCGGCTGCCCATCGGCTGCGTGCTGGGCAGTCCCGATCCGATCCCCGCGCAGACGCTGCGCCGCGTGTTTGACTGGAGCGAGAATGAACTTGCGGACTTTGAGGCGCGGTTGAGCATCCTGCTGCGCAAGGGCAAGAATGTTTTTGGCGATGAGACGCTGGTGTTCGACCATGACTTCGTGAAAGAATGGCTGAGCAGCGGGGCAGGGGAGAACTTTTATTTTTCCAGCCCCGAGGACGGCCGCAAGAAGATGGCCCATGCGCTGTATGCGGTGTTTGAGGAGGATGAAAAAAGGCAGCAGGAATTTCATGATAGGTATGTTGGAGGGTTTGCGCCCGCAATAGATACTACATTTTGGGAGGCTGCGCAGCTTCCGGAACTTATAAAAGATACGGAAAGGCGAAAAAACATTCAGACAAGCATTTGGTTTAGAGATGTAATGGTTGCAGTCGCAAAGAGTTGCGGACAATATGGAAGGAAAGAACTTGGCAGTGAATATTTTACAAGGATATTAGATTTGTCGCGAGAGGCTTTTTTGAATCGAAAATCGTATGATTCTGTGAGAGACCTTATTCATATATTGTCCGAGTATGGTGAGTACGAAAAAAATCACAGTGAATACCAACAGGCAAAAAAATATTTGGATGAAAGTATTGTGCTGGCAACGAGCAGTAAGGAGTGGATGAAGAAGCAACGCATTAATTTGGTTGTGATTTATAATGCTTTAGGAGATGTATATTATGGTAATGGAAAATTTAAACTTGCAGGAACTACATGGAAAAAAGCATTGAAAACCATAGAAAAAATGCCGAAAAGAGGAGCGAGTGAATTAAGGGTTGCAGCCACTTTGTATGAAAGACTAGGCAATTTGCAAACAAAACAGGCAGAAAGCAAAATTACAATCCTTTATAAAATAAAGCAGGCGAAAAAATTCTATGAAAAGGCAATTGAAATTTATAAAAACCTAGAACAGCGGATAGAAGCACCGGAAGCACGAGCGGGATTCCAGATTTATAGAGGACTGTTTATAAATTACAGAAATCTTGGCGAATTGTACGAAAAAAATGGCAATATAACAGATGCTACGCAGGCGTATCAAAATAGTTTGGATGCCGCTCAAAAAGCATATGAAAATCCCTATAGCGTAAATGGTCGTCCCGAATCTTGTGGAGATTTGAGAATGGCCTATGAGAAACTTGCAATGATAAAGCATACGGAAGGGAAGTTCGCCGATGCGATAGAACTGTATAGGGAGTGTGTGAAACTTGAAAAATGGCTTATGGAAAATGCTGAAAAAAAAGAACAGCGGAACTATTTTGTCACGCTTCTAAACCTAGGGACTGCTTATAGGGTCATTGAAAAAACAAAAGATGCACAGAATGTGCTTGAACAGTGTATCTCAATGGTAGGAAAGGTGGATGTGCCACTCGACGTACTTGCAAATTTTTATGGGAATTTAGCACTTGTGAGAAATAAGAACGGCAATTTTTCCGAAGCGATTGAAGCTTGTGAAAAAGGTATGCCGTTGGCAGAAGAACTCTTTCGGCAAGAAAATACCAGGGCTGAAGATATGCTCAAAATTTTGCTCTATGTAAAGAACAGAAGTTCGAAAATGGAGCGTGTTGAATAAAATTTTTTCTCTCCACCCCCCGTGCTATCCTTCCCCGAAAATGCTACCATATCCACATGGAAAGCAGCCACGGCTATTTGGAAAGGAGAAGCTGACTATGTGGAATTTTGAGGATGAACTTTCGGTGCGGGATTGTGTGCGCGGCGTTGTCGTTGATAACAGAGCAGGGGTCTGCCGCCTGCTGCTGGAGACAGGGGAAAACGCCATCGCCTTTTTTGGCGGCATACGCGAACAGACCGAGGTGCTCTGTACGGTCCTAAAGCTGCCGCACGACGGCAAAGACCTGCTTGTCAGCATCGACTGCGACGATGGCCTGGCGGCATGATACCCACGACGCATCTACTACATAAAAAGGAGAAAACCACCATGAAGAACCACTATACCCCTCATCCGATCGACACCTCCGATGTGACGCTGTCCCCGGAGCTTGTAAAGCTTGCCAATCTGTTGAGCGCCAATGTGCATGACGTCTGGGCGGTCGGCCGCATCCAGGAGGGCTGGACCTATGGCCCGGCAAGGGATGACGCCAGGAAGGAAACTCCCTGTATGGTTCCGTTTGAGGAGCTTTCCGACAGTGAAAAGGCCTATGATCTGAACACGGCCTTTGAAACATTGAAGGTTCTTGTGAAGCTGGGATATACCATCACCCCGCCGCAGGAAGAAACGGCCAAGTAACGGAAAGGAGACGGCTATGGCCTATGTAAAAGAAGAAGCCCTGCAAAAGCGTGAACCGCTTGTGCAGGGGGCAGAACTGAACATCGACGGAAAAGGCGGAAAATTCCTGATTCGGGAGCTGATCGGCGCGGGCGGAACCTCACTTGTGTATGATGCCGTACTGGTTCGGGCGGACGGCAGCCGCGTCACGGGCGTGCTGAAGGAGTTTTACCCACAGGTTACAGCGGGAACGAGCTACAATTTTTCCATGCTGCTGCGCTATATGACCGTGCGCAGAAAGCCGAACGGTACGCTGGCCATCCCCGCGGAGCTGCGGGACGGCCAGCGAAAACGCCTGGAAGAAGTAGACAGCCTTTTGCATGAAATCAAGTCAGAAGGCTTGGGTCTGCGCCATTTTATCCCGAATATGGAGGTTTTTACCTGCGGAAAGGTACCCTACATATTCACTGCAGAAAGCTATTCCGGAGAGACGCTGGCTCAATTTTGTAAAGAGCAGGCGTGGGCCAATCCGACATCGACCTCGCTGCGGCAGATTCTGAACACGGTTTATGCGCTGGCCTGCGCCGATGCACAGCTTTGTTCCGCAGGGGCCATGCTGCTGGACATCAAGCCGGAAAACATCCTGATGGTCTACAGGAGCACGCCAAACGGACTGCGCAAGGATGCTTTTCTAGACACGGTAAGCTTGTTCGATGTGGAGTCCATCGTGCTGAAAAGTCAGATCGGCAGTGACGACCTGATGCTGCCGTTTTCTGCCGGCTTCACGGCGCCGGAACTGGGCGGGTATATGTCCAGTGCCCGCAGGGACATAGGAAAGGCTGCGGACGTCTATGCAATGGCAGCTACCCTGTTTTACTGCCTGACGCGAAAGCTGGCATGGTTGGATACGGCCCAGGGCTATGCAGAGGCCTTGCAGGAGGGACCTTTCGGGGCGATGCTGACAAATGAGCAGCGGGCAGAGATCGGGAAACTGCTGGCAGCAGCTCTTGTCTATGAGCCTGACCACCGAATGCAGGAGCCGGAAATGTTTGCGAACGCGCTGGAAAAAATCGTGCGTGAAACGCAGGCCTCCGCAGCAGAGCAGCTTACCGACAGACGCCGAAAAATGCAGGAGCATCTTTCGGATGCGCTGGCGAGTCTGTTGTACAAATGGCCGCTTTTTGCCTACGGAAATGCCGAGGACAAAGACATTCGCGTATTGATTGCTGCAGAAAAGAACGATGTGCTGAAACAGGCCATAAATGCGGTATTCAGCAGCTGTCACGTGCTGGGACATCAGGTACATGTTCTGGCGACGGCCCCGCAGGCTGAAAAAGCAGTCGGGGAGTGGATGCAGGACATCGACCACGCGGAGGATTGGTTCTGCTGTCAAGACGAGCCGCGGCCTTACGATTGGAAAGAAAAGCTGGGCGCGGTAAGCTGGCTGAATTTGCAGCCGGACGCGGAGAACATCCGAAAGGCTGCCGAGCAGTTCGTGCCCGGCTCTGTGCTGGTATTGTCGGGCGACGATGCAACAGCAAGCGAAATCGCAAAAGCAATACCGGCCCCGGAAGCGGCTAAGCGTTTGTGTGCCTATACCTGTGCAGAGGGCGGCCAGAGCCTGTATGCCGAGGCAGAGGGAAACCGTGTGTTTGTGCGCCTGACGCCGGATGACGTAGAAGATGCTTACTCCGCATCTGCGGAGAATATCGCTTTCAATGCGCACTTGCTGTACGAACGACAGAAGAACCCTTCGTGCAGCTTGCTGGAGGTCAAACACAATTTTGAGAATTACTACAACAAGGCAGCGTCCTTTGATACGGCACTGGCTGTAAAGTGCCGGTTGTTTTCCATTGATGTACCTTGGACGGGTGACCCGGAAAAAGACGGACGCAATTTTGAGGAAGCGCTGAAACAGAACCCGGCAGCTGTAAAGGAGCTCGCCTGGGTCGAGCATCGCCGCTGGGTCGCCAGCAAGATACTGAAAGGGGCAAAAGCGCTTCCGGAGAAGGACTTTACCTATCTGAAGAACGGCGGAGCCAACGGAAGCGGAACAAACTTCAAAAAAGACGGTGTGCTGTATCACGCCTATCTGGTGCCCAGTGCACTGGACGAGGTGCGCCCGGAAGGCTGGCAGACCGCCGTAGAATGGCGCGACAGCAACCAGGACGCAGAAATTCCGCAGGATTTGGACGCACTGTCCCACAACGGTGCGGCATTGGCCAGAATGTTTGCTGCGACGGCAAAAAAGAACCGGGATGTGGTACACCGCGGCCTAAAATCCTTTGAAGTAGCGTTGGAAGAACTGACCCTGGAGCTGAACAGCGCGGCAATCAACGAACTGGAAACCCACAAAAAGAGCCTGCTGCACTGCATTCAAAAGCTGCTGAGCCCGGAGGCACGGCAGGCCGATGCCGCTTACTATCAGATCGAGAATGTGCGGATGGAGCATTTCCTGAAAGAGCAGCTCCCGGCATCGGAAGTGGCAGTGATGCAGCTGGAAATTCTGAACAAAAATCTGTTTGCCATTTTGTACAGCATTTCGCCCGTGGAGCCAAAGTCACTGGACAATGTCCTTATCGAAAACATTGGCTTCCAGCTGCGGGCCAAGCCGATGGTGCTGGCCAAGCTGCTGGGAACGGAGGACCTGCGGGCTAATCTTGCCCCGGCACGGGCTTTTGAAGTCTCCAAACTGATTTACATAGCACAGGCAGATACCGATGGTGCCGCGGAAAAATACATTCATATTGCCGAGGATGCGGCGGCTGCCCTGCATCATTACGGGGCTGGCGCGGATGCTGTGGAACTGCGGCTTATTGCGGGGGCACAGACAGAAATTCCAGCGTGCAACGGCTTACAGGTGAAAATTGTTCCGGCCAACAAAGCCCCGGAAGAAACCATGCAGCAGATACTGCAGGGCGTGGAGATTCTGGACCTGACAAATGGACAAGAAGACTTGTGTACCCTTGCGGGAATCTATGCCGAATGTGATATGATCGTAAAGCGGGACGGAACTTTCCGCGCACTACGAGGGAAGGTGCCCGCGCAGCTGCCAATCCCCCAGCCATGGGATGTGGACGGGTTGTTCCGACTTTCCGGTGCGATGCCGCACAAAGAGGAAGATACGCAGACAAAAATTGACTATGAAAAAGTAAATACTCTGTATCGTCAAATTTTGGAGAACTTTGGCCGCGCAGCGTTTTACGACATTTGCCGGGATTTTGCCGAGGCGTACAGCAAGCAGTCGACAACTTATTTCTCACAGCTGGCTGGCCCGGATGCACAAATGCAGACCTACACCATGCCGACAGAACGGTGGGAAGAACTGGAACCGCTGCTGCGCAAGCTGCAGAAATACAAGTATATTCGGAATCTGACGAGCATGGTAAAAGCCGGACAGGCAAAAATCGCGTTTATGGCCGGGCAGAAATGCGCGGCAAGTCTGGATTATGCCCTAAAAAACTGCATTGACCGCAAAAGCGTGCTGAAAGACTTCGGCACAGAGCGAAATTCGTTCGTCATCCACACAGAACCCGCTGTCGTGCGGATGCCGCTTGGACGGCAGGCAGTTGTGGAGTTCCTGCAAACACAGGGGTGCCTGCAGGTTGCGTTTGTGGACGGCAAGCTGGAAATTTCCGGCATGACGCCGGAGATACCCGCGCTGCTGCAGAAATACGGAAACGCGCTGGAGGGAGGCGTATTTGCCAACCTGCAGGAGAACACGCGGTTCAGCGATGAAAAGATAAGCTACGAATACAGCTGGGGCAGCGGTACGCTCAACGAGCTGGACGTTGTGGCCGTGCTGGATAAAGAAAAGCTGGTGCTTATCAGCTGCAAAGCGTGCTGTCAGTTGGAAATTGCGTTTGTGGATGAAATCGCCATCCGAGCCGCAAGCCTGCATGTGGAAGCCGTGCC
>ERZ773276.579-NODE-579-length-38488-cov-22.294825_pt1 | contig 38488 bp, 16 predicted proteins | sample MGYA00511386_ERZ773276 | MGnify/ENA primary metagenome ERZ773276 (study PRJEB29015, sample SAMEA2737778) | human gut metagenome | biome: human gut; feature: human-associated habitat; material: faeces | place: China | collected 2012 ...
TATTGGCATCGCGGAAGGATTTTTATGTGGTTTCCGTTTTTAGCGGACACCAATACCTAAGGTTAGGACAATGCTTGAAAGCACCTTTCATCAGGTGTACGCCACCGGGAATAATGATAGAATGCAGATTTCTATCGTTTTTAAAAGCATTGAAGGTGATCTCGTCTACTTGATAACTAAATCCATCGTAAGACATCTTACTCGGTATCTCCACGACTTCCTCCGTATTGATGGCCGGGCGAATCGTGACCTTACCCCCACCCCACGACTCAAAGATCATGTTGGAATACTGAAAACGCGTCACCACCTCGAAATGAGGACGCGGATTGGCAATGCGGTCCCAAGTCCAAAGGCCGCCGATAAAAAGCACCACTGCCAGACACAGGCTTGCCGAGATTTTGACAAAGCGTGTACGTCGATGCAGCAAATCGATGACATCACTGACATGTCTGAGACGCTGGTCTATGGGTTTGAGCATCTTGTGTACGATGCCTTGCCACATCCGTCCCAGCCTCATCTCTTGCAGGATGACGCCAAGACTGTATACATCGTTGCGCTCGTCCGTCACCGAAATGTTTCTCTGTTCGGGTGAGATATATCCCTTCGTACCTCCCGGTTGCTTAAAGATGGTGAAGCTGTCGGTGTCTGCGATTCCGAAATCAATGAGCTTCACTTGCCGTCCGGTGCGCGTGACCATGATGTTGGAAGGCTTCAAGTCTCGGTGCACGACTTGCAGGGAATGAATATACTCCACAGCCCTGACGATCTCAAGTGCCACCCGCCGCCGCTCTACCATGTTTGGCAACCGAGGGAAATCAGGCGAACAGGGTCCATAGAGCCATTGCTTGAGCGTCACTCCGTCGATCCACTCCATGACGAGACACATGCCATAATGAGGAATGAGACAATAGTCCAAAGCCTTCACGACGCAAGGACTGTCAAACATCGAGAGGATATCATACTCTTTCCTCAACCTGGCGATAACTGCGTTTGATCACGATATTTAGCCTGCAATGACTTGACAACATACCGCTGTCCGTCCTTGCAAACTCGCCACAGAGTGCAGACAGCCCCGTCGGCGATTTTCTCAAAACCGGTATAGTCAGTGGAGGGGACCGTGAAGTCCCCTTCGATGAAGTCGGAAAAAGTAATGTTTTCTGCCACGCGCTAAATGATCATTGTATAACGAATATATTCTTCCACTGCCCTCTCAATAAGATTGGAGAAGGTTTCGCCTCACTCTCAAGGAGGCTGAGAGGGAGTTTCCATCGTCCTCACAGTGAGGCTTGAGAGTGGAAATCATTTCTTATCATACGCGTGCAGCGGATAGTCGATGGTGTAGTGCAGACCGCGGCACTCCTTGCGCTCAATGGCCATACGCGTGATGAGATAGCCCACATTGATCATGTTGCGAAGCTCGCAGAGGTCACGCGAGATCTTCACGCGCTTAAAGAGAGACTCGGTCTCCTCATAGAGCAAGTCGAGACGATCCCACGCACGCTTCAGCCGCAGGTCGGAGCGCACGATACCCACATAGTTCGACATGATCTCTCCCACCTCTTTATTAGCCTGCGTGATGAGCACGTGCTCCTCGTTGGTGAGCGTACCTTCATCGTTCCACTCGGGCACCTTATCGTTGAAGTCATAGTCGTCGACATGCTCTATGCTATGCTTGGCAGCGGCATCGGCGTAGACGACAGCCTCGATAAGCGAGTTACTGGCCAGTCGGTTGCCACCATGCAGTCCCGTGCATGAGCACTCGCCGATGGCGTAGAGACGCTCAATACTTGAGCAACCGTTGAGATCCACCTTGATGCCACCGCACATATAGTGGGCAGCGGGACGCACGGGAATCATCTCCTTGGTGATGTCGATACCGATGGACAGACACTTCTTGTAGATATTGGGAAAGTGTTGCTTGGTCTCCTCCGGGTCTTTATGCGTCACATCGAGGTAGACATGGTCGATACCGTTTTTCTTCATCTCCTTGTCGATGGCACGTGCCACGATGTCGCGGGGAGCCAACGAGCCACGCTCGTCATACTTCTTCATGAAGGCTTCACCGTTTGGCAGCTTCAGTATGCCACCGTAGCCACGCATTGCCTCAGTGATGAGATAGGCAGGATGCGTCTCACCGGGATGATAGAGCGAAGTGGGATGGAACTGCACAAACTCCATATCCTTCACCGTACCCTTGGCACGATAGACCATAGCCTCACCGTCGCCGGTGGCGATCACGGGGTTAGTGGTTGTCTGGTAGACGGCACCACACCCGCCGGTGCACATCACCGTGACACGGCTCAGGTAGGTGTCAACTTTGTTCTCCGGGTTGAGCACATAGGCACCGTAACAATATATATAAGGAGAGCGGCGGGTGACACGCGCGCCGAGATGGTGCTGCGTGATAATCTCCACAGCGAAGTGGTTCTCCTTGATCTCTATGTCAGGGTTCGCTCTCACGGCAGCCATCAACGCACGCTGTATCTCAGCGCCGGTATCGTCGGCATGGTGGAGGATACGAAACTCCGAGTGACCGCCCTCGCGGTGGAGGTCATAGTCGCCATTGTTCTTCTTGTCAAAGTTGGTGCCCCACTCCACCAAAGCCTTGATCTGCTCGGGTGCATTGGTGACGACCTGCTTGACAGCATCGGCATCGTTGATATAGTCACCGGCGACAATGGTGTCGTGGATATGCTTGTCGAAATTGTCAAGCTCCAAATTAGTAACAGAAGCCACACCGCCTTGGGCGAAGCGAGTGTTGGCCTCGTCAAGAGTGGTCTTGCAGATGATACACACTTTTCCTTTCTTAGCTTTTGCCACTTTCAAGGCATAGCTCATGCCGGCAATACCGGCACCGATAATCAGAAAGTCATATTTATAAGTCATGACGCGTAATGATTTGACTGTGATAGTCTTGCAACTATTAATTGGTGCAAAATTACTAAATATTATCTAAATGAATGCAATCGCATTATAATAATCTTTGTAATTTTGCAATTAAAAAGATTTTGTAAGGCGAAAGCATACTTTTTTCCTTTAGATTATGGACCGTACTTTTCAACACAGATTCACCCTGGGCGCCAAGAGTGGCATCATCATTCTGTCACTGCTTGCCTTTTACCTGTTTTGGACAAAAGGCATCCTTGCGGCACTGATTGCCGTCGCGGCCTTGGTGGCTGTCATTGAGCGGGTGCTCCACTCATGCTATATTTTGCGCGGCCATGACCTGATCATCCACCGCGGACGTTTCCTCCACGACATACGGGTACCGCTGAGTGACATCCGTGCCATCCGTCCAATGACGACAACATGGGGACTGGTGCACTATCTGCTCATCGAGTATGGCACCGGAAAATTGACCAGTGCGGAGCCCAACGACGAGGATTCGTTTCTCAGATGTCTGCGCAGCCGCATCCACGAAGCACACGGCAGCGACAAAGAAGAAGAAAAGGAGGATATGTACTAAACGACATGACAGCATTGAAGACAAACAGCAAGACAACGATGAAATACCTGGGCCTGATCCTTGCATGGCTCTTTGCCCTGACACTCGCCCTGCCCGCTGAGGCACAGGTTGTCAACTCTGAGATAGAGAAAGAAAACGACAGCACGGCCGTAGACTCCCTTTGGAGCGACTCAGCAGTGGTGAAAAACGACACACTGCCCTGGCCGAGAAACGTGCAGACGGCTATCGACGCGTTGCTCCGCGACGACATGTTCCAGACTTCCCAAGTGGGACTGATGGTCTATGACCTCGATGCCGACTCGGCCATCTACCGCCACAATGAGCGGCAGCTCCTTCGCCCCGCCTCCACACTGAAAGTCATCACCGCCATCACAGCCTTGGACCGTCTCGGCGGCAGCTACCAGTTTAAGACCGAACTGTGCTATACGGGCAAAGTAGACTCCTGTGTGCTGCATGGCAATGTCTATTGCGTGGGCGGCTTCGACCCACGGTTCAACAGCGACGACCTGCGGGCTCTTGTCGAGGCTCTGCGCAAAATGGGCGTGGACACCATCCGCGGCAATGTCTATGCCGACCTGACCATGAAGGATCGCGACAGCCTCGGCGAAGGATGGTGCTGGGACGACGACAACCCGACGCTCTCGCCCCTGCTCATCGGCCGCAAGGATCTGTTCATGGACCGCTTCAGTGCCGAGCTGCGCAAGGCGGGCATCGTCGTGACGGGTGTCTTCGGCGAGGCTCGCAAACCACAGGACGCCTACTGCATCGTCAGCCGTTTCCACACCATCGACCAGATACTCATGCGCATGCTCAAACAGAGCGACAACCTCTACGCCGAGTCGATGTTCTATCAGATAGCCGCCTCCACGGGCAACCGCCCGGCAACGGCACGAGACGCCCGGTCGGTCATCCGCCAACTCGTCAGCAAGGTAGGACTCAACCCTGCCAACTATCAGTTTGCCGACGGCTCGGGGCTCTCGCTCTACAACTATGTCAGTCCGGAGCTGGAGGTGCGCTTCCTGCGCTATGCCTTCAGCAACGCCATCATCTATAACCACCTCTACCAGGCACTGCCCATCGCCGGGCGCGACGGCACCCTCCGCAGCCGCATGCAAGGCTCTTTCACCCGCGGAAACGTCCACGCCAAGACGGGTACCGTGACGGGAATCAGTTCGCTCTGTGGTTATCTCACCGCCGCCAACGGCCACCATATCTGTTTTTCTATCATCAACCAGGGACTGCTTCATGGCATCAACGGCCGACGGTTTCAAGACAAGGTCTGCAACATTCTGTGCAGAAACTGACACCGACAGCTGCACCATGATCTTTCCAATCACTAAAAACAAGATTCGATGAACACCTTCACTCCGTTTATTTCCGAACATCTTCATATCCGTGCCGAGCAGGTCGACGCTACGCTCGACCTGCTCGACGCGGGCTGTACCATTCCCTTCATCAGCCGCTATCGCAAAGAGGCTACCGGCAACCTCAACGAGGTGCAGGTAGCTGCCATCAGCGATCTCAACGACAAGCTCAAAGAGATGCAGAAGCGCAAGGACACCATCCTCAAAACCATTGAGGAGCAAGGCAAACTCACCGACGAACTGCGCAATCGCATCACGGCCAGTTGGAATGCCACAGAGCTCGAAGACCTTTATCTGCCCTTCAAGCCCAAGCGGCGCACACGGGCACAGGTAGCCCGCGAACGTGGACTGGAGCCGTTGGCCAACACGCTGATGATGCAGTTTGAGCGTCATCCCGAGGACGCGGCCAAGCGCTTTGTCAAAGGTGATGTGAAGGACACGGCCGAAGCCATCAAAGGAGCGCAGGACATTATCGCCGAGCACGTCAGCGAAGACGAGGGCTCGCGACAGGCTGTCCGAGGCATCTTCCGCCGAGAGGCTACCATTGCCTCACGCGTGGTGCCGAAGATGCGCGACGAGGACGAGGCCCAGAAATATTCCGATTACTTCTTCTTCAGCGAGGAATTGCGCCGCTGCTCCTCCCACCGTCTGCTGGCCATGCGCCGTGGCGAGGCCGAGGGCGTGCTGCGCGTGACCATCAGTGCCGACGACGAGGAGTGCACCGACAAACTCAAACGACACTATATCCACGGCACGGGACCTTGCCAGACGATCGTCAGCGAGGCTATCGACGATGCCTTCAAACGTCTCCTCGGCCCGCAGATGGAGACAGAGTTTTCCGCGCTGAGCAAAGAGAAAGCCGACGACGAGGCCATCAAAGTATTCCGTGAGAACCTGCGCCAGCTGCTGCTTGCAGCCCCACTCGGACAGAAGCGCGTCATGGGCGTCGACCCGGGCATCCGCACGGGATGCAAAGTGGTGATGCTCGACGCACAAGGCAATCTGCTCTTTCACGACGTGGTCTTTGCCACCGGACACATCGCTGACAGCCATGGGGGCAGCGAGGCTGCACTCCGTCGCTTTGCCGACATCGCCCACCACTACGGTGCCGAGGCCATCGCCGTGGGCAACGGCACGGCATCGCGCGAGACGGCGGACATCCTGCGGCAGATTCCCGACATCCCCGTCTACGTGGTCAGCGAGGATGGTGCCAGCATCTACTCCGCATCAGCGACAGCCCGTGAGGAGTTTCCCAACGAGGATGTCACCGTGCGCGGTGCCGTAAGCATCGGGCGGAGACTCATGGACCCACTGGCAGAACTGGTGAAGATCGACCCGAAGAGTATCGGCGTGGGACAATACCAGCACGACGTGGATCAGACCAAACTCAAGCACAGCCTGGACCAGACCGTCGAACTCTGTGTCAATTCGGTGGGCGTGAACCTCAACACGGCGAGCAAAAACCTGCTCACCTACGTCAGTGGACTCGGTCCGGCTTTGGCTCAGAACATCGTCGACTACCGCAAGGAGCACGGTGCCTTCACCTCTCGCGCACAACTGAAGAAGGTGCCACGCCTTGGCCCGGCTGCCTATCAGCAGTGTGCGGGCTTCCTGCGCATTCCCGGAGCGAAAAACCCGCTCGACGCCAGTGCCGTGCATCCCGAGAGCTATCCCATCGTGGAGCAGATGGCCAAGGACTGCGGCTGCCGTGTCATCGACTTGATGAAAAATCCCGAGGAGCGCAAGAAGATCGATCTCAACCGCTACAAGACATCCACCGTAGGACTGCCCACGCTGCGCGACATCATGAAGGAGTTGGAGAAGCCAGGCCTTGACCCACGCGACAAGATAGAAACCTTTGAGTTCGACCCGCGCGTGAAGACTCCCGACGACTTGGTTCCCGGCATGGAACTGCCCGGCATTGTGACCAACATCACCAACTTCGGTGCCTTTGTCGACGTCGGTGTCCATCAGGACGGACTGGTTCATATCTCTCAGCTCGCCAACCGCTATGTCAAGGATCCCAACGATGTGATCAAGCTCCACCAGCACGTCAGAGTAAAGGTGCTCGAAGTTGACAAGCGCCGCCATCGCATTGCACTGACGATGAAAGGTGTGGGACAATAAACAGCCTCACCCCCTACCCCCTCTCCAAAGGGAGAGGGGAGTAAAATGCTATGCGGGTGAGACTGCTACACTCTGTACGAAGTTAGGGGGCATGTCCCCAGAGGTGAACACACTATGAATAACCTCGTGTCGTCGAGGCTGGGCTATGTCCTCGGACTCATGTGGACGAAATCGGTAGTTTAAGCTAACGCTCCGCTATGCGGAATAAAGAATATAACCGAATATCGAGAATATTTATATTCTTAATATTCGGTTATATTCTTGATGCCATCTATAATGGCACGTTAAAAGGAAAACGAAAGCATTCTCGTGGATTCATCTTCCAACCATGCTAATCTTTCTCTCTCTTGCGTCTCATTTCCGTGGCACTACATTCGTGACACTTTTGTTCTTCACGTCTTCAAGCACCAGATGCGTATGGCTCTTCAGTCGTATGCTGCCACAGAGATAGGTGCCGGCCGGGATCACAACCGTACCGCCGCCGCTACGTGAGCAGGAGTCGATGGCCGTGTTGATGGCCGGCGAGTCAAGAGTCCTGCCGTCGCCCTTGGCACCGAAGTCTCGAATGTTGAGAGCCGCTTGCGCCCAAAGGCAGGGAGCAAAGAGCAGAAGAAGCGACAGCAGGAGACGGATCTGATGATTCCTGTGGATGATAGTGGTCATAAGCGATGATGGATGATGAGAGTTCATAATGTCTTTTTGGTTACACCATTCTCATAGCGGATGATCTTGATGCCATGCTTGTTGCCGCGCTTGCCGTCGATGGAGTAGACATCCTTGATCTTATTGCCCTTGATGGTGGTCGTAGAGATGGAAGTCGGATCGCTGTTGCCTGTCGGTGAGATGGCGAAGCGTGCAGCTTCATCCTCATTGGATCCACGGGAGAAGCCTTTGCGTGAACGATTGTAGCAAATATAGACATTGCTGTTGGTAGCCGCTGTGGAGACGAAGTACACCATATCGCCGTCCATCACAGCTTTGTAGGCTGTAGCCAGTGCTGCGTCGGTAGTGGGAGAGAAGCCATATTTGCCACCGTCGTGCAGATAGTATCCGTCACTGCCTTTGATGTAATAGGTGTTCTCGTCAGCAGCCTTGATAAATTGCACCTCATAGGGAGAGTCTGAGCAGGGAGCAAAGCCCTTGGTTGTCTGGCCTTCGGCAAAGTTCAAATAACCGACATCGCTGTATTTCATCTCGTAGTATTGGTAGGGTACCGGATTGAAGGCACCGGTCTCCTGCTGTGTGATCTCATCCTTGCCCATCTCTCCGAGCGACTGATAATAGCTGTAAGCATTGTAGCCCAAGTGTGGCGACTGAGAGTAACCTACGTTCTGGCTGGTAATCTGCAGGTTGTAGGTATTGTCGTCGCGCAGCCAAGGCAGCTTCTTGTCGGTGTCGTAGGTGGTGGTGATGATTCGCAGCACATAGTCGCAGCCAGTGCGTCCAGCCTCTTCGGCAGATGTGTACATAGCCAGTTCCTCGCGGAAGTCGCCGAAGAGGTCGCATTGCAGACAAGGATTCTGCTTGGTGCCGTTGATAGAATGCACAGCATAGACCTTGTTGATATGGGCTATGTCGCCACGACTTCTCAGGCAGCGTACCCAGCCGTGGTTGACAATGTCGTATTTTCCGATAAAGTTACCGTCAAAGTGCTCGTCGGTGAGATCATCATCCCAGAAGATGCGATAGTTGGGGTACCCTATTGTCTTGCCTCTATTGTAGTCGTAGAGCGCATTGCCGTCACAATCATAGATTTTGTCGGACGATAGACAGAAATATTCACTGCCGGCCACAGTGGAGTCGAGATCCATAGCCAGTCCGCGTGCCACGTCACCATTGGAGTACGGAATTCCGTTAAGCACCTTGCCGTCTTTGCCGCTGATCATGCAGGCATCGTAGGCTGTAGCGCCCTCTGTGATACGGAAGGTTTCCTGTCCCTCGTGATGCGGGTTGAGTTCTCCGACGCTGATCATGTCGCCGTGACCCAGTCCTGTAGACCATAGCACGGTACCGTCGTGGTCGATGGCTGCGGCACCGATGCAGAGCTCGTCATAACCGTCGCCGTCGAGGTCAGCAGCCTGACCGGCATGAGCACCTTGAGCGAAGAGGCTGATGTCCTGCGTGTGTGTGCCCGTGGCGTTGGTCGTCTCGGAGTGGTCAGCGGCTGTGGAGGCATGGCGCCATTCCTCCGTGAGCTGCTTGCCGTCCCAGGAGATGGCCGTAGCATAGACATAAGAGTAGATGCCTCGCTGCATGACGCACACGGGGCGCACCTTGCCGTCGCGGCAGGGTATCTTCATCACGGCGCCCTTGAAGCCATTGCCGCGTCGTCCGTAGTTCTCGCCATCGGTGGAGCCACTGCGCGGATCCCAGTCAGACTGTATGTTGAAATAGGGCCAATATTGTTTCGATGCCAATTCCTTGCCTGTGGCACCATCAAAGCAGGTGAGCCACTCCTCGCCTTTGGTAGGTAGTCCGTCGCTGCCGCGGTAGTAGGTCTTCTGCAGGTCGGTCGGATAGCCGGGCAGTCCGTTGCCGACATAGTTTCCGGCCGCGTCCTTGGTGCCGGGAGCCGTTTTGCAGATCAGTTCGCCCTTGCCGTCGCCGTCAAAGTCCCAGCACATAAAGGTGAAGTTATTGCCGGCAACCATGTTCTGTCCCATGTCGATACGCCACAGTCGCGTGCCGTCGAGCTTGTAGCAGTCGATGAACTCATGTGCGGGCAGGTTCAACTCCTTATTATATATAATGGAGGGCATCCATTTGAGGATGATTTCCTGATTGCCGTCGCCGTCCATGTCGTAAGCCGAGCAGTCGCCGGGCGTGTAGGAGATGACTGTTGTGTCAGCGTTGGTGACGGGTGCGGGTGCCGACAGCGGAATGTCGATGTAGGGATTTGGCTTTGCAGTGACACCTTCTTGTTGGTCCACTGTGTTGCCTTCCGGATCCTTGACTACAAGGCGGAAGGTGGCGTCGCCATAGATGGCCTTGCTCAGCCGTACGGTGGTCTTGCTGCGCATGGTGCACACCTTCTGGCCGTCAGCGTAAAGTTCATACTGCATCTTGGTCGGGTTGTCGGTAGCGCGCATGCGCCAGCTCACCTGTACCTGACTGCCGTTGATGAAGGCAAACAGACCACGATTTTCCTGTTGGGCTGCTAACAGGCAGGAGGAGAGGGCAAAGAGTCCTGTGAGTAGTTTCTGTTTCATGATGTTATTGGTTTAGGGTTTATCTGATTGCAAAATTAGAGTCTTCAGCCTTTATACAGTATAAATATCGTTCTTAAACCAATAATTTAGTACAAGTCAAGCCTTGACTCAGTCTTTGGCCTGTGTCTGTGTCACGGTTGTTGGCGTATGATTTTTATCAATTATGAATAAAAGGCTTTCTTGCAGATAGGGCAAGAATCACTATCTTTGCAGCAAACTTTTTGGACAAGCCGAAAACAAAGGCGGTAAATAACGGCCTTATCGGTCTTGTTATATAGAAGGATTGCGCGTGTCACAGATACTTTTGTCAATGCTTAGACCAATAGTACAATTATATCAAATAACGGACAAAAATCGTATTGCCAATGGATGTTTACCCACTAACTTTACACAAAAAACAATCAAAGTTATGCGCAGGCTAAGATTAAAACTCGTTTTGTTGCTGTCGCTTATCCCACTAATTGGCTTTTGCCAGGAAAATGAAGGTCCCACTATGGGCTGGAGTTCATGGAACACCTACCGTGTCAATATCTCCGATTCGCTCATCATGCGCCAAGCTGATGCAATGGTGTCGACGGGCTTGAATAAGTTCGGTTACAAATACATTAATATTGACGACGGCTATTTCGGCGGACGTGACAAGACCACTGGGCAGTTGCTTATCAATAAGAAGCACTTCCCCAATGGTCTGCAACCTGTCATTGACCACATCCACGGTCTCGGACTTAAAGCCGGAATCTACTCCGACGGTGGAGACAACACTTGCGGCAGCTATTACGACAAGGACACGCTGGGCTTGGGTGTCGGGCTGTACGGTCATGACCATCAGGACTGTGACTTCTTCTTCAACAAGCTCGGCTTCGACTTCATAAAGGTGGACTTCTGCGGAGGCGTGGGTAAGAAAGGGAGCCGTGTCCTTGATGAGCAAGAACGCTATACCGCCATTGCCAATGCCATAAAGGAAGCTGGAGGTAAGGCTGTCCGTCTCAACGTCTGCCGCTGGGATTACCCCGGCACCTGGGTACACGATGTCGCCTTCTCCTGGCGCACGACTCACGACATTTCTCCTCGTTGGAGCAGTGTAAAGGACATCATCGCTCAGAACCTCTACCTCTCCTCATATGCCTACGACGGTCATTACAACGACATGGACATGTTGGAGGTAGGACGTGGCATGAAACATGAAGAGGACAAGACCCACTTCGGGATGTGGTGCTTCATGAACTCGCCGTTGCTCATTGGCTGCGACCTCACGAAGATAAAGCCACAAACCCTCGCCTTGTTGAAGAGCGAACGGCTCATCGCCCTCAACCAGGATCCCGTGCATGACCAACCCGCTGTGGTGGAGAAGCAGAACGGTTGTTTCATCCTCATCCGCGACATTATTTCAAAGCACGGCAGTGACCGCGCGTTCGCCGTTTACAATCCCACGGACTTGACAAAAGAGGTAAATGTTGATTTTAAGAAACTGCTGTTGGGCGACAAAGTGTCGTTGACAGATTGCTTTAATGGGGAAACTTTAACGGCGGACGGCCACAAGGGCCGCACCCTGCACATCGCACCTCACGGCACTGCCATCTACACCGCCCATTGCGCCAAGCGCTTGCAGCAGACCCGCTACGAGGCTGAGGCTGCTTACATCTCCGACTATCAGGAGATAAAGAACAACCAGGCCATCGGCACCGGAATCTACGAATACGATGATGCTTGCAGTGGCGGGCTGAAGGCAACATGGCTTGGTGGCAGACCTGAAAATGACCTCGTATTCCGTGATGTCTATGTTGACAAGGCAGGGAAATACACGCTGTCCATTGCGACAGTCGGCAGCGGGCTTGCAAAGCCGGAAGTCGAGGTGAACGGTGTCAAGACAGGGGGCAACAAGATACGCCTCAACAGGGGCCGCAACCGCATCCGCCTTTACAACGACACGCAACGTATGGCTGACATCGACTATATAGAAATAAAATGATGTCACGCTCAACGGGAGAAAAATAGACGGACAATAAGCTTAAGCATAATAAGTCATGAAGAGATTCCTAATTGTTTTTATTTGTCTGGCTGGAGTGCTCGCGGCATCTTCCCAAAGTAAAATCAGTTGGCAAGGCGAATGGATAGGCACCGATTCGCTACAGCCCGGTGAGACTATGGAGAAGCACAGCCGTTGCGCCGCAAGGTATTTCCGGAAGGAGTTTACTACTCACAGCAAGGTGAAGAAGGCGACGGCGCATGTTTGCGGACTCGGCTATTTCACAATGTATATTAACGGGCAGCGTGTGGGAAAGGACGTTATGGCTCCGCCACAGACCGACTTCACAAAGACCGTGGCATATTGCAGCTACGATGTAACAAACTTGGTGGCGGACGGCCACAAGGGCCGCACCCTGCAAAGTAATCATAAATCTCAAAACTCAAATCTCAAAACTCAGACAAATAACGCCATTGGCGTGGTTGTCGGCGCAGGCTATTTCTTTGCCCCTTTCCAGAACTACCAAACCAACGTAAGGGTGACATACGGCTTGCCCCGGCTTCGTATGATGCTTGAAATAAACTATGACGACGGCACTCAAGAAGTAGTGTCAACAGACGGTAGTTGGAAGATGACTACCAACGGGCCCATCCGTTACAGTAATATTTATGATGGTGAACTTTACAATGCCAATCTTGCGTTAAAGGATTGGACAAAGGCAAGTTATGACGACAAATCGTGGACAACTCCCGACACCGTCAAAGCTCCCGGTGGCAGGATGCGTGGCAACATCACGCCGCCGATGCGTGTCTACGAGGTGGACAAGCCTATATCGGTGAGGCGAATAACATCCCCCGCAAAGTCACCCCTCCTTCTGGAGGGACTGGGGGAGGCTTCCCATTTGAAGGAGTCGGGGGGTGATCTTCGTTTCCTCATCGACTTCGGCACTAATGGTGCTGGGGTGACAGAGTTCCTTGTAGATGCCGCCAAAGGCGACACTGTTAAGATACGTTATGCCGAATTGCTGAAATCAGATGACAGCACACAGCTATATACCGACAATCTCCGTCAGGCACAATGCACTGATTATTATGTCTCCGACGGCACACCTCGCCTGTGGCATCCTGAGTTCACGTGGCACGGCTACCGCTATATGGAGATAAGCGGCGTGAGAAGCCTTGACACTACAAAGATACGGCGGTTGCTCATTGCCGATGACATGAATACTGATGGCGACAGCATCTATATCTATGGCAACGACGTGCTCAACAAGGTCATAGCCAATGCCTACCGTGGTATCCGCAGCAACTACAAGAGCTTTCCGATAGACTGCCCGCAGCGTGACGAACGCATGCCGTGGGACGGCGACCGCACGATGGGTTGTCTTGGCGAGAGCTACCTCATGGACAACCACGACCTTTATGCGAAGTGGATGGCAGACTTCCGTGACAGTCAGAAAGAGAACGGGGCGTTGTCAGATGTGACTCCGGCTTATTGGAAACTTTATAATACCAATATCACCTGGCCTGCCGCATTGCCATTCGGTTGCGAGATGCTTTACCGTCAGTACGGCGACATAAAGCCTTTCAAGAACTCGTGGCAGACAATAACACGCTGGCTCGACTACGTGAAGTCGAAGTCGTACAAGGACGGACTTATCACTTACGACCGTTATGGCGACTGGTGCGTGCCACCCGAAGGACCGAAGGTTGTTGTCTCCAAAGACCCAACACGCAACACCGACGGAGTACTTATATCTTCCTCATATTATTACTATATATGCAAGATGCTGGCAAGTTATGCCCGACTGACAGGTAACGCTGCTGACAGTGTGAAATTTGCCCAAGAAGCAGAGACAACAAAGGAAGCCATCAACAAGAAGTTTCTAAATGCCACTGGCTATGCCAACAACACGGTCACTGCAAACCTCCTGCCCCTCGCAATGGGCATTGTGCCGGAGGAAAAGATATCTGTGGTTAAGGACAAGCTAATTGCCACCATTCATGCCAACAACGACCACATCTCCTGCGGCGTGATTGGCATACAGTGGTTGCTCCGCTATCTCGCAAACAACGGTTACGGCTGGCTCGCCTATAAGATAGCAACGCAGGAGACATACCCGGGCTGGGGCTATATGGCAAAGAACGGAGCCACGACCATCTGGGAATTATGGAACGGCAACACCGCCAATCCGTCAATGAACAGTGGCAACCACGTAATGCTCCTTGGTGACATGCTGCCCTGGTGCTTTGAGAACCTGGGAGGAATACGTTCAAGTGAAAAACGAGGAGTGGAGAGTGGAGAATCAGGTGGCGGTTTCAAGCACATTATCATGAAGCCCGATTTCGGTATCACCAAGCTCAAAGGTGTCTACTCTTCCCACCGCTCGCCTTACGGCATCATCAAGAGCCATTGGCTCCGCAAGGATGGCAAGATAACGTGGAATGTGGACATCCCCGACGGCTGCACCGCCGAGCTTCATCTACCCGACACCGTCCTCAATGTCGCTTCCGGTCATCATTCGTTTTCGTTCGCTGCGACTTTGTCGCATCCACAATCCTATTCCCCCACCATGGGCTGGTCATCGTGGAACACCTACCGTGTCAACATCTCCGACTCGCTTATCATGAAACAAGCTGACGCGATCATCCGCCACTGTCTCGCCAATCGCGGCGCGGGAGGACTGGTGATTGACTCTGAGACGGGTGTGCCGGGAGTTCACAATGTCTATATGCACGACTGTGTTTTCCAAGCCACCGACCAGGCCTTCCGCTTCAAGAGCAGGAGGCCTAGGGGCGGCGGAAGCAGCATCACCGTAGAGAGGGTGCGCGCCAGTGTCAGCAAGGAAGCATTCTATGTCGACATGCTTGGCTCGCTGACAGGATGCTCAGGCATGATGTTCTTGAACTGCGAGTTCTCAAAAATCACTATCTTTGCAAAAGATAAAATCAAATCAATATCCTAATTTTAACGCTAAACTTACAATGAAGAAAAAAAGAAGTATCGTGAAGCATATGTGTCTGTTGGCAGTCTGTCTTCTCACGGCAGCTTTGGCCAGGGCAACAAAGAATCCCGTTCCTGTCTATTTGGTGGCGGGACAGTCGAACACCGACGGGCGCGTGCCCAACAGTGAGCTTCCTGCCTACATCCAGCAGGCTCCTTACGAGCACTGCTATTGGAGCTATGGCAGCGGGGCCCATGGCGGCAACGGGCAGTTTGAACTTTTCCGTCCGCGGATCATCAATAAGAACATGCCGGGGCGATGGGCCTACGATGCCGTGACATACTATTGGCTGGAGAAGAGCCTGCACCGCGACTTCTATGTCATCAAGGAGAGCCTTGGCGGTACTGCTATAGACCTTCGGGCCCCAAGCACACAGAAGATGTATTGGAGTGCCAACTCTGCCTTCCTCGATTCCACCAAGGCGGCCGATAAGGGCGGCAAGTCGCTATTGAAGGCTTTCACCGAGAACATTGGTGCCTGCATAGACCAGCAGTTGTCCAAGTGCAAGGAGGGCTACGAGATCAAAGCCTTCATCTGGCATCAGGGGGAGAGCGACCGGAAGACAGCGGAAAGCTACTATGACAACATGAAGGCTGTCATCGACTACGTGCGTGCCTATGTCGTCAAGAAGACGGGCAAGAAGCGCTACGCCACACTGCCGGTGATCCTCGGAGGTATCTCGCATAGAGGCCGGGGCTATTCCCAAGGCGTGGAGCAGGCACAAATCAAGTTGACGCAAACCGTGAAGAATGTCTATTTCGTACCGGTGCCCGATGCTACGCTGCGCAGCGACAACATACACTTCGACGCGACGGGAGCTGAGCTTCTCGGCAAGAAAATCTATAACCAACTCGTCGACTTGGGACTGGCCGGAAAGGATGCCCGGCGTGCGCCACTCTATTTGCAGACGCGTTTTAAAGGCACGACCCAAACCCTTGACGGTGTCGACGCTACTCTCTATCTGGCCGAGAAGCCCGACTGCCAGGGACGTACCGTCGTGCTCTGTCCCGGTGGCGGATATAATCATCTGGCCGGAGCGAAGGAAGGCGCAGACTGGGTGCCCTTCTTTCACGGTTTGGGTATCTCGGTGGCTGTGGTGCGCTATAGGCTTCCCGAGGGCGACAGGAACCGGACGTTGGGAGACGTGAGGAAAGTTTTTGAGCAGATCCATCGCCATGCCGATGAATGGGGAATCAATCCCAATGGCATCGGCATCATGGGATTCTCGGCCGGCGGGCACTTGGCTGCTGCCTACAGCAACGCACAGTGTGACTCGCTGCGCCCGGCTTTCTCCATCCTGCTGTATCCTGTCATCAAACTCGACACCAAGCCTCATCAAGGTATGGCGAAGAAATTCCTTGGCGACTCCCTCACACAGCAGAGTGCCGCACAGTGGAGCGCCGACAGGATGGTGAGCCAGGAGACACCGCCCGCCTTTATTGCCGCTGCCGATGACGACCCGACCATCGACGTGCTCAACGGCGTGGTCTATTACGAGGCTCTGCACCGTGCCCACGTGCCGTCGGTGCTGCATGTCTATCGTGACGGCGGACATGGCTGGGGCTACAAAACGTCTTTCCCTTACCACGACCAGCTGCTCAGTGAGCTGGAGCGCTGGCTATGGTCGGTCAGCGTGCCTGCGCCACATGCTGTCCGTGTGGCCTGTGTGGGCAACAGCATCACCTATGGCGCACGGTTGAAATACCGCAACACGGAGAGCTGGCCCGCGCAGTTGCAGCGAATCGTGGGCGACGGATATAATGTCCGTAACTATGGTGTCAGTGGTTCGACGATGAGCAGTGGCAATTGCTACATGGATAAGCCACAGTATGACTATGCAAAGCGTTTCATGCCCCAAGTGGTCTTCATCAAGTTGGGAACCAACGATGCCCAGCACCGCTTTTGGAAGGGAGTGAGCGAGTACAAGACTTATTATCAGCGGATGATCGACGAGCTGCGTGCGCTGCCCTCTCATCCCCGTATCGTGCTGTGCTATCCCTCTACAAGCTACCAGAAGATAGTTCCGGAAATACTCGAAGGGCAGATCATGCCGGCAATACAAGCCTTGGCAAAGAAAAATCATCTCGACCTCATAGACTTGCACACACCGACCAAGGACCACCCGGAGCTTTTCCCCGATCAGGTGCATCCCAATGCCGAGGGTTCGAGAATCCTGGCAGAGACGGTGGCTGACTATCTTGTGCCTTAGCCTTTGTACTTGCTGGGCATGACGCCGTATTTCTGTTTGAAGCATTTATAGAAATAGGCAGGATCGGTGAAACCTACCTTGTAGGCAACTTCCGTGACGTTGTACTGTCCCTCGATGAGCAGGCTGGCTGCTGTCTCCAAGCGTCGGTTGGCGATGTATTTGTTGGGCGAGATGCCGAAGATCTCCTTCACCTTGCCATAGAACCGTGTGCGGCCGATGTGCATCAGCTCAGCCAACTTGTCGACGTTGAGCGAAGGGTCGTCGATGTGCTTGCCGACGATAGCCTCTAACTGTTGGCGGAAGTAAAGGTCGGCCCTGGTTTCTAAAATTTGTGCCGACGGGACGGCGGGCTGTGCAGCGTCTTGCTGCGCGGCCTGTACTGCCTGCTCAGCCTGCTTGTCGCGCTCCTGTTTCCATTTGATGAGACTGATCATGCGGGCTATGAGGATATGGAAGTTGCAGGGCTTGACCATATAGTCGTCGGCACCAGCCTGATAGCCTTTGATCTGATGGCTCTCGTCGTCAAGGGCGGTGAGCATGATGACGGGTGTGGTGGCTGTGGCACTGCTCTTCCTCATCTTTTTCACAATGTCGTAACCCGTCATGTCCGGCAGCATGATGTCGCACAAGACGAGTGAGGGTGTCTGCTCAGCCATACCGTCGATCGCGCTTTGGCCGTTGCCAAAGCAGCGGGTGTGGAAATAAGGCTGTATCTCGCGGTTGATCTGTTCCATCATATCTGGATCGTCCTCGATGATGGCCACGCACTGGTTGTTGAGTGCCTGCGGCGCCATCTCGCGGATGAGCAGGTCGGCTTGCTGGCTTTGTGTGTTGTTCTGACTGTTGTTTGCTTTTTGCGTCACATACTCTTCAGGTGCGTAGCAACTGTCGTCCATGGGCAGTGACAGGGTGAAGACGGAGCCGCGGGGTGTTGCGGGCTTCCAGACGAGACTGCCGTGGTGCAACCGTGCACTCTGGTAAGCGGTGTAGAGTCCGATGCCCATGCCACCGCGCGACACCTCGCCGTGGAGGAAGGGCTTGAACAGCTGCGTCTGTTGCTCTGCCGTCAGTCCGGGACCGTTGTCTTCGACGCTGATAGTCAGTTGCTCTTGCGTGACGCTCACCTGCAGGGCGACCTGGCCGCCTTCCTGAGTATATTTCACAGCATTTGACAGCAGGTTGTAGACGATGGTCTCCACCAGATCATGGTCGAAGACAAGCGTCATGTGTTTTTTCTGAGGTGTGAAGACATAGGAGATGCGCTTTTGGTGTGCGAGCCCCCACAGATCAGAGAATATCTGCTCCAGGAAGGGCACGATGTCGTCTTTCTCCACATGCAGTTTCATGTTGCTGCTCTCCAGCTTACGGAAGTTCAGCAGCTGGTTGACGAGCCTGAGCAGTCGTCGCGTGCCTCGCTGTGCCATCTGTATGTCCACTCGTGAGGATCCTTGCGGATGAGCGATCTTCTCCACGGCATTGGAGATGATGGCCAGCGGTGTGCGGAACTCGTGGGCAATATGCGTGAAGAGGTTAGTACGGTAAGCGATGAGCTGCTGTTCCTCGCGCATCTTGCGGTGGAGCCGGATGCGCTCCTGTGTGTTGCGGTAGATATAGCCGAATAGCAGGCTGGCCGCGAGGAGATAGAAGACCCATGCCCACCACGTGTTGTACCATGGTTGCCGGATCACGATGGTCAGCGTGGTCTCGGGTCCTGCCTTTTGCAGGTTCATGGCTCTGACATGGAAGACATACCTCCCCGGATTGAGATTGGTGTAGATGGCTTTGCCCTCGCTACTGCCCGGATGCCAGTTGGCATCCACGCCTTCGAGATAGTATTGGTAAACTTGTGAATGGATGTTGCGGAAGTTGAAGTCCGAGAAGTGGATGGTCAGAGCATTCACGTCGTGCGGGAGCTTCATTTCGTGGGTCTGATGGAGAGCGGCGTCGAGCAGCGTGCTGTCAAGTCCCTCGTAGAGCGAGACACCGTTGATGTCCATGTTGGTGATGGTCACGCGTGAGGGCATCTGCTGTGCGAGGTTGTGCAGTGTTCGGGGGTTGACAATGATGAGTCCGTTGCGTGTGCCGAAGGCCATGTCACCGTTGCGTAGCGTCAGTGCGCAACGGTCAGAGAAGATGTTGGCTCTCAGGTTGCCTTCGTCATAGAATTGGCTTACTTCCAGTGTCGTGGGATTGATGCGGCAGAGTCCGCTTTCCGTGCCTGCCCAAATGTATCCCTGGCGGTCGGCGGCAAGCGAGCGTATGTTGTTGCTCGTCATTCCCTCTTTGGTGGTGAGTGCTTTCCAGCTCATCTTCTTAATGCCGTGGCTGAAATTGCAGTGCAGCAGACCACCACCTTCTGTGCCCACCCAAAGCGTGCGGCCCTTGCCGGGGAGCAGACAGACGATCTCGTCGGCGGGGAAGAGGCCGTTGACGGGACTGTAATTGATAAAGTTGCGGGCTGTCACACGCCGGTGTGTGATGTTGCCGACATAGAGACCGTTGAGGGTACCTACGCAGAGCATGCCTGGAAGAAACGCGAGGTCGCTGACGCGCTCTGTGAAGACGCTGACAGCATCCGGCTTTCCGGGCAGAGCATAGAACAGGCCACCATCCCAGCTGCTCATCCATGTGCGGCCCAGCTTGTCGAGTCTGAGGCTGAGAAACTGTATGGGTTTCTGCTGTGTGTGGGGGAAGCGCAACCATGTGTTGTTGCCATTGACGAAGATGCCTTGGTCGCGTGTGGCTGTCCATGTGCGGCCCTGTGGGTCGGTGATGCGGCTATATATAATATAAGGTGTTGCCGTGGCTGCGGAGAATGTGCTGTTGCCGGGATAAAAGGTGAATTGTTTTCTCTGATTGGTAAACAGCTGTATGCTGCCCTCTGAGGTCTCGAAGATGGTGCTGATGTAGTTGGTCTTGTCGCCTTGGCGTTGATCATCGATGAAGTAGGTGGCTAAGAGACTGTTTGTCTTGGAGAGACGTGTGAGTCCCATGTCTTCCTGTCCTATCCAAATGCATCCAGAGCGGTCTTTGGCGATGGTGTAGAGGAAGTCGGACTGGATGACGGGGTTTGAGTCTTCGGCAGTGAAGTGATCCAGACGGTTGCTCTGATAGTCATAGACAAACAGACCGGCACCGTAGGAGGCGATATAGTAGAGACCGTCGTCGCCACGCACCACCTTGAAGAGTCCTTGCTTCTCCGAGGAGAAGGGCATGGCGGTAACGAGCTTCAGACAGCGCATCGGCCCTCGCCGCGGGAATATCCACAGATTTCCGCTTTTGTTGCTCACAAATTGCAGGTCGCCGCACTGGCTTTGCTTGGAGCCTTTAGGTATCTGATATGCTTCTTCTTTGCTCAGGTGCCCGGTGTGCTGGTCGATGGTGAAGGTCTCGGTGTCGGTGAATACCAGCCATCTGCCCTGCCATGAGATGCATCCTCTGATGGCTGCCAGATGTCCCAATGGTGCGGGGATCGTGGTTCTGACGAGCAACTTCCCGTCGGGTTTGAACAGATAGGCGGCCTGCTCTGCTTTCGACAGGGCAAGAACGACATTGTTTCCCCGATAGCAACCGGTGAAGGATGTGTGTGGATATAAGAGGCGGAGGTGTCCAAAGGTGTCTATTCTTGCGATGCCTTTGTCAGTGGCTGCCCAAAAGTTGCCTTTGTGATCGAGGGCGATCTCTCTCACGGCATCGGAGCGCAAGCTATGGGTGGCTACGGTAAAGTCGTGGTGGGTGAAGTGCCCATCGGTGACTTTCACCAGCCGGAGACCATAGTCCTGACTACCCATGAGAATACATGATTGGCGGAAGCGTATCTTGCGGTAGGTGCGCTCCATGTCGCCGCAGCCAGTGTAGTCGACAAAGCGACCGCGCCGCAGGTCATAGCAGGCATTGACAAAGGTGGAGGTCGTCACCCACAGCAGATGGTTGTAGCGGTCGAGATGGATGTTGCCCACGTGCAGGGGAGCACCTGGGTGTCCGCTCATCCTGTTGGTGGGATAGTTGACAAACTGATAGCCGTCGTAGCGTCCCAGTCCGCTTTTTCCGCCTACCCAGATGAAGCCGGCCTCGTCTTGTGCGATGGCCTTAATGGTGTTTCCCGGTAGTCCGTTGATGGCAGAGAGGTGCTCACCGAAGTACCTCTCGTTGTGGCTGGCGGCGAGCATGGCGACGGTCAACAAAAGAAAGAATCCTAAAGCGATTAAGTGTTTAGTTGTTTTCATACGGCTTTGTCAATGTTGTCATGTACAAAGGTACGAAAAATCATTGGATTATTGCCATGCTTACTATGCTTTTTCTTCCTTGCTCTCTAATGCGCGGAGTATTACATGAATGTTCATATTCATTCACTCCCTAAGTGGCTGTTTTCCTTTTAACGCACCATCTTCGATGGTATAAAGAATATAGCCGAATATCGAGAATATATTTATTCTTAATATTTGGCTATATTCTTTATTCCGCGTAGCGGAGCGTTAACTCAAACTCTAATGTTCGTACGAAATAATGTTTCTGATCCACTCCGCTTCAATGATCTTGAGTGTCTTGCGTTCTTTGCTCTGCTTCTCATTGTTGCGGTTGTCCATCTCCTTCACGGCACCGAAAGCATCGCCAAGGCTGGTGTTACCGACAAGGCGGATGGTATAGTAGCGTGTGGCGGGAGCGTCTTTCAACGGCAGTCGCACAAAGCTGAGGGACTTGGGTGTGTTGCCGCGCCATACCTCCACGTCACCGGCATAGATGGCGATGGGATAGCTGGTGTTGCGGAAGCCGCCCATCTTCAGACAAGCCTCACTGATCTTTGCCGGTTCGGCCAGCGTGTAGGTGATCCATGCTGAGTCGCGGTTGGCGATGCTGCTCCATGCCGTGTTCTCATAGCGGTCGAAGCTGAGGGTGGCGTCTTTCTGGTTGCTGCCTGCCACGACGTCGGTGATATAGACGTTTTCCTTAGTGGGAACAAACGATGGGGTAGAGGGTGTCTCACCCCTGCTGAGGTCACAGGACAAACCGTCGGAAGGCCGGAAGGCTGACAGTCCACTTTCCACTTTGACGGGAATAGTCGACAGCTCAACCTTAGCGTCGGGCAGTCCCTCTGCTGTGGCGGTGAGCGTTACCTTTCCAGCCTTGGGGAGAGAGCGGAGCATCACACGGTTCACGCCGCACTCCACGGGCAGTGTGTCGCAGAGAACGTGGTTGATGTGCTTGAAGATGCGATCGCGTTGCGCCGTAGGCACGTCATCTAAGTTCTTCGCCATCAGCGAGAGACGGCTGACAACCTGCCCGTATGGCCTGTTCTCGGCGATGCCGCCACGCCACTCTGCCTGGCCGTTGAGGCTCCACTTTACCATGCGGTCGTCAAGCGGACAGCGGTGTCCGTCTTTGTCCACGACCTCTACTTGTACGAGTGCTACGTCCGCACCATCAGCTTTCCAGCCTGTTGGGTTCTGAATCGTTGTGAGCTTGAGGTGGTCGGGACGTCCCGGCGTTACTTTCTCGTCGTGTGACACCACCTGTCCTTTGCCGTCGTAGGCGATGGCTTCAAGGCGGTCGCTCTCATGCTTCACGTTTTTGAAAGTCCATAAGAAATGATAGTCGTGGCTGTCGGGATGTATCACATGACCGTTCTGCCGCAGGACGACGCTGTCGCCGTTGGACACCACGTAGACGGTCGGCACGGCGAAACCGTCGTCGTACTGCCAGTGACCGACGATGTAGGTATGCGGCTTGAGGTCGTCGACCCATCCGTCCCACATCACCTGATGAGCGTAGTAGGCGTCCTTCGCGATGCGCATGGGATCCACGACACCCGAGGTGCGGTAGTTCTCGTTGGAGCGGCCGTGGGTCTGCGAGTCGCTGAAGATAATCTTCGCGCCGCCGGCGTTGACCTTCGTGCCCGTGCCCGGCCGCTCCTGATAGTAGTCGTACCACCGGCGAACGAGCTCAGCGACGAACTCGTCGTTGTTGTGGTTATAGGCAGCTGCGGACTCACCGCGGTAGAGAGGTCCGTCGCCTTCCTTATGATAAGGATAGCTCCAGCTGTTCCAATAGAGGCGGTTGGCCTCGTCGCGGCAATACTCCATCATCCACATCGGTTTAGTGTCGCTCTTGTTGACATAGAGCATCTCGCCGCCGTATTCCGCTTCGGGCTGGTCGAGCATCTCCCGACATCCGATGGCGCGCCCACCGTTGGGGTCGTAGGCGTTGCGCAGATTTTTCATCTCGATCATGTGCTGCCCCGTGATGCGCTGGTTGCCGCACTCGTAGAAGAGAATCGACGGGTTGTTGCGGTTGTATATAATAGCGTCGCGCATCAGCTCCAGGCGTTGCACCCACTGACGCCCTTGGGCATCACGTTCGGCATCGCCTGCCGGCATGGCTTGGATGAGACCCACACGGTCGCAGGACTCGATGTCCTGTTTGGAAGGCGTGACATGCATCCACCGCACAATGTTGCCACCCGACTTGACGAGCAGACGGTTGGAGTAGTCGCTCAGCCAGGCTGGCACCGAGGCGCCCACGCCCGGCCACTCATTGGTGGAGCGCTGGGCATAGCCGTGCATCATGATCACGCGGTCGTTGAGATAGACCATGCCACGCTTGAACTCTGTCTTTCGGAATCCTGTCGTCGTGACCACGCAGTCCTCTTTCTGTCCGTCAGCAGAGGCCAGACGAGTCTCTACATCGTAGAGATAGCCGTAGCCCCACGACCAGAAGTGCAGTCCCGACTGCCGGTGCTCGGCGCGGAGCGTTGCTGTGGTGTGAGCAGGGATGAGCGTCTCGCCACCTGTGAAATGGCAGAGCACGGCACCATTGCGCTCTTTCACCGTGACGTCGATGCGACGGCGTACCGGTTGGTCGGAGTCGTTCTTCACCTGACTCTCCACACAGATGGTTGCCGTATGTTCCGGTATGCTGTAGTCGCGTCCGTAGACATAGACTCCCGTGGTGCCGAGTCCCGACATCAGCGGCAGTGTCTGATAGACGGGGTCGGTGACGTGGAGCCACACGTTTTTCGTGATGCCGCCATAGTTGGCGAAGAAAGCCCGTGAGTTCCATTGCAGTGGCGTGCCCGTGGCCTGCTCCTTGTAGTCCATCTGGTTGTCGGTGCGCACCTCGATGAGGTTCTTGCCTTTCTTCAGATAAGGAGTGAGGTCATAGCCGAAAGCCATCACGCCATTCTCATGGAGTCCCACCCGTTTGCCGTTGAGGAAGACTTCTGCGGCAATGTGGGCACCCTCGAACTCGATGAGTACGTGCTGTCCTGGCTTGAGATGGAGGGCATCGAGAGAGAACGTCTTTCGGTACCAGACGATGCCCTGGCTCATGTCGTAGCTTGAAACGCGGAAGGCATCGTCCTCGTTCCAGGCATGGGGTAGGGTGATGGTCTTCTTCGCCTTGTCGATCCGCCAGTCGGAATTGAAGTTAAAGGTTTGGCGGGCCTGCGCATAACTGCAGACCATAGCGGCGAAGAGGGTTATGAATAGTTGTCTCATATATATATAAATGTCTTTGTTTTGTAAACGTAATTATGTTGATAACATTGCAAATGGATGGAAATAACGTTCCGTCTTATCGGAGCGGATTCCCATCCATCCTGCGTTGTTATCCCTTAGACTTATGTTTTTTACCTACATCGTATATTCTAAGTCCTATGTGCCTTTTTACCTATATCGTATATTAAGTATTATGTGGTCTGTTGCCTAATCTTTGCGGTTATTCCCATCCGGGATTCTGTTCCCACGCCTTACCATACTGCTGGTGTTTTAGCATCACGCTGACGGGAATGGGGAAGAGGTAGTACTTGTCGTCCCACTGACGGGTGACGGTCTCTATGCGATAGGAGAAGGTGCCGTCGTCGTTCTTGGTGATCTTAGCCTCGCGAATGTTCTTGAAATACGTCGGAGCCTCTTTCCAGCGGCGCACGTCCCAGAAGCGGTGTCCTTCGAAAGCTAACTCGACAAAGCGCTCATTGGTATACTTCTTCCAGAAGTCACCTGCACTGATGTTGGACGGGAAGTCGGGCATACCGGCACGCTCACGCACCTTGTCGATGGCAGCGTTGGCAGACATAGGCAGGTCGGAAGTTGTCGCCGTGGCACTGCCCAGGTACTTGAAGACAGACTCGGCATAGTTGAGATAGAACTCTCCCATGCGGAAGGTGACCCAAGTGTGGAAGTCGCCCTTCTTCTTGCTCTTGGCGCGAAGATCGATGTCGCCGTGGCAGAGCTTGCGCAGGTAATAGCCTGTAGGAGTGGCGCCGACGAGCGGCTCACCGTTGACACCACCCTCATAGGTTTGGAGCACAGACTTGTAGGCAGAGGCAGTAGGCCACTTGTCACCATTCTTGGCAATAGTTAGTTCGAGTCGTGGATCACGTCCGGCAAATGGATTCGTGGGGTCATAGCCGCTTCCGCTTTCGTTGATGCCCTTGCCGGTCTTCTGCATCTCGTAGGCGTCTACAAGATTTTGTGACGGACAGTTGGAAGCACTGCTGCCACCCTCGATGCCGATGGGATAGTTGTATTTCTCAACCGTATTGTCCTCGCCAGAGCCGCCAGCAGAGCCATAGATGCGTCGGCCGAAGATGATCTCGCTCTTCTTGTCTGCATCGGAATAGTTTTTCGTGCTCCAAAGATCAGCATAGTTCTTGTCGAGGTGCATGCCGCGATGCTCGCAGGAGTCGAGCAGTGCCTTGGTGTAGAGGGCTGCCTGGTGATAGCGCTCTTTGTCGCCTTTGGGGTTGAAGAGCGGGCTGGCCCAGTAGAGGGCGGCACGGGCTTTGAGTGCCATCACCGTGAGGTCGTTGGCGCGTCCGTCGTCTGGTGCGGAGAGCGTGTAGCTGCCCAGACTGCCATAGTCCTTGACAATACTGTCCTTGACGGCGTCGCATTCCGAGATGATGTACTCAAATACCTCGTCGGAACTTTTGCGTGGCTGGTTGTTGACATCCTCGGCATTCATGTCCATGTCGATGATGGGCACACCGCCATACTGTCTGACGAGATTGAAATAGAAATAGGCACGGCAGAAGCGGGCTTCCCATTTATAGTTCTGATAGCGGAACATCTGCTGAGGATAGTCTGCATTGTATTTATAAACGTCGAAGGTGAGGCTCTGAAAGTTTTTCAGCACCTCGTTGCAAGTTCGGATTCCGTCGTACATGCTGCTCCACATGCCACCTTGAGCATTGGTGGAACTCCACGAACCGTTGTAGAACGTCTCGATGCTGCCACCGGTTTGTGAGAACACGCTCTCGTCAGTGGCAGACGCCAGCATGGCACCGCCATAGGACTGTCCGTAGTCGTAGTCGAGATGGTTGTATATTTCAGTCATCAGTCCTCCAACCTGTCCGAAGGTCTGGATGATGTAGTCGCGGTCCTTGATATTGGTCTCGTTGTAGTCCATGTTGTCGGAACAGGAAGAAACCAGCGTCAGAGCCAGCAGACCACTAAAGATATATTTAGCTTTCATAGTTTCTCTTTTTACTTATTACTTTTCCCTTTTTACTTTTTTACCTTTACCCCTTTTTACTTTTATCAAAAGGTCAGGCTCAGTCCTGCGACAACAGAGCGTGTCGTCGGACAGGTGGCTCCGTAGACTTCCGGGTCACTCTTGTCGAGATGATCGAGAGAGAAGAGGTCGGTGCCACGGAGATAGACCTTAGCAGTCTTCATGAACTTGGTTCTTCTCATCCAATCTTGGGGTATTCTGTAGTAGATTTCGAGATTGCGAAGCTTGAAGAAAGAGCGGTTGAAGAGCCAAAGAGTATTGGTGTTGTAGTTGTTGGCATTGCTTTCTGAGCTGAGTGCGGGGAATTTGGCTGTTGCTGCTGTCTCCGGTGTCCACCTGTTGTCGTAGTAATACTGCGAGATGGTGGTGTTGCCAATGAGCGGCTTATACATGCTTGTCGTGGTCAGCACGCCACTATAGCGTCCCGTACCCTGGAAAAGCGCTTCCAGTCCCAATCCCTTGTATTCTGCACAGAGGTGGAAATTGTAGTAGATTTGCGGGCATGCGTTGCTGTATCCGATGGCAGTCTTGTCGTTGCTGTCGATGACACCGTCGTTGTTGACATCCTCGTACTTGATGTCGCCTGGGCGTGGCGTGCTGCCAAGATGCTGCGGCGTGGAGGCATCGATGTCGGCCTGATCCTTGAAGAAGCCAATGGCCTTGTAGCCGTAGAGCTGGTTGAGGGCATGTCCTGTGGTGCGCAGATTGTCGTAGAGCGTGGGTGCCTCGTCCTGCTCTATGATTATATTGCGCATATAGTCGAGGTTACCTCCTGCGGCAAACTGCCAGTCACCGATCTTCTTGGTATATTCCAGTCCGAGTTCCCAGCCCCAGCTGTCAACGATGCCATCGCCCTCATAGGGAGCATCCATACCGAGCTCGGAAGAATATTTGCCGGCGGTAGACACCCAGATATTGGAGCGCCGCTGATAGTAGGCGTCAAAGGTGAGATCGATGGCATGGAAGAGTGTGGCGTCGATACCGCCGTTGACTTTCTTTGCCTTCTCGTGTGTCAGTCCTGCGGTAGCCATGCGGGCAAGCTGTGTACGGCCGAAGTCAGAGGCAAATCCGTTGTTGAAGGGATAGACTCCTCCACTGACACTGTAGCCCTGAGCATAGTAAGTCCAGTCGTTGTCGCCGGGCAACAAGTCTGTGTTGATGATGCCATAAGAGCCACGAAGCTTGAGAAAGTCGAGCCATCGGAGACTGCTCATCCACTTCTCTTTGGAGATCAGCCATGCTGCTGACACCGTAGGTGACGTTGCCCATTTCGAGCCGGGAGCCAAGCGGTTGGAACCTGACGTGACGAGAGCAAAGTCGAGATAGTAGCGGTCAAGATAACCATAGTGTGTGTACCAACTGATATTTTGGCGGTAGAGCGTTGAGTTGACGGCATATTGGTCGCTGAACTCATAGTCGTAGCGCAGCATGGAGTAGATGCTGTGATTGCCGAAGCGATTCTGATAGTCAGCTGATCCATCGAGGTGGAAGCGGCGCACGAAGGTGTTGGTCTCAGAGCTGCTGCCCAGGTCGCTGGGCGTACCGGCTGTGTAGCTTTTCCCGATGACAGGCTCGCCGTTGACCCAACTTGCGACGGTTGCACTGCCATATTCGTAGGACTTGCTATAGTTCTCGTGGATATTGGAGAAGTGGTCGTAGCTGATGCGCCCCTGGATAGCCAGTCCCTTGAGGATGGAAGACAGATCGTCGCGCAGAGTGAGATCGGTGAAGATGCCTCGGGTGTGGTCACGGCTGTATCCAGCTCCTGCCGACTGGGCAACAGGGTTTTTGGTGCCTGACCAAACGGCGCTGCCGCCCCAACGTCCCTGCTCATCCTTGATAGGATAGGCAGCAGCGGGCAGATCATAGACCATGCTCCAAAGGTTGGCACTATTGCCGGGTGCACTGCTTTCCTGCAGAACGCCGAGCAGATTCACCTTCATGGTGGCAGTGCGCGTCAGGTTCATGTCCATGTTGATGCGGAGGTTACCACGTGTGTATTTGTTGTTCGTGCTGTATCCTTCGTTCTCATTGGCGTTTTTCACAAAGCCGTTGTTGTATTGCAGGTCGAGCAATGCGTAATATCTGAACTTGTCGCTGCCACCACTGAAGGAGGCGTCCAGCATGTTTGTCACGCTGTGGTTGCGGAACGTCTCGTCCACCCAGTTGACATTGGGATAGAGATAGGGATATTTTCCTGATGCAAAAGCTGCTACTTCTTCATCGGTGTAGCGTGGGCTCTTGCCGTCGTTGGCATAAGCCTCGTTGAGGGCGAGCGCATAGGTCTGAGCGTTGGCAAACTTCGGCTTGTGTGCCAGAAAATTGATGCTGTGGTCAAGGTTCACCTTGATCTGCTTGTCATGGGCTTTACCTCTTTTCGTGGTGATGAGGATCGCACCGTTGGCACCCTTGTAGCCGTAGAGAGCAGTGGCGGCGGCATCCTTCAGGATGGATACGCTCTCCACTTCTTCGGCAGAGACATAAGTCATGTCGCGCTCAATGCCGTCGACGAGAACAAGGGGCTTGCTGCCGCTGAGACTCTGCAAGCCGCGGACATAGAAGGTGGGGTTTTGTGCCACATAGTTGCCCGAGCCTAAGAGCGATACCAGGCCATTGCCTTGTCCGAGTATGGAGTTGCCAATGTTTTTGGCACTCCTTTTGTTGGTAGATGCTGATGTGATGACCGAGACAGCTGCCGTGGATTGCTCGCGAGAGAAGTTGATGTTGGCTCCCACGTCTACGGGCTGCTGCAGTCTTGCCGTGTCTTGCTGGCTCCATGCGTCCAACGGCATCAGCAGGCCAGCGGAGAGAATGGAATATATGATGGTTTTCATTCTTGTCTATGATTATGGATTTATGAATCTATATATATAATAAGGTGTAGCACTGCTTACCATCCCGGGTTTTGCACGAGATAGCCTTTGAGTACTTCTGACTGCGGGAAGGGGAAGAGATACCACTTCACGTCGAAACCTTCCCACCACACGCGGGCTCCTACAGTTATAGCCGGACGCTCATAGGTGAAATGCGAGGGCTCGTACCATGCTGCTGTGCCTTTCTTGGCTGTGCGCCGGTCACCGTCGTACCATTTGTTGGTGGTTGTCACCCAGTTGCCGCTGTCGTCTTTCACCATGCGGTGGATGACAAGGCGGTGGAGAGTGCGGGAGAAGAGATCAGAACGTTTGTAGCGCTGCATGTCGAAGAAACGGGTGTTCTCAAATCCCAACTCACAGGCACGCTCACGGAGAATCTCTTCGAGAAGCTGCTCTTTGTCGGTCTTCAGATTTTCCGTGGGGTTGCAGCTTGCGATGTCGCCGAGCCCCACACGGGCACGCACCTTGTCGACATACTCAATTGCTTTGGCATTGTTGCCGTCGGCCTGGAGCAGTGCTTCGGCATAGGTGAGGTAGATGTCGGACATACGTACTACCACCCATTGCGGGGCTTTACGCTCATAGACGCTACCCTTAGGTCCGTCGGCAATGTATTTGTTGTGGAAATAGCCGTTGCCGAAACATCCGGTACCTGTCTCCGGAGCTTTTCCTGCGTCAGTGCCGCCGAGATAGGTCTCGACAATCTGTCCAGAGGTGTTGCCGTTGGCATACTGTATAATGCCACGCTGGCCGTTGCAGCAAGCTGTCTCGTACAGACGGGGATCGCGGGTGTAGACGATGTTCTGGAGTTCCTGCTTGCTCTTGTTGAACGAGCCCTTGATGAAGATGTGGTCGAGTTCACCTTTCTTCTCGGTCTCATCCCAGTTGAACGGCTTACCGTCTGCCCATGGGAACATCTCGATGTACTCTTCCGTAGGGTTGTATGCATAACGCTCATTGGTACGCATGTACTGACGTGATGGCCATGTATATCTTGAGTTATGGTTGTTGTCAGTGACACGAGTAGAGAAGAGTACTTCGGGCGAACTTTGATCGAGATAAGCGTGGCGGAAAGCATAGCGGTAGGCTTCCTGTGTCTTTGCGGTAGGCATCACGAGATGATAAGGCTCACCTTCTGCCTCGTTTCTGCTCAGGAAGTCCTCGCAGGCTTTCTTGCATTGCTGCCAGAGCTCTTTGTGATAACCACCATACCACACCATGCTGTCCTGAGCGGCTGACTCCATAGTGTATTTGCCCTGATAGTAGGGCTGGCTGTCGTTGAACAGCGGTGAGGCGGCATATTGCAGTACTTTGCATTTCATGGCCATGGCCGCTGCTGTGGTCCAGTGTGCAGTCATCGTAGAGGCTTCGTCGGCGGAGTAAGCCCAAGGCATGGCTTGGGAGTTGATGGCCTCGTCGAAGAGCTGAATGATGAAGTTGACGGTCTTCTCAACGGAAGCACGGTTGGTGTCGTGGAGGTCACCGTTCACCTGATAGGAGTGAGTCACGAGTGGCAAACCACCGTAGAAGCGCAGCATGTTGAAGTAAGTAGAGGCAATGAGGCACTTAGCCTCAGCCTGATAGCGTGCTTTGGTGCTTTCGTCCAGTCCGGGTACCTGATCGACATGCTCAATGAGCATCCACGCCCGGCGTATGAGCGTCCAGTTCTCTTCTTCAGTGAAACCATAGACAGAATTACCCTTGGAGGCCTGCAAGAATCCGTTGTAGATATTGTTGTAGAGTCCGCCCACGGCACTGGTGGGAACATGCCAGCAGTCAGACATGCCTTCTATCTGTCCGCTGAAATAGCTGTGGGAGTTACCGTCACCAGCTTTGTAGGGAAGTCCGTAGTATTGTAGGGCATAGATGCCGGTGAGAAATTGCTGAGTGTATTCGGCACTGTTGAAGACAGTATCAGCAGGCACGTCACCACCAGGTGCTTTCTCCAGGAAAGAATTGCCGAACTGTATCTGTTCGGTGCAGGAAGCCATAGCGACGGTAAAGATTACGGCCAGGCTTCTGATGATAGGATGATATCTCATAGAGTTATTTGTTTTTGTTGATGGTTTGGTAAACCGACTTGATTGTTAGAATCCCACTTTGAGTGAAAGCATGTAGGTGCGTTGCAGTGGATAGGTAGGACTGTTGGTGGCTCGCGACTCTGGATCACCCCAAATATAAGGAGTGAAGGTCAGGAGGTTGTAGCCACTGAAAGCAAGTTGCAGTTGGTTCATGCCCATTCGCTTCATCACAGGCAAGTGGAAGTCATAGGCTATTTGCAGCGTCTTCAGTCGCAGGTATTTCGCATCCTGCTCGTAGAGTGTGGACTCAGCATAGTTGTTGTCCCAATTGTCCCACGACGGACGGGGATATTTAGCGCTCTGCGAAGGGTTGTCGGGTGTCCAACTGTTGTCAATAACATATTTCAGCAGACCGCCCTGTGTGTGCGAAGTCTTGTTGTAGAAAGGATAACGGAACACACCGCTGATCATGCGGCTCACATCCCATGCTCCCGTCCACTGTGTGTTGAGGCTGAGACCTTTCCAGCTGAAGCCGAGATTGAAACCGATCATATAGCGTGGCACGTCGGTGTATCCGAGGTCACGTGTCATGTCGTTGGCATCGATCTTGCCGTCGTGGTTGAGATCCACATAGACGGCATCGCCATCACGCAGATTGCTGGTGAGCTGTGTGGGGAACTTCTCTCCGAAGGTCTTCTCATAGAGAGCAGGTGTGTTCTCGTCGTAGTAGCGCCAGAACTTATACATGGAGCGGGCACCGAGACGGTGACCCTTGGCCATCTGGTAAGCGTTGGGCTTGAGATCCTCACGCATGTCCTCCACCCGGTTTTGGTTGTACGACAGGTTCATAGCAGCCGAATAGCGGAAGTCTTTTCCAATCTTGTCGTTCCATTTCAGGGACAGCTCCCAGCCCCAGCTGTTGACAATACCGTCATTGGTATACGGCATGTTGAAGCCAATGATGTACGGCGAGGTGTAGTCGATGAGCAGGATGTCGGTACGATGCTCATAGTAATAGTCGAAGGTAGTGCGCAGACGGTCTGAGAGGAAGTTGATGTCGACACCATAATCCTGCTTGTAGGCATGCTCCCATGTGACGTCGGCGTTGTGCAGTGCTTTCTCATAGGCTGCTTTCCAGACGGTGGAGTTGTCGATACCAAAGATATAGCCCATACCTCCGCGTACGTACGGGCTACTGTTGTTGATGATGTATGGGTCGGGCGTGTACATAAAGCGGTCGCCGCCTACCTTGCTGTTACCGACAAGACCATAGCTGCCACGGAGCTTCATGAAACTCACCACACGGCGCAGGGGTTTGAAGAAAGCCTCATCGCTGACTACCCATCCTGCAGAGAAAGCGGGGAAGAGACCATAGCGCTTGCCGGGGGCGAAGTTCTCCGAGCCGTTGTAGCCGATGTTGAACTCGGCCAGGTAGCGGTTGCGCCAGTCGTAGGTGGCACGGCCCACAAGGCCTACCTGACGGTGCGGGATATTGGAATAAGAGGATGGATAGTAGTTAGAGTCTTGGTTATAGAGCACCAAGCCACCGACATGGTGGTTGCCGAACTGCCGGTTGTAACTCAGCGACGTCTCGAAATACCAATAGCGGTCGCGCGAGGTGCTCTCGCTGTAGGTGAGCTGCTCCTCATTGCCATATTTCTTATAACCGATGGTTCCGTCGGGCAAGAGTATTGGAGTGTAGGTGGCCTTAGTGGCGTTGCCGTTTTTATAAATGTCATAGCTGCCATTGTATGATCCTTTGATCTTGAATGACAAGCCTTTGGTGATGAAGTCCAGTTTCTGACTGAGTTGCAGGTCGAGGGTGAGCTTGTTTGTCGTGGTCTTCATGAAGCCACCGCTGACATTACTGTTACCGAAATAGGTGATACCACTGCCCCCGACAAACGGAAGCTGGTCTGTACCACAGTCGTCATACTGCGTTTCTGTGGAAATATAGTGTCCGTTGATGATGCCGGGGCTTGAGAAGGGTGCAGCTTCATAGGCAGCTTCTATCATACCAGAAGAGCCTTGACCGGTGTATGGCTTGTTGGCGTTGCCCACATTGCCTGCAAGATTGAAAGAGAGCGTTGTGGTCTTCGTCAGATCGAGATCGAGGTTGGCGCGGTAGTTGAATCGGTTGTAGCGATAATCGAAATGATAGTCCTGGCCGAACTCCTTGAAGAGTCCGCCCTGCGTGTAGTAGCCGACGTTGATGAAATAGCGTGCGTTCTTAGTTCCACCACTGATGTTCAGATTGTGCTTGGTCTGAAGCGTGGCATTTTTCATAATGTAGTCTGTCCATATTGTGCTTGGGAATCGGATAGGGTCACTCCCGTTTTTAAATTTCTCTATGACGGCGTCAGAGAACTGACGCTTCACTCCGTCAAGATCGCTCATCAGGTTATGGAAGGTTGCGTATTCATAGCTGTTGGCTTGCTCCACCATCTTGGTGGGCGTGAGCACACCCCACGATGTGCTGCCGCTGATATGAGTCTTGCCCTCAGTACCACGTTTGGTGGTGATGAGGATGACGCCGTTGGCGCCGCGGACACCGAAGACAGCCGTTGCCGAGGCATCCTTCAGCACGGTGATGCTCTCTATTTCCTCAGGGTCGATGTCGCCCATCGAGCGCTCGACACCATCAACCTGCACGAGTGGGTTAGCGTCGTTGAACGAGGCCTGGCCACGGACGAATACACTGGCAGCGTCACTGCCCGGCTCACCGGAGTACTGCACGGTGGTCACGCCGGAGAGCTGTCCGCCGAGCACATTATTGACTGATCCCACAGGTGTGCGCACGAGATCATCGCCCTTGACAGATGACAGGGCACCCGTGACCGATACTTTTTTCTGTACGCCATAGGCGACGACTTCCACGCCCTTCAGAGTGGTCTTGCTGTCTTCGACCATGGTGATGCGCATGCCATTCTTCACAGTCAGCGTCTGTGACTCATATCCCACATAGCTTACTTTGATCTTTGTCCCTGCCTTCACATGAAGTTGGAAGTTTCCATCCATGTCAGAGATGGTGCCAAGTGCGGCCTTGCCACCCACGACCATGATGTTTGCTCCGATGATCGGCTCACCGTTCTCGTCGACAACAGTACCTCTTAGAGTGGTCTGTCCCATCTGAGAAGTGTCGGCCATCATGTTCTCTACACCAGCGAAAGGCGTAAACGTCAATGTTGAGCAGAGCAGCGTGCGGGAGAGCACAGTGCCATAACGCTTCAGCAAATGATTTTGATGCTTCATAATTGCGTTTATTAGTAATGAATATATTTAGGTCTTAATTCTTGCTGCAAAGTTAATAACTAATGATAATCAGTGCTTTGAAAAACGTACAGAAACATGGAATATCGTGCAGGGGAGGCCGTGAAGGACGATAGTTATCCTTATTACAGCTTTTTAATCTACCATTAAACTTTTTTGCACCGTGTCTTTTCTTCGTCATCTATGAATGGCGTAACTTTGCAGCCAATTTAGAGACTCGGAAAGAGTTGAAAGAGAAAGATAGAGATAATAGAGAAAGATATAGAGATTGTATTTAAGGAAATCACGGAATGGAAAGACAAGTGTTTCAGACCGACTCGCGCCGCCGCTGGAGCCGATTTAAGTGGACGATGCGTTTCTTCGCCACTATCATCGTGTTATTGGTTATCGTCTTCATCACCATGTTTGCGCTGGAGGGCAGTCCGAATATGCCATTCCGCCACGACTACCGTGGGGTGATGACTGCCTCGAAGCCGCTCATGCGCGACACCAAACTCACCAAAACTTACCGCTCGCTGCGCGACAACTTCCTGGAGCAGCGCATGCACAACACCTATCAGGAAAACTATGACCGTGCCCACCGCTTCGTAGGACACGGTACAGGACTCACGCAGAAATACATCAACGAGTGGAGCGATCCGCGTCTTGGCGTGCGTGCCGCATGGTATGTCAACTGGGACGCGCACTCTCAGCGCTCGCTCAAGCAAAACATGAAGCACCTCAACATGGTCATTCCCGAGTGGTTCTTCATCAATCCCAAGACCTGCCGGTTGGAAGTAAGAATCGACAAGAAGGCACTGGCTGCCATGCGCAAGAGTGGAATGCCCATTGTGCCGATGCTCACCAATAACTATGGTGATGACTTCCGTCCCGAGGGCATCGGCCGCATTATGAGCGACAAGCAACTGCGCAAACAGTTCCTCAACAGCCTCGTCACCATCTGTCACCGCAACCGGTTCCAAGGCATCAACATTGACTTGGAGGAACTCTCCATCAACGACAATGCGCTGCTGACCAATTTCGTCAAGGAACTCTCCATGCTTTTCCACGATAACGACATGTATGTCACGCAGGACATCGCTCCATTTAATGAGGACTATGATGTGGAGCCGCTCGCCCGCTACAACGACTACCTCTTCCTCATGGCCTATGACGAGCACAACAGCGAGAGCCAGCCCGGCGACATCGCCTCGCAGCATTGGGTGGAGCGCGCCACCGACTGGGCCGCAAAGAACATTCCCAACGACAAACTCGTGCTCGGCCTCGCTGCCTACGGCTATGACTGGGCACAGGGCGACAAGGGACAGACCGTGTCCTATGACCAGACCATTGCCTCCGCTCTCGATGCCGGCGCACAGATACAGTTCGACGACGACTCCTACAACCTCTCTTTCTCCTACGACGATGATGACGGGCTGTTGCATCAGGTTCACTTCACTGATGCCGCCACCTTATATAATATAATGCGCTTCGGCGTCACCTATCATCTTGCCGGCTTTGGCCTTTGGCGCCTCGGTACCGAAGACCACCGCCTGTGGAACTTCTATGGCAAAGATCTGGCATGGGAACAGGTGAAGCGCTGGAACATGAACCACGTGCTGAGACTGACCGGTTACGACGATGTCAACTTCGTAGGCTCCGGCGAGGTCCTCGACGTGGAGTCAGAGCCAAAGCCCGGTAAGGTCACCGTGTCCATCGATCCCGACGATCAGATTGTCACCGAGGAGCGCTACCACAGCCTGCCCTCCACCTACACTGTCTCAAAGCTCGGACACTGCGGTCCCAAAGACCTGCTGCTCACCTTCGACGACGGTCCCGATGCCCGCTGGACACCCTCTGTCCTCCGTACTCTCAAGCACTATCATGCTCCTGCCGCCTTCTTCATGGTCGGCTTGCAGATGGAGAAGAACCTGCCTCTGGTGAAGAAAGTCTATGACGAGGGCTACACCATCGGCAACCATACCTTCACCCACCACAATATGATCGAGAACTCCGACGACCGCACCTATGCTGAGTTGAAGCTCACACGTATGCTCATCGAGAGTGTGACCGGTCAGAGCACCATTCTCTTCCGTGCGCCTTACAATGCTGACGCTGATCCTACCCAGCACGAGGAGATTGAGCCGATGATACTGGCCAGCCGTCGCGACTATCTCTTCGTGGGCGAGGAGGTAGACCCCAATGACTGGCAACCGGGTATCACGGCCGACGAGATCTACCGTCGTGTCATCGACGGCGTGCACCGTGGCGACGGACATATCATCCTCATGCACGATGCCGGTGGTGTCACCCGTAAGCCGACGATCACTGCACTGCCCCGCATCATCGAGACGCTGCAAAAGGAAGGCTACCACTTCATCTCTCTGGAACAGTATCTTGGTATGTCGCGCGCGCAACTCATGCCACCGATACCCAAGGGAAAGACCTACTATGCGATGCAGGCCAACCTGACGCTCGCCGAGATCATCTATCATCTGAGCGACTTCCTCACCGCCCTCTTCATCATCTTCCTTGTCCTTGGCTTCCTGCGCTTGGGCTTTATGTACTATCTGATGATAAAGGAGAAGCGCGTGGAGCGCCGCCGTCACTATCCTGCACTGACCAAGGCCAACGCGCCCCATGTGTCAATCATCGTACCCGCCTACAACGAGGAGGTCAACTGCGTGCGCACCGTGGAGACACTGCTCCATGAGGACTATCCTTCCTTCGACATCTATTTCGTTGATGATGGCAGTAAGGACCGGACGTTGGAGCGCATCCATCAGGCTTTCGACGGCAACGACAAGGTGTGCATCCTCGGCAAGCCCAATGGTGGCAAGGCTTCGGCTCTGAACTACGGTATTGCCCATACCGATTCGGAATATGTCGTGTGCATCGATGCCGATACCCAGTTGCGCCCTGATGCTGTTGGCAAGCTCATGCAGCACTTCCTGCTCGACAAGGACCACCGCATCGGTGCCGTGGCCGGAAACGTAAAGGTCGGCAACCAGCGCAACATGCTCACGCGCTGGCAGGCCATCGAATACACCACCAGTCAGAACTTCGACCGCATGGCCTACTCCTATATCAATGCCATCACCGTGGTGCCCGGCGCTATTGGTGCTTTCCGCAAGGAAGCCATCGAGCGCGCCGGCGGACTGACCACCGACACACTGGCTGAGGACTGCGACCTGACGATGCGCATCAACGAAGCCGGTTATATCATCGAGAACGAGAACTATGCCGTGGCCATGACAGAGGCACCGGAAAACGTGCGGCAGTTTGTCAAGCAGCGCGTGCGTTGGTGCTTCGGCGTGATGCAGACCTTCTGGAAACACCGTTCCTCGCTCTTCAATGCCAAGAAGAAGGGCTTCGGGCTGTGGGCCATGCCCAACATGCTCGTCTTCCAATATATCATCCCGACGTTCTCGCCGCTGGCCGACGTGCTGATGTTCATCGGACTGTTCTCGGGCAATGCCCTGCAGATCTT
>ERZ773276.589-NODE-589-length-37987-cov-11.663529_pt1 | contig 37987 bp, 30 predicted proteins | sample MGYA00511386_ERZ773276 | MGnify/ENA primary metagenome ERZ773276 (study PRJEB29015, sample SAMEA2737778) | human gut metagenome | biome: human gut; feature: human-associated habitat; material: faeces | place: China | collected 2012 ...
GGCGGCAAAAGGAAAGCGCCTTAATGGGCAGGCTAGGCGCCTTACTTCGCCCCACTTGGAGGTCCTATGCAGGACTTCCACAGTGGCACAATAAGGATTTCAAATTTCTACTTCACCCTTTAGATGTAAACTTTTTAAAATAGATATTTTTTATTCTTTTTTGTTAAATATATTGACGAGAAATGTAAAATTATTTATGCTGATACCAGCAAGTACCGGTATATAGGAGGAAATGCAAAGATGGCAAAGGGAGATATGGTGCGCATTACTTATGTGGAACTATGGAATTTTAAAAATGTCAGACATGGAAGCATTAACTTATTATTGCAGCCCGAAGGCTTTAAGTCCTCTGTGCTGGGCATTTTTGGACAAAATGGTTCCGGAAAGACAGCATTCATAGATTCACTGAATATTTTGAAACAGGCGCTGTCTGGGAGAATCTTAGATAATCAATATGCAGGATACATTATGTATGGTGCTGAGTGTGCTGTCCTGTCATTTCATTTCATAGTATCAGCAGGCAATATACATTACAGGGTAAAATATACATTTAAATTAAGAAAAGAGGCCGCACTGCCGGATTCCAATGTAGAGGCTTTTAGTGAGACCGAGGAAGACACAGTACAGTATCGCCCTGTGATTTTTGATGAAGAATTGAAATGCGCGGTAGAAACGGAATCTTTAAAATGTCCTATGACCACCGTCATGAATACAAAATCAAATAAAGCCGTATTTCTGCCCAAAGCTAAATATGACCTTCTCATTGACGATAAAACTGCCTATATACAGCTCATGGGGGATAAAGGGATGGCATTGAAGCTGGGGAAATCCTTCCTTTTCTCTTCAGAACTTCTTTCCTTCATACGTAAAAATAAAAATGCCGAAATTTATCGGTTATTGCTTGACTCCCTGGTGCGATTTGGAAACTTCGAGTTATTTGTCATGAAAACAGATATGAACGGGATCATCAGTTTATCCGGGCTTCCTTTTGCATTCCATCTGGAAGGAAGTGCCATTGGGCAAACACTGCTTCCGATAAATAAACAGCTGGTCATTCCAAAAGATATGTTTCGTGTCCTATCTGAAATGATTGGTTATATGAACATCGTCCTCCAGACGCTCATCCCTGGATTGACTATAGGAGTTCACGATTTGGGCACTGCCTTTGTGGGTAAAACGCATATGGAAGGAATCAGGATAGGGCTGACCTCCTGCCGCAATGGCCGAGAAATTCCGTTGGTTTATGAATCGGATGGTATTAAGAAAATCGTCTCCGTCCTGCAGCTCTTTATAGAAATTTATAATAGACCGTCTATGACCGTGGCAGTGGATGAATTGGATTCCGGTATCTTTGAATACCTTTTGGGGGAGCTCCTGTCCATCATTCAGGAAAGAGGAAAAGGCCAGCTGATTTTTACATCCCATAACCTGAGGCCTCTGGAAACCCTGCCGACTCTGTGCACCGCTTTTACCACAACAGATCCCGATGAGCGATATATTCGAATCAGAAATATGAAACGCTCCAATAACCTGCGCAGCAGCTATTACAGAAATATTATTTTAGGAAACGATCATTACACATTATATGATGAAACAGAAAATTATAAAATTGCAGCAGCATTCCGCAAGGCCGGAATGCAGGAAGAAGAACGCAGGTTAAATCCCAAAGGGGGCAAACCCAATGCGTAAAAAAGCCATGATTTTCATTTTGGAAGGCCCTTCAGACGATACATCACTTGCCGGCTCCTTAAAGTATATTTTTTCATCCAGCCGGATAGAACCCCTGGTTATGCATGGAGATATCACATCGGATAGGACCATCACAAACAGGAATATAATCAAAAGGCTTCATGAAGAAATCAGAGCATTTTGTAACAAAAAATTTCTTACGAAAAGCAACATCCTTAGAATCGTCCATATTATTGATACGGATGGAGCCTTTATTCCCGACGATTTAGTTCAAGAAGCCCCTGACTGCAATCAGATTGTTTATTCAGAAGATAACATCAGATGCAGTTCAAAACAAAACCTCTGCCGAAGAAACCATATAAAGCAACAAAATGTCCAAAAACTGCTTGATACTCATAATATAGGAGGATTATCCTACAGCGTATACTATATGTCATCAAACCTCGAACACGTCCTTCATAATCGCATCAATCTGTCAGATGATGAAAAAGAACAATTATCCTATGATTTTGCAGAACACTGTATGAACAAACCGGAATACTTCATCCAATTAATGACATCCAAAGCTGTTTATATAGATGAATCATATAGAGAAAGCTGGGATTTTATCAAAAGCGGGAAACATTCACTGGAACGCCACTCCAACCTGGCACTATGTTTCCGCGGCTCATTCGGCTACGAGAGTATAAATAGTAGTAAATAAAGACGAGACACTTATGGTAAAAACCATTAAAACCGCCTCAAGGGGCGAGGGGAAAACCGCAAAACCGGACTTCGTCCGCTGGAAATACACCCCTTTTGGTGCTAACGCACCACCTTTCCCCCGGAGGGGGCACTTTTACCGGCGCTATGCCTTGCGTTGCTTATGAGGGCAAATACTGAGTGGAGAGCAAACTTCCCCCCTCCGGGTGGAAGTACCGCGCAGCGGGGATAGGGGTGCATTTCCTACAGGCGCAGCCTGGTCGGCATGTTTTCCTTTCGCGCCAAAGGCGCGGTTGTATGATTTTACCAAAAGAGGCGGCCCTCTATGATTGTAAAGGCCGCCCACGAAAGGCCCGAAGGGCCCGTCTGAAGTCTGACCATCTGAAATCTGACCGTCTGACGTCTCCCTTCTGATTGTCTCCAATCTCCTCCCGTCATTTCGAGCAAAGTCGAGAAATCTCCCAGAACCATGCTGCCCATGACTCATGACCGAGAAGCTATCGCCCTCAATGCCGTCTGACAGTCTGAAGTCTGACTGTCTGATGTCTCAACCATCTCCCTTTGGTACTGCGTACCACCTTTCCACCCGCAAGCGTTGGCACAACAGACCCCAAATTCCAATTCTCAAATCCATCTTTCCCCTCACGGTAAGCGGACAGCGGATAGCGGACAGTCGAGACCTCTCTCGCCACGTCATTTCGAGCGAAGCGAAGCGGAGCCCCGAAATCTCCCCGCACAATGGCTCTTGCCGTAAGTAGGGGATACGTTTCCCGCCGCAATGCCAGTCTGACGTCTGACCGTCTGACATCTTCTCTCTCATTGTCTCTACTTCCTCAAATCTCAAATCTCAAAACTCAAATCTCTTTCCTTCCCCTTCCTCAATTGTGATATAATATCTATACTCACTTAGAATAGACTAGAAATAGAGAACAATCCGGGGGAATTTATGGATCATCATATACATGAAGCGAAGCAGAATGCAGACGGGAGACTGATACCGTCTCTTATTTTTGCCTTGGGTGACTATGCCGCCCTGGCAGTGGCAGGGATGCTGGCAGTGTATATCAGGAACTGCATCATGAGCTACAGCACCTTTCAGGTGTCTGAGGGCTATCTTTTCCTGTGGCTGCCGCTGGTTTTTATGTTTTTCAATTTCTATAGCGGACTCTATGGAAGACGCATGCTCATCTATCGTATGGTGGAGCGTCTCTTTTTTGCGTGCCTGGAAGGCACGGTGCTGGGCATTATCCTCATGTTCTTTGCCCAGGTCTCGGGGCAGGTGTCCCGTCTCTTTGTAGTTCTCTACACCATCCTTGCCTTTACGCTGATGGCAGTGCTGCGTGTGGTATTAAGCAAAGTGATGAAGCGGGTGAAAGCTTTCCAGATTCCCGTACTTATCGTAGGTGCCGGAAAGACAGCGGAGCTGGTGGTACAGCAGATTCTTCGCGACTCCGGCATGCGCTATCGGGTGGTGGGATTTCTGGAAGACCGGCATCCCGTAAACACTCCCATCCATGGAGTCCCTGTGCTGGGTGGATTTGATGATATGGAAAAAGTCATTCAGGAAACAGGAGTCCGCACGGTACTCATCGCAGCGCCGGGGCTTCCCCAGGATGACCTGTCAGACCTCATCTACCGCGCCCAGTCCCTGGTGAAACAGGTAGACGTGGTTCCAAATCTGGTGGCTGTCCCCATGTCCAATGTGACTGCAGAATCCTTCTTCGATGCGAAAATCATGGTCCTCCATATCTGGAATAACCTGGCCAGCCCCTGGAACCAGCTGCTGAAACGAATCTTCGATATCGTGGCCACCATCTGCGGCGGCATCCTCATATCGCCCATCCTTCTGGCCATTGCCATCTGGGTCTATCACGACTCCCCGGGCCCCGTCATTTTCAAGCATCGGCGGGTAGGGAAAAACGGAAGAGAATTCAACTGCTACAAATTCCGCTCTATGTGCGTGAATTCGCAAGAAATTCTGGAGCACCTCCTGGCCACTGACCCGGCGGCTAAGGTGGAATGGGATAAAGAATTCAAGCTGAAAGAAGATCCTCGCATCACAAAGAGCGGTGCTTTTCTTAGAAAAACCAGTCTCGATGAATTGCCCCAGCTCTGGAATGTACTGAAAGGGGACATGAGCCTCGTAGGACCTCGGCCTATCGTAAGAGGGGAAATTCCACGATATGGAGTTTTTTTTAAGGAATACACCATGGTCCGCCCTGGCATCACGGGTATTTGGCAGACTAGTGGGAGGAATAATATAGATTATCCTGAAAGAGTGCAGATGGATAACTGGTATGTCCATAATTGGTCCATTTGGCTGGACCTTGTTCTGCTATGGAGAACTGCCCGTGTAGTTGCAGCTGGGGATGGAGCATATTAATGAAACATTTTATATGATGTATATTAGATGCTACAGATTAAGGAGAAACACGATGAAGCATTATGATTATCTTATCGTCGGTGCCGGTCTCTTTGGCGCAGTTTTTGCTCACGAAGCAAGGCAGGCTGGAAAGAGCGTGCTGGTTATTGACAAACTTCCCCAGATTGGCGGAAACGTGTATACGGAGGACATTGAGGGCATCCATGTGCACAAGTATGGGGCCCATATTTTCCATACGAATCTGAAGCATGTGTGGGACTATGTGAATCAGTTTGCTGTGTTTAACCGCTTTACCAATTCTCCGGTGGCCAATTATCATGGAGAGCTCTATTCCCTTCCTTTTAATATGTATACCTTCAATAAGATGTGGGGCGTGGTGACGCCGGAGGAAGCGGCTGCCAAAATCGAAGAGCAGAGGAAAGCAGCTGGTATTACAAACCCCAGGAATCTGGAGGAACAGGCGATTTCCCTTGTGGGTACAGACATTTATGAAAAGCTGGTCAAGGGATACACGGAAAAGCAGTGGGGGCGGCCCTGCACGGAACTGCCCGCCTTTATCATCAAGCGGCTGCCGGTACGGCTGACTTTCGACAACAACTATTTCAATGCGCTTTATCAGGGGATTCCGGTAGGCGGGTATACAAAGATGGTAGCCCGTATGCTGGATGGAATAGAGGTAGAGCTGAACTGTGACTATCTGGACCATAAAGAAGAGCTGGACCGCCTGGCAGATAAAGTCATTTATACAGGACCCATTGATGCTTACTTCCACTATGACCTGGGCCCATTGGAATACCGGAGTGTCCGTTTTGAGACGGAAGTGCTGGACAAACCCAATTTCCAGGGGAATGCAGCGGTGAACTATACTGACAGGGAGACACCCTGGACAAGAATCATTGAGCATAAATGGTTTGAATTCGGAAAGGATGAACAGGGAAATGACCTGCCGAAGACCGTTATCAGCCGGGAATATTCCTCAGAGTGGAAGGTGGGCGATGAGCCTTATTATCCGGTGAATGACGAGAAAAATGGCATTCTCTATAAGAAATACAAGGCACTGGCTGATAGGGAAAAGAAGGTCATTTTCGGCGGCCGCCTGGGTGAGTATAAGTACTACGATATGGATGCGGTGATTGATTCGGCACTGCGGCGAGCAGACAGTGAGCTGAGATAGTCAGACGGTTAGATGTCAGACAATCAGACAAACAATCGGACTATCAGATTTCAGATGGTCAGAATTAATACATTTGACGATGAGACAGTCAGACCGCCAAAAGGCGGTTAAAAGCACATCAGATAATCAAGTTTGCATATTTCTTCGCTAATGCATGCTTCTTAGCGTTAGTTAAGAAATGACATATAAGGCGGCAATAAGACAGATGAGAAAATGGTGGGCAGATATCAGACTGCTCGTTAGTTAGGTTTTAGAAAATGCGGAAAGCAGGAGTCTATGATACATAAGCTCTATTCATTGACAGACACGCTAGAAAAAGCAAAAGAGCCGCTTTATATCAGAGGGGTTAAAAAGAGGGAAGGCAATTCTATCCTCATGAATAAAGGGGAAGTGTTGGATTTTACCACATACTTTAACTCCCTGAGCTTGAAGAAATGGAAAAGATATACAACCATTAAAGCTCTGCAGCTGGTACTTCATTTGGAAGGACGATTTCAAGTTACCTTTCATCTTTATGACGAAAAAGGGAATGTCCGAAATATCAGCATGAATACAGAATCTCCCTGTTTTGCTCATTTTTTCGCTGTAGAAGAACTGGATGGAGTGCTTTTGGGATTTTCACTTCAATGCATAAGCGATGCTGGCGTATATGTTGAGGGACACTGGGATGGAGAATTTACGCATTGGGAAGACAAAAAAATAGGGATTTCCATCACCACATTCAAAAGGGAGAAATATGTAAAGCGGACCATGAACCTGCTTCATAACTTTCAAAAGGATCATCCCTGGCTGTCTGTTCTTGTCGTCGATAACGGAAACACACTAGAAGAAATGCAGAGCGACCGGTTCCGCATCATTCATAATAGAAACTTTGGCGGATCCGGCGGATTCACTCGTGGTATGATAGAATATGTAGAGCAGGGAATGGTGGACTATGTCCTTCTCATGGATGATGATATCGTCCTTGAGACATCAGCTCTGGAAAGAACTTTTGCCCTGCTTTCCGGGCTAAAAGAGGAATGTAGGGATAGCTTCCTGAGTGGTGCAATGCTGTCCTTAGAGAAGCCCTGTATACAATATGAAAACACGGCTCGATGGGGAAAGATAAGACTTCATGGTGAAGGTAAAAATCTAAATCTTGTAAATGCAAGTAACCTTGTGCAAAATGAAAAAGTTCCGTCACAGAAAAATCGATATGGAGCTTGGTGGTATTGTGCTATTCCAGTGCATCGGATTCATGAGATTGGTTATCCTCTACCTATATTTGTAAAAGGTGATGATATGGAATATGGTATCCGTAACCATCGAGAAGTGCTGAGTATGAATGGGATAGGCGTATGGCATCAGTCATTCCAGTCAAAAATGAGTCCTGTTGTGAATTATTATTCTGATAGAAATATGCTAATCATCAATAATTATGCGGAGGGATGCAATTCTATAACCTTTGTTTTCGCTGTGACTGGAAGAGTGATTAAACGTGCAGTTCAGGGCAATTTTGCGGGAATATACGTGTTAAATCGGGCACTACGTGATTATAAAGAGGGCTTTGTCAACATCACCTCGATTCCTGCAGATGAAAAGATGAAAATAATTATTCAAGAATTTACCGAGAAGGGGAATTTTAGAGACTTTCTTCACGTTCTTTTTTATGCTATCGATTTGATAATTCATTATTCTACAATTCATCATAATTATATTGATTTCAGAAATAAAAAACTACAAAATTCTAAGTTTTGGAAAAAGTATTTGAGGATATAGAGGGAATTTCATTTTGAATAAATTTATAAAGCAGCTGAAAGCTCATCAATTTCTTTTTGAAGAGTTGACGAAACGCGATTTTAAGCAGAAATATAAGAGAACAGTTCTTGGCATGGCATGGAGCATTCTGTCTCCACTTTTAACCTTGCTGGTTATGCAGGTGGTCTTTTCGTTTTATTTTGGCCAAAGCATTCCACATTACACTATATACCTCTTTTGTGGCAACCTGGTATTTGCATATTTTCGTGAATCTACAGCAGGTGGCATGAATGCGTTAATGAGCAATGCACATATTTTTTCAAAGGTCAATGTGCCCAAATACATTTTCCTGTTATCTAAAAATGTATCTTCGCTTATCAACTTCGGCCTGACCCTATGCGTTTTCTTCTTATTCGTACTGGCCGAGCCGGGGCTCGCGCTGACCTGGAAGGGAATCATGCTTTTCTACCCTATTGCATGTCTTATTCTTTTCAATATAGGTATTGGTATGATTTTGTCCGCCCTTTTTGTTTTTTTCCGGGATATAGGATACTTGTACGATGTATTCACTACCCTTTTAATGTACTTGTCGGCTATCTTCTATTCTGTAGACATACTGCCTGTTCCATATCGAGACTTGTTCCTTTTGAATCCGGTATACTGCTATATCAAGTATTTTCGCAATATCGTTATTGATGCACAGATTCCTTCCATCGAATTTCATGGACTCTGTCTTTTCTATGCATTATCGGCACTGGCTGTAGGAGCATGGATTTATAAGAAATACAACCATAAATTTTTATATTATGTGTGAGGTGAAGGAATGCCTATTATTGACGTGAAAGGGGTATCTATCCGCTATATTACAGGAGATTTCAAGGATATAGGCCTCAAGGAATATGTAATGCGTCGGTTAAAGGGAAATTACCATATCACAGAATTCTGGGCAGACAAGCACATTACATTTTCGCTGGAAAAAGGAGACATGCTTGGTATTATAGGCACCAATGGTGCAGGAAAATCCACACTGCTTAAAGCTATTTCCGGCATTATGGTACCTACGGAAGGAAAGATGAGTGTCAATGGCTCAGTGGCAGCACTGCTGGAATTGGCCAGCGGCTTTGATGGAGAACTGACTGTCAAGGAAAATACCTATCTTCGAGGCGCTATGCTGGGGTACACCAGAGCATTCATGGATAAAAACTACCAGAGCATCATTGATTTTGCGGAACTGAAAGAATTCCAAAACAGACCCTTTAAGCAGCTCTCTAGCGGCATGCAGAGTCGACTGGCCTTTTCTATTGCCTGCCTTGTAAATCCTGATATTCTTATTTTGGATGAAGTCTTGAGCGTTGGCGATGGGGCCTTCCGAGAAAAGAGCGCGAATAAAATGAGACAAATCCTTTCCGGAGGTGTGACTGGTATACTGGTATCACATTCCGTGCCCCAGGTCAGGTCCATGTGCAATAAAATACTGTGGATAGACCATGGGCACCAGGTGGGATTCTCAGCTGATGTGAAGCGATACTGCGATGCCTATGAAGAATTTCTCATTACTAAAAAACTTCCGAAAAATGAAGATGAAATCTGTCAATTACAGGCAGGATGGATGAAACGGCATGAAAAACGTCCGCTGAAGGGGATAAAGACAGAAGAGCAGAAACTGTTGGATATACTTAAATCTGCGGATGAGGAATCGGCCAGAAAAGCAGCGAAGGAATTTCTGGCGTCGTAATGTAGGGAAGCATTTACAACTATTAGTTTTTATAAAGAGGAATTATGGTAAAGATTTCCGTTGTCATACCGATATATAATATGCAGGACTATCTGCAGGAATGTCTGGACAGCGTTTGCGCCCAAAGTTTAAGGGATATAGAGATTCTTTGCATCAACGATGGATCAAATGATTCTTCTATGGCTATTTTGCGAAAGAATGCTGAAAAGGATTCTCGTATCAGAATTTTGGATCAAGGGCAGAATCAGGGAGTTTCTGCAGCACGCAATAGAGGCATTCGAAATGCATCAGGCCAATATGTATGCTTTATAGATCCTGACGATTTATATCCTGATCAAGATGTGCTTGAGACGATGTATACTGAGGCAGAAAATAACAGAGTGAACATCTGCGGAGGATGTTTTAGTGATTTTCAGGGAGCAAAGGTAAATACCGAATTTCATGATGATCTGGCAGGTTACGTTTTCAAACAGAGCCGCTTGATGACCTATAAAGAATACCAGTTTGATTTTGGCTATCATAGATTTCTTTATAATCGGGAATTCCTGATTAAAAACCAGTTATTTTTTCCGCCTTATAAAAGATTCCAGGATCCGCCTTTCTTTGTGAAAGCCATGATAACGGCGGGGAAATTTTATGCTTTATCCAAGGTGACTTATCAATATCGTGTTGGGCATCAGAAAATGCCGATAGACTGGCCTGCTGAAAAATTTTATGATATGCTTCATGGTCATTTAGACAACCTTTTGATTTCAAAGAAATATAAATTGGCGAAACTGCATGCGCTGACAGTTCGCCGTGTGGAAAGTGATTATGTATGCTTTCCTTCTGTCCGCAAAATGATTTCCGGAGATTGGAAGGTCATCCAGCTTTTCAGTGCCATGAATGAAGCAGTTGACTTGAATCTGATTAAAGAAGCAGACAAAACATACCATAGTGATTTTTATCTGTTAAAAGAATTCAGGGAAATGATAGAGGATTATGGCAGGGTCAGAAATCAGCTTGAAGAAATGTCACAAAAATATCAAGAACAATTTGATATTCGATCTGCTATGGAACGGTCCGTATCATTCAGGACAGGACGTGTAATGACGTATTTTCCAAGAAAGATACGAGACTTTTTCAAGAGACGCTCTTAAAATTGTCTTGTAACACTCTGCGTTATAGCATATTGCTGTAATAAATAGGATTATGTTATAATTTCACTATGTAAAACTCGTTGGACTGAAAATGGGAAAGAAGGAATATTTATGAATATAGCTGTAGCAGGTACAGGATATGTAGGACTATCACTGGCTGTATTATTAGGCCAGCACAATCACGTAACGGCAGTAGATATTATCCCTGAAAAAGTAGACATGGTGAATCAGAGGAAATCTCCTATCCAGGATGATTACATTGAGAAGTATCTGGCCGAGAAGGATCTGGACCTGACTGCTACGCTGAATGCAGAAGCAGCTTATAAAAATGCGGATTTCGTCATCATTGCTACGCCGACCAACTATGATTCCCAGAAGAATTTCTTTGACACTTCTTCTGTAGAAGCGGTTATCCGTCTGGTGATGAAGTATAATCCCGATGCCGTCATGGTAATCAAATCAACCATTCCAGTAGGATATACCAGGGCCATCCGCGAAAAGATGGGAACCAAGAACATTATCTTCAGTCCGGAATTCCTTCGCGAAAGCAAGGCTCTCTATGATAACCTTTATCCCAGCCGTATCATTGTAGGTACCGATTTGAAAGATGAAAGACTGGTAAAAGCAGCCCATACTTTTGCCTCCCTTCTTCAGGAAGGTGCCGTAAAAGAGAATATCCCTACTCGTTTTATGGGATTTACAGAAGCAGAAGCAGTGAAGCTCTTTGCTAATACATATCTGGCTATGCGTGTATCCTATTTCAATGAACTGGATACCTATGCAGAAATGAAAGGGCTGGATACACGGGAAATCATTGATGGCGTATGCCTGGATCCCAGAATCGGAGAATTCTATAATAATCCATCTTTTGGTTATGGTGGATATTGTCTGCCAAAAGACACGAAGCAGCTTCTGGCCAATTATAAGGAAGTACCGGAAAATCTGATTCAGGCCATCGTTCAGTCTAACCGCACAAGAAAAGACTACATTGCAAACCGTGTATTGGAGCTTGCCGGTTATCATTATGATGAAAATGATCCGGAAGCAGCCAAAGAACAGCCTATGACTATTGGTGTATATCGTCTCACCATGAAATCCAACTCCGATAATTTCCGCCAGAGCTCCATCCAGGGTGTTATGAAACGAATCAAGGCCAGGGGGGCGAAAGTCATTATTTACGAACCGACACTGGAAGATGGTAGCACCTTCTACGGTAGCATGGTAGTGAATGATTTGGAAAAATTCAAGAAAGAAAGCCATAGCATCTTAGCAAACCGGTATGACGATTCCCTTGATGACGTAAAGGGGAAGGTATATACAAGGGATTTATTCGAGAGAGATTGATGTAGAATTGCAGAAAGGTTAGTAATAGATTATAGCGATTCTGTTGCGTAGATTATTGAGGTGAATGATGAGTCAGCCAAAAGTGAGCATAGTTATTCCTATTTATAATGTAGCACCATATCTTCGGGATACTTTGGATAGTGTCAGATGCCAGAGTTTGGAGGATATAGAGATTATTTGTGTAGATGACTGTTCCACAGATGAATGTCTGTCAATAATACGCGCTTATGCAGAGGCAGATTCGCGCATTAAAGTTATAGCTCATCCTAGCAATATGACTGCATCCCAGTCCAGAAAAGACGGAGTACTGGCATCTACCGGGAAATATATTATGTTCCTTGATGGGGACGATTGCTTATATCCAGATTCCTGCCAAATTGCGTACGCTGCTATTGAGAAATATAAAACGGATATTGTTCATTTTGAATGTCATGTAAATGCAGTAGGAGATGTTGATGAACAGCGTATCAAAGATACCAAAAAAGCAGCAGATCCTTTTATTGGCACGTTAAATGAAGAAGAGAATTTATTAAGATCATGTTGGGAAGAAAAAAAGTTTGGTATTGAGCTTTGGAGCAAAATTTATAATGGAGAATTATGCCGCAAAGCTTTTCAATACATTGAGGATGGAAGGTTTCCTAGAGCCCAGGATTTATACGCATTCTTTGTTATTTCCTTTTTTGCTAAAACTTATTATGGTATACCGGATGTACTTTATTCCTATAAATTAGGAAGCGGTATTTCAGGAGAAACATTTTTAACATTGCACCAGTTTCAGGCTTTAGTTTTGCAAAAAAATGTACTGGATGCACTTGAACGATTTACCAAAAAAAATCTTATCTTTGAGGAATCTTATATAAAGAAGATATTGAAAGGATTGCATAATAGATTTTTAAATGCAGTGGTATGGAATTGGCTTCATCATTTGAAAAAAGAAGATAAATCAGAAGCTTGGCATATGATGGCGGAGACATGGGGAAAGAGAGAAATTATCCAAAATCTGGCTCGTTTCTGGAATCAGCGTGAATTTTTGGCAGAACAGTTTTCCTGTGTTGATGACTATGGCATACCGAGGAGTATTGTGCAGGAAAAAGGAAAAAAGCTGACAATAGGTATTTACTATTTTAAAATGCACAATGGGGGAGCGGAACGTGTTTGCGTGACACTTGCCAATTTATTTGCCAGAATAAAAGATAAGAATAATAACTATAAATATAATGTCGTACTCATCAGTGATACTGAACCAGATGAAAACGATTATGAAACGGATAAGAGAGTATTTAGAGAGTTCTTACCGCCCTTTGATACCTCCACTGGTGAAAAGTACATGGAACGTTATGACAGATGGCAGGACATTATTACCCGTAATCATCTAGATTTGATAATTAGTGGATTATGGGTTGCTCCTGCCGCATTTTGGGATATTATTTCCATCAGAAGTAGTACAAGAAAATGTTTATATATCATGCATCAGCATAATTTTTCTTGTATCCCGAACAAGTTTTTAATTATGAAGCCTTCAGAGGTAGCTAAGGATTATACTTTATGCGATGGCGTCGTTACTTTGTCAGAAGCGGATCGATTATATGTAGCAAGCTATAACAGGCATGTTTATTTTATTCTCAATCCTTCAGAAGTGAATTCGCAGAAGAATCGCAGCAGATATGAAAAAAATACAATCATATGGGTGGCTCGGCTTTCAGAAGAAAAAAATCCTTTGGCTGTTTTGAAAATGATGAGATATGTGTCTCAAAACTGCCCGGAAGCGGTATTATACATCATTGGGGCCGGGGAATCATCAATATCTGACAAAATGAATCAATATATAGACCAGTATGGACTTGCTGACCATGTAAAGATGGTGGGTTTCACGAAGAATGTGGAAAAATACTATCAAGCAGCTTCCGTCTTTGTGTGTACATCTGATTTTGAGGGATATTCCTTAACTTTTGGTGAGGCTTTATCTTATGGAGTGCCAATAGTTACCTTTGATATGCCATGGCTCTATTTTATTCAGGATGGACGGGGAATCGTAACAGTCCCACAGGGGAGAATTGATATGCTTGCAAATAAGGTTTCTTATTTATTGCAGCATACCGATAGAATCAAGGAACTTGGTCGTCAGGGACGGGAATTAATAGAATATATGAGCAATGACATGATTCTTTCCTGTTGGGAACATATTTGGCAGGATGGTAATGCCATTCCTGATGCCCAGGAAGTGAATCCTGATTTATCTTTGCTTATTCGATCTATTAATCAATTTAACAAAAAAGGCGGAGAAATCCAGACTAGAGATGTATGGATGCCTCTTGGCAGCCGCCAGAATCAGATTAATCGCTTAAATGAGGAATTGGAATCTCTGAGAAATTCCATATCGTTTAGAATTGGGAGAGGGTTGACTTTTATTCCCCGTAAAATCAGAGATATTTTTTACCGGTAGAATTAATGGGGAAAGGAATAAATCATGCAGAGTGATGTATCTATCATTATGCCAGTTCATAATAATGAAGCCACTGTAGAAAAGGCTTTGAAATCTGTGCTAAGCCAAACATGGAAAAATATTGAAGTCATTTGTGTCAATGATGGCTCTGAGGACGGTAGTCTAACCATTCTCCATCGGTATGAAAAGAAGGACACCAGGATTCACGTCATTTCATTACCATTTAACCAGGGAACATTGAAAGCACGAAAGTGCGGGGTACAGATTTCCTCAGGAAAGTATATTATGTTTCTTGATGCAGATGATTATTATGCAGAGAATGCATGCGAATGTGCGTACCGTGCTATTTCTGAAACTGGAGTAGATATTGTTCATTTTGGAACTAAAGTATTAAACCGTAATCATCTCCCAGAAAAAAGAATTAGTATGAATGAGAAACTTCTTACTCCCCATAAAGGCAAGTTAAATGGCAACTTGGTAAAATACTGCTTTGCTGATCATCTTTTTACTGCTAATTTGTGGAATAAAATTTATAATGGAAGTATTTGCAGAAAGGCGTTTTCACACTTAGCGAATCTTGATTTAAGAAAGGGAGAAGACTGGTATACATTTTTTATTATTGCTTATTACAGCAAAACCTATACAGGAATTGAAGATGTACTTTACAGGTATAATTTAGGAGCAGGAGGAACTGGAGCAGATATGGATTTAGCCCAGTTCAGACTGTTGCTGACAGAGAAAGAAACATATGATGCCATTGAAGCTTTTTTGGCCAATAAAGATATTATTAAATATAAAAAGGTTTTAAATAATCTGTATTATCACTTTTTGGATGAATGCTGCTTTAAATGGGTGAATGAATTAGCTGTTGAGGATAAGCCTCAAGGGTTTGCGGAACTTATTGATGCTTGGAGTCACGAAAAGGTTCTTATTGAATTGGCCCATTACTGGTGGGACAATCATTATAGTTTATCCAGTTATTTAAAAGGTTCCGGTGTATACAAAAGTCGTGTACGCAACCCGGAGAAACCGCTCACCATTGCTTTTTATTACAGAAGTATCAGCGGTGGTGGGGCGCAGCGGGTAGCAGCCCTTTTGAGTAATCGATTTTCTGAATTTAAAGATGCCTTGGGAAATTATAAATATCAGGTCATATTAATCACTGATGAAAGGCCCCAAAATGATGAGTATGATCTTTCTGATCGGGTAATCCGCGAATTCTTACCTGCATTTACGAAATCAAAAGGAGCTGCATACCTTGCCCGGTTTGAGAAATGGCAGGAAATCCTTGAAAGACGTAAGATTGATGTGGTTGTCAGTGGACTATGGGTTGATCCATGTACATTCTGGGATATGCTTGCGGTTAAAGGGTTCCATACAAAACCTTCTTTTATTGTTCATTCTCATAACTTCTGCGCGGTTCCTTTTATATTCCCAAACCATGAGGCAAGAGAGTTACTGGCCAAGTATATGATTTGCGATGGCGTAGCAGCTCTATCAGAAATCGATGAAAGATATATTTCGGCTTTTAATAAACATGTAAAATATATTGTCAACCCATTGGCATTTGATCCTGACAATGTACCCGATTCTACATATACTCCTGATACAATCGTATGGTGTGGCAGGATTTCCTATGAAAAGAAGCCTGCAGATGCTATTCGCATGATGCACGAACTTTGCAAATTAAATCTGGACGCCCAGCTTTTCGTGGTAGGGGATGGGGACCCAAAAATTATACAGGAAATGCATCATCTTGTGAAAAATTATCATCTGGAAAATCATGTATTTTTTGAGGGATTCCAGTTAAACGTAGGCAAATATTATTCCAAAGCCTCAGTATTTATCAGTACAGCAGAATATGAGGGATTTTCGCTGACATTTAGCGAGGCTCTATCTTTTGCAGTTCCTATTGTTACCTATGAGATGCCATGGCTTACATTCACCAGGGATGGAAGAGGCATTATTTCTGTGCCACAGGGACGGTATGATTTAATGGCAAAACAGGTGGCTAATTTATTGGCGGATCGTAGGCGCCTTATGTCTGAAGGTCGGGAAGGGAAATGCCTTGTCGCAGAATTATCTCATGCGGATATTATTGGCCAGTGGAACCAGCTGCTTGACATGGCCGTATATGGGAAATTAGCAGACAAAGGTATACATTCCGATGCGGATAGAAATGCGGATATTTTGTTTAAATATATGACCTTATGGGCTGAAATTGGAAGAAATAGGGAAGCCCAGACTAAAAGGGATAGTTTGTTAAAACGTAATCGCAGGAAGAAAGAAGCAGAGGACAGCAAATGCAGGCAACTGCAGTTTGATATTGATTCTCTTAAGCATTCTGCATCATACCGTACAGGCCGGTTTTTGACTTGGGCACCGCGAAAAATTAGAGGAGGATATCATTGTTTGGAACAGCATGGTATGCTGTATACGGTCAAACGTTTTATTGAGCATATGGGAATAGATATGGGAACTGGAGATTATAAAGGATAGTTTTTTAACAAAGGATTTTCTATGATTAATAAAAGATATGAGAGCCTTGATTGTCTCAAGGGAGTGGCCTGCTTAGCTGTTGTATTCATTCATTATAATTTTCCTTGGGATTTAGGAATCATTGTACGTACATTAGCCAAATTTGGTGTGCCTATATTTTTCTTGATTTCAGGCTTTTTTTTCCTGAAAGATGGAAATTTACTGATTCACAGTCATATACAGAAGAAGATTTATCACATAGCTTCTATTTTTGTTAAGGCTGCATTTTTCTTTGCCCTTTTCTGTGTAATATGGAATCATTGGCGTACTCCTGACTGGCAGGTCTTTACCTATGTTGAAAAGGTTATTACATATCCGAAGATAATGAACTTTTGGATTACAAATGATCCTTTTGAATATGCACATCTCTGGTTCTTACTGGCACTGATATATTGTTATGTAAGCATGATGATTTTCAAAGATTATATGTTGTTCTTTTCTTCTCATATGAAAATACTGGGAATCGCTGGGCTTATTCTGCTGATAGGGTATAACTGCTTGCAGGAATTCCATACAGCACTGGGCATTTCTTGTTCCGTACATACACCAGGAGCACCAAAAAACTATAGAATCATGCTTTTTAACCTGTTCATTTTTAGGGCGCTTCCATTTTTTTTAGGGGGGGGGTATTACTTCGATATTATGAATCATACATAAAGGCTTGGAGGTGGCTTTCAATGAAAGCTATTTTTCTGCTTTGTATGTCAGGCTTTTTTTTAGCAGTCGTAGAAAGATTTACCTTTATTGAATCTCAATTTTACATTGGTACCTATGTTGTAGTTTTTTCTCTATTTACTGCTTGCATAAGGCATCCGGATGTCAAGATAGCTTATTTAAATTATATTGGCAGAAATTTATCATTATATGTGTATATACTCCATATTGCAGTTGGTAAGTGTCTAGATTTATTGGCAGAAAAAAATCATTTGTGGCAGTACGCTGCTTTTAAATACAGTAAGTTATTTCTTATTATCATTTTGACATTGATTTTATCTTATATAATTCATCAGGGATATGTGAGCTTTAATAAATGGCATACATGCAAAAAGGATGTTTATCATGTATAGATTGTTCAGGTGAAATTCCCAAATGGTCATATGGAAATTTTAAAGTTTTTTATTAGGTTGAATATGGGCTGCAGATAAATGAATCTCAAAGTATCAGTTATTATTCCTGTATACAATGTGGAACCCTATCTTTCCGCATGCCTTGACAGTGTCTGTCATCAGACGCTGCGGGATATTGAAATCATATGCATCAATGATGGTTCTACGGACAGGAGCTTGGATATACTGCAAAGCTATGCAGAAAGGGATAGCCGCATCCAGGTGTACAGCCAGGAAAATCGCGGGCCTGGTGAAGCCAGAAATGCAGGAATATATCGTGCTCACGGGGAATACATCCAATTCGTTGACAGTGATGACATGCTGGAGCCGGATGCGCTCCTTTATGCTTATGAAAAAGCAAAAGCAGAAAAACTGGATGTATTTGCTTTTGATGCCCATGCTGTTTTTGACAGTGCTGAAATGGAAACAGAAAAGGGAGCATATCGGACTTATTACCCAAGGCCGGATAGGTATAGGAATATCACACCGGGAGAGGCATTTTTTACCAGGCAGATACTTGATGGAAAGTTTATCATGCAGGCCTGCTGTCAGCTGATCATGCGTAAGTTTCTTCTGAAGAGTGGTGTGCAGTTTATTCCGGGTATACTGCAGGAGGATAATGCATTTACCGTGGAGATGCTCCTTCATGCGCAGAGAGTGTCCCATGAGAACAGACCTTTTTATATTCGTCGTGTGCGTCCTGGTTCTATTATGACAAGGAAGCCGGCATTTGCTAATGCTTATGGTTATTTTCGGTGTGCGGAAGCATTGATTCCTTATATAGATGAAACGTCCTATCAGCAGGAAACCAGAAAAGCTTTGCGGGCTTTCATTCAAAGTCTTATCCATAATATGAAGCGTATTTATGATTCTATTTCTGCAGAGGAGAGGAAGAAATTCATGGATTTGACGGCAGCAGAGAATAGGGCGATGGGGCGTCTATTGCTGTGCTCGGAGTCTGTGGATTTTTCTAAAAAGGAATAAAGGCATTGTAGTTGGCAGAGGTATCATCGAATCGCTGAGAGAGGTTATAGGTACGGGGGATAATATGCAGGAGAAGGATATAAATATAAAGATTCTTGTGGCTCATCATAAAAAGGCTCCATTTTTCAAAAACAGATATGTGATGCCTATACAAGTGGGAAAGGCATTAAAGGATTTTAGTCTGAAATATTGTATCGCAGATGATACGGGAGATAATATTTCTGCCAAGAACCGGAATTGGTGCGAACTGACAGCAATTTATTGGGCGTGGAAGAATTTAAAAGCTGATTATTATGGACTCTGCCATTATAGACGGTACATTTCTTTTGAGGAAAATAGTGATTATAATGTAATCACTTCTTTTGATGACAATTATTTTCAGAAGCAGTTATCTGAAGAGAATATAAGAGCGATGTGCTCCAAATATGATATTATTACGGGACCTGTTTGGGATATTCATCCTGTTGGCATCGATAAGAGGATGAGCTCTTATAATTTTTATCGTCGGGAGCATGTTATTCATGATTTGGACGTAACAATCAATGTAATCAAAGAACAGTTCCCGGATTATTATTATGCGGCAATGGATTCCTTAACTTCAGAGTATTGCTTTTTCATGAACCTTGTTGCAATGAGAAAAGAACTGTTTTATAAGTATTGTGAGTTTATGTTCGGCGTTTTGGAAGAGGTTGAGAAAAGGATTTCTGTAGAGGGGCGGGATTCCTATCAGTCCCGCGTCTTTGGCTTTTTGGCAGAGCGGTTATCGAATGTTTTTGTAAATTATATTGTCAAGGAGCATCCCGAGGTTAGGATAAAAAACAGTGGTATGTTCTTTTTGGCGGAAACAAATGTTATCGATAAAAATCTTATCATGAAGCAGCTGGCAGCCAAAAGAAAGCTTTTGCCTGCAGCTCAAAAGATTAATATATGTATGTCCTTTGATGACAATTATCTGGCTCCGGGGCTGACTACCATTGCATCTATACTGGACCGTACAAGTACCCCCGTTCATTTCTATTTCCTTTGTGATGAAAGACTGAGCACTCATAGCAGGAAGCTTATTGTTGATAATGTAGGCGGCAGAAATGAGGCGGATTTTTTAGATATTAATCCGCAGGTTCTGAGTTATTTTCCTTTAAACAGGGAGTATATTTCGATTAATACGTATTACCGGCTTTTGATTCATCAGTTCATTCATGAAGATAAGGTTATCTATATGGATTCTGATGTGATCGTCTGTGACGATATTTTAAAGCTGTGGAATTTTGACTTGGGAGATAATCTGGTAGGCGGGGCACTGGATGAGGGTGGTGTCGTACAATGCAGACGGCTGGGCCTGCCGCCAAAATCAAATTATTTCAATGCTGGAATTACGGTGTTTAATCTAAAGGAAATCAGAGCGCGAATTGCAGATCCTATGAAGTTGTATCTGGATACGTTTTATAAGTATAGAGAGTGCATTACGTTGCAGGACCAGGATATCCTTAATCTGGCCTTTGATGGGCATATCTGCACTTTACCTTTGAAATGGAATGTGAATGGGAGAATATTTGAGCCTAATGAATTGGATCATAAGTATTCTCAGCAGGATATCGATGAGGCACTTGGGGATTTAGGCATTATCCACTATACGGATCGAAAAAAGCCATGGAAGGTGCAGGCTACACATCCGTTAACTAATCTATATTGGTTTTATCGGAATAAGGTAAAGGGATTAGATTTATCTAATGCAGAACGTCGTGTGATTTTTATGCAGAAGCATTTTAAATATAAAAAGAGTGGTAAGGATTTGGTCGTTGAATTTCATGGGTATGATTTCCGTGTAAATAAAGAGAGGTTGAAGCGTATCATGCAGAAGTTGAATTTTAAATTTTAGTTTTGGGGAAGAATCTGAATATCAGTTGGTTTTCATGGGGATTATATGAATAAACAAAAGAATGCTGCATTGGGTCATCGAATTCAATGGGTTGATATTGCCAAAGGTATGGCTATGTTGTTTGTCATCATTGGACATACCGCACCTTTTGGTTCTATGGAAAGAAACTTCATTTTTTCATTCCATATGCCTTTATTTTTCCTTTTGTCGGGATATACCCTGAAATTTGCCGATTCTTGGGAAGCAGCAGGAAGGAAGGCAATTAGAAGGGCATATCAGCTGTTGGTTCCTGTATTTGTTATCGCGGCTGTTTCTGTGTTTCTTTCCTATCATAATGCTCTACATCGGGATGTTGCTACCTTGATGGGGATTACCAAAAATATGGCACTGGCAGTTTTATGGGGGTCAGGCATACCGTTTAAATCTCATCCAGGATTGGGGATGTGTTGGTTTTTAATTTCTTTGTTCTGGGCTGATATTATCTTGAATGGAATTCATCTTTGGCTTTCCCAAAAGCCTGTGATCCGCACGTTTTTCATCATTATATTGTCAGGAATTGGTATTGCGTTGGGAAAGCATGGTATATGGCTCCCACAAAACTTTGATGTAACATTATGCTGCATTTTATTCCTTTATACAGGCGTCCTCTGGAGGACCTATGATTATGTATTAAAAAAACATGATAGGGCAATTTTTATTGTAGGAGCTGTTTTCTGGGGACTATGTCTTTTTTACGGGAAATATATTGAATTAGCATCAAGACATTATCCTGGCGCAGCGTGGTGTGTGATAGAGGCGATTGCAGCTGTTTATGTTATCTGCTTCATCTGCAGGGAATTTGAACTTAGCAGCTGCTTAAACAGGGCTTTTACATTTATTGGCATCAACACGCTTTCTATATTCGAAATTCATGCCTTAGACTGGTATGTCAAACCAGTTTGGGATTCAGCTAACTGGAAGGTGGCTTCATTAAAAAGATTATGTATTGTCCTCAGCATAACGCTGCTTCTGTTATTGGCTAAGTATGTATGGAGGAAAGTGATGGGAAAACGTAGTTAGGGATTTTCTGCAAGGCATGAAAAGTGCTTGCTTTTTGATAAGTGTTAAAATATTGCGTATTCATTTATTTCAAATTTGAGAGGAGTTCCATATGAATAAGATTCGTAAAGCGGTCATTCCTGCTGCAGGTTTCGGTACCCGTTTTCTTCCGGAAACAAAGGCTATGCCCAAGGAGATGCTGCCTATAGTAGATAAGCCTACTATCCAGTATATTGTGGAAGAAATCCTGGCCAGCGGCATTCAGGAAATCCTCATTATTTCCGGCCATGCCAAGCGGGCCATCGAGGACCATTTCGATTCTTCTCCTGAATTGGAACAACATCTGCTGGAATCCGGAAAGTTGAAGGTGCTTGAGGAAATCAGGAAAATTTCGGATATTAAAGTGCACTATGTCCGTCAGCCATATATGCGCGGTCTAGGTGATGCCATTCTTTGTGCCAGGGAGTTTGTAGATGGCGAGCCTTTTGGTGTTATTCTGGGTGACGATATCGTATACACTGGAAATGGAGAACCGGCGTTGAAGCAGCTCATGGACCGCTACTATGAAACAGGAAGCACAGTGGTGGGCTGTCAGATAGTCCCTGAAGATAAGGTATCTTCTTATGGGATTATCCGAGGAGAAAAGACGGAGAATCCAGACCTGCTGAAGGTCGTAGATATGATAGAGAAACCGTCTACCAAGGAAGCACCCAGCCGGTTTGCCGCTTTGGGAAGGTATGTAATTACTCCTGAGGTCTTTGATATCCTGGAGCAGACGAAACCCGGCAAGGGCGGTGAAATCCAGCTTACCGATGCCCTCCGTGTCATGGCCCGCTGCGGGAATGTGTATGCCTATAATTTTACCGGCAAGCGGTATGATACAGGCAATAAGCTGGGGTATCTGAAAGCGGTGGTGGAGTTTGCTCTCCGGCGGGAAGACCTGGGAGAAGGATTTCGGGAATATTTGAAATCGCTTCCTCTGTAATTTTGAAAACAGCAGAGTTCAAATACGAGAATAGCAGTATGAAATGGGAATCTAAATAGTTTGAGTATGGTGGCAGTATGAATATTGGAAATGAACTTTTAATTGACATTAAGCATCTTTTGGGAAACCGGTGGAGTGTGAAGCGTGAGGACTTAGACACCTACAGCAGGCAGATCAGAAGGGCAGCAGGGGACATATCAAAGCTGAGGCAGAGCGGGAAGGGACCGGATGGAAGCCAGGTCCTATTTCCGCATCTGCCATACCTTCTCAAGGAAGAGGTGCTGATTTCCAGGGAAGAAAGAGAGGCACTCCTTCGACTTCGAGAGGAAGCCAAAGACTATGATGCGGTCATTTCCATCGGTGTCGGTGGTTCCTATCTGGGAAATCAGGTGCTCTTTGATCTCTTCTGCGGTCCCTACTGGAACCAGCTGACTAAAGAAGAGCGAAAAGGATATCCCCAGATTTATTTTTCCGGTCAGAATGTAGATCCAGTAAGTTTGACGGATCTGGCTTCCTGTATCAAAAGGGAAGCCGGGCGAATTACGAATCGCCGTATGAAGGTGCTTTTCCTTGTGATTTCCAAGTCAGGCACCACCATCGAGCCGGTGACAGCTGTGCGGGGATTGCAGAAGCTGCTTGCTTCTATCTGCGATATCCATCTCATGGCAATTACGGATAAGAAAAAGGGACGAATCCGGCCTTTGGCTGAAAAAGAACACTTCCCCTGCTTTACAGTGCCTGACGGCATCGGCGGCCGGTTCAGCGTATTTTCCCAGGTAGGCCTTGTCTTCGCTAGCCTGGCAGGCATTCCTATAGAGGAATTTCTGCAGGGAGCGCAGATGGTGGAGGAAGCCTGTCAGTCGGAGGATATTTCTGAAAATCCGGCTCTCATGCTGGCTTCTTTGAAGTTCATTGCCATGAGGGAATACGGCATTACTGCAGAAGTGGTGATGCCCTATGGCGATAAGCTTCGTTCCTTCGGCTGGTGGTATGCTCAGCTTTTGGGAGAATCCCTAGGCAAGAAATATGATCTCCAGGGGAATATCGTCTATAACGGCAGGACACCGGTGGCTGCTGTAGGTACCACGGATATGCACTCTCTTACTCAGGAGCACCAGCAGGGGAAGAAAAATAAACTGGTACAGTTCATCTCTGTGGAGCATCTTCCGGCAGACCTGACTGTGCTCTGTGATGAAAAGGATGCAAGCGGCCCGGTTCCCATGAGCCGTATGCTTGCCGCTGCCAGAAGGGCTAATGAGGAAGCCCTGGCTTCGGAAGAGCGCATGAGCTGCCACATCGCCATGAAGGAGCTTACACCATACCACGTGGGAGCGCTCATGTATTTCTTCTTCCTCACCATCGCCTATGAGGGGGCCTTGGCCAATGTAAATGCTTTTGACCAGCCTGGCGTGGAGGACTATAAGAAGATACTGCATGAGGATTTGAGAGAGTATATTCTTGGAGAGAATGGAATTGAGGAATGAGAAATGAGGGAAGAGATTTGAGGAAAGAGAATTGAGGTTTGAGGACCACCATATCGTTCCACTACAAAGAAACCCGGTGTCTCCAAGCTTCCCATCATGCCCAATGAGTTCGGTGTCTGCATGGTCTACGGCCGCTGCTGTACGAGGTACGACGGCGCGCGCCATACATGAGTCTCCCGTCATTTCTGCCCTGTAGGGATTTTCTGGAGTCCTGAGTTTCTTTTGTTTTTGTATTTACTGCCATTCCGGATTGGAGAGAAGGAACAGGGGGATCCCGACGATTGCACTGGAATGCCTTTTTCTGTATTGCCTAGGATTAGCAGGAAAAGGTCCCGAAGCCTCGTTTCATGACTTGCTGCCTTCTACTATATAAATAGAAAAAATGGCTTTTATGTGAACATGCTGGAAAAAGTTTTTTTAATGCTGTAATGGCAGAAGATGGTCAGATATAGAAAGGAGATTTGAGGTTTAAAGATTAAGGTTGGTGTTGGTAATGACGGATTATAGGGATTTGATCGTTTGGCTGAAGTCAATGGAACTGGCACATATTATCTATCACATGACCAGCTGATTACCTCGTGATGAAATATTCGGCCTTACCAATCAAATATGGAGAACCATTGTTTCTATACTATTAAATATAGCGGGAGGATTTGGCAGAGGTTCTGACCGCGAGTTTGTCCATTTTCTACGAATTGCCAAAGGATCCACCAATGAAGTAGAAACACAGATTCTCATTTCTGAAGATCTACAATATGTGAGTCCTGATGATGTTCAAGCAGCTTTATCCCTCTGTAATGAAATCGTTCGCATGCTTGGAACATTGATAGTTAAGATAGGGAAAAGGATAGGAAAATGAGGGAAGAGATTTGAGGAAAGAGGATTGAGGAAAGAGATTTGAGCTTTGAAGGAAAGAAGTTTGAGAATAGAGAGGAAATAGGGGATTTGTTTTTTCTTGCCACTTATCTCGCACACCTCAACACTCCACCCTCAACCCTCAATTCTCAAATCTGAATATGGGGGAAATGAACTCATGGATATAAAAATACTGGTAGCGGCTCACAAGAGGTACTGGGTGCCGGCGGATGATGTATATATGCCTCTTCATGTAGGAGCGGAGGGGAAGGAGCCGCTGGGGTATACGCCGGATAATACAGGAGACAATATTTCCGCGAAGAATCCGAATTACTGTGAGCTGACAGGATTATACTGGGCCTGGAAGAATCTGGACTGCCAGTATATCGGACTCTGTCATTACCGGAGGTACTTTGGCCGTAGGGTGCATACGAAGGATATAGAAAAGAAAAAAGGGGCTATTTTTCATAGAGAAGACTATGAAAAGCTGCTTCAGAAGTATGATGTCATCCTTCCTGTGAAGAGGAATTATTATATCGAGACAGTGCGCAGTCAGTACGAGCATGCCCATTATAAAAAGGATCTGGACGAGGTCGAAAAAATTATTGCCGAAAAATATCCGGGGTATTCCGACGCCTTTACCAGGGTGATGAATCGGAGAAAGCTGCATATACTGAATATGTTTGTCATGAAAAAGTCGCTTTTTGACGAGTATTGTACCTGGCTTTTTGATATTCTGTTTGAACTGGAGAAGCGGACGGATATGACAGGGTATGATACCTACGAATCCCGGCTTTTCGGCTTCATGTCGGAGCGTCTTTTCAATGTGTGGCTGGAAAGGCAGAATCTGAAAAAATGTGAGGTGCCGGTGGTATTTTTAGAAAATATTGACTGGCCGAAGAAGATTGCTGAATTTCTGAAGAGGAAGATGGCAGGGAGAAGAGAGATTTGAGGAAAGAGAATTGAGGTTTGAAGGATATGGAGACAATCGGGAGGGAGACATCAGACGATCAGACTTCAGATTGACAGTGTGGCTTGTGGCATATGCTTCACTTGCGGTGAGTAGCATAGTGCTGGGGGATTTCTCGACTCTGCTTCGCTCCGCTCGAAATGACAGGGGGAGAGACGTCAGACGGTCAGACTCCAGACATCAGGAAGGAGGTGTTTTATGCACGACAAAAACACGGATACGGGATCCGTGCCAGTCAGTATTGCGGGCCTCTCAGAATCAGGCGTCAACGCTAAGCGTACAGGAAGCAAGCTCCCTGCAGCCGCCCTGAACTTGTCGTCCGGGAATGCCGGCTCATGCTGCAATCGGAGGGTAATCCGTGTTTTCGTCATTTGTGATGCTTTGTGGTACTGCTTCCGTAATTTCCAGGCGCTTGAGGGATTGCGGGGAGGGCTCCGGAGCTTCCATGATCATCTGCTTGATTTCATTCCTTTTTGGCCCATCCTGCAGGGATGACACTTACTATTCTTTTATCGTTCTTAAAATGTGATTGAATTTATTGATATTTAGAGTATAATACAAATAAGGATCATTTGATTTCTTTATATTTCATCTCGGTCCTGTGACGGTGTCTTATGAGGCATCGGATGGCTTTACCAAAGTCAATGCTCCTTTCAGAATTGTTGTAAGAATCCTGAAACAGGAACGAAATGCCTTTCTTTCCTGTTTCATCGAACACTTGCTGCATGGCATGAATTCGAGTATGTCGAACAGGCATTCTGCAAACGCTGTAACTGCCTGTAATGTGATGGCTGGTGATTCTATTCCCAGTGTATCATGTAGAGTTAGAAATAATGGATAGGGGAGTAATCCGGTTTGCTTTTCGTCCCATTAGCTATAAGGATCTATCCACCTTGGCTAGTGGGATTTTTAAGTGGGGCTTATGTAAGGATGTTGCATATGGATGCAGATATCGAAATTAGAAAAGAAATCGAAGGGAAAAATATTTCTTATATCCATTTTGATCGTAGAATAAAACTGACAAATCATTTGTGGTGTTGCATTACAAATAAACAGTGGGTGCTAAGGCATGGTTTTTATCCTTTTATTCATTTTAAACGGCCTAAGTACCATAAGTCTTGGTCGACGGATTCTTCAGGAAAACGAATTTGGAAAGACGAAGGGCCAAAATATAGGGATATACTCTATGCAGCACATAAAGATGCATGGATTTACAGATACTATGGAGCCCTGTTTAACAGAAAGTATAACCGGTATTTAGGGAATAGGAATATTGATGATTGTTCTATTGCGTATAGGACAAACAAAAAGGGAAAATCAAATATTTCCTTTGCAGAGGAAGCGTTGGCTTTTATTAAGTTCCATAAGCCTTGTTATGTTATCATAGGTGATTTTACACATTTTTTTGATTTTCTTGATCATGCTTACCTGTTGAACCAGATTCGTTACGTTTTGGACAGTCAGTATATTCCTGATGATATATATTATGTATTGAACTCTCTCCTGCATTACAGTTATGTTGATTACGAAGGGATTACTTCCTATAAAGGGATGACACATCAACAGCTTTGCCAGTGTCAAACAGTTTTGACAAATCAGGAATTCCGGATTCTCTCAAGAAAGAAACAGAGAGAATCTAAAGACGACAAGTTTATTATAAAGGTAAATAGAGAACATTTCGGTATTCCGCAGGGGTCACCCATGAGTGGGGTACTGGCGAATATCTATATGATTCAATTTGATGAAAAGATTTTTGAATTAGTGCAGTCGTATCATGGAATATACCGCCGTTATTCTGATGATTTTATTATTGCTATTCCGGAAAAGTATATAACGGAAGAACAATATCAACAAATGATTCATCAGTTGCAGGAAATTTTTAACCAGAGAAGTACAAATACAGGAAAGTATCTGGTTAAATTATCACCGGAAAAAACTAAGAAATATCGTGTTAGTGCGAACTTGATTATTTACAATGAGCAAAAGGAGCATGGTATCATTTCCTTTTTAGGGTTTTCATACGATGGAAAGAGAGTTTATATTAAAGACAGCTCTGTAAGGCGTTATTATAGTCATGCTTATAGTAAGGCTGATCACGTTGTGAAGCAAAATGTCCAGCTTAGCCAGCTTAAGAAGAATAAAAGGAGAACTACAAATTTATATACGTTGTATAGCATATCTGGATTGTATAGAAATAGCAGTAAGTCTAAGCGAGGATCAAATTTTCCGGTGTATTCCCAAAGGGCACATTTTATCTTCCAAAAGAATTTCAAGAGTGAAAATCAAACCGGCCTCGTAGCCCAAAGGCATATGAGACAATTAAGAAAACGACTTAATTCCCCCAAATAGCAGATTAGGGATATTTAGAAATGGTAAATAGGGGGGAATAACTCTGTCGGAAAAAGATGAGCGTCGCTTTTGCACTGTTATTTTAATCTCCTGATACCTGCTTGAGAGGGAGATGCATTATGTTATTATAGCATTTTAACAATTTGTCAAACTTGGGCTTCTTATTAATGAATTCTTAAATACAAGTTGGCGCCTATGGGGAACATTCTTGTTATATGGGCATTTTGTGTATTCGTAAATATGAGGTAAACTATGGACCAAGATTCTAAGCATCTTTCTTCACAGGATGAGCAGAAGGGAAAGGCCAACACTCCGAATGATAAAAGTATTGCTATTATTGTTGAAGCAGCAGCGAAAGAGTATGCTCGTCAGACTGAAACATACGATAAAATCTACCAAAGGTCCAGTTTTGCTTTGGCTGCTTGCGGTATTTTTATGGCTGTAATGGCAAGGTTTATCAATGCAAACACTGTGTTGAATGCATTGAAATCAATTTTTGTAATTGGTGTACTTGACAGGACTTTCTTTTTAGGGACCGGCTTCCTTATGCTTCTTATCTCTATGATGATGTTTCTTTGGCTCTTACGCGGTAAGCGTATGGAAGCTTTGGGTATTGAACTAGTGGAGAATTTGGATGTAGAAAATAGGGGAGAGATTGAGTCTTATAAATGGCTGAAAAATGGATATATTAAGGCTATCAAATCCATAAAGATTAAATCGTCTGTAAAGCAGAAACAGTATAATAGGGCTCTGAATGTCCTCCTCATATCTTTAGTTTTGTTTGCAATCAGCTTTCTTTTACAGGAGGTATAAAATGAATTTCTTTGTGCGTTCGGATGAGGATAGTGATAAAGATACCGGTTCCAGCACTACGGGTTATCCTAGTGAAAGTACGATTATCGAAACACGTAGTGGAGATAAAAGTGGACATAGTTCCAGAAATAGATAATGAGTGATTGCCGTAGGCGAGCAGAATTCGGCGGCTAAGGAAGTTCGAGTGTGAATTTTCTAACTTATGGCGTTGAGGTATGAAGATTGAAATATGGAGGCTGCTATATTGTTCCACTGCAAAGAAACCCGGTGTCTCCAAGCTTCCCATCATGCCCAATGAGTTCGGTGTCTGCATGGTCTACGGCCGCTGCTGTACGAGGTACGACGGCGCGCGCCAGGCATGAGTCTCCCGTCATTTCTGCCCTGTAGGGATTTTCTGGAGTCCTGAGTCTCTTTGTGTTTTTTAGTACTCGCTATTTTTTACCTTTCCGGAAAAGGTGGTGGGGAGAAAGGCGGTACCCTTCCTTGAATTCCGGCATTCCATTCCTGCATTTCCTATGGCCATCTTGGAAATATATGGAATGCTTTCTTTCAAAACCGCGGGCCTTTTCATGTCCCTCTACTATATAAATAACGGCAGGCTGCGATTTTTGAAAATTATAGAAATTTTTACTGTTTTTTACATGTAGCCGGATTGACCGGAAAAATATCTTCTCTGGTCTCAGGAGATTCAGAAAGAATGTAAATGAAAAATCCTATCGGATGTGGATAGTATCTCATACTCGATGGGATTTTTAACATGCATCGATCATTTAAAGCTTTCAGTCCGTGAAATGTTCTCGAAAAGATTTGTTGACAGAGGTCCGGTCAAAACATATAATACATACATATACATATATACATATATCAAAGGAGCGATTAGAATGGCTGGGAAAATGTGTCCAAACTGTGGAAGACTTACTTTTTTTCAAACCCTCACCGGTCGGAAATGCACGAAATGTGGATATGAAATGATTCTTGCACCGAATGGCGGAAAAGGCGGACGTGGAACAAAATGCCCAAACTGTGGGAAAATGACAGTTTTCAATAACCGCTGTCAGAATTGTGGTGCTACCTTTAAAATGGGGAAATGAAAAATCCCATCAACTATGAAATACTTTTCAAAGTTGATGGGATTTTATTCTTTATCCATCAGGGATATCCGATTATTTGCTGACTGGTGCAGCATTAATCTGTACAATGGGGATAACAACAGGAAATGAAGAATCCCTTTGAAAGGGCAGGATGAAGCTTCATGTTGCAGAGATAAAAAACAAACCGAATGAGATGAGTCTTCAAATCTGCAAGAATCGTAGGCTGTTTCGGCGCTGTCTGATATGCTTCCCTGATGAGTGCACAGGAGGGAGCAGCCTCTTTTATAATAGATTTCTGTTATCTATCTCTCTTGTAGCAGTTGAGTACAGGGGGATACAGGTGGTATGCTGGAATATATAAGGAGTGCTGGGATGACTATCCTAATCACTGGCGGCGCCGGATTTATTGGATCCAATTTTATCTTTTACATGATGAAGAAGTATCCGGACTATCGCATCATCTGTCTGGACAAGCTGACTTATGCGGGAAATCTGTCTACTCTGGCACCTGTGATGGATAAACCGAATTTCCGCTTTGTGAAGATGGATATCTGCGACAGAGATGCCGTATATGGCCTCTTTGAAGAGGAGCATCCGGATGTGGTGGTGAATTTTGCGGCGGAATCCCATGTGGACCGGTCCATTCTGAATCCGGAAATTTTCCTGGAAACGAATATTATCGGTACTTCCGTCCTCATGGATGCCTGCAGGAAGTATGGCATCGGCCGGTACCATCAGGTATCCACCGACGAGGTATATGGGGATCTGCCCTTGGACAGACCGGATCTTTTCTTCACAGAAAAAACGCCCCTTCATACCAGCTCTCCCTACAGCAGCTCCAAGGCAGGAGCGGATCTTCTGGTGGGTGCATACCATCGTACCTATGGCCTGCCGGCAACTATTTCCCGCTGCAGCAATAACTACGGACCGTACCAGTTTCCGGAAAAGCTGATACCCCTCATGATGATGAACGCTCTGGAAGATAAGCCCCTTCCGGTGTATGGGGATGGAAAAAACGTAAGGGACTGGCTCTATGTGGAGGATCACTGCAAGGCCATCGACCTCATCATCCATCAAGGTACCGTAGGGGAGGTCTACAATATCGGCGGCCATAACGAAATGGCAAACATCGACATTGTGCGGCTTATCCTCAAGGAACTGGGAAAACCGGAAAGTCTTATCACCTATGTGAAGGATAGAAAAGGACATGACCGGAGATATGCCATCGACCCTGCAAAGATCCATAAAGAACTAGGATGGCTGCCGGAAACGAAATTTGCTGATGGGATTAAGAAGACTATCCGCTGGTACCTGGAGAATCAGGAATGGTGGATGGGAAGATGAGATTGTAAGAAATTTGAGGAGGCAGAGACATTTAGACGGGAGACGTCAGACAATCAGACTTCAGAATGACAGCGCAGATTGCAGCATATACTTCAATTACGGCAGGGGTATGGCGGTGGGAGATTTCTCGGCTCCGCTTCGCTTCGCTCGAAATGACGGGGAGGGAGGAGGTCTCGGCGGTCCGTTATCGGCTAACGGCTGACGGCTATCGGTTTTCTGCTTACGCTGACTGAATGGAAGCTAAGGGCTGTTGGCTATCGGCGTGCCTTCGGCAATCCCCCCTCGCCACTGCGTGGCCCTCTCCCCCCTGACAAGCAGTGGGGCGCAAGAGAGTATATAGGCGCTCGCCACCCAGTCTCGTTCGGGGTGGGCAGGTCAAATGGAGTGAGGGCTCTTGCCAAAAAACGTGCATTCCCCTTTGAAGTGGCTAAGGGGCTGCTGACCTTTGAGAGAAAACAGACACAATCTTCGCCGGCAGGCGGCTATGTCCCTTGCCCGCAAAAAAAGACCGCCGCGGCGGTCTTTTTTCATATCAGCATTCCAGGTCCAGTTCCACCGGGCAGTGGTCGCTGCCCAGGATATCGGAGTGGATGGAGGCGCCTTTGATGTGGTCTTTCCATACGCTGGAGACGAGGAAGTAGTCGATTCTCCATCCCACGTTTCTTTCTCTGGCTTTGGCAAAGTAGCTCCACCAGGAGTAGGCGTCTTTTTCGTCGGGGTGGAGGTGACGGAAGGAGTCGGTGAAGCCGGCGGCAAGGAGGTCTGTCATACGGCCTCTTTCTTCATCGGTGAAGCCGGCATTTTTATGGTTGGAGGCGGGGTTGGCGATATCGATGTCTTCGTGGGCCACGTTCAGGTCGCCGCAGAGAATCACCGGCTTTTCGGCGGCCAGTTTTGTCATGTATTCTTTCATAGCTTCTTCCCAGGTCATGCGGTAGGAAAGGCGCGCTAGTCCCCGCTGGCTGTTGGGGGTATAGCAGCAGAGAAGGTAGTGGCTTCCGAAGTCGGCAGTAATGAGCCGCCCTTCCTGGTCGTGTTCTTCTATGCCCAGGCCGTAGGTGACGGAGAGGGGTTCTTCTTTGGTGAAAATGGCGGTACCGCTGTAGCCTTTTTTTACGGCGCTGTTCCAGTACTGGTGATATCCCGGCAGTTCCAGCTCGATCTGATGGGGCTGCAGTTTGGTTTCCTGCAGGCAGAAGCAGTCTGCATCAAGGGCATTGAAAGCGTCCATAAAGCCTTTTTTTATGCAGGCCCGAAGTCCGTTTACGTTCCAGGAAATATATTTCAATGTTTTCATAGGAGTCTCCTTATTTAAATAGTTAGATATACTGTATCTATTATACAGGGGAGAGGAGAATTTGAAAAGGTGGGAGTGGGGAGTAGGGGCTCGGGAGTCGGGAATGGGGATTGGGGACTCAGAAATCATGTATACAAAAAGGGCTGTGAAAAAATGGTCATCATTTTTTCACAGCCCTTTTTCACATACCCTATCAGTTGGTGAGGGATCTCATGGGGGCGGGAATCTTTCCGCCGCGGTTGATGAATTCGTCGGCCCGGAATTTGTTGATTTCCAGAATAGGGGCATAGCCCATGAGGCCGCCGAACTGAACCATGTCGCCCGGTTTCTTTCCCGGTACGGGGATGAGGCGGGTGGCAGTGGTTTTGTTATTGATCATGCCGATGGCTGCTTCGTCAGCCAGGATGGCAGAGATGGTGGAAGCCGGGGTGTCGCCGGGGATGGCAATCATGTCAAGGCCTACGGAGCAGACACAGGTCATGGCTTCCAGTTTTTCCAGGCAGAGGCTGCCTTTTTCTACGGCCTGAATCATACCCAGGTCTTCGCTCACCGGAATGAAGGCGCCGGAGAGGCCGCCTACGCTGGAGGAAGCCATGAGACCGCCTTTTTTCACAGCATCATTCAGGAGGGCCAGGGCGGCTGTAGTTCCCGGGCCGCCGCAGCTTTCAAGGCCCATTTCTTCCAGTACCTGGGCCACGCTGTCGCCTACGGCGGAGGTGGGGGCCAGGGAAAGGTCGATAATGCCGAAGGGGGCATGGAGTCTTTCGGTGGCAGCTTCGGCTACCATCTGTCCCAGACGGGTAATCATGAAGGCGGTGTTTTTAATGGTGCGGGCTACCACGTTCAGGGGAGCGCCTTTCACGTCTTCCAGGGCTCTCTTTACCACGCCGGGGCCGGAAACGCCTACATGGATGGCGGTGTCCCCCTGGGTGACGCCATGGAAAGCACCGGCCATGAAGGGGTTATCTTCTACAGCGTTGCAGAATTCCACCAGCTTGGTGCAGCCATAGGCGTCCTGGTCTTTGGTGAGTTCTGCTGTCTCTTTCACCACTTCTCCCATGCGTTTGACAGCATCCATATTGATGCCGGCTTTGGTGGAGCCTACGGCTACAGAGCTGCAGATACTCTTTGTGGAGGCCAGGGATTCAGGAATGGAGTCAATGAGAATCTTATCGGCCGAGGACATGCCCCGGTCTACCAGGGCAGAGAAGCCGCCCAGAATGTCTACGCCTACTTCATCGGCTGCTTTCTGCAGGGTCTTTGCAATGGACACATAGCTTTTGGCCGGAATGCCGCCGGCAATGAGGGAAACAGGGGTAACGGAAATACGGCGGTTGATAATAGGTACGCCGTATTCTCTGGAAATATCATGGCTCACTTCCGTCAGATGTTCGGCTTTGGTGCAGATGGTGTCGTAAATCTTGCGATTCAGGGTCTTTTCATCATCGGAAACGCAGCCTAAAAGGGAAATGCCCATGGTAATGGTGCGCACGTCCAGTTTGTTCTGGTCAAACATGCGCTCAGTGGCCAGGATTTCTTCAATATCGAGCATGGCTCCCCCTTTCAGATACGGTGCATGGCATAGAAAATGTCAGCCAGCTGGGCCCGTACATCTACGCCCAGTTCTTTTCCCAGGGCGCCCAGTTCATCCTGGACTTCCTTTAAGGAACCTTTGGCCTTTTCCATGTCGCAAATCAGGACCATATCAAAAATATCGCCAAGAATGGTTTGGGAAATGTCGAGGATATTAATATTTTCCTTTGCCAAAGCTGCCGCAACACCGGCAACAATGCCTACACGGTCAGCACCGATTACAGTGACTACGATTTTTTTCATACATCTGCTCCTTCCGTATTTCATTCCATAGAAATCAGACGCTGCAGCCCATTTTCCTGAAAGTATCCTTCTGCAGAATGTCTTTTCTCATTATAGCATATATGGGTAGGGGGATGGGGAGTGGGGAGTGGAGACTCGGGACTGGGGAATCGAGATTGGGGACTGGAGAATGGAGACTGGGGACTGGGGATTCGGGAATCGGGAGTCGGGATCGGGGTCGGGGTCGGGATCGGGATCGGGGTCGGGATCGGATAGCGGATAGCCGAGACTGGGGGCTGGGGACTGGGGAATCGGGAATGGGGGCTGGAGACCGGAGACTGGGGATTCAGGAATCGGGAGTCGTTAGCTGATAGCCGATAGCTGATAGCCGATAGCCGTCAGCGGCTCTTTCTGCAGCCGGGCTGCTTCCTGACATATTTTTTATAAAGGAACACACAGATAATGACAGACAGAAGGGATCCTGCCGGTGCGGCCATGCCCATGGGGTAAAGGGTGGAAGGGAAGAGGAGGGCGGCGGCATAGGTGCCGGGGATGCGGACAGTGAAGATGGAAATCACATTGTGGATGAAGGAGAAGGCCGCTTTCCGGCAGGCTGCAAAATAACCGGAGAAGCAGAAGTGGATACCGGCAATGGCGCAGTCTGCCACATAGGATTGGAAGTAGTCGTTCCCCATGGCAATGACGGCGGTCTCTCCCGGTACGAAGAGGGCCACGATTTCAGGGGCTTTGAAATGGATGATGAGGATGCAGAGAAGGCCGAAGGCGACACAAACGGTAATGCCGTAGCGGAGGGCCTGTCTGCTTCTTTCTGTCAGACCGGCGCCCAGGTTCTGGGCGGCCGTAGCCGATACAGTGGACATCATGGCAGAGGGTACCAGGAAGAGGAAGCTGATAATCTTTTCTACGATGCCTACCGCCGCGGCGGCTTCCACGCCGCGGCTGTTGGCGATGGCGGTGATGATGAGGAAGGATACCTGGATGAGGCTGTCCTGGCAGGAAATGGGAACGCCGATGGAAAGGATGCGGCGGGTCCATTTCTTTCCGGGGATAAAAGAGCGGCGGGTCAGGGAGAGGGGCGCCAGTTTCCGATAGAGGTAGAAAAAGGAAAGGACCACGCTCACCACTTCACTGGCAAAGGTGCCCCAGGCAGCGCCGGCGGCGCTCATGTGGAAGGAGCCGATGAGAAGGTAGTCCAGAAAGATATTGACTATGCCGGAAATGGCAATGAAGGTCATAGGGGCTTTTGTGTTTCCCATGCCCCTGAAAAAGCCGCTCACTGTGTTATACAGTACAATGAGGGGCACTCCGGCAAAGCAGATGGTCAGGTAGGCTCGGGTATCTTCCAGCGCTTCCGGCGGTGTCTGCAGCAGCTGTAGAATGAGGGGCATGGAGAGAAAGAGAAGTCCAGTGAATACCAGGGAGAAGGGGATGAAAAGGGCGGCGGCGCTTCCCATGAGGCGGAAAGCTTCTTTTTCATCTTTTGCGCCCAGGGCCCGGGCGATGGAAACGGCGCTGCCGATGGTGAGGCCTGCAATCATGACGATGATCATGTGCATCACCTGGCTGCCGATGGATACGCCGGTAACGGGGGCGGCGCCATAGTACTGGCCGGTAATGAAAAGATCCGCCATGCCGTAGAAGGTCTGAAGGAAGCAGGCTGCCAGATAGGGAATGGCAAAGCGCATCATTTTTGGAAAAAGGGGTCCCCGGGTCAGATCATTTTGAAGTATCATAGTGATTTCCTTATAAAAAAGACAGAATATTCTTATTTCAAAAGAATATCATGTCTTTTTCAGAAAGTAAAAAGAAGAAAAATCGTCGATTCAGCACTTTTTTTCATGGAAATAGGAAATGAAGCGGCGAAGGGAAGGGGATACGTGGGACGGCCTGTATACCAGACAGGTCCATTCTTCAAAGCAGGAAGGCAGGGGGAAGGCGCAGAGATTTTCACTCTGGCCCGGCGGGAGGGGAAGAATGGAAAAGCCGCCGCCCAGGGACAGGCGGAGCAGCTGTTCCGTATAGTTTGATACCTTCTCGCTCTTTGCAAAGGAGGTATGGTACACTTCCTCAAATTTCTTCCTGCAGCTGTCCACATAGGAAGGACTGTGAGATTTCGTCAGGAAGGAAAGGGAACCAATGAGGCGGGGGATATCTTTGTACTTTTCGCTGCTGGATACAGAGCATACCAGGCACTGGGGAACGGGCATAAGGGGAATGGTGGCAAACCGTTTGGGAAAAGCAATGGCGTCGGGGCCTATGATTCCGTCCAGGGCCCCTTCATCAAGGGCCTTTTCCAGCTCCGGCACCGGTGCCATATGGTAGGACAGTCTGATTTGAGGAAAAGATTTCTGCAGGGCCGGAAGGAAATCAAGGCCCCTGTATTCCTGGGATGCCAGGCCCAGACGGCAGAGGGCTTTTGGGGCGGCAAGAGAAGAAAGAAGGGCCTCATAGTCTCCATGAATTTTTTTCATGCCCTCATAAAATTGCCGGCCTTCCTTTGTAAGAGAAAGTCTGCTTCTGGAACGAAGGAAAAGGGTGCAGCCCGTTTCCTTCTCCAGCTGGGCAATGTATTTGCTCATGGTGGTCTGGGCAATGTGGCACCGATCGGCGGCTTTGGTGAAACTTTCGGATTCTGCCGCCGCAAAGAAATAGTACAGTTTATCAATATCCATAGAAGCCTCCCGGCATGACGTTCTTATGTGAATTATATCACGGCGGAGAGGAATGCAAGTAACGCTGGCTCTTTCAGAAAGGGACCGGGAGAAAGGGCTTAGGAACTAGTGGACTAGTGGATTAGTGGGCTGCCTGGGTCACTGCCAGCTGCTTTTCTCCTGTGTCATGCACCACTGGAGACACAAAAGTCTATCCCGTAACGTCCCTTGCCTCCCCCCTGCCTCAGGGGAGGTGGCGAGCGGAGTGAGCCGGAAGGGGTCAGCTGCTTTTGGCAGCTCCTTCCCGCCGATTGGTATTTACTGACATTTTTGTCACTTACGATTTTTACCGAGATCCTTCGCCTACGGCTCAGTATTCTGGTCATATGTCAAGTCTTTTTTTTGAAGAAATTTATTGTTTTTT
>ERZ773276.590-NODE-590-length-37886-cov-42.081573_pt1 | contig 37886 bp, 13 predicted proteins | sample MGYA00511386_ERZ773276 | MGnify/ENA primary metagenome ERZ773276 (study PRJEB29015, sample SAMEA2737778) | human gut metagenome | biome: human gut; feature: human-associated habitat; material: faeces | place: China | collected 2012 ...
GCAAAGGTACGCATTTTTTCAATACGTTGTTCTTTTTTTAGCAACTTTTTTATGCGCCTCGTGTAACTTTTTTAAAATAAGCTGATAACCAGATACTTGCAGACTGCAAACAAAAGTTAACCTCAAAGCTTTTTTTCTTGGTCCTCCGCTCCTCCCGACTTTCCGCGCAGTCATTCGCTCTGCGTCTACCTGCTCCGGTGATGCCTACAGCCCAGCAGAACTCGCCGGCAGAGAGTCTCTTCCCCTGCCAGACTGCTGCTTCGCCGTGCGGCACTCTCAATCATAAGGCACCAGCGGCGCATTACAGGTAGTCTTTGGGCAGCACGTCGAACTGTTTCTTGAAGCAGCGCGAGAAGTATTTCGGCGTGTTGAAGCCTACGCGCGCCGCAAGGTCCACGATGGTGATCGAAGGTTCTGCACGCAGGAGCTTCGCAGCCTCATCGAGACGGATGCTGTTGACAAACTCCACGATGGTCTTGCCCGTGAGCGCGTGCACCTTATTATAGAGAGTCGACGAGCTGACGAGCATCTCCTTGGCGAAGGCCTCGCGGTCGAATGCCGTGTCATCGAGATGGTCCAGCACGATCTGCGTGGCCCGCACCATGAAAGCCTTGTCGGGATCGCTGCCCGAGGGCGCCTTTGTCTCGGCATGTTGTTGGAGTATGGCTTCCTGCCGGGCGTTGTTTCTGACCTTTTGCCGGTTGGCGATGAGCATGTCGGCACGCAGCGTGAGTTCCTCAAACGAGAACGGCTTCGTGATGTAAGCGTCCGCACCGATGGCATAGCCCTCGTTCTCGTCTTCCTGCCGGTCCTTGGCGGTGAGCAGGATGACGGGCAGCTGCCAGAAGCTCTGGTCGTTTTTGATCCGCCGCGTGAGCTCAATGCCATCCATGACAGGCATCATCACGTCGGTGGCCACAATGTCGAGCCGCTCTTTCTGTATCGTGTTCCACGCCTGCTTGCCGTTTTTCGCCGTGATCACCCGGTAGTGCTTGCTGAGCGCCTGCTTCATCAGCTCCAGCAGGTCGGCGTTGTCTTCCACGACGAGCATGGCGGGCACGTTGGCTTTGACCACGACACGCTCCTCGCGGATGCCTGGCCCGGTCTCGTTATTGTTCGTGAGATAGCGCATCGTCTCGCTGTCCACCTCCTTGCTGATCACCGAGCTGTCGATCTCCTGGGAGGGATATGCCTTTTTGTTTACGGGTATCGTCACGGTGAACGTTGTGCCCACGCCCTTGCTGCTCTTGCAGTGGATCGTGCCGTGATGGAGCGCCACGAGTTCGTGGACGAGCGCCAGGCCTATGCCCGTGCCTCCGGTGTTCTGTCGTCGGTAGTCGCCGTCGAAGAATCGGGTGTAGAGATGGTTGAGCTGTTGCCTGTCCATGCCGATGCCGTTGTCCTCCACGCTGATCATCGCCATGGAGTCCTTGACGACGAGCGAGAGCAGGATGTGGCCGCTGTCGCGGTTGTATTTGATGGCGTTGGAGAGCAGGTTGTAGAGGATCTTGTCGAGCTTGTCGGTATCGAACCATGCAGTAGCCTCCTTACCCGGCAGAGCAGTCTCAAGGCTGATGCGTTTCTGCTCAGCCATGGGCCTGATCTCTTCCACCACGTTGCCGATGAACGCGGCGAGGTCGCCACGGCTCACCTTCAGCCGCAGCTGTCCGGCCTGGCTCTTGCGTACCTCGAGTATCTGTGTCAAGAGGCGTTTGGTGCGCTGGATGTTGTTGTCGATGACTCCATATTCGTCCTCATATTGCGGTGCCATTGATCTCAGCTTGTAGATCGTGGCATAGATGACCGTCAGCGGCGTGAGCAGCTCGTGTGTGATATTGGTCAGCATCACGCCCATGCGCAGCCGGTTTTGCGTGCGCAGGTGCTCACGATACCAGTGTATCGTGGCGAAGGTCGCCGCACAGAGGAGTACTATATATATAAGGTATGCCCACCACGACGCATACCACGGCGGCAGCACTCTGACGGTGACGCGATAGTCCATCTCCTGCCATTGCCCGTTGCTGCCCGCGGCACGTACGCGCAGATGGTATGTACCCGAGGGCAGGTTTTGATACGTCGCACTGTGACTGCCGCCTGCGCAGTATTTCCAGTCGTCGTCATAGCCTTCGAGCATATAGGAGTAGAGGTTCTTCTTGGCATTGCCGTAGGAGAGCAGCGCGAAATCAAAGCTGATCTTCTTCACCGACGTGGGCAGTGTGACGCGACGCGTAAACGACGGCGACTCTCGGGAGATGCGCTGCCGCAGCGTGCTGTCGGTCATCTGTCGCCACGGCTCATCGTTGACGACGATGTCGGTGATGATCAGCCGGTAGTTTTTCGGCTGATTCTTAGCCATGGTGGATGGGTCAAAGGCGATGAAGCCCTGCCGGCTGCCGAGATAGATTTCCCTGCCGAAAGCAGCGATGCTGTTTTCCGAGAACAGCAGGTCGCCGAGTCCGTCCTCACGCGTGTAGTAGTTGACATCCGTCGGCTTGCAGTCCTTGTCGAGGCAAAGGCGGATGAGACCATGGTCGGACGTCAGCCACAGGTCACCCCCACCGTCCTGAGCGATGGCGAGGACACGGTCGCCAGCGAGGTGATAGTCGCGATTTTTAGCCTCAAAGCGGTCACCGGCAGCATTGTAGAGGAAGAGACCGCCGCTGTTGGAGATGGCCCACAGCCGTCCCTCGCGGTCTTGCAGGCAGTTGGTGGCGTCGTCGACGGCAAAGTTGCCCTGTTGCGGCGCGTACTGCCTCACGCTCATACGGGCATGGCGGCCGTCGGGCTTCACCACGCAGATGATGCCCTCGTTGTCGGTAGCCAGCCAGATGTTGCCCTGCCGGTCCTCGCTGATGCCACGGATGTCGCAGTTCGAAAGGTCGCGGCTGCCTTGCCGGAGCGTGACCTGGGAGCCGCGGCCGTCGGGCAGCACCATGCTCAGACCGCTGTGCTGTCCGATCCAAAGAACGTGTCGGCTTGACTCGAATATCGTGTTGACGAAATTCTCCTTCAACCATGGCGAGTTGCTCATGTCGAGCACCTCTGCCTCGCCCTGCGCCTTCTTGACGATAATGCCGTAGTTGTTGTCAGCAAACCACAGGTCACCGTTGCTCCGCCGGATGATACCCGAGAAGCTCGTGGTCAACGCGCTCGCCGGAATATTGCCGAAGCCGGGAATGTCGCGGTTGAGCCGTGTGGTGCCCGTCCGACGGTCATAGCATGCGATGCCATAGGGATTGAGTCCGAGCCAGAACGTGTTGCCGTCGGGTGTGTAGAGCGAGCTGATGAAGTTGACGGGGAAGGACTGCTGCCCTATGTTCAGGTCATAGTTGAGAAACGGCGACCGGTCGAAGGTCGTCTGAATGATGCCATTGTTTTGTGTGAGCAGCCATACGTTGCCGCAGAGATCCGTGGCGATACCGTTGCTGTAGTTCAGGTTTGTGCCGTCGATGTTGGTGATCGGTTGCCACTGCGCATTGTCGTCGTTGGGGTTGATTGTGCAGATGCCCTCGCGCGTGGCCGCCCACAGGCAGTGAGTGACGGGATCTTCCACGATGCTGAGGAAGATGTCGAAGTTGCCGGTGGTGAAAGGATAAGCCTTCACCGCAGGATGGCGGACATCATCGGGATTGTCTACGCGCACCACGCCGCATCCCCAAGAGCCCACCCACAGGCGTCCGCGGTGGTCATAGCAGAGCGAGTAGGCCGAGTGGACGGCGTTGAGGGCAGGATAGCGCAGAAAAGTATGCGTGCCACGGCGCAGGCGCAGGAGGTCTGCCGCCCACGTGCCGACGATCAGGTCGCCGTTGGGAGCCTGCACGATGCTCTTCACGCTGTAGCCTGTCATCCTCGTCTTTTTCCCGTCAGGTGTGATGAGCCACGAGTTCTTATTATTATAGGTGTGGAATCGCTGTGTCTTCTCGTCAAAGACCGACAGTCCGCCGTCGGTGCCCACCCACAGCCGTCCCTGCGGGTCGACATAGAGCGTGTAGATGATACGCTGGTTCTCGTCGGGCAGATGAAAGGTAGTGACCTGTCCGGTGCGCAGGTCGAAGCGCTGCAGCCCGTTGCGCGTGCCCACCCACAGCCTGTCGTGCTTGTCCTCGGCGAGAGATCGCACGGTGTTGTTGGGCAGCAGATGGGGTGAATAGGCATCCGACCGATAGGTTCTCACCTGATACCCGTCGTAGCTCTTGAGTCCATTGTTGGTGCCGATCCACAGCACTCCTCTATGGTCAAACATCATGCAGAAGGCATTCTCCGAGGGAGAGAGCAAAATAGGAGGGAAGCTGCGGAGCCCCGTGGCGTACATCGCATAGTGCTGCCAAAATAGCATTACGAGCCACAGCACCGCTCGCTTTATGTTTTTCAATCGTTTCATACTTATGCAAAGGTAAGCAAAAAAAGAATATCGAGCCAAGAATATCACGAATTATTATCCTACATGTGGACAATTTCTTACCCCGACACTCTTCTTTATGCGTTTTTTTTCGACTTGTCTTGCATAAACATTATAAAAAGGTGAGGGCAGAATGGTCGATAAAGAATAAGTAAATCTGGTATCAGCATAGCAAGGATTAAAGCAAAATAACGATTTGTTGCCCGACATTCACATTCTGTGTCCCATCGCTTACACATTTCATACTATCTTTGCAATAGAAACATAACCGAATACAACCGGGTCAAAGACCAAATTTATTACACCTATCTATATGCACAGATTTTACTCATTCCTTCTTGCGGTGGCCCTGACGGTCGTCGGATGTGGATATGCCGCGGCATCTACAGCAAAAGTCCCATCCATAGAAATGACAGCCAGCTTGATCAGCACCAGTGTGAACAATGCAGGAAAGAAAACCGTAGCTTCCTACAATGGCTACGCCGTGACGGTCATGGGCAAGACCGACCTTCACATCACCAGCGGCACCGCACCTTTGGCGGGCGGGTCTACTGTAGACCTGCAGGGCGAAAACGCCTGGCTGTTCTTCGACAATGTACGCCCCAGCAATGTCGTTGCTAAGTATCTCAAGCAGGTGACTGTGGACGGAAAGGCCGTCGCCTTCAATGTCTCCAACCGCTCAAACAACAATGTGCGAGTGGCTATCTACGACAATGGCACGGTGGTCATCCCCTATGGCGAGGCTGCCTGCAAGAGTGCCATCACCGTCTACGACGGCGAGAACTTCACGGGAAACTCCATGACCATGGACGTGAACACCTATCACAACAACCTTGGTGAGTGGGACAACAAGATACGCTCGTTCAAGCTGCGCCGTGGGTTCATGGCCACACTGGCTAACAATGCCAACGGCACCGGATTCAGCAAAGTGTTTATCGCTGACGACGCTGACCTGGAGGTGCCCGTGCTCCCTGAGGGCATGGAACGGTTTGTCAGCTTTGTGCGCTGCTTCAAATGGGAGTGGGTGTCGAAGAAAGGACGTGCCGGCAATCCCGGTGTCGGCGATGCCAACAAGCTCAACGTCACAGAATATTATAACTGGAGCGCAGACCGCATGGGCGGCGACCCGCAGCTCGACGTGGAGTTCTCTCCCCAGTTCCACCATGCCGGATGGCCTTCTGCCAACACCATCAACGCTCTGCAAAACACCACCCACGTGCTCGGATACAACGAGCCCGACAACACCAACGATAAGCGCGAACATCCCGCCACGGCCGTCGACGTCATCAAGATGTGGCCCAGCGTGATGCAGTCGGGCATGCGTGCCGGTTCGCCCGGTCCTACCTCGGTGTGGAGCTGGAACGACGCTTTCATCAAACTCGCCGACTCGCTCAACTATCGTGTCGACTTCATGGTGGCCCACATCTATGAGCCCAACCTCAATGCCGAGACGCTCAAGCAGCGCATCGACCATCTCTCCAGCGTTGGCGGGGGCCGTCCCGTGTGGATCACCGAGTGGAACAATGGTGCCAACTGGTCCAACGAGTGGTGGCCCGACCAGACCAAGAACGCCGGTGGCGGATATGACCGTCCTTACACGGCAGCCAATGGCGAGCGCCAGCGGAAGTTCATGGCCGAGTGCCTGCCTGCCCTCGACAAGATGGACAACCTCGAGCGCTACTATGAATATGACTGGGTGCAAGACGCGCGTGCCCTCGTGCTCGGCGACTCTCTCACACCCGCCGGCAAGGTCTATGCCGAACATAAGTCGCCGCTGGCTTACCGCAAGGCCAACGCCTACGACTTCAAATGGAAGATTGCTCCGCCGCTGCCCGAGATGGCCGTCTCGCCTTTCAGCAAGAAGGTCAACCTCTCATGGTATGATCATAACGGCGAGACCGGAAAGTACTATGTAGTGCAGCGACTCGTCGACAGCCGTGTGGCTTACGAGACCTGTGACACGCTCTTCCTTGGCAAGGACTATCAGGCCGGGGGCACAGTAACCTACTCCGAACCGATCGCCGGAAACGCCAAGACCGTCTACCGCGTCTTTGCCGTGAGCTATAAAGACACGAAGTCTATCTTCTCCCGACAGCTCACCCTCACACGTGACAAGGCTGTCGCCGCTCCCGTGCTCAAGACCGCTGAGGTGACCACGTCGAGCATACGTCTCACCTGGGATGCCGTCGACGGTGCACGCGGATACCGCATCGAACGCGCCGACAAGAAGGACGGGGACTATAATGTCGTGGCCGACAACCTCACAAGCACCTCATTCATCGACAACGGTCTGACCGACAATACCACCTATTATTATAGGGCCTATTCCCTGACCACCGCCGCCAAGGACAATGTGTCGGCCGTGCTCGCCGTGACCACCGTCAAGCGAGAGACTCCTACAGCGGTGGATAATATCCATATAGCAGCCGGCGACGGCAAGGTGTCGCTCTCGTGGGACTATAAGTCAGGATTCAGCTACAATGTCTACCGCGCAACGAAGGCTAAGGGGGACTATACCCTGATGAGCACTACCTTCTCCGGTTCTTACTCCGATGCCACGGTGACCAACGGCAACACCTATTATTATAAGGTGCAGATGGCTAAGGGCGACGATCTCGGTCCGCTGAGCGATGCTTTGGAGGCCCGCCCAGTGAAAGGGCACTATCTCCACTATGCTTTCGACGAGATGGCCGGCGGTATCGCCTATGACAATTGGGGCGGATTCAACGGCACGATCTTCAAGGACACCACTTGGGTGAACGCCACCTATGGCGGGGCTCTGGTCATGTCCAAGGACAAAGGCTCCTATCTGAAGATTGACAACGATGCCCTCTCTGATGTCGCTGACTACACCATCGCCGCCTGGGTGCGCCCGTCGGCTGAGCGTGGCACGCTCTGCACCTTTGGCAGCACTTCCTATTATCTTTCCCTCGTGTTGGGAACCAATGACCTCACTTTCACCTTTAAGACAGCCAAGGGCTTTGCCCAGCAAACCTTTGGCGGCCTCTCACTCGCCGACGACGAGTGGAGCCATATCGCCCTCACACAGCAGGGAACCAAGGTCGTGCTCTACGTCAACGGTGCGCCGGCCGGTGAATTTGCCATGGATGTGGCCATGACACCAGCCGACATGGGCAAGACGAAGAAAAACTATCTCGGTCATCCCCACTCCTACGACGAGGCTTATTGCAGCCATGCCTACGACGACTTCCGCGTCTACAGCGAGGCGCTCTCTGCTGACGATGTTGCTGCTCTCGCGAAAGGTGAAGACCCCACGGGTATCGTCGCCGTACACACGGGTTCTGCACCGGTTGCGGTCTACACCCTCGACGGCCGCAAGGTCTGCGACGACCTTTCAAAGTTCCAAGCCTTGCGCCCGGGAGTGTATATCATTGGTGGGAAAAAGCTTGTGGTGAGAAGATAAAAAACAGGCAATAATACACCAATTCACGATTTATAGCCCTATAAATCACAATTTGTTACCCATGATTTAATTCTTTTTCACTAATTTTGCGAGTACAATTTACACCTAATAATAAATTAAACTCTAATAAATTTATCCTACACTTATTAGCTTATGGACATTTCAAATTTACTTCTGACGAGTGCGCTGCTGATGGCAACGGCTCAGGTGAATGCAGAAATCACGCCGCGTGTGAAACCAGCACCTGCTAAGTCTCCTCTGGAGATGGGCAAGACCATGTACCTCTATAATAAGGATGCAAAGGGATTCCTGCTCGGAGCCAACGACTGGGGCACACGTGCCAGCTATGCTGACAACGGCTACAAGGTACGCATCACCCAGCACCTCGACGAGAATGGTGTGGCCGTAGACGGCGTGGTCGCTCTGAAGGATTCTGTCGAGTCAAAGAAGAAGTGGCTCAACACTTGGTTCGCCGCTAATGGTGATATTTGGGTAGACCTGAACAACCAGGCCGACACCCTTTTCACACTCTCTAAGCAGGGCGATGATGTCTATCGCCTTGGATCCAGCTCCCTCAACCCTGCAAACAAGCCCGATGAGGACGGCACTCAGTTTATCGGTGCCAAGAAGGACGGCAGCGACACCAAGCTCTATTGGAACCTGACTACTGACGATGGTTATGTCGACTGGTACTTCGTCTCTGAGGACGACTATGCCAAATATCTCGATGCCGACAGCATCTACAACGCAGCTGAGAATCTGCGTAGCCTGATGGTTACTGCTACAGCCGACGGCATGAACGTTGACAAGTATGTCGCTATCTACAACGACAACTCCAAGACCAAGGCTGAGTTGGAGCAGGCTCTCGCTGACCTGAAGGCTGAGTACTCTACTTATGTAGAGGAGAACACGAAGGCTGCTGCTCCTAAGGAAATGACTTCGCTCATTACCAATCCGAGCTTCGACAACAACAAGAAAGACGGATGGTCGGGAACCGCTCCTGGCTTCCAGTCTTATACCGACGCTGAGTTCTATGAGAAGACTTATGACTTCTATCAGAAGCTCACCGGTGGTCCTAAGGGCGTGTATGCCCTCACGGTGAAGGCTTTCTACCGTGCCGGATTCTCTGATGTCTCCTATACTAACTTTAAGAATAACGCAGAGCAGAACGCTAAGCTCTATGCCATCGCAGGCACTGACACTGTGCAGAGTAACATCAAGAATGCTTTTGCCGGTGCCATCACTGCCGCCAAGGGCATGAACGAGTCCAATGTGACTGATGATGACGGCAACACGCTCTATATTCCTAATAATATGGAGACGGCCGAGGCTTACTTCAATGACGGCGACGCTTACCTCAGCACACTCTTCTTTGCTACCGACGACGGTACGATGCAGGTAGGTCTGAAAAAGGATAAGACAATCAACGGCGACTGGACGCTCTTCGACGATTTTAAGCTGAAATACTACGGCAACGGTGCTGACGCTTATACCGCATGGCTCGACGATGTCAAGAGTCAGGTCAACGACTATACGACTTTGCCTTCTACCACACTGATCACACAGGGCATGACCAACGAGTTCAAGACGATGGTCAGCGGTCTGACTGCTACTGCCAAGGCCGGTGTGCTCGATGCCATCCAGAAGATCAAGGCCGGCGAGCAGGCCATCAAGGACAACATGGCGGCTTGGGCAGATTATAAGGAAATCTACGACAAGTGCAACGAGACCATCAACGACGACCAGGTCAACGGCGACGACAAGGATTTGCTCGGCGACCAGATGAAGGATGAGGAGGATTTTCTCAACAACCTCACAGCCACCACTGAGGAAGTGAAGGCTGAGACTGCCAAACTGAAGAAGATGAACGACGACGCTATCAAGAACGGCCTTTCCGAGGGTACCGACGTTACTGATAAGTTCATCGTCAACGCAGGCTTCGAGACCGACAACAAGGGCTGGACGGTGAAGAAGGTCAGTGGTAACGTCGCTTATGGTGGTCCTAAGGAGAACCGTTGCTTCGAGGCATTTAACGCCAAGGACTTCGATGTCTATCAGGAGGTGGCGGATGCTCCTGTCGGTGTGTACGCCATCACCGTCCAAGGCTTCTACCGCTACAAGAGAGGCAACGATGCCTACAATGCTTATAACGACGGTACGGCAGCTCAGTACAAGGATGCCGTGAAGGTCTATGTCAACGACAACTCCGGCAGCTTTGAGAGCGTCTTTGACGAGAAGGTAGCCAAAGGCGAACTCTACAAGGAGGATGCCAATCCTGCTCCTTATATTGATCCCGACGAAGCTAACTGGTATCCTAACGATATGGTCAATGCCGGTATCGCCTTCAGCAAGGGCATGTACACTGCTACTTCGTTCGGTGTGGTTGCCAAGAAGGGTGATGTGCTCCGTCTCGGCGTGAAGGGTAACTCTAACCAGGCAGGTGACAGCTGGTCGATCTGGGACAACTTCAAGATGACCTTCCAGGGCACTAAGGCAGATGTCGTCAAGCCGTTGCTCGAGCAGGAGATCACCAAACTCTCTGCTTCTTTGGAGAAGACAGATCCGACCGGCAAGTCGACGAAGGAATTGGCCAACAAGGCTCTCGATACTGCACAGAGCACTGTTGAAAGTACCGATGGCAAGACGCTGTTCAAGGCACTCTGCGGTGCTATTGCCGCCAATGATACGCTCTCTAAGTCTCGTGTCCTCTTCGCTCAGCTGAAGACCGACAACGACAACCTCAGCAGCGTGCGCGCTACATCGCCGACTAAGCAGAGCGTCCTTGATGCCGCCTCGGAGCTCTTCAGCGAGATCGATGCAGCCATCACCAATGGTGAGCTCAACGATGAGGATGTCGCTGACTACGAGAAGCAGATCGCTGACCTGATCACCAAGTTGGGTATTCCTGCTGACGCTGACAATGCAAGCGATGACAATCCGGTCGATATGACGAGCAGCATCAAGACCCCGAACTTCGAAAAAGAGGGGGCCAACTCTGTGGAAGGTTGGACAACATCCGGCTATAACTTTGGTAATGACGACACACAGAAGAGCGCACTGTTGCTGGAGTACTACAACAAGAACTTCGACCTCTCGCAGACACTGCATGGTCTGCCCGCCGGTACCTACGAGGTGAAGGTGCATGCCTTCTACCGCTACGGAACTACAGCAGAGGACCTCAAACACTTCAAGGCTGGTGAGAACAACCCCAACGCCATGATGTATACCGTGGCTGGCAGCGACAGCATCACCAAGCCAATCGCGCTGCTTGCTTCCGACGCTGCTACTGACGAGACCCGTGGTATCTCTGGTACCACATCAGTCACCGACAAGGACGGTACAGTGTACTATGTGCCTAACGATATGGTCACCGCCAACGCCTTCTTCACAGAGAACGAGAACGGCGGAACCGGCAACGAGTATCTCAACAGCATCATCGTCAAGGTGGGCGAGGATGGTGAGCTGACCATCGGTCTGAAGAAGACTAGTACCAACTACGGCAGTGATTGGGTGATCTGCGACAACTGGACACTGACCTACTACGGCAAGAACAGCAAGAAGGATCCTTCTACGGGTATCACCAACGCTGTTGCTGACCGCAAGTTCACCGTCAAAGAGGTCTACACCCTCGACGGACGTCGTGTCAACCGTCTGCAGAAGGGTCTGAACATTGTCAAGGTGGTAGACGCCAACGGCAATGTCAGCTTCAAGAAGATGATCGTTCGCTAACGCGAATATATACAAAGAATTGAATTAGCTTTTGGCGACGGTCCTGAGCCTCTGAGCTTCGGGACCGCCACCATGGCTTTTCTTCCTTGTCAATTGTTATAACTATCTATAATCCTACCCAATAACATCATACACCCAAGGGGAATGAGAACAATCACAAAAGCCCTCTCACTTGTCTTACTGGCTGCCGCCTCACATGCGCAGGCACAAATCACGATGAACGTGGACGCCACGTTGCGTGGTCCTTTAACCAGTCCTTATCAATATGGCCTTTTCTTTGAGGAAATCAACCATGCCGGTGAGGGTGGACTCTATGCCGAGCTTGTGAAGAACCGCTCGTTTGAGGACGGCACGGAAGGCTGGCAGACGATCAACGGAGCCACCATGAGTCTGACCGGTGCCGGGCTGCTCAACAAGTCTCAGGGTCATGCTCTGACTGTAACGGTCAAGGGATCTTCCGCTTCCGCGCCGAAGGGTATCGTCAACAACGGATACTGGGGCATGGCGTTGCGCAATGGCTCTACTTACACGCTCTCTCTTTGGGTCAAGGGCAGCAAAGCCCTCAACAACCATCTCGTGGCCCGATTGGTCGACGAGAAGGGAAAGACTGTCGGTGAAGCTGCCCTCGTCGGTGAGGTCAATGCGACCGACTGGACAAAACTGACGACAACGATTACCGCACATACTGACGCTGCCAAAGGCAGCCTGCAACTCCTCGCTACCGCCGACGGCACGATGACCGTCGACGTCGTCTCGCTTTTCCCCGCTACGTGGAAGGGGCGCGCCAATGGACTGCGTCCCGATCTGGCACAGCTGCTTGCCGACACCCATCCCTCTTTCCTGCGCTTTCCCGGCGGTTGCTATGTCGAGGGACAGGAAGGCTACGACAATGCTTTCCAGTGGAAGAAAACCATCGGTCCCATTGAGCAGCGACCAGGACACTGGAACCGCAATTGGGGCTACTGGTCATCCGACGGTCTCGGCTTCGACGAGTATCTGCAACTCTGCGAGGATCTCGGTGCCGCACCGCTCTTTGTCGTCAACGTTGGTCTCGGTCATGGCTTCACACTCTCGCTCGACGACACCAAGGCCCTTGTGCAGGACTGTCTCGACGCTATCGAGTATGCCAATGGCGACGCTTCCACAACATGGGGCGCCAAGCGTGTGGCCAACGGTCATGCCGCTCCTTACAACTTGAAATTTATTGAGATTGGTAATGAAAACTATCAAGCCGACGCCAACGCCCAGAGCAGTGAGTATGCCGAGCGCTATAAGATGTTCTATGATGCCATCAAAGCAAAATACCCGGATATCGTCTGCATCGGCAACGTCGAGGCTTGGGGCACCGACAACCCCTCGTGGCGCAATGCCAACCCTGTGGAACTCGTCGACGAGCACTATTACCGCACTGCCGACTGGATGATTGCCAACTATAACAAATACGACAACGTGTCGCGCTCCATCGGTGTCTACAATGGTGAGTATGCCGCCAACGGAGGCAGCTACGGCAAATATGGCAACCTCTCTGCCGCTCTCGGCGAGGCCGTCTATATGCTGGGCATGGAGCGTAACAGCGATGTGTGCCGCATGGCTTCCTTTGCTCCTATCTTCACTCACGAGAGCAATCCCACCTGGGCCTACGACATGATACACTTCAATGCCGATCAGAACTTTGTCACTCCGTCTTATTACGTGCAGAAGCTGATGGGCAACAACCTTGGCACGCAGAACTTGAAATGGACTGAGACGGGAAACACCTCCGCGCAAGCCGTGGCCGGACAAAAGGTCGGCGTGGGCGCCTGGAACACGCAGGTGAGCTACGACGATGCCCAGCTGCTCAATGCCGACGGTACTGCTTGGGGCAATGACGACTTCAACGGCGGACTGGCACAGTGGACTACCGGCTCCGGCTCATGGAGTGCTGACGGCGGCGTGCTCGCGCAGTCCGACAATGCCCAAGACTGTAAGGCCGTACTCAATATCCCCGTCAAGGGAGACTATATATATAAGGTACGCGCGCGTAAGGACAGCGGCAGTGAGGGCTTCCTCATCATCTTCAACTATCAGGACAGCAACAACTATTTCTGGTGGAATATCGGTGGATGGAACAATACCCAGGATGCCGTGGAGCGCTGTGTAAATGGCAGCAAGATCACCATTGATCCGAAGGCGTTTACGGTCAACAATGGTCAGTGGTACGACTTGGAGGTGGATGTGCGCGACGGTCAGGTCATCTGCAAGCGCGACGGTGAGACGGTACATACCTTCTCTCTGCCGGTCGAGCGCAGCGTCTATCAGAGCGTACAGCTCGACACACTGAGCAACCAACTCATCGTCAAGCTCGTCAATCCTTACGCTTCGGCACGCACCGTGACCTTGAACCTGAAGAACATGGAGGCTACCGCAGGCACTGTGCAGCGTCTGCAATCGGCTTTCGGCACTGACGAGAACACGATGGACGAGCCCAACAAGGTCGTGCCCGCAAAGGAACAGACCGTCAGCGTCTCTCGCGACGGCGTGCTCACCCTCGATGCTCCCGCCTATTCGTTGAGTATCTATCGCTACGATGTGAAAGATGTGGCACCCGAGGCTGTCGTCACCTATTCTGCTTACGAGGCTGAGGATAAGGACAAGGCTGGTTATCTCTATGCCCACATGAGCTCCAAAGGCGAGTTTACAAGTTATTCGCTGAGCCGTACGGGGCAGTACTGGACCGACCTGCTCAGTGGCTCGGAGGTGTTCTCTACCAAGGACAACACCATCACCGGCGGCATGCGCGACGCTTATGTCACACGCCTTGAGGACGGTGGCTTCATGCTCGTGGGCACTGACATGACTTCACGGCTCGGCTGGACCAGCAACCACATCATGGATCTGATGCTCACTCCCGACCTCGTACACTGGACGAAGAACGTGAAGATCGACCTTGAGAGCAGCGACAACCTAAAGGCACTCGGCGGTATCACCGCCGACCAGATGACTGCCGCCTGGGCACCTCAAGTCATCTATGACCCGGTCACACGCCGCTATGTGCTCTACTACAGCGTTGGCTTTCCCGACCGTCATCGCATCTATTATCAGCTCATTGACAAAGATCTGAACATACTGACGGAGCCACGTCTCTATTTCGATCCCGGCTACGACATCATCGATGCCGACATCGTGTACAATGCTGTCGACAATGATTATCAGATGGTCTATAAATGTGAGAAGGCCAATGGCTTCAACCGTGCGACAGCACCGCATCTTGTGCCTGCTGACGGCGACGTTACCACCGGCACTACGGTGTGGACGATTACTGACGGATTCCATGTCAGCGACAACAACCAGGCCATCGAGGCTCCTACACAGTGGCGTGAGATCGGACAGACCAAGTGGAAGTTGAGCTTCATCAACTATGGTGGCGGTTACGGTTACAAGACGCTTGGCCTTGACGAGCACGGTCTCCACCCCTCTGCTCCCATGCGCATCGTCGGCAGCAACAATGCCCAGCATGGCAGCATCCTCAAGCTCACACAGCCGGAATACGACTATCTCCTCTCTTGGGACAGCGTGAAGACGCTCCTGTCCACCGTAGAGGCTATCTATAAGACCACCGACAACACATCTGTGAAGGCGGTCTTAGACCAGGCCAACGAGGCGCTCACGCTCTCCACTACCTTTGAGGAGAATGCCGCCCGCATGACCGCTGCTGCCAAGGCGTTGTCCAAGGTTGCGGGCGAAGTGGCGGGCTTTCTCCGCGACGAAGCCAATCAGGGGCGAGCTACAGACCTGACACCACTCATCGCCAATGCTGGCTTCTCCAAGGGCTCTGCCGCTTGGGAAGCTAACACATCGTTTACACAGGCCAACGGCCAGGTGGCTGAGTTCTACAACAAGAACTTCGATTTTCATCAGACCATCACCAATCTGCCTGCGGGCGATTATGAGATCGGTGTGCAGAGCTTCTTCCGCAATGGCAGCATCAACACTGCCTATTCTGCGCATCAGGAGGGAACAGAGAGTCTTGATGCCGTCTTTTATGCCAACGAGGCAGAGGCTGCCGTGATGAGTCTCTATGACAACTCCAGTTTACGCTACACCTTCTCACCCTATACTTATCCCGACAATGTGTCGCAGGCCAATGAGGCTTTCAACAACTATGGCCTTTACAAGAACACCATCAAGCTCACACTCGCCAAAGCCGGTGACATCACACTGGGCATCCGCAAGGACAGTTGGACATCGGCAGACTGGTGCTGCTTTGATAACTTCACCCTCCACTATCTCGGACAACTCTCCGGAATCCGTAACGTCCGCGATATAACGTCCACCGACAGCAGCGCCTACACGCTCACCGGACGCCGTGTCGATTTGAAGACGGCCGGACATGGCGTCTATATCCAAGGTGGAAAGAAAATCGTAAGATAAAGAATAATATAATAATATAACCACAATCACATGAAGTGTAAACACCTAACTTTTGGAATCACGAGATCTGCTTTCGCAATCGGTCTGGTGGTAGGTGCTCTCTCTCTCCAGTCGTGCAAGGACGACCTGCTGACCGGACAGCCCTCGTGGCTGGGCAACTCTATCTATGAGGAGTTGAAGAATCAGGGCAACTATCAGTACACGTTGAGGCTGATCGATGACCTCGGACTCACCGAGAAGATGAGTCACACGGGTTCGTTGACGATCTTCGTCGCTGATGATGCTACCTATGACAACTGGTTCAAGAACAACAAATGGGGCGCGCGTTCCTACGACAAGCTCTCCACCGCCCAGAAGAAACTCTTGCTCAACAACCAGGTCATCAACAATGCTTACCTCATCGAACTGATGAGCAACGTGTCTGCCACACCGCCGGAGAAAGGCCTCGCTATGCGTCGTCCGACCTCTGCCAGTGCTTTTGACTCGGTATATACCATGCCCTACACCAAGATGAGTCCTAACCAAAAGGCATGGACGTGGTATCGCAACAACCATAAGAACATCATTCTTTTCCGCGACGGACACACAGGCTTGGGCGACATCACCGCACCGATGATCCACTTCCTGCCGGAGTTTATGCAGAAGAACGGATTCACCAGTGAGGACGTGAAGATCCTCAGCAATGGCATCAGTACTTCTACGAGCGACGCACTCATCGGCGATCATAAGGTGGTGGAGCGCGACATCACCTGCAAGAACGGATACATCCAAAAGATGGATGATGTCGTGGAACCGTTTGAGAATATGGCACAGATCCTTCATGAGCATGCCAACACCAGTCTGTGGGCGCACCTCATCGACCGCTTCTCCGCTCCTTACTACGACAAAGCGAAGACGACAGAGTACAACCGACTCTATAACGCCAGTGTCGATTCCGTCTTCACGCTCCACTATTTCACTCCTAACGGCCGTGCCTTGCCTGCCACCGCCGGCAACCCTGCACCGGGTAACATGCCCAGCGATGCCACACTGAACTTCGATCCGGGATGGAATCAGTATATGTACGCCAACACCAGTGGCAAGGACTTGCACTATGATGCCGGCGTGATGTTTGTGCCGACCAACACGGTGCTGGAAGACTGGTGGAACAATGGCGAGGGACAGATGCTCAAGGAGCGCTATGGCACATGGGACAATGTGCCCGACAACATCCTCGCCTCTCTCATCAATGTCAATATGGTGGGTAGTTTCGTAGACGCTATTCCCTCTAAGTTCTCCTCTATTGTCAACGATGCCAAAGAGGAGATGGGCGTGAAGCCGGCCGATGTAGACAGCACGTTCATTGGTTGCAACGGTGTCATCTATCTTACTAATAAGGTGTTCACCCCGATGGAGTATTACAGTGTCGCCTTCCCGGCTAAGAACAACTCTGAGACGATGAGCATCACCAACTGGGCCATCAATGAGCTTGAATTCAGACCCTATCTCAACTCCATGGCTGCCAAGGGTAAGGAGAATGAGTATCTTCACTACTCGCTCATCCTGCCTGACAATAACGCTTTGCTGTACTATGTTGACCCTGCCAACTTTGGTGATCGTCAGGAGACCGTGATCGTATTCTATTGGGACAATCTCAGCAACTCGGTGAAGGCTATGCGCTATGGCTGTGACATCGACGAGAATGGCAATATCGCCGTTGGTGATAAATTGCAGGCCAGCGTGCCCGAAAACATCATCAAGAACCGTTTGCAGGACTTGATTAACAACCTTATTATCGTCGGACCTATCAGTTCGAATTATAGTTACTACAAGACCAAGAGTGGTTCGCTCATCAAGGTCACTGACGGTGACAAGGCTGATATGACGGTCGCCGGTGGCTGGCAGATCGACCACGGCGCTTCCATACCTGTCTCTGCTATCTACGATTTGTCGAAGAACGGTAATGGTAAGACCTATACCGTCGACAAGATGATCCCGATGACCGGTCCGCGCTCTGTCTATCAGGTACTCAAGGATCACGAAGAGTACTCTGAGTTCCTCAAGCTCCTCATCGGTCCTGACGAGAAGCTCGGCAACGATGCTTTGCTGGTCAACTCCATGAAGTTGTCGAAGACGATGTACACTTGTGCCGGTCAGAGCAATGGTAACTTCAACATCAACCTCTTCAACAACTTCAACTACACGGTCTACGTACCTTCCAATGAAGCTATAAAGAAGCTTACTGCCGAGGGTATCCTGCCCACGTGGAGCGAGTATGACGAGTATTATAAGAAAGGTGAGGATGGTGACAAGAACGCTGCTGCTATGGCGAAAGCCATCAAGGAGCGCATCCTCAACTTCGTATGCTACCATATCCAGGACAACTCCATTGCTATTGGCGGCAACCCCACCAACTATGAGGAAGTCACCGATGCCAATGGTGCCGTGAGCCATCGCGCCATCACCACAAGCAACTACGAGACAATGCTTCTGGACCCGGACAACAATGTCTACTATCCCATCAATGTGACCCAAAAGGGCGGGCAACTCACCATCAAGGACGAGGCCGGCAACGTACGCCACGTGGAAAAGAAATCGGGATTGTACAACAACATCTGCCGCGAGTACTGGTTCAGCGGTACGGGCTATGCTAAGATGATCTATAGCAGTTCCGACGCTGTGGTCCATCTCATCGATGGTCCGCTGTTCTACAGTAAGAACGCTATGACCCCGTGGAAGAGTCTCGCAAAGAAATACATCCAACACAGAAGAAAGTAAGCCATGCGAAAACAATATTATAATATCATAGACCTACAGGCATTGCTGCGCAAGGCGATGTCGCACCGCCGCCTGACCATTCTCGCCGGTGCAATGCTCAGCTGTGCCACCGTGATGGCCCAGACGGGTAACGTCCATGGGACTGTCTCCGACGAGATGGGACCCTTGATGGGCGCCACCGTCGTGGAGATCGACGCCAGCGGACGTATCATCAACTCTACCGTATCCGACCTCAACGGTAACTTCTCCATGGCGGTGAAGAGTCCGAAAAACAAGATCCAGTTCAGTTTCGTCGGTATGAAGAAGCAGACTCTGCCCTTGGACCGCAGTGAGTATAAAATCATGCTCAAGACGGAGAACGAGATCAAGGAGGTCACCGTCACGGCTCGCCGCCGCACCACCGGTAACAACTTGAGCATTCCTGAGCGTGAGATCTCTTACGCATCACAGAGTCTGAACATGAAGGACCTTGCAGGACTGGGCGTGACGACCATCGATGAAGCCCTGCAGGGACGTATCGCCGGTCTGGACATCATTGCCAACTCCGGTGACTTGGGATCCGGTTCCAACCTTCGCCTGCGTGGTGCCTCGTCACTCTCTACGCTCACCGACTCCAACCCGCTGATCGTTATCAACGGCAACATCCGCAACGTCGATATGTCCAACTTCGATCTTGCCGGTGCCAACAACGAGAAGTTCGCTGAGTTGCTTAACATCAACCCTGAGGATATCGCCTCCATCAACGTTCTGAAGGATGCCGCCGCCACTGCCGTTTATGGTTCTCAAGGTGGTAACGGTGTCATCGAGATCACTACCAAACGTGGTGCCATGGGTAAGCCACGCGTGAGCTACTCTCTGAAACTCACCGGCACGCATCAGCCCCAAGGCTATGCACTGCTCAACGGTGATGACTACACGATGATGCTCAAGGAGAGCTACTTCAACCCCACACAGAGCGATATCCGTAGCCAGAACATCCGTGAGATCAACTATGATCCCTCGTTCTCGGAGTATGAACAATACAACAACAACACCGACTGGCGCAAAGCGGTCACACAAAACGGTCTGCGACAAAACCACTATGTCTCCGTGACGGGTGGTGGTGAGAAGGCTTCGTTCCGTATCGGTATGGGTTACGACCATGAGACTGGTACGATGATCATGCAGAAACTCAACCGTTTCTCCACCAATGTGGCCCTGGACTACTATGTCAGTGAGCGTATCAAGATCTCGACCAACTTCTCTCTGACCTACACCAAGAACGACATGAACTACGACAACCTGCTCGACATCGCCATGAAGAAGATGCCGAACATGGCTATCTACGAGCAGGATCCTGTGACCGGCGAGAACACCGACCGCTACTACGAGATGCTGCAAAGTGCGTCAGATGTTTTCAAGGATGACCAGAAGAAACTCGTCAACCCTGTGGCCAGTGCCCATCTCGCCAAGAAAGGGCGCAGCACTTACGACCTCAATCCAGAGCTCGTCATCAATTATCACCTCTTGGGTATGGATGCCTCACACACCCAGCTCAACTACCGTGGTAGTGTCTATGCCAGTGTCTTCAACCAGTACGACAATAGCTTCTATCCCTCTGAGCTCACCACGGTGGCCTGGAACAACGGTGTGAACCTTGCCAGTTCGGGCAGCAGCAAGAGCTTCGGTTTCAACACCAAGCACACGCTGACCTTCATCCCGCACTTCGCCAATGAGGACCACTCCCTGCAGATGATGGGACGTTTCGAACTCAACTCTGGTTCGTCAAGCGGACAGAGCAATGGCTCCAAGGGCCTGCCGGGTAAGGATTTCTCCAGTCCGGATGCCGGTGGTATCAACACGGGTCTGAGCTCATGGTACAACGAGTGGCGCTCGATGTACTTCACCTATTCGGGCCACTACGCTTACAAGAGCCGCTATATGTTTGACTTCACACTGCGTGCCGATGGTACTTCTAAGTTCGGTCCTAAGAAGCGCTGGGCTTATTTCCCCTCCGTCTCTCTGCGTTGGAACATTGTCGACGAGCCGTTCATGAAAGTCTTCCGCGACCACGGTCTCTCGATGCTTTCCTTGCGTCCGAGTTGGGGTGTTGTGGGCGTACAGCCCAATCAGGACTACCTCTACGTGCGTAAGTACGCTACCGGTAACCGCTATCTCGACATGAGCTCCATGCACCCGCAGAACATCCGGCTCACCGACCTGCGTATGCAAAAAAATACCAGCTACAACCTCGGTGTGGATCTCGGCCTCTTCGATGACCGCTTCTTCATCACCTTCGAGGCATATAGTACCACCATCACCGACATGTTGCTGAAGGACTACCGCATCCCGTCGAGCACCGGTTTTGCCACGCTCGCCTACCGCAACAACGGTAAGATGCGCAACACCGGTTGGGAGTTCCATATCAACACCAAGAAACTCGTTACGGCTGGTCACTTCACCTTTGACATGAATGCCAACTTCGGTAACAACCGCAATGAGCTCTTGGATATGGACAGCTACATGCTCAACTCGCTCAACTCCACGTTTAACTACTCCAACGGGCAGTATCTCCAACGTGTGCAGCTCCACAATCCGTTTGGTGCCATCTATGGATTCCGCAGCAAAGGGGTCTATCAGTACAACTTTGAGACCTTCAAGAATATGAATGCCGAAGAGCGTTCGGCCTTCCTTGCCGCAGGCAAGACAGCGCCTATCGCTTTCAATGCTGAGGGTAAACCTATCTTGGACGCTGATGGCAATCCTATCCAGATGCGCTACAACTACAACAACAATGGCACGGGTAAGAACTATGCCTTCGTAGGCGGTGATGCCATGTATGAGGACATTAACCACGACGGCAACATCGACGCGCTTGACATCGTCTACCTCGGTTCCTCTCTGCCTAAGCTTACGGGAGGTTTCGGTTTCACCTTCTCTTATAAGGAGTGGCGTCTGACAACACAGTTCACATATCGTTACGGCAACAAGATTCTCAACCTTGCCCGCCTCAATGCTGAGTCGATGAGCAGTAACTTCAACCAGAGTCAGGCAGTGAACTACCGCTGGCGCAAGGAGGGCGACGTGACCACGATCCCACGCGCCATGTACGGAACCAACACCAACTACAACACGTTGGTCAGCGATCGCTTCGTCGAGGATGGCTCTTACCTGCGTATGAGCTATGCCCAGCTGTCCTACGCTCTGACGGCCAAGCAGCTCAAGGCCCTTGGCTTCAACCGTATCGCCTTCTATGCGAGCATCAACAACCCGTTTGTCATCACGAAGTATTCAGGTGTAGACCCCGATATCGTTCAGAGCGGCTATGCGCCTGCTGTGGACCGTTCACAGACGCCGCGTTCGCGCTCAGTCACAATGGGTATCACCGTAGACTTCTAATCATACAATTACAGTCATGAAACGCAGAAATACAATATATAGCATTATCACAGCCGTTGCGGCCCTGCTGAGCCTTGTCTCGTGCAGTGACTTCCTTGAGGTGAAGCCTCAGAACGTGACGGTGGAAGATGAGTTCTGGAACGAGAAAGCCGATGTCGACCAGATGATGACCGGTCTGTACGCCAGCCTGCAGGATGCCGGCGTGGTGAAGCGCATGATGATCTGGGGCGAGTTCCGCAGCGACAATGTCACCTCGGGCAGCAATATCGAGAAGGACGTCTCGTTGCAGAAGATCTTCAAGGAGGACATAGATGCCTCCAACGGCTACACTACATGGACGCCGTTCTACTACATCATCAACAGTGCCAACACACTGATCGAGCACGCACCTGCCGTAGCAGCTACCGATCCTGCCTTCTCGCAGTCGGAGCTCAATGCCGACATCGCTGAGGCCAGCGCCATCCGCGACTTGTGTTACTTCTATCTGATCCGTACCTTCCGCGACGTGCCTTACACTACCGTATCCTTCGCCGACGACAACCAGGTGATGAACCTCCCGGCCACGAAGTTCGACGATGTACTTGACTCGCTTATTACCGATTTGGAGCATGTGCAGGACAACGCCGTGAAGAATTATCCTTCTTCCAGCTCTACCAAGGCTCTGTACCAGACAGGGCGCATCACGCAGGATGCCATCCACGCCATGCTTTGCGACATGTATCTGTGGAAGAAAGACTACAACAAGTGCATCCAGTATGCCGACATGATCATTGCTTCTATGCGTCAGCGTGCCAAGGACAAGGGTTTCTACAACAAGCTCTCTGCCGACGATGAGGCTCGCGTCAACGGATATCCGCTTATCAGCGATGCCTTTACCAATACCGTCTATGGCAATGCCTACACTGAGATCTTTGGCTATGGCAACAGCATGGAAAGCATCTTCGAGCTCACCTATATGCGTGATGACAACATGCCGAGCAATGGAGCCGCCAACGACTTCTACATGTTCTCTAAGGGAGATATCGTCGCGGGGTATGCTGCTCCTTCCACCTATGTGAATGGCACCGAGGGACAGGACAATCAGGTATTCTCCAAGTACGACGGTCGCTACTACGAGAACATGAACAACGGCATGATCAGCAAGGGATGCTTCGCAACGGTGAACGTAGACTATTCCGGAGGTACAAAAAATGTAATTGCTTCACACTTTAGTCCTTATGCAGAGGGCAAGTGCAAGGCCAACTGGATCATCTATCGTCTGTCCGACGTGATGCTGATGAAGGCAGAGGCTCTCACCGCCCTGATGAGCAATGCCAGCGAATTGAGCGATCAAGACAAGAACTACATGACGCAGGCCTTCTCTCTGGTCAACGCCGTGAACAAGCGTTCGGTGTGCGAAAGCGTTCTCAAGGACACCCTGAAAGCCGACGACTACACTACAAAAGAGAAGATTGAGAACTTGGTGATGGCCGAGCGCCAGCGCGAGCTGATGTTCGAGGGCAAGCGTTGGTACGATCTCGTCTGCCGCTCTCGTCGCGACGGCAACACCGACTATCTGCGCCAGCAGACTTTGATGAAGTTCACCTCCAACACCAGTGCCATCAGCGGCAAGCTCGGTAAGATGGACTATATCTACTGGCCTTACAATATCGATGAGCTCAAGGTCAACGATAACCTCAAGCAGAACCCGGCCTTCGGCAGTGGTGTCGACGAGAGCATCGAACAGAACAAATAAACGCCAGCATTCAGCAAATACTCATTGTATTATATATATAAACGAACCAGCAATGAAAAAGATATTCAGCATCATCCTCTCTGTCTGTTGCCTTGTCGGAGGTCTGGGGCTCGCCTCGTGCTCCGATGAGCCGGACACTTCCAATTACTACACGTTCAAGGGCGAGATGATGAGCGACTACATCAACAACCGACCGGAATACAGCGACTTTGCCTATGTCGTCAAGCAGGCCGGACTGATGGACGTGCTTTCAGCCTATGGACACTACACTTGTTTCTTGCCGTCGAACTCGGTGATGGCGACCTATCTGAAAAAGCACGGTCTCAACTCGGTACAGGATCTCACCCAGGGTGAGTGCGACACCATCGCACGCTCCCACTTGGTGAATAATATCTATGCTACCATCGACATGAACGATGGCACGCTCAACACCGAGAACCTCAACAAGCGCTTCATCCAGGTCTCCCATGGTATGGACAAGGACAGCAACACTGTGGTGGAACTCAACCGTATGGCCTATATCTACAACGCCACTAAGGACGACTCCGTGCAGAACGGTATCGTGCAACCTATCAGTGCCGTGCTTGAGAACTCCAACAGCTCCATTGCCGACATCCTTGGTGCCAACGACCAGATCAGCATGTTCTTTGAGGCACTGAAGGCTACAGGCCTGCAGGACTCGCTCTATAAGGTCAAGGACAACAGCTACAACGCTGACAACTACGACTTATACTCCTACACATCTCACACTTGGCACGAGATAGCCTGTCCGCCTGCTGACAAGAAGTACGGTTTCACGGTCTTTGTAGAGAAGGACTCCTTGCTCAAGGCCAAGATCAAGGCCAACGGTATCTCCATGTCCAACGGTAATCTGCAAGCCCTCTACGACTTGGCCTGCAAGCTCTATGACCCCGTCTATGGCGATGACGCCGACTATCAGGCCGACAAGGGCATCGACAAGATCACTCGGCGCATGAACCCGCTCAACATGTTCATCGCCTACCATATCCTCACCCGCGACGTCATCGGATGGAACAAACTCACGCCGCTGGAGTATTCATGGACCAAACCAACGGCCAACACCGCCATCGGCATCAAGGTCGACCTCATGGATCCTACCGACTGGTACGAGACCATGATGCCTCATACCATGATGAAACTCGATCAGGCTACTATCGGTGGCAAGGTCAAGCAAGGATCCGACTACGGTCAGCGTTTCATCAACCGCCGTCAGGACAGCTACAGCAAATACCAGAACAACGACCTCATCCGTGGTGCCAAGGTGCTGCCTACGATCGAGGACCAGTATGTGCAGGACGCTCCTAACGGCCGCTACTTCTATATCGACGACATCATTGCCTTCGACAAGACCACACAGATGGGCGTGTTCAATGACCGCATCCGCATGGACTTCTCCACCGTCTTCCCTCAGTTGATGACCGAGAACATCCGTCTCAACGGTGACCCCGCCAAGGATGATAATGCAAACAAAGCCGACCAGACCTTTGCCAACGGCAAGAACTACTGGTTCCCCAAGGGCTATCTCGACCATGTGACCATGCGTGGCGGCTACCTTGTCTACCGTCGTCCTCACCGCAACTTCTGGAGCTACGAGGGAGATGAGTTCAACCTCTTCGGTGACTACGACATCTCTTTCCGCTTGCCGCCGGTGCCTTATGAGGGTGACTATCAGATTCGTCTCGGCTTCTGTGCCTTGGAAACCCGTGGTGTGGCTCAGATCTATTTCGACAACCGCCCGCAGGGCATCCCCTTGGATATGCGTAAGTTCCTCAACAATTCAACTATTCTTGGTGATAAGTGGACCAACAACTGGGCCAAGTTCACCGATGAGGAGAAGGCACAGGATCAGAAGATGCTGCGCAACCTCGGCCGTTACCGCGGACCTTATGGTGGCTATCATACTGATGGTAGTGTCATCAACGAATTCGTCAACAACGAGCGTACCCACCGTATCGTGCTCTGTACTGTACACATCAATCCGAAGACCGACCACTATCTGCGCATCCGCTGTACGTCGACCAGCAAGCTCGGTAACAACAACGAGTTTATGCTCGACTATCTCGAGATCGTGCCGAAGAGCATCTACGCTGTAGGTGCCGGACAGATGGAGACCGACCTGTAAACGAGAACCACGAAAGAAGAACCAATGATTATGAAAAGAAACATCTATAAGAAAATAGTCCTGGTGCTCACGGCCGTAGTTGCTCTGGCCAGTTGCACCGATGACTGGGACGACCACTATCACGCCAACGTCAGTGCTGATGGCAATCTGTGGGAGGCCATCGAAGCCAATCCCGACCTGAGCAACTTCGCCTCGGTGGTGAAGACTGTAGGCTATGACCGTGCGTTGGCCAGCAGCCAGATGTTCACGGTCTTCGCACCCACGAACGACAACTTCACCAAGGAGAGTGCCGACAAGCTCATCGAGGCTTATAATAATGAGAAGTCTCATGGTGTGCGTGACAAGGACAACAGCACGCTCAAGGAGTTTGTGCAGAACCACATCGCCCTGTACAACTACTCTACAGGCACGTCCGCACACGACTCCATCGTCATGCTCAACGGTAAGTATAAATTGCTCACAGCCTCGAAGTTTGGCGATGACGACATCACCAAAGGCAATCAGGTCTACGGCAACGGTGTGCTCTACACCGTTGCACGGCCGGCCGGCTATGTGCCAAATATCCTTGAAGGACTGAAAAAGGTGGAAGGTCTCGACTCTGTGGCCAACTTCGTCTATTCGTTCAACCGCTACGAGTTCGATCCTTCGAAAAGTGTGGCCGGTGACATCATCGACGGTAAGACTGTTTACCTTGACTCTGTGTCTACGTTGCAGAACACGCTCCTTGGTGCGATTGGGTATATCAATGCCGAGGACAGTACTTATTGGATGCTCGCTCCCACCAACGAGGTTTGGAACAAACTCGTGCCGAAGTACGAGAAGTATTTCAAGTACAACAACAGCGTCTATAGCAGCGATCCGCGTCTGCGCGACTCGCTGACTTGGGTAAATGCCCGCTGGGCAATCATCACCGGTACCGTGTTCAACCGTTCGGTGAACACTGTCAACAGCGATGTGTCGTTCCAGGACTCCGCTTTCTCCACCGATGCCCGCAAGCCCCAGAAGCGCGAGCTCTACTATGGCGATGCCCGTGAGCGCTACTGCATCTATGACAAGCCCTTCGCTGCTGACGGCGTGTTCAACGGTGCCTCCCAGCATACGTGCAGCAATGGTGTGCTCCTCAGCCAGGCCAACTGGCGTATCAAGGCCCGTGAGACCTTCATGTGGAACTATTACCTTGAGGGCGAGAAGTCCGTCAATGTCGATTCTGTGGATTATGAAAAGACCGTGTATCCATTGGAGGTGACGAAGGTGTCCACAGACAATCCCTTCTATAATAAGATCCACAACCACGCATATAGCACATTGTTGCCTTCTGGCACGTCAAACGATCCTATGGTTTACTTCAATCTGCCTAACTTGCTCTCCGATGTGCCCTATGACATCTATGTCATCACGGCACCGGCCATCGCCGGCGACGAGCTGGCCAGCGACATGCAGCGTCTGCCCACCGTATTCCGTGTGCGTCTGGCCCAGTGCGACAAAAGCGGCAAGATCTCTTCAAATTCTCGTTCTTGGACTACGTTGGGATCGAAGTTCACCACCACAGCCGACCAAGTCGACACTTTCTTGGTGGCCAAGGACTTTAAGTTCAACTATTGCGGCTACAACCAGAAGCCCACGGCGCAGCTCATCATCGATACCAACGTGAGAAATTCCCAAATACGCGAAGGACTGTATAACCGTTATCTGCATATCGACGCCATCATCCTCAAACCCCATGAGGAGGAGTAACCAGCAACCAACAACCCATCTTTAAACACACGAAACATGGAAATCAACACTATCATATCCTATCACACGATCAGCCGACGGTTGCCGATGGTTTTCCTGACCGCCGGTATGCTGGCCTTGCCTGTGGCCATTCATGCCCAGGACGACATGGAGGATGCTGAGCCCGTGAAGAAGACGGTCGTGGCACCGGTGAGGAAGCACTATGCTACGCGACATATCTCCGGACGCATCCTCAGCGCTGTCACCCACAAGCCGCTGCCCGGTGCCATCGTTGGTGCCGTTGGCGTGCAGGGCTATACGGCTCTGACCGACGACGACGGCTCGTTTGCCTTCGATGTACCAGTCTTCGCCTCCTCAATAATGGTGAAACTGCCTTCCCATAACCTGCTCTCCGCCGGACTTGTCAAGGGCGAAAAGCAGGGCGACCTGCTGCTCTATCCCTCCACGTTCACCGCAGACTACGACGCTGCCACCGACTTGCGCAACGACCGTTCGGCCAGTGATATGCAGTACTCCGGTGCACTTAATATCAAAGAAGAGATTGAAAAGCAGCTCGGCGCTTATGCTCACGTCATCACCCGCAACAACACGCCCGGTGTGGGTGCCAACATGTATGTGCAGGGCCTGAACAGTATCTATGCCAATGCCCAGCCGCTGATCGTCGTCGACGGTGTCGTCTTCGACCAGCAGTATGGTCACAGCATGCTCCACAGTGGCTTTGCCAATGACATTCTCACGGCTATCAACCCCGCCGACATCGACAAGGTCACCGTGCTGCGCAACGGTACTGCCCTTTACGGTTCCAAGGGTGCCAACGGTGTCATCCTCATCGAGACCAAGCGCTCGAAGAGCATGGCCACGCGCATCACCGCCTCTCTGTCTGCCGGAGTGACCTTTGAGCCAAAGTTCATCGACATGATGAACGCCGGCCAGTACCGCGGCTATGCCTCGGAACTGCTCAAGTCCACCAGTACGCCCATACGTGAATTCAAATGGCTCAACGCTGATCCCGACTACTACTATTATAAGCAGTATCACAACGACACCGACTGGAAAGACGAGGTCTACCGTTCCGCACTGACCCAAAACTACGGCATTCAAGTCGAGGGTGGTGACAAGGTGGCCAGCTATAACCTCTCCGTGGGCTACACGACCGCCAACAGCACGTTGAAGTACAACGGCATGAACCGTTTCAACATCCGCTTCAATACCGACATACATCTTATAGATCCACTCTCGATCCGCTTCGATGCCTCGTACTCCAATACGACTCGCAGCATCCGTGACGACGGTGCGCCTGCTGGTTACAGCGATGGTACGCCGACAGCACCCTCGTTCCTCGCTTATGTCAAGTCGCCTTTCTTGAGCCCGTATTCCTATGGACATGGTGAGCTCTCCACCTCTCATCTCGACATCACAGCTGAGGACTATCTCTCGGAGGCGCTTGCCGACTACAACAACTACAACTGGAAGCTCGCCAACCCTTGGGCGCTGAACACCTACGGCGACGGTGAGAACAAGAACCGCTTTGAAAACTCTATGCTCAACCTGAGCATCACGCCGGTATACACCATCAACCCGCACCTGCAGCTCAGCGAGCATTTCAGCTATACCCTCGTCAACGCCAATGAGAAGTACTACGTGCCTATCAACGGTGTGCCTGAGTACTATGTCTCCTCGGTCAACGGCTACCGTACCAATGAGGTGCGCTCGCTCTTTGCCAAGCAAAACTCCATGATGAGCGATACCCGTCTGACCTGGAACAACCGTTATGCAGGACACAGCGTGAGTGCTTTCGGCGGCGTGCGCGTCAACTGGGAAGAGTATCGTCCCAACTATCAGCTCGGCTACAACACCGGTTCCGACAAAACTCCGTTTATGAGCTCCAGCCTGATGAACGCCACCAGCTACGGTACCAACGAGAAGTGGCGCAACATCAACTGGTATGCCCAGGCACAGTATGACTATCAGCGCCGCTACTTCCTCACTGCCGACTTCTCTGCCGAGAGCTCCTCGCTCTTCGGCCGTGACGCTGACGGTGGCGCGAAGATCTGTGGTGTCGTCTGGGGACTGTTTCCCTCTGTGCAGGGCGCTTGGGTGATGACCAACGAGCCGTGGCTCGCCGGTAATCCCATCGTCAACTACCTGCGTCTGACTGCCGGCTACGATGTGAGCGGCAACGACAACATCGGTTACTATGCTGCTCATAGCTATCTGAGCTCTAAGCTCTTCATCAACGCCATCGCCGGCAAGACCATCGCCGGCATCGGCAATACCAAGGTGAAGTGGGAGACAACCGGCCGCGCCAACTTTGGCCTTGACGCCCGTCTGCTCAACAACCGTGTGAGCGTCGGCTTCAACGTCTACAAGAGCTGGACACGCAACCTGCTCATGCTCAAGAGCCTGAACTTCCTCTCTGGTCTTGACAGCAACTGGAGCAACGACGGCAAACTCGAAAACACGGGCTTCGACGTCAGCCTCAGCGGCAAGATCCTCGCTCTGAAAGACTTCCAGTGGGAGGCCGGAGCTACGTTGGGACACTATAAGAATAAGGTGACCGCTTTGGCCGACGGAGCGCAAGCCATGCAGCAGACTCTCTATGGAGCCACCATCCGTTCCGAGGTAGGCAAGGCCGCTAACCTTTTCTACGGCTACAAGACCTCCGGTGTGTTCGCCACAAGTGACGAAGCCCAGCAGGCCGGTCTTTACATCCTTGACGCCAACGGCGTCACGAAGCACTATTTCCAGGCCGGTGACATGCGCTTTGCCGACGCCGACGGCAACCATGAGATCAACGAGAAGGACATGACCGTCATCGGTGATCCCAATCCCGACATCTACGGCAACCTGTTCACCGCCGTGGCCTATAAGCGCTTCCGCCTGGAGGCGCGCTTCAACTACAGCGTGGGCAACGATGTGTACAACTACATGCGCTCGCAGCTTGAAGGTGGCTGCCGTTTCATGAACCAGACCACCGCGCTCAACAGCCGTTGGCAGGCCGAAGGCCAGCAGACCAGCGTGCCGCGCGCCACCTTCCAGGATCCGATGGGCAACAGCCGCTTCTCCGACCGATGGATCGAGGACGGCAGTTATCTGCGCCTGAAGACACTCACGCTGAGCTACGACCTGCCCGTGAACTCTACGTTCTTCCAGGGCTTCCAGTTTTGGATTCAGGCCAACAACCTCTTCACCGTCACCAAGTATCTTGGTTCCGACCCGGAGTTTTCAGCTACCTCGTCGGTTATCGGTCAGGGCATCGACCTCGGCGAACTGCCTCAGAGCCGCTCTGTGGTTGCCGGTGTGAAAATTAACCTTTAATCATCTCTTAGAGACCAACAAATATGAAAGCTAAATATATTGTGTGTTTGCTCCTGATGCAGGTCGCTGTGCTCTTTGGCTCGTGCACCGACTTCTTTGAGCAGGATTCTGACCATGTGCAGTACACTGATGACTACCGTCTCCACGAGCCGGGCGACTCCATCTATGCCCTCACCGGCATCATGAACAAGATGCAGGCGCTGGGCGACCGCACCATCCTTCTGGGTGAGCTGCGCGGCGACCTCGTCGATGTCACCGCCAACGCCAGCGCTGATCTGCGCGGCATTGCCGATTTCGATGTCAATGACGACAATGCCTTCAACAGCCCGAAGGACTACTATGCCGTCATCAACAACTGCAACCTCTATATCGCACGCTGCGACACCGCTGTGAAAAACAACCGTGGCGAGAAACTCTTCTATAAGGAGTATGCAGCCGTGAAAGCCTATCGTGCCTGGACCTATCTCCAGCTTGTGCTCAACTATGGCAAGGTGCCCTTTGTCACCACGCCGATCACCACGGAGGCTGAGGCCAATGCCGACTATGAGACCAAGGATCTGCAGGGCATCTGTCAGTACTTCATCGCCGACCTCACGCCGCTCGTCGACGTGGAGTATCCTGGACTCGGTGCTATCGGTTCCGTTGACTCGCGTCTGCTCTACTTCCCCATCAGCTGGCTCCTCGGTGACCTGAACCTCTGGGCCGGCAACTATAAGCAGGCTGCGCTCGACTACTATCATTTCATCTCTACGGCCAATGGCACCAACAGCTATTTCCAGCTTGGTACCAACAGCGTGATGTTTGACAGCCCCAGTTGGAATCTTCGCTATGCCACCTTGCCTTTGGGGAGTGAGACCTACAGCAGTGGCCGTAGTGTCGTGACGATGATCGCCGGTGACTCCATACCTTCTCAGGGCAACTACAGTCAGCTGCGCAATTACTTCAACACCAATGAAAACAACGACTACAAGGCCAGCATCACTCCGTCGAGAGGTATGCAAGCCCTCTCTGCCAGCCAGAAGTATTGCTATATGGATTCCAAACTCGGTGCCAAGGCCACACCAATCATAGCACCCGGCGACCTCAGTAACAACCTTGCGGGCGACTTGCGACTGTCCTATATCTGGTCAACAGGCAATGGCTCTTACAATGGCAAGCACATCACCACGCAGAGTATCCGCAAGTATATGACCCGCAATATCGCTATCTATACCCGTCCGATGGTCTACCTGCGACTGGCTGAGGCACTGAACCGTGCCGGCTATCCCCGCTTTGCCTTCCAAATCCTCGCGCGCGGCGTGAACAACGATGTCATCGGCGAGTATGTGTTGCCTTATTGTCACACGGCCTCTGACTCGGCCTTTGTGTCGCAGTTCAACTTCCCCTCCACGGCCAACACGGGCTACATCGTGCGCGACATCACGAGCAACACCAACTACAACACGATTGGTATCCACAGCCGCGGATGTGGTTGGACCGAGTTCAATCCTTACTATCAGTTCCCAACGGACATCCTGGTCAGCGACACGCTGAACTATCAGATCGAGAAGGTCGAAGACCTCATCATGGATGAGAACGCCCTTGAGTGCTGCTTCCAGGGTACCCGCTTCTACGATCTCATGCGTGTGGCCTTGCGCCGCAACGATCCTGCCTACCTCGCCGACCGCGTCTATAAGCGCGACGGTCTTGATAACGTTGGCACCGTGAAGGGTACTATCAAGAAAGATCTCTACGACCCGAAGAACTGGTATTTCTCGTTCAAGGGCAAGATCGGACTTTAAGTACACGGCTTCGCAGCAGCCATATCGTTTTCCGATGTTTGAGTGGACAGTCTGTCCACTCAAACACTTATTACCCTATTAACCACCAAAATATATGAAGTATAAAGTTTTACTCATCAATATCCTGCTATGGGTATGTGCATTCCCTATCGCCACACACGCCCAGACCGACGTTTCCTATTACGACATCACGCCGTACTACTTGCAGAACGCCGGGTTCGATACGGGTTACAACTATAACAAGTCGGCCACAGGCGACCTCAGTAATGTCATTTCTGAGGTGGCAGGATGGAAAAACACGACTCGTGTGACCTATAACTCCACGGCCATTATCCAGTTGGGGTCCAAGAAGACTTTCAATGGTGTCAGCGTGCCTGCAACAGGCTACGACGGCACAGACAAGGGTGGCGTACTGGCGTTGAGCACGGGGTGGAACGACACTGTACGTTATGTGCAGACCGTGAAGCTCCCGGCCGGTACTTACCGGCTCACCGCCGCCTGGTATAATGCCGACGCTTCCAAGACGGCCGGGCAAAGTGTTCTCGCCTTTGTCGGGCAATACACTAAGAAATACTCTGCTCTTGACTCCTTCCCCTGTCTGAAGTGGGTGGGCGACACCGTGGTGTTTACGCTGCGACGTACCTACCAGGGTGACCTGATGGTCGGCTTCGCGGCACGGAATATTCAGACTCCCACCAACAGCACGGCTTATGCCAAGGTGGTCTGTGACTTCGTGAAGCTGGAGCGCACAACCGCATACGGCAAAGTTGATGTGGACGCCGTGAAAGAAGATTTGAAGAAAGCCATCACTCAGGCTACCAAACTCTATGGCAGTGGCACGGGCAACGAGGCCGCCGCATTGCAGGCTGCCATTGACAGGGCCAATGCGCTTTATGCCAATGATGAGGCCACGCGCGAGGAGGTTTATGCATCCATCGACGAGCTCAACAGAGCTATTGAGGACTACCACTATGCCAACCCCACCGGCAAGGTTCCTACTGTGACCACGGACAAGCGCATGGCAAGAGGTGCCACGATGGCGTTCGGACGTATGACGCTCAACAGCAATGGCGCCACAGTGACCGAGCGCGGCTTTTGCTATGCCACACATCCCAATCCCACCATCGGCGACATGCGCAGCACACAGACCATGCAGCAGAGTGGCATCATCTATGTCATCGACGGACTCTCTCCGAGCACGCGCTACTACATGCGCCCCTATGCCATCACCTCGGGGTATCAGGTAGCTTATGGTGAGGACAAAAAGTTCTATACCCTGCCAAAAGGTAATATCAACTATTCTATACGTGAAGGCGACGACAACACCGGAGCCAAGGCCCGCATCACGGCAGCAACAAAGGACGCCGTGAACTATTGGAACAATCTGACCAGCATCAGGGGACTCAACCTCAGCGTAGGCTATGCGTCGGGTACGCCTACTGCTGACTGCAGCTATGGCGGTTGGATCCGCGTCGGCTCCAACTCCTCTTACCAGCGCACGGGCACCCTGCTTCACGAGATGCTCCACGGCGTAGGTGTGGGCACATGCGGCTTCTGGTACGACAACGACAACTTCCGAGAGAGACGCGATGGCAGCAACCGCTCGTCGGGACACTGGCTCGGTGACCGTGCCAACGACGTGGTGCGCTTCCTCGACAACAACGATACTGAACAGCTCAACGGCGACTACCAGCATCTGTGGCCTTTCGGCATCAATGGTGCCCAAGAGGACAAAGGTACGGCAGCACTCTACATCGCCAACTCGCTCGTTTGTCAGGCTCTCTGCGAGGACGGTCTGCCCGCCACCAGTTCCATTAATTTTGCGGCTCCCTACTATGCGCTTGACCAGGAAGATACGATCAAGTACTACTTGAAAAACGAGGATGAGACCTATGGACGCTATACTTCGTTCCTGAAAGAAAATGCCGACAAGACGCTGAAGTGGACAACCATGTCCACGGCAGAGGCTGAGCTCAACGATAGCGTGGCTTGGACGATAACGTTCAATCCCAAGACCTGCTACTACACGTTCACCAATGTGGCTACGGGTGACAACATCGCCTACACATCGGGTGTTTTTAAATGCAAAACCAAAGCAGCCACCACGGAATCGCGGCTGCAGCTCATACGTGGACGTGTGGCTGCCGTCTCCGGAAGCGACGTGCGCGGCTACTCCCTGGTGCGTCCGGAAAACACGGCCAGCCCTCATTGCCTTGGCGCCTCTGCGCGCAGTACGGTGTCGCCGCTGACATTCAACTATGCCAACTCACAGCATCGTCAGCGTTGGCTCATCCTCACCGCGGAAGAGTCTCGCGCCCTTGATGCTGTGGCACCGCCTACGGGCATCAAAGCGGTAGCGACACAAAATGAGAGTGAGCAACCCGCTGATATTTATAATCTCAGCGGACAGTGCGTGCGTCACCATGCTGCTTCTACCGATGGCCTGCCACGCGGCATCTACATCTTCAAGGGCAAGAAAGTGGTCATCAAATAGCATTTCTACAAGCACAACAAGACATAATTGCGCTTACAAAATTAAGCAAGAAAATCGGCAAATGATTGTGAAAACATCATCGTTTGTCGATTTTCTTTTTTAATTTTGTAGCGAAATGGCGTAATCAATGCCTAAGTATCACTGTTCTAAACTGATATTTTTATGAAAACAGAATTATACATTATCATCGCCGTGCTGTTTCTTCTTACCGTCATCATGATCTGGTGGGGTGTCAAAACCTTTCTCGATATACGTAGAAGACAGAAAGAGTGGAGACAGCCTCACCGCAGGAGTTAGAGAGGGGCTGCTCCTTCTTCTTCTCAGATCTTTACCTCGCATTTCTTTCCTGTGTATTCCACGGTCTGCTCTGCCTTCTTGCCGTTGGCGGTGACAGCGGTGATGCGGAAGTGACGGCAAGTGAGCATGCCCTTGTAAGCTCCCTTGCGGTTGCCAATGGTCAGCGTGTGCGTGGCTTCGTCATAGTCAAAGGGGATGAGCGTGTAGCGCCCCCGCTCATAGTTGTAGTTGTTGCCCTCGTCCTCATAGAGTTCAAAGTGGCCGTTGGCTCCACAGTAGACTTTTACTTCCAAATCGTCCCACGGCTTCTCCGTGCTGTATTGCACGTCGGGTCCGAAAGGCAAGATGGCACCCGCCTTGACATATACCGGCATGATGTCGATAGGGCAGAGACGCTGGATCGTCTTGCCGCCGGCATGAGGCTGGTCGTTCCAGAAGTCATACCACAGCGTGCCTTTTGGCAGATAGACCGTCGTTGGCGCTGCGGCCTTGCTGACTTCGGGATAGATCAGATGTCCGCGTTTCAAGCTGTCCTTCCATGTGTACATCGGGTCTGTGACCGGCTTGACGAGCAGGTTGCGGCCGAAGAGATACTCGTTGTTGAGCGTTGCGGCATGGCGGTCATTGGCAAAGTCCATGACCAGCGCGCGCATCATCGTGCCGCTGTGGAGCGTGCAGTCAGCAGCAGAACTATAGGTATAGGGCAGCAAGCGGTAGCGCAGACGGATGTATTTCACGATAGCGTCGTAGCACCAGTCGCCGGCCTTGCCAAAACGATAGAGCTCGCTGACCATCGGCGACGAGCAGTGGTTGCGCATCAGCGGCATGAAGGCTCCCCATTCCATCCAACGTGTTTGCAGTTCCTGCAAGGCAGGATTGTGGGGATCCTGCTCAAACTCCCAATAGAAGAAACCGCCGAGGTCGGTATTCCAGTAGGGAATGCCGCAGAGTGAATAGTTCAGTCCTGATGGAATCTGCTGCTTCATCTCCTGCCACGAGGCGAGGATGTCGCCGCTCCAAGAGAATGTGCCGTAGTGCTGGATGCCGAAGGAAGCACTGCGCGTCATCATCAGTGCACGCTTAGCGTTGCCTTCTTTGGTGGCGCGCTGATGGTCGTAGATGCCCTTGTTGTGCACGAGTGGGAAAGCATTCTTCACGCTTCTCCACGATCCGTCGGCTGTCAACCAGTCGTCGTCACCGGGCTTTTCGAAGTGATCGGGCTCTGAGGAGTCGGTCCACCAAGCGTCGAATCCCATCTTCTGTAGGTTGGTCAGATACCTCCAATAGATGTCGCGAGCTTTCGGATTAAAGGCATCGTAGACTTTCACGCCTTGCTTCATGGGCCATGTGTCGAAAGGATAGAGGGCACCGATGGCGTTGAGCTCTTTATATTGCTCGGTCCACGGACCGAAGTTAGCCCAGATGGAGATCATCAGATGGCCGTTGTTGCGGTGGACATAGTCTACCATTTCCTGCGGACTCTTGATGCGCGGCTGTTGTGGTTTCAGGTTTTTCATGTCACCGGGCAGGTAGCGTTGCCAGGCAGGATCTCCCACCTTATTAATATAGTAAGGGTTCATGAAGCGCATGGCATTCCAGTTGGAGTCGCATCCCCAGTATTGCCAGTCCTGTACCATTGCGTCGACAGGAATCCTCAGCTCACGGTATTTGTCGAGCACGCCGACGAGTTCATCGCTGGTCTTATAGCGTTCGCGACACTGCCAGAAGCCCATGGCCCACAAGGGCGGCAGCGTAGCCTGTCCCGAGAGTTCACGTACGGAGGCGATGACGCCGTCGGCCGTGCCGTCGCGATAGAGAAAGTAGTAGTCGATAAACGGAGCCACCTCACTGCTCATCGTCGTCTCCGCAGCAGTGTCGTCGAACAGCGAGCGTCCGGCATTGTCCCAATAGAGCCCGTAGCCTTTGCCGCTGAGGAAGAAAGGAATCGATATATATGTGTTGTGGTTCCACATCTCCACCTTCTGTCCGCGGTGGCTCATGAGCGTGTCACGAAGCTGTCCGAGTCCATATACGGCCTCGTCGCTGGCCAGTCGGAAACCTTGTCTGACCTGGTACTTTCCGTGGTCCACCTCGTGGGTGCAAGGTGTGAAGAGACTACCGGTGGCTTGCAGCAGTTCCTTGCCTTTGTTGTCGGCAAAGGTGATATAGCCCGTCCGTAGGTCGAGGGTGGCGTTGAGCATCGACGAGCTAAGCTTGAGCTTGCCGTCACGCTCTTCCTCGGTGATGGGCTCCGTGACGTTCTGCCCGGGTTTCAGCAGCACCGAGT
>ERZ773276.597-NODE-597-length-37496-cov-47.212067_pt1 | contig 37496 bp, 21 predicted proteins | sample MGYA00511386_ERZ773276 | MGnify/ENA primary metagenome ERZ773276 (study PRJEB29015, sample SAMEA2737778) | human gut metagenome | biome: human gut; feature: human-associated habitat; material: faeces | place: China | collected 2012 ...
AATCCCTCAGTCATCTTCGCCATTGCCTCCCTTGTAAAGGGAGGTGGGTTGCCGTCAAGGCAACTCGGAGGGATTTCATAGGGTTATATAGAATTTAAATAGAATGAGCGTAACCTTTAATCCCTCAGTCCGCTCGTGGACTCGCGTCCAGCTCCCTTTACAAGGGAGCCTGAACAATCCCTCAGTCTGTTCGCGTTGCTCACAACCAGCTCCTGACGGGAGAGAGTCCCCTTTGTCACTACGTGACATTTCCCCACACCGTGGGGAATCACCCTATTTGAGGGAGCCTGAATAAATCCCTCAGTCTACTCACTTCGTTCGCAGACAGCTCCCTTTTCAAGGGAGCCTAAAAGCCCTCTGTTTTTACCCGAAAATACCGTAAAAATGTTCAAAACCGTGTTCAATACTTGTCAAAAAGTTCAAAACTCGAAAACGTTAACAATTTGTTCATAATTTTACAACAACATTGCCAATTTTGTTTGCCACTTTTGCCCAAAAATAACAATTCTATTTGTTCAATACAGAAAATCATCAAATTTGTGTGAACAATTTATTGACTTTTTTCGTTTAAAATTCTATACTTTAACTAACCATAGGAATGGTGTAATAGGGCGAAGTGCCCCCTTTTTTGAGGGAGCGCTGCCGCACGGCTGATTTACCGTGCAGTTTCCATCCCGTTTTGATACACATCCTACGGTAATATGCTCGGGTGTGTATCATCAGTTTTCCACCGATTCATTTTTACGGAAGTGGAAACGGTGGAAACCGACCGAGTTAACGTGCCGAAATCGGTTTGCTTTCTTGTAAATCAAAGAGCGGTCAGAAGTACAGCGGATTTTGTGCGAGGAATTGTTGCGGGGAGTGCCGCCCGCAGAAAAAATCAGGTACGCATACATGGTTTTAATGTAAATCTTTTTAGGAGGAAAAAACACGTATGAAAAAATCTACCAAATTGTTAAGTGTCATCTTGGCAGTTGTCATGATTTTCTCAACTATGTCCGTAATGGCGTTTGCCGCAAAGACGAAGTATCAGACCTCTGATAACCTTACCGCTCTTGACGCATACAGCCCGGACGGCGCGGTAACAAGGCTCTCTACCGAAGAGAGAATGTCGGTTGTATTCGACTTCCTTGATGTTACCCTCGCTGCCGCGAACATAAACATGGGCGAGGTTTTTAGCGTCGGCTCCCTTAAGCTCAACATCGACCTTCGCTCGGTTAATGCTCTTTGCGGAACCATCGACAACGTTAAGTCTCTTCTTAACAGCGGAGCTGTTAAGCTTTTAAGCGGCTTGCTCGGCATAGTTAAAAACGCTAACCTTAAAAACTGGCCGTCGGGCATGACAAGAGAAAACAACGCTCAGCTCGACATAGTTAACGGTCTTGCCAATGTTCTCAACGACAACGCAGGTCTCGTTAAAAAGGTTATCAACGACGGCAAACTCGACGTCGGCATTATCGGCAACTTTGTTGATATTTCCGGCGTTAATAAGTACCTCTCGGATCTTCCGGGTATGTTAAAAGGCCTCGTTTATCCGATGTTCGCAAGAGTTGACGATGACATGACGCTCATCAACACTTATTCAACAACAACCGCAAATCCCGACACTCTTGTCAAGAAGGTCCTCATCAACGCTATGTCTAAGCCGCAGAGCTATACTTCTTATAAAGAAGACGCTTCCGGCAACTGCATAAGCAATCACATTGCTCTTCCGACAAGCGCTAAAGCAGGTCTTCGCGATTATTATGTTAAGGATTCAGACTCTAAGGGTGCTTACATCGAGGTATTTGAATATGATACCGCCAAGAAGATGTATGTAGCTCAGGAAGAGAAGTATTATAAGACTGAAGAAACCGATATGGAAGGCAAAGGCACAGGCGTTTATGTTTACGCTAACGCTGCCGGCGAAAACGTAAAATATTACGTTAAGGACAGCTACTTCCTTCCCTCACTTGCCACAAGCGGTAAGGTTTCCGAAATCTTCAACCTTGACAGCAATACTTTTGTTTCGGCTCTCTATCAGATAGCTCCCTATGTATTTAAGGATCTTGCTCCCGTTGTTCTCAACGGCTCGGTTAAGATGCTTCTTGCACAGTGGTTCGGCGCTGAAAAGACCGAGCTCTTCGGCGGCAAGGCTTCAGAGGCCACCGCTGTTCTCGCTAAGCTTCCGTCAGATGTAAAGGCATTCTATTCTAAGGCTGCCGGCACATACAACTGGGAGTGGTCGGACTTCACAATAGGCTCCGACGACAACGGCTATTATCGCCTTGTCAGCAAAGACGGTCTCACAGAGACCTGGCTCAAGTTTGATATGTCCACCGCTAATTCGTTCGCTAAGCTCATTAACTGGAACTACACCATCTCCGGTGATTTCGTTGACGAGTTTATGCCCACAGCTGCAAACAACGGCTCCGTTACTGCTTCGGCAGCGGGTTATACCACCGTTCTTGCGGCACTCAACGATTTTGTCGGCAAGGCAATCGACACAATGCTTTCGGATACTGCAAAGGCTGCAATCAATTGGACAAAGGGCGATAATACAAAGCTCATTCCCAATCTTCGCAAGGCTCTTCAGTATGTAGCAGCTTATAACCCCGAGTATCTCTTCGGTACCGGCTATGAGACTGTTTATGCAGGCTACTATGACACAGTTGTAGATAAGTCCGCTTCCAATCAGGATGTTGTTACCGCTCTCGGCGCAATCGGCGTTAAGGCTCTTATGCCTCAGATAATTCTCCCGTCGGCTGCCGAGCTCAAGGGACAGAACGTAACCGCTCTTCTCGCTTGCGTAATTCGTGAGCTTGCAACTCAGTTCGTTCCGACTTACAACTATGACGCACTTATTTATGCCGATTACAACTCGAAGACCCTCGTAAAGGGTAAGGACAGCGGCTATTGGCTCGATGTTATCTTTACCATGGGCACCGACATCGGTATGAAGTATCTCTCCAAGCTTGCCGACCTCGGCTCCGATAAGGCTGGCGGCTACCAATTTGAAGCCTCCAAGACTTATAAGCTTGCAGACTTCGAAAAGAACACACGCGCTTGGGAAAAGACCATTGACTGGATAATCGACTGGGCTCTCACCTCTGACAACGAGTGGTGCTGGAAGTTCCAGAAGCTCATCAACACCGGCGACCTTGACCTCGACCTTGCTACCGAACAGGATCCGTGGGTTAAGCTCGACAAGATTATCCGCGACGTTCTTCCTGTTGAGAAGATAATCAACGAAACCGCTGCTGACGGTAAGACCTTCCTTGAGACTGTTCTCAGAGAAGACATTATCGACAGCCTTCTCAACCTTGACGTAAGCAAGCTCCTCGGTACAAACAGCGTTACGGGCATATTCAATATTCCTGCTAACAGCACTCTCAGAACCGAGGCTCTGTATCCCGCAGTATTCAGAATCGTAAGAGAACTCCTTAACAAGGTTCTCGGTAAGGTATGCGGCAACACCGCTCTTATCGCCGATTCTTACAATTCACTTGACGCTATTCTTCAGAAGGGCGCTATTGCAGACCTCGCAGAGAAATTGATTGTAGGTATTGCCTATGCCGTTAAAACAGGCGGTCTTCTTGACGTAGCTCTTCCGTTCGTAAACTTCTTCCTCGGCTGGACTACTAACGCTCAGTCCTATGCTGAGCCTAAGCTTACAATAGATAAGGGTACACTTAACTATGTACAGCTTACAAACGGCCAGATGAATACTACTCTTAAGGTAACAAACGCATCTGCAGGTATGCTCTTAAAGCACGGCGATGCATATGATCATCCTTATATGCTCACTCTTAAGTCTGTTACCGTTAACGGCACCGAAATGCTCACCGCCGCCGACAAGAAACCACTTTCACCGTATGAGAGCAAAGATGTTACTCTTAACGCGGCAGTTCACACAGACAGCCTTGTAAAGGTAACCGCTGTTTACAGCTTCACCTTCAAGGACGGTACTGCTTACGACGGCGACATTACTTCCACTACCTTTGAGTATGCAACCAACGATACAGCCGATACCGTCGGCTCCCCTTGGTCTAAGGAAGATAAGAAGACAAACTTATATGAGGTAGTTAAGATGAAGGGTGAAACCACCACAGATTACCTTGTAACAAGTGCATCGGCTCTTGCTTCTGCTATTTCAAACATTGCCGTAACCTGGACTAACCAGAGAGATTCTGATTGTAAGTTCGACGCAAGCTCTGTTTCCGCTTATAATTCAACCTACTTTGAGTCCTCGGGTCAGGCAGAGGCTCTCGTCGGTCAGAAATTTATGACAGGCGATCCCAACGGTATTGTTACCGTTAACCCGCTCAGACTTAAATCCGATGTTGACGCAGCGACGGTTCCTTCGGGTGCCACATATGCTCTCGGTAACAGCTCGGTAACTGTTTATGGTGCACACAGGAATCGTCACGGTACTCTTACCATGACTGCACCGTTCGGCACTCTCTATTACTACAATGCGATGCCGATTAAATCTCTTGTTGACAGCGAGTTCAAGGCTAACCGTGATTCTTCTAAGTATCCGGCAGAGGCTTGGAAGACTTACTGGACAGCTCTTACCGCTGCCGCTAAGCTCGCTTACGGCCCGTTCAAGAAGGCTAACCTCGGCAATTACAGTGATGCTAATCTCACTGCAGCCATAACCGCTCTTGAAACCGCCGCTAAGGCTCTTGATACAGCAAGCTCAACACCTGCAAGCGGTTCAGCAACCGTTACACCGGCTCCCATTGAGGCTGCTCTTAAGGCTGCCGGCGACATCAACTATCAGAACTTCGACCTCTATGCTTATTGGGCTTACGAAAAGGCAATGAAAGCCGGCAACGCTATCATTGACGCTTACAAGGGCCCCGTAGCTCCCGAAAAGTACATTGACGGCAGCTCACTTTCAGAGGCTGAAATTACTGCTATTGCCAACAAGGCAAACGCTACATATAAGAGTGCTATCGTAGCTTCCATGAAGGCTCCTTCAATCGAAGCTCAGAACGCTTATATGGATGCCGTAAAGGCTTACAAGGCTCCCAGTTATTCGGAGCTTGAAATCCTTAACAGCGCTAAGAACATTACTTGGTATGCAAGCTTCCTGAAGAGCGCTGCGGTTACAACTCAGAAGCAGTTCCTTGATAAGGAAATCAAAGCCGCTAAGGCTCAGGGCTACAAAGAGGCTGATTACACAGCAGGCTCTTATGCAAGATACACCAAGGCTCTTGCAGCTGCCGAGGCATTAAATGCCAACGCAAATGCTCTTCAGTCCGAGGTATTCGATGTTAAGTATGAGCTTGAAATCGCTCAGCGCGCTCTTATGCCGAAATCGGCTTCTGCTCTCGAGGCAGGTGCTTACACCGAGCTTGAGGCAGTTATAGCTCAGGCTAAGTCAATATTCACTGAAAACAGTGCATATACATTTGACGCATCAAAAGCTGACGGCCTTTCAAAGACCGAAGCTTATGCTAAGCTCGTTTCCGTACTCGGCTATGAGTACACCGATGAGAAGGGCAACACAGCAAACCTTTACAGCGGCTCCGCTGAAAACTATGCTGCAAATGACCGCTTCTATTCAAATGTTGTAGCAGCTCAGATTGACGCTGTTATCACAAACCTCAAGAATGCTATGGCTCCGTTCGTATGCAAGTACGTAGCAGTTCCCACCACAGCGGGTTCAAATGAGGGCGTTTCCGTAACAGAGAACGCTTCTCTCATCACCGGCGTAACACCCGGCTCGCTCGCTACTGCCGACGACGTACTCGCAAGAGTAACGGCTAAGGATCCTTCGGCTACAACTCTTAATGTTGCCGCTAACGCTGCAGGCCTTTATGGTACAGGCGCTACCGCAACACTCAGCCTTAAGTCGAGCGGTGCTCCGGTTGCTATCTACACAGTCGTTATCTACGGCGATGTAAACGGCGACGGTGTTGTTGACGGATTCGATGCTTCCTCCATGGACCTCGCAATCAACAACAAAGCTGCTCTCACAGGCGCTTATAAGACTGCAGGCGGCCTTGCTACCGGTAAGGTTGACCTCGCTAACTACGGCCTTGTAGTTGACGCTGCTTACGGCGGAACTGCAATCGCTCAGAAGTAATTTCCTTTAAGATTACTTAAGTTAAAACCCGGTGGGGGAGTTTTCTCCCCCACAAGGGCGTATGTAATGGGATATTCTTAAAAAGATTAGAGCATATACTTTAAAAGTGCGGCGGAATAGTTTTGTGAAAAAACGGTACAAAGCTTGTAAGCCCGCGAGGAAATAACTTTATTTGTGATAGCGTAAGGGATATTTTCTTTCGGCGTGCCATTTTTATTCACAAATTATTGACATTGTGCTCTCAAAAGTGTATATTTAATATTGATTAAGAATAGAAGGAGGCAAAAAATGACCAAGGCAAAAAAGGCTATTAGCCTTATTGTATCTGTAGTTATGCTCCTTGGCGTGCTTGCAGTCGGCGTTTTCGCAAATGATAATACCGGTGTCGCAGAAAACGGCACTATCGCTTTATCGTTTGACAAGGCGTCATATAACGCAGGCGATACAGTCAGGGTTACCGTAAAATTAACCACAGATTATTATGCTGCAACGGTTTCTGTTCCTGTTCAGTATGACAGCAGTGCTGTTAAGTTTGTAAGCGGCACAACCGCTTCAACGCTGTTCGGTGCAGGCGATGCAACAAAGACGGTCGTAAATGATGCTGCTGCGGGCGGCAAGACTTATGTCTATGTCGGCGTATTACCGCAGGCTGCCGGCGGAGCTGTTGCTCAGAAGGCAAACGGCGTCGTACTTTCGACCCTCACCTTTACCGCTACTAAGGCCATTTCCGATACCGCGGCCGCTTTCGGTGTGCTTAACGATCAGAAAACAATGACCAATCTCGGCGGTAAACTCTATGTAGGTTCCTACAAGACCTCTGATGTAACCTCTACGGTTTATACCACAGGTCAGAAACTTACTTTCCCGGTAATGAAGGCTGCTGCTGCAGCTGATCCGGAACTTCAGCTCTCTGAAACAGGAAAAGCTAACGGTGTTATAATTGATAAGGTTTCAACTTGTGCCAACGGCAACGGTTTCGTTTACGGTATTGCAACCGATACTGGTGATTCCATTGCTGACGCTTTGCAGACTCCCGCCGGTTCAATTCAGGTAACTGAAAACGACCAGGGTCAGATGAGCACAGGCGCAAAAATCGAGCTTCTTAACGATAGCGGCGAAGTTGTTGAAACTTACTATTTCATCTTCTTCGGTGATATTAACGGCGACGGCTTAATAGATCCTATTGACGTTACACTTGTTGAAGGTGTTGCAAGTTATTCCGATTTCGACTTTTCAGCTGATGATGGCTCGATAACCGGTATAGCTGCTGATGCTAACGGCGACGGCTTAATAGATCCTATAGATGTAACTTATTTAGAGGGCGTTGCGAGTTACTCTGATTTCCCGACTCAGGCAGAGACAGCTGCTGTAGTTGCTGCTGCAAAGGGAATATAAGTTTATAAATTGTTTTATAGGAGGTAAATCAGATGCGCAGAAAAGTGCTTTCTGTTATTATGGCTGTTGTCATGATGATTTCCTGCTTTGCGTTTATGGCGAGTGCTTACACTTATAATCCTACGTTGAAAACCGGCGAGGTTAAAGTCATTGCAACAGCAGATAAAACAACAGTCAGCCCCGGAGATACAGTCAAAATAACGATGACTATTGACCCGGGTTCAAAAACCGGTTTTGGTGCTTTTGCTAACACGATTCTTTATAATGGCGATCAGCTTACTCCCGTTGGTTCCAAAATTACGGAATTCAGAACTTGGGAAGGCGATTGCGCTGCTTCGTTTGCAAATCCCAACGCATCAGGTAATATGAATCTTGATGTTGCCAAGATGCTTAAAACCGCAATGTCCGAGGAGGAACTTGCCTATTTTAATAAGGGCATCCAAGTAATGGGTAGTAGTACTTCTGCTGCCAAAAGATGGAATCCGGTAGCCGGCGAAGCTTACTTGTCTTTCAAAATGACTGTTTCCGATTCCGTAAAGCCCGGCGATGAAATTTGGGTTGGTGCTCACGGTGCAGCATTTGATAAAAAGATGGCTTTCTTTGCTGAAGGAACATCTCGTATGGATATGTCTGTATATGATTTGACCAATTCAATGGTCAAATTGACCGTTGCAGGTGCTGAGCCGTCTTATTCTGTAGCTAAGTATAAGACTCAGGTTAAGTTCACAGGCGATAAGACAACTGCTCCGGATGATCTCTTCCAGTTCAGACTTACTTCGGTTATCACAGCTGCTGACTTCGCTGCTATGAACTCAAACGGCAATACAATTAAGAGCGTTGGCTTCATTGCTGCCAACACAGGCGCTGCCGATGCAGATGCTGCTAAGGCAGCAGTTGAAAAAGGCACCGCACTTCCGTCAGCTTGGAAAGCTGCTTCTACCGACTATGTAAGTCGGGCAGACGCTTCTTCCGATGCATACTTCGGCGCAATCGTCAAGAATATCTCTCATGCTTCTCAGGCAACTGATATTGACTGCATCGCTTATGTATGCTACAATGACGGTACTGCCGATCATTATGTTTGGTATTCCGCAGCTGTAACTGCTAAAGTTGCTTCAGGATATGATGCTGCTGTTGCTGCTTGGAAAGCTCAGTAATTGAATTTTACCAAGAAACCACAGCAAAACTTTACTATCGGTTCGGCTGTTCAAAACTGAATATTCCGTTCCGACATTAAATTTTATTATTATATCTTGAAAGGAGATTAAATCTCAATGAAACAGGTTTATCAAACACCGGATTTCGATGTTTCTGCATACGAGCTTGATGATATCATCACAATCTCCATAGGCACCGGCCCCGTAGAGGGCGGCGACTCGGGTTGGGTTGAGATCTGACGCTCACGTAGCAATCGATCCGATTTATTAACAATCATAAGCAGAGCAAGGTTCGCCTTGCTCTGTTTTTTTGTGCCCTATTTTGCATTTTGTGCACCATTCCGTTTCTGTACCCCATTCTGATATCGTGTGCCTATTCTGTTTTTGTACTTAATTTAGGTGCTGTATGCCTATTCTTTTTTTGTGTGTCATATGAGGAGCTTTCCACACACCCCTGCCCGCCCTTTTCACTATTCGTTTTCCACTTCCGTTTTCGTCTTTTTACTTTTCAGCCTCCCTTGCAGAGAGCAAGCCTCGCCAAAGCAGTTTGGAAGCTTTTTGCCTCCCTTGAAAAGGGAGGTGGGTTGCCGAAGGCAAGCCGGAGGGATTTCATAGGAATTCACGGAATTTAAAAAGAATGTGCGTGACCTTTAATCCGCTTTTTGCCTCCCTTGTAAAGGGAGGTGGGTTGCCGAAGGCAAGCCGGAGGGATTTTGTGGGAATTTACGGAATTTAAAAAGAATGTGCGTGACCTTTTAATTCGCTTTTGCCTCCCTTGTAAAGGGAGGTGGGTTGCCGAAGGCAACTCGGAGGGATTTCAAAGGAATTTACGGAATTTAAAAAGAATGTGAGTGACCTTTAATCCGCTTTTTGCCTCCCTTGTAAAGGGAGGTGGGTTGCCGCAGGCAAGCCGGAGGGATTTCATAGGAATTTACGGAATTTAAAAAGAATGTGCGTGACCTTTTAATTTGCTTTTGTCTCCCTTGAAAAGGGAGGTGGGTTGCCGAAGGCAAGCCGGAGGGATTCTGCGGAGTTATATGGAATTTAAATAGAAAGCAAATTACTTTTTAATCCCTCAGTCTACTCACTTCGTTCGTAGCCAGCTCCCTTTACAAGGGAGCCTGAATAATCCCTCAGTCCGCTCGTGGACTCGCGTCCAGCTCCCTTTACAAGGGAGCCTATTAAATCCCTCAGTCCGCTCGTGGACTCGCGTCCAGCTCCTGACGGGAGCCCGTCCCCTTTGTCACTTCGTGACATTTCCCCACACCGTGGGGAATCACCCTTTACAAGGGAGCCTGAATAATCCCTCAGTCCGCTCGTGGACTCGCGCCCAGCTCCTGACGGGAGCCCGTCCCCTTTGTCACTTCGTGACATTTCCCCACACCGTGGGGAATCACCCTATTTGATGTAGCCTGAAAGCGGCTGCAATGTAAATTCGGCAGTCGAAAGAGACATTTATGCAAAAAATCCGCGATTTTTGCCGCAATTTCGAAATTTCGGCAGATTGACGAATAATTAACACATCGATTATTTATTTTGACGGAGTAATCATCAATATATTGTGTAGTTGCTCATTTATACCCCACAGATGTATTCGTCATTTTTTCAAATTCGCGGCTGTTTAGTTTAACAAATTCAAATAATAGTTAAAAAACGTCTAAACGTCCGCAATTTTGAGTTCAATTTGTTTGCCGCGTCGTATTTTTGCGTTGACAAGAGGCTTTTTTGTGCTATAATTACAAGTGAACGGTAATTCACTACACGTGGTTATCTATGGTGCGCCGCTTTTGCGCAGCACCGTTTCGTTAATTTTATTAAACGGAGGTCACGATATGGACACAAGATTTGCAATTTCGGAGTACAATGACGCTGTTGCAGTCAACAAAGAGCTTGATGAGCTTATTAAAAAGCCGATTTACACCATCAAGCCGGAGGCTCTTAAAAAATACGAGGATGAGTATTACAATAAAAAGTGCCTCAAATCAAAAGCACAGATTGAGGAAGCTCGCCAGATAATCCCCGGCGGCGTTCAGCATAACCTTGCTTTCAACTATCCCTTCCCGCTTGTTTTCACAAAGGCAGAGGGTGCATATCTCTATGACGTTGACGGCAACAAGTATTTTGACTTCCTTCAGGCAGGCGGCCCGACTGTTCTCGGCTCCAACCCGAAAGCTGTTCGTGAGCAGGTTATTGACCTCCTTAATACTTGCGGTCCCTCAACCGGACTTTTCCACGAGTTTGAGTACAAGCTCGCCAAAAAGATTTCCGACAGCATTGAAACCGTTGATATGTTCCGTATGATGGGCTCGGGCACCGAGGCTTGCATGGGTGCGGCTCGTATCGCGAGACTTGCTACAAAGCATAAGAACATCATAAAGATGGGCGGCGCTTACCACGGCTGGTCAGATCAGATGGCTTACGGTATCCGCGTAAACGGCACCAAGTTCACACAGGCTCACGGTGTTCCGCTCAACTGCTTCATGTTCATTCAGGAGACTACTCCGAACGATCTTGACGAGCTTGAGAGAAAGCTCAGACTCAACCAGTTCCGCGGCGGCACAGCAGCCGTTTATATGGAGCCGGTAGGCCCCGAGAGCGGTACTACCCCCATCACCGTTGAATATGTTAAGGGCGTTGAGCGTCTTTGCCGCAAATACGGCGCACTCCTCGTATTCGATGAGGTTGTTACAGGCTTCCGTATCGGTATGGCAGGTGCTCAAGGTTACTTCGGCGTATCGCCCGACCTTACCATATTCGGTAAAGTTATTGCAGGCGGTTATCCGGGTGCAGGCGGCATCGGCGGTAAGAGAGAGTACATGAAGTATCTCGGTGCAGGCCTTGATTCGAGCGGTAAGAAGATCCACAAGGCTCTTGTCGGCGGCACAATGACCGCTAACCCGCTTTCATGCTGCGCAGGTTACTTCACTCTTGAAGAAATCGAAAGAACAAACGCTTGCCAGAAGGCAGGTCAGATGGGCGACAGAATTTGTGCGGGTCTTAAAGAGCTCGTTAAGAAGCACGGCCTTCCCTTCGTAGTTTGGAACACCGGCTCTATCTGCCACCTTGAGACAGTCGGCACAATGCACTATCAGATTAACTGGAAGAAACCGTGGGAAATCCCGGCAATTCTCGGCGAGACCGGCGTAAGACAGAAGGAAATGGAGCATATGGGCGCAGCTTACATGGCAGAGGGTCTTGTAACTCTCGCAGGCAGCCGTCTTTATACTTCAGCCGCTTATACTCCTAAGATGATCGACCAGGCTCTTGCTTGCTTCGACAGAGTATTTGAAAACGTCGCTGTTAAGGCTGACTGAATTTAATCCCAAGAAAACGGGGCGGACGGGTTTTCCGTCTGTCCCGCTTTGTTATAAATAACGAAGAGGTGAATACAATGGATATAATGGAAGCAAAACAGCTCGTCATTAAAGCCGGTATAGAGGTTGTTGAATACGGCCTTATCGCGAGAACATGGGGTAATATTTCATGCAGAGTAGACGATAAGAGATTCGTTATTACTCCGAGCGGACGTCCCTATGAAACTCTTACTCCCGACGAAATAGTAGTTGTTAATATCGACGATTGCAGCTATGAGGGTGACATTAAGCCGTCCTCCGAAAAGGGCATTCATGCCGAGGCATATCGTCTTCGCCCCGAGGTTAATTTCGTAATTCACACGCATCAGATGCAGGCGTCCGTCATAAGTGCGCTCGGTATGGATATAAACGAGGTTGAACCCGCGTCGGCCGAAATAGTCGGCAATAATGTCCCGATTGCGGCATACGGACTTCCCGGAACCGGCAAGCTTCGCAAGGGCGTTGTTGAGGCTATAAAGCGTTCGGACTCCAAGGCCGTAATTATGGCTCACCACGGTGCTCTTTGCATGGGTAAGGATTACGACGAGGCGTTTAAGGTGGCGGCAGAGCTCGAAAAGATCTGCGAAACTACCGTTAAAAACAGATACCGTCTCGTCACCGGTAAGGTAGCCGAGACCTTAGGCGACGTAGCCGAGTATATCGGCTCGCTCTTTGACTCGAGTGCCAAGGAGGCTCCGGTATTTGAGCCGTGCAACAGCGAACGTGACGGCAGCGTGTTTAATATAAGTGCCGTAGACGGCGACGGCTCGATAGTCAGAATAGATATTAAAACGGGTGAGCTTGTAGCAGGCAATGATTATCCGGCTTCGGCTGAAATGCACAGAGCCATCTATAAAAAGCGCAAGGACGTAAACTTCATTATGCACACCAAGACTCCGGCAGAAGTCGCAATGTCTAAGTCGGGCAAAACAATAAAGCCGCTTCTTGACGATTTTGCACAGCTTGTCGGCGCAACCGTTCGCTCGGTAACATTTAATCCCAACAGCACCAAAAAGACCGCGAAGAAGGTCGTAAAGGCTCTTAAGGGAAGAAACGGCGTTCTTCTTAACAACAACGGTGCGCTTTGCGTATCGGGCAGCGAATATGATGCCGCAGCGGTTGAAATGGTAATGGATAAGGGCTGCAAGACCGCAGTCGGCGCAAGACTGTTTGAGGCAGGCAAGCCCATAAACCCCATTGAGACAAGACTTATGAGATTTATATATCTCAAGAAGTACTCAAAGCAGGCTAAAAAGTGATATTTGAATATGGTGTAAAAAAGTGTCGCAAACCTCGTGTTTGCGGCACTTTTGCATTTTGCGGACTTTGTTTATTACGGTTTTGAGCGGCTTGCTTCGTTCTGCGTCGCGGCAAAACCGGAGGCTTGCCGGGCTAAAATAAAATCGCGCGTTAATTCTCAACCGAAGAGCTGCCGCATATACATATAGTGTTGTACCTGCCATAAGGGACACGGTGTTTATAAAGCGGCAGGCATAGTGTAAACAAAGCAGGTGAGAATTATGAAAAAATATTACCCCGAGGGCTCACGCGCAGACATCGAAGCCGTCGAAAAAAGACTTTCAAGCCCGGCTGAGCTCAAAAACGCCTTTTTGTCGGGAGAATCGCTTGAGGCGCGCGCGGTTCTCTGCGACCGAGGACACAATCTCGACGTGGATTTAAGGTGTATGAAGGGATTTATGCCGCGCAAGGAATGCGCTATGGGGATTGAAAATAACACGGTTCGCGACATAGCCATAATATCGCGCGTTAATAAGCCCGTTGACTTTGTGATAACGGGATTTTCAGAGAATGAAAGGGGCGAGACATTCGCTCTGCTCAGCCGCCGCAAGCTCCAAGAGGAGTGCGCGGCAAATTATACTTCAAGACTCATTCCGGGCGATATAATCGACGCGCGCGTGACGCACCTTGAGCCGTTCGGCGCGTTTTGCGACATAGGCGCAGGCATTTCGGCACTTATGCCGATAGACGGTATCTCGGTGTCGCGCATACCTCATCCGTGTGTTCGTTTTTCGGTTAATCAGGATATAAAGGCAGTTGTGAAATCGATAGACGAAAACGGCAGAATCACCTTGTCGCAAAAGGAACTGCTCGGCACTTGGGAGGAAAATGCTTCAAAATTCGCGCCCGGAGAAACCGTGCCCGGAGTAATACGCTCTGTGGAGGATTACGGTATATTCGTGGAGCTTGCGCCCAATCTTGCAGGGCTTGCCGAATGTGCCTCCGGGCCGCGCGCAGGCGACAGTGCCGCGGTTTACATAAAAAGCATAAATCCCGAAAGGATGAAAATAAAGCTTATTATCGTGGACTATTTTACCGGTGACGGCAAAAGTCCGGCGGCGGATTATTTTATAAGTGACGGTCACATAGATAAATGGACATATTCACCCGAAACGTCAATTAAAAGGGTTGAGACAGATTTTATGAGCTGATTATATAAAAAATATTGCAAAAATGATATAATTATGGTAATATCTACTTAATTGTTTAAAGCAGGGGGAGAATAATTATGTCAAAAAACAGGATGAAAAAGCTTGTCAGTGTACTTTTGGCACTGACCATGACAGTTCTTTGCTTTGTTCCTGCGGCAGCCGCAGAGCCCAAGGATAAGGTTACGCCTATCCTGATAATAGCCGGTTTCGGCGAATATGTGCTGGTGGACGGTGACGGAAATCAGGTTTGGGGGCCGTCGCAGGACGCAATAGTTGAAACGGCGAAAAACGCCATAGCTCCGCTCGGCGCGTTTCTAAAGGGAGATTATGAAACGTTTTGCACGGGAATAGTGGAAATAGCAAACAATCTTTTCGAGCCGGTTTCGTGCAATCCCGACGGCACGGCAAAGCACCCCGACGTCACCGTTATAGACCAATATACCGAGCCGGTATCGCAATACGGACTTGACGAGGTCACAAGGGCTGACGCCTTCGATAAGGATATAGTCGACGCGTGCTGCGACGAAGTCGGTGCCGACAACGTTTACGTTTACGGCCTTACTTGGCATAAATCCATGCAGGAGCTTGCAGCGGACATAAACACGTATGTTCAAAAAATCAAGGCGGATAAGCACGTCGACAAGGTTTCGATTGCCGGCCACAGTATGGGCGGAGCGGTTTTGGCTTCGTATTTGGGACTTTACGGCTGTGACGACGTCTCAAACATAACCATGCTCAATTCCGCATTTACGGGGCTTGATATGGTGGGCTGTCTCTTTAAGGGCGAAATAGCCGTCGGCACAGATGAGCTTATCCCGTTTATAAATCAGAGTATGAATTCCGACACTCTCGGCAAGGTCCTTGACACCTTAAAGCTTTTGCAGCTTGCGGTGCCGAAGCTTGAAGGCTTCCTCGAGACCGAGCTTCCCGACGGCAGCGGCAGAACCTATAAGGACCGCATTTATACCGAGTGCCTTGTTTCCGGCTTCGGCTACACGCCGAGTCTTTGGGCGTTTGTGCCGGATGAATACTATAATGACGCAAAAGCCGTAATGCGGGCGTATATGGAGAAAAATCAGCAGCAAAAGGGCGTTTCGGCTTCCGTGATAGCTGCCAACTGGGCGACCTTTGAGAGAAAAATCGACGAGATACACAATATACAGGCGAATATTTCTTCAATTTTACAGAGAGCCAAGGCAAGCGGCACTTCTGTTTGCATATTCTCAAACTACAATCTTTATATAGCGCCGTTTACGCCTACCGCCGATTACACGAGCGACGGCGTTATAGAGACAAACCGTACAAGCGGCGGTGCCACCTGCGCCCGTCTTAAAACGACTCTCGGCGACGATTACGTTCAGGCGAGGGATGACGGGCATAACCGTCTTTCCGAGGACGGCATTATCGACGCTTCCTCGTGTATGTTTCCCGAAAACACCTGGTTTATAAAGAATTACGGGCATTCGATGTTTGATTACCGCAAAAACGGCTGTGACCTTTATGTGCGGGCGATGACGGCGAAAACGCAGCCGACCGTTGACACTTGGGCTGAGTATCCGCAGTTTCTCGTTTATAATGCGGGAACTCACTACGTGGCTCCGCTTACGGCAAAGTTCGGCGACGTGGACCTTGACGGCAGCATAACGCCCGTTGACTCAAGGCTTGCTTTAAGATACGTAAACGGTATGGAGGAGCTGTCCCCTACGGCTAAATATGTTGCGGATGCAAACCGCAGCGGCGATATTTCGACCTTTGACGCGGAGTACATCTTAAAGATGTACGCGGGTCTTGTATAATTTCATTTCCGAAAGGAGCTGTAATTTTTACGGCTCCTTTTTGATTTGCACAGTTGTTATTCGCAAAAAACGGCGTAAAACTTGCATATTTTCCCCTAAAATGCTCAAAATTATATTTTGTGCTTAATTTATTTCGCCGAAATACAAAAAATTCGCAAAAACTATGGAAATGCCGTATTTTTTCTGTTATAATATCAAGCGGTTTATAATGCCCATAGCTTTAAAGCGAGGGCAGCCATTAACACTGTAATTTATAATTGGAGGTATTCTCAATGGCAAAAAAGTATTGCTACCTTTTTTCAGAGGGTAATGCTAACATGCGTGAGCTCCTCGGCGGTAAAGGCGCAAACCTTGCCGAAATGACCAACATCGGTCTTCCGGTACCGCAGGGCTTCACTATCACAACAGAAGCTTGTACTCAGTATTATGAGGACGGCCGCGAGATCAATCCCGAGATCATGGCTGAAATAAACGAGTACATCATAAAGATGGAAGGCATCACCGGTAAAAAGTTCGGCGATAAGAAAAATCCGCTTCTCGTATCGGTTCGTTCCGGTGCGCGCGCTTCAATGCCCGGTATGATGGACACAATCCTCAACCTCGGCCTTAACGAGGAGGTTGTTAACACAATTTCCGAAATGTCAGGCAATCCGAGATGGGCTTGGGACTGCTACAGAAGATTTATTCAGATGTATTCCGACGTTGTTATGGAAGTCGGCAAGAAATATTTTGAGCAGCTTATAGACGCTATGAAAAAGGAAAAGGGCGTAACTCAGGACGTAGAGCTTGACGCCGACGACCTTAAAAAGCTCGCTATGCAGTTCAAGGATGAGTATAAGGCTAAAATAGGCGAGGATTTCCCGAGCGATCCCAAGGATCAGCTCATGGGCGCTATCAAGGCTGTTTTCCGTTCATGGGACAACCCCCGTGCAAACGTTTATCGCCGTGATAACGACATCCCGTATTCATGGGGTACCGCAGTTAACGTACAGTCAATGGCATTCGGTAACATGGGCGATGATTGCGGCACAGGCGTTGCATTCACACGTGACCCGGCTACCGGCGCTAAGGGCCTCTTCGGTGAGTTCCTTACAAACGCTCAGGGCGAGGACGTTGTTGCAGGCGTTCGTACTCCCATGCACATCACAGAGATGGAGCAGAAGTTCCCCGAGGCATTTGCAGAGTTTAAAAATGTTTGCAAGACCCTTGAGGATCATTACAGAGATATGCAGGATATGGAGTTCACCGTTGAGCACGGCAAGCTTTATATGCTTCAGACCAGAAACGGTAAGAGAACAGCTCAGGCAGCTCTTCAGATTGCTTGCGACCTCGTTGACGAGGGTATGAGAACCGAGGAAGAAGCGGTAGCTATGATCGACCCGCGTAACCTTGATACTCTTCTTCACCCGCAGTTTGACGCAGCAGCTCTTAAAGCAGCTACTCCGCTCGGCAAGGGCCTCGGTGCTTCTCCCGGTGCTGCTTGCGGTAAGATAGTATTCACCGCAGAGGATGCAGAGGAGTGGAACGAGAGAGGCGAAAAGGTTGTTCTTGTTCGTCTTGAGACCTCTCCCGAGGACATCACCGGTATGAAGGCTTCTCAGGGTATTCTCACCGTTCGCGGCGGTATGACTTCACACGCTGCCGTTGTTGCACGCGGTATGGGTACTTGCTGCGTATCGGGCTGCACAGCTATCGATATGGACGAAGAAAATAAGAAGTTCACTCTCGCAGGCAAGGAATTCCACGAGGGCGACTACATTTCAATAGACGGTTCTACCGGTAACATCTATGAGGGCATTATCCCGACTGTTGATGCTACCATAGCAGGCACATTCGGCAGAATAATGGGCTGGGCTGATAAGTACAGAACCCTCAAGGTTCGTACCAATGCAGATACTCCGGCTGACGCTAAGAAGGCAAGAGAGCTCGGCGCTGAGGGCATCGGCCTTTGCCGTACAGAGCATATGTTCTTTGAAGAGGACAGAATTGCCGCATTCAGAGAGATGATTTGCTCCGACACCGTTGAAGAGAGAGAAGCTGCTCTTGATAAGATTCTTCCTTATCAGCAGAGCGACTTTGAAAAGCTCTATGAAGCACTTGAGGGTTGCCCGGTAACAATCCGTTTCCTCGATCCGCCTCTTCACGAGTTCGTTCCCACCGAAGAAGCTGACATCAAGAAGCTTGCAGACGCTCAGGGCAAGACCGTTGAGCAGATTAAGGCTATCATCGCTTCTCTTCACGAGTTTAACCCGATGATGGGTCACCGCGGACTTCGTCTTGCAGTAACCTATCCGGAAATCGCAAAGATGCAGACTAAGGCTGTTATCCGCGCCGCTATCAACGTTCAGAAGGCTCATCCGGACTGGACTGTTGCTCCCGAAATTATGATTCCGCTTTCATGCGACGCTAAAGAGCTTAAATATGTTAAGGACATCGTTGTTGAGACTGCAGATGCAGAAATTGCAGCTGCCGGCTCCGATATGAAGTATGAAGTAGGTACCATGATAGAGATTCCGCGTGCAGCTCTTACCGCAGGCGACATCGCTAAGGAAGCTGAGTTCTTCTGCTTCGGTACCAACGACCTTACTCAGATGACTTACGGCTTCAGCCGTGACGATGCAGGCAAGTTCCTCGGTGCTTACTATGACAAGAAGATATTCGAGAGCGATCCGTTTGCTAAGCTTGACCAGGTCGGCGTAGGCCAGCTCATGGAAATGGCTGTTAAGAACGGTAAAGCTACCCGTCCGTCACTTCACTGCGGTATCTGTGGTGAGCACGGCGGCGACCCGTCTTCTGTTGAGTTCTGCCACAAGATCGGCCTCGACTATGTATCTTGCTCACCGTTCCGTGTTCCGATCGCTCGTCTTGCTGCTGCTCAGGCTGCAATCGCAGAGAAGAACAAATAATCAGAGTTTGATTTTGGGCAACCCCAATTTTTAAACCATAACAGGAAAAAGACCTTGCAGAGTAAAATCCGCAGGGTCTTTTTTGCGCATTGTCGGAGTGCCTTAAAGATAAAAAATCAATGTGTGGATTGACGGTTTCGCTTACTTTGATGAGAAAAAAGTCTCCGTCGGCTGAATTTTGTCGCCGAAATGCGCCTTTTGATTGACAATCCGACGTAAACATTTTAAAATATCAAGAAGAGATTTTAAAAGGACGCGAAATATGAAGAAAAAAGTCAGATTGAAAAAGACGGTAAAAAGAAAATTTTTGCTGTTTGTAATTTTGGCCGTTATAATGACGGGGCTTATAGTCGGTGAGCTTACGATAGGGCAAAGAGAGGTAAATGACCCTGCCGTTGAGAGACTTGAGGCAAGACTCGACGAGCCCGCCACGCAGGAGGACACTACCGAGGAGGAGACGACCGAAGAAGAGACTACCGTGGAAACGACAGCCCCTGAAACCGTTCCGGAGACGACCGCATCGGCACCGCCCGTTACGGCTTCGGCAGCCGATTTTAACAATCCCCAAACCGTAGACCCGAACTCGGGCAATTGGGAGCTCACGCTTGTTAACGCAGGGCATAAGCTGCCCGACGGATATGTGCCGTCGCTTGCAAACGCGATAAGCGGAAGCAGCGTGCAACTTGATTCGAGAGTTGTTAAAGCATATCAAGAGATGTACGACGCCGCAAAGAAGGACGGCTGCGTTTTAACTCCGTATGCAGGGTATTGCTCGGTTTCACGTCAAAACGATAATTACAACCGAAAGGTGAGTTATTATAAAAATCAGGGCTTGTCCGATGACGACGCCGCCGCAAAGGCGCGCACGTTTATTTTGCCGGGCGGATATTCCGAGCAAAATCTCGGTCTGTCAATGGATATTGTGAGTGCAAGCTCCGATTTTGCCTCTACAAAGGAGTTTTCGTGGCTTGTAAAAAATGCGCAGGATTACGGCTTTATTTTGCGCTATCCCGAAAATAAAACCGACAAAACGGGTATGAATTATCAGCCGTGGCATTGGCGTTATGTCGGTAAAGAGGCTGCAAAGGCGATGAATAAGAGCGGCCTGTGCCTTGAGGAGTATCTCAAAGCGGCATAAATCAAGACGAAGCTCAAAAAAGGGGAATTATATAATGCTTAACACAAGAGCCGGCGGAGTTTTAATGCATATCACGTCGCTCCCGTCAAAATACGGAATCGGCGTAATGGGCGAAGAGACAAAACGGTTTATACGCCGTATCAAGGATATGGGGTTTTCATATTGGCAGGTGCTGCCGCTTTGTCCTACGAATTTTTACGGCTCACCTTATGCGTCTCCGGCGGCATTTGCGTTGTCACCGCTTCTGATTGACCCGGACACGCTCAAAAATGACGGCTTTGTGTCGGAAGACGACCTTGCAAGAAGCGTATATTACGGCTCGCCTTACACGGCGGACTACGAATTTGCCGCAAAAAGCCGCAGGGAGCTTTTAAAAATTGCGTATCAAAACAAGAAAAACGAAGTATCTGCGGAGACTGAAAACTTCTGCGAGGAGAACCCGTGGTGCGAAGCATATTCGCTGTTTTGTGCCGCAAAGGAAAAATTCGGCGGCAAGCCATGGTATGAGTGGGATGAAAAATTCGCGCGGTACAAAAATGCGCTTAAAAACAGAGACGAGTTGAAAGACGAAGCCGATTTTTATAAATTCGAGCAGTATATCGCCTTTTCTCAATGGCACCGCATAAAGCAGTTTGCCAACGAAAACGGCGTAAAAATACTCGGCGATATGCCGATATACGTCTCAACCGATAGCGCCGATGTTTGGAGCAATACGGGGCTTTTCGAGATAGACGAGCGCAGCTTTGTGCGCCGCAGAGTTTCGGGAGTTCCGCCCGATTACTTCTCAAAGGACGGTCAGCTTTGGGGCAATCCGCTTTATAATTGGGATGTGCTTGAAAAAACGGGCTATGCCTGGTGGCTCAGCCGCATAAAGGACGCTTTTCGACTTTATGATACGGTCAGAATTGACCATTTTCGCGCATTTGCGTCATATTGGGCTGTTCCTGTGGACGAAAAAACGGCGAAAAACGGCGAATGGGTCAAGGGGCCCGGAATGAAATTTTTTGACGCCGTAAAGGAAGAAATGGGAGACGTTCCTATTATTGCAGAGGATCTCGGCGTGTTCGGCGAGGACGTCACACAGTTGCTTGATAAAACTCGGTTCCCCGGTATGCGTGTAATACAGTTCGGCTTTGACCCGTGCGGAAACAGCACACATCTGCCGCATAACTATCCGCTGAATACCGTAGCATATGTCGGCACGCACGACAATACAACGCTGCTTGCGTGGCTTTGGGAGGCAACGCCCGAAGAGCGAGCCTTTGCGCTTGATTACTGCGGATTTACGGGCGATAACTGGGGCGACGGCGGATATTACAGCCCGTCCTGCCGCAAGATTATCGAAACCGTGTGGCGCTCTTCGGCAAAGCTTGTCGTCATTTCTTATCAGGATATGTGCGGCTTCGGCTCGGACGCGCGTATGAATGTTCCCGGCAGAGCGTTTGGCAACTGGCAGTTCAGAACCACCGAGGAAACAATAGACGGTATAGACAAAAATTATTTCAGACACATTAACGACCTTTTCAGACGTACCGGCGGCGAATAATAACGAAAAGCTCCCCCAAGGGGAGCTTTTTTAATGGATTTTATTTATAAGGCGCGGCACTCTAATAGTAATAGGCTCCCTTGTAAAGGGTGATTCCCCACAGTGTGGGGAAATGTCGCGGAGCGACAAAGGGGACGGGCTCCCGTCAGGAGCTGTCTACGAACGAAGTGAGTAGACTGAGGGATTGTTTAGGCTCCCTTGAAAAGGGAGATGCCACCGCAGGTGACTGAGTGATTATTCAGACTCCCTTGAAAAGGGCGATTCTCCACGGTGTGGGGAAATGTCACGAAGTGACAAAGGGGACGGGCTCCCGTCAGGAGCTGGACGCGAGTTTGCGAGCGGACTGAGGGATTAAAAGGTATTGCGCTTTTTATTCAAATTCCATATGCTCCCAAGAAATCCCTCCGGCTTGCCTGCGGCAACCCACCTCCCTTTACAAGGGAGGCAAAATCCCTCCGGCTTGCCTGCGGCAACCCACCTCCCTTTACAAGGGAGGCAGAATCCCTCCGGCTTGCCTTACGGTAAATCACCTTCCTCTGCAAGAGAGGAGAGGTTGAGCGAAGAGAGAAAAGTGAACAGCGAATAATGAAGTGAGCGGACGAAGGGTAGACGAAAGAAAAGCGAGACGAGAGTAAAATGCGAAAAGTAAAGAAACGGCAAGTATCAAAGGATACTTGCCGTTTTTGGAGCAGGTGAGGGGAATCGAACCCCCGTATTCAGCTTGGGAAGCTGATGTTCTGCCATTAAACTACACCTGCTTACGTGCTACGCTGAATATTTTATCATTATTTTTGCAATAAATCAATAGTAATATGATACGCGGCACAGCTTAGCGGGGTAGGTCGCGCTGTCGCTTAATATTACAGCTTTTCCACGGAGAGCCTCAGCCTTTTCAAATCGTTTTCGTCGGGATGAGACAGAGCACGGTCAAAGTTTTCAATCAGCATATCGAGATTCGGCACGGGATTCGGCAGGCTTTTCATTTTGACATAGCGCTCCCTGACCGTTTGCGGCATTTTCCCCTGACACATATACTCACCGACTGTGATGTTGCTGTCGTTAATACTCTTTTTTGTATTTGCGAGGATTTTTTTGAAGTACTCCTCGTCTCCGCCGAAGCCCGCCGTTCCGAAAAGAAAAATCCTTTTATTTTTCAGCTTTTCGAGCAAATCCAAGGTCGCCTTGTCGGCGGTTCCCTTATCCGTCCAAAAGCCTATAAATAAAATGTCGGATTGTGTATCGGCGTTTTCGCTCACTCCGAAATAATTGCAGTTTTCCTCCGGCAGCGCGTCGCGAATGGCGTCGGCGAGCAGCCTCGTGTTGCCTGTCGGGCTGCTGAAAATAATTGAATAGCTTTTATCTGTCATGGTGAACCTCTTTACTTGTGCGGCATATCACATATGCGGCGAAATTATGTTATAAATTATTATATAATTATGACGGCAAACAGTCAACAGCCGCAAATGCCGAAAGCTTATACAAAAAGTAAGCTTTTCTGTGAACGGCAATAAAAAGGCTTTCGTTTCAGGTGAGACGAAAGCCTTGATTTTATGTGTTTATGCTTGACGTTACGGCTTTGAGCCGCGCTTCAACAGCCTTTTCAGTCCTTGAGCTCGTCAACATACTCGGTATGCTCACGCAGATACTTTTTGTCCTCGGGCTTAAGGTCAAGACCTATGGTTCCGCCCGGATTCATAAGGTAATCGGGGTCAAAATAGTTTTTAAGCGTGCGGATTATGCCGTATTCCTTTTCGCCGAGGTAGCCCTCAAGCCACGGGGCAAACATCTTTCCGATACCGTGGTGGTGGCTGATGGCCGCTCCGCTCTTCTGTATAGCGTCGAGAATTGTTGCGTGATAAGCACGGAACTCCTCTTCGTCCTGCATTTTAGTCATAAAGATGAAGTAGAGGTTTGCGCCCTGCGGATAGCAATGCGACATATGAGTTGTAACGATTGTGTTCGGAAGCTTATGGCAAACCTCACGAACCTCACGGTGAACACGAGCCATATTTGACCAGTTGACCGTGCACTCAAGCGTATCAATCATAAAGCCGAAATCCATGAGTGTATCGCGAAGATACGGGTCGTTGAAGCGACCCTTTTCCCAGCCCTTGCATACGTAGCCGGTCATCGGGATACCGCCGTGCTTAACGGCAATTTTCATTATGTTATGAGCAACGTTTCTTGAGAAGCCCTTTTCGCCGTCTGTAAATCCGAGGAAGAGACAGCGCTCAAAGTCCTTGTAGCCCAATTTATCAAGAAGAGGCTCAAGCGGCGTTTCGTCAACGTTGTAAAGATGGAGCATTAATGAAGTCTCCTCCGGGTCTGAAAGACGGAAAACAGAGGAGAAGCCGCACTCACACTGCATCATTTCACGAGCGGCGCGCATAGCTGTCGGCCAGTCCTTGAACATATAAGAAAAGCGTTTTCTGTTTTCGGGCATCCAGCGGAAAAACTTGAGCGTGACCTCGGTAAGAACGCCGAAGGTGCCCTCACCGCCCATCATGACCTGATTGAGATTCGGTCCCGTTGCCTCTCTCGGATAGTGACTTGTCTCGATTTTACCTATCGGTGTGGCGTATTTCTGCGAAACAACTATATCGGCTATGGTGCCGTAATAGGTGCTGTTCTGACCGGCACCGCGTGTGACGGTCCAACCGCCGACGGAGGAATATTCAAACGACTGCGGGAAGTGGCCGCAGGTGTACGGACGCTTTGCGCCGAAAAGGCTCTGAGCGTTTTGAAGCGTTTCCTCAAGCTTTGGTCCGGACATACCTGCCTGAACGGTAATGGTCTGGTCGGTCTCATTGAATTTAATGACCTTGTTGAAGTTGCGGCGCATATCAAGAGAAACGCCGCCGTTAATGGGCTCAACGCCTCTTGTAACCGACGAGCCGCCGCCGTAAACATAGAGCGGTATTTTATTCTTTGTGACGTAGGCTACGATTTTCTCTATCTGCTCGCTTGTCTCCGGAAAAACAACAAGGTCGGGAAGAGAGTCAAAACGACGGTGACGCATTCTGAGAAGATCGTACATTGTCTGTCCGTAGGAAACGGCGAGACGGTCGTAGTCGCTCTGTGAGACGTTCTTTTCGCCGACTATTGCGGCAATGGCCTTTACGTGCTTTTTGTCAATCTTCGGAGCGTGCTCTTCGCCGAGATTTACGGGGTCAAGACCCAAATCGTCATTATACTGCATAAACTCCTCGTCCTTGAGATTGCAGCGTTTTTTAACATATTTGTAAAGGCTCTCCTTCGGATATTTGAAGAAGTCGGGGTCGCCCCAGCGGAAAATTGAACGATAGCTGTTCTCAGGTGCTCTTTGAAGCATCCATTTAGGCTCAAAGCCCTTATACGGTTTTGTACTCATTATCAGTGTCCTCCTGTTTGAAAATGATGTAGGTATTTTTCTATTGGCTTTAATCTTGAGGCAAGGTGAGAATACGCCTTGCCGTAAATTTTCATATAGGTTCGGTGGTTTTCCTCGTTCGGAATAAATACGTCTTTTTTATGTACCATATGCTCTATGGCGTCCTCATAGCTGCCGTAAACGCCCTGTGAAATAAACGCGACCATGGCACAGCCGACTGCACTCGCCTCGTGAGTCTGAATACGGTGTACGGGCAAGCCGAACACATCTGCGGCAATTTGACATACAACCGGGCTGCTGGAGCCGCCTCCGCCGGCATAAAGCTCATCTACCGTGACGCTTGAGCGTTTTTGCATTTTAACGAGCCCGTGGTACAGCTCTAAGCAGATGCCCTCTATTATGGCACGATACAAATGATAACGCGTATGGAAATCCGAAAAGCCTATAATTGCGCCGCTCGCGTTCGGGTTTGTGATGCCCGGAGTCCAAAACGGCTGTAAAATAAGTCCGCCGGAGCCGGCCTCAATATCCTTGATTTTATCGTCAAGATAACGCTCTATGCAAACGCCCTCTTCGGCGGCGTCAACCTTATCCTTCGCGGCAAACTGCTCTATAAACCACGAAATCATCCAAAATCCGCGATAGACCTCGAATTCGGGATTGAACATATCGTTCGGAACAGCCGGATAAGCCGGCATATAAGGCTGCGGTTCAAAATATTTTTTAACCGCCATCTGTAAGGTTGAGGTCGTGCCGAAGGAAATTGCTGCTCGGTTTGATTTTACAACGGACATACCGATGGTTTCACAGCCCTTGTCGGAGCCGGTTGCTATAAGCGGAAGTCCCATTGGGATGCCCGTTTTTTCGGACGCATCTTTTGTGATTTTACCTATGACCTCGCCCGACGGAACAAGCTCACAGAGCTTTTCGGACGGAACATTGCACACGCAGCGCGTGAGAGCACCGGGTTTCATCCAACGGCGGTTTTTGTAATCAAACGGTACGTGACCTATCATATTTGCCACGGAATCCTTAAGCTCGCCCGTCAAAAGATAGTTGAGGTATGACGGCAGCATAACGTATTTGTCTGTTTTGGCCCATATTTCGGGCTCGTTTTGCATAATCCAGTTGCCGGTAGAGGCTCGGTAAATCATATCTACCGATTCTCCCATTCCCACAAGCGAAAACAATGCGCGTTTTGCTGCCGGAATCTGTCCGTCCTCGTCGGCCTCACGCTCGTCGAGCCATAATATTATGTCGCGAAGCGGACGTTTGTCCTTGTCGAGGCAAAGCACCGTGTCACGTATGCAGGTAAGGCATACGGCTGTTATGCGGTCAAGCTTATCGGCATTTCTCTCGATAACCTTTTTTGACATTTCGGCTATAATGTTAAAATAAAAATCCGGGGTCTGTTCTGCCCATCCGGGCTGTTTTGATAAATAAGGAACCTTGTATTTTTGCTGCTCCTTATCCTCAAAGTCTCCACTCTCATTGACAAGCAAGCATCTTGCACTCTGCGTGCCGACGTCAAAGGTCAGCACAAGTGACTGTTCCATTAAAGATTTTCCCCTCTTTCTTTTTTAAGGTTGCTTCTTCTCGTCCTTCAGGATATTGCTTGTTGCAATCAAATCCACGCCGAGATTGAGAATATTCGGTACAACGACTTCCTCTCGTCCGAGTCGTTTTGAAACGGTGATACGGTTTACCTCGTGCATCAGGTCGAAAATTCTGTTTTTGGGAATCGGCCCCGATACGCGAACGGGCAGAACCGGTACCGAAGGGAAGGCGGTGCGCACCGTTGTGCAAACGGTACGACGCGGGTCGGTCATTTCGCTTACGGCGAATTCTTTGCCCCTTTTGCAGGTGTTGCCGGTCACAACAAGCTCGTCGCCGTCTGATGTAATCGTCATTCTGCACGAACGGGGACAAACGATGCAAACCAATTCTTTTGTCATTTTACACCGTCTCCTTTACCGAGTCTTTCCAGCCGAAGCTCCACTCGGCTGTTTTCGTTTAATTCGCATGCGCTGAAATCAATCGTGAGATTTTCCATTTCGGGCGGACGCATAAATGCGTAACGCTTTTTAAGTATTTCCTTACCGTCCGCGTAAATATGAAGCACACAGTTGTTTTCCTCCTCGCGGACGCGGAAATACAGGTCTGTTTTACTGTTATCCTCGTTGAGATTGAGCCTTTGCGGCACTGCGTACAATAAGCCGTCACCCGGGGTTATCTCAATAAGCCGTCTTTCTCTGCCCGAATAAGCAGCGGCTGACTTTCCCGCCTGCTCGGCGTTTTGCGAAACAAAGTCAACCAAATCGTTGACGTGCAAAGCGTTGCCGCAGCTGAATACTCCGTCGATGCTCGTCATACACTGGCCGTCGCATACGGGACCCTTTGTGCGTGGGTCAAGCTTTACTCCGACGGACTCGGCGAGCTCGTTTTCCGGAATCAATCCGACCGAGAGAATCAGCGTGTCACATTCGACGCGGCTCTGTGTGCCGGGTATCGGAGCCATATTTTCGTCAACCTTTGAAATCTCAACTGCTTCGAGCCTGTCAACTCCGAACACGCGAGTGACGGTGTGCGACAGGTGCAGCGGAATGTCATAATCGTGCAGGCATTGATGCAGGTTTCTCGTAAGTCCCGACGGCGTAGGCTTTGCCTCATAAACGCCGAGAACCTTTGCACCCTCAAGCGTAAGCCGGCGCGCCATGATAAGTCCTATATCTCCCGAGCCGAGAATTACGCATTTTTTGGCGGGCATAAGCCCGAGCAGATTTGTAAAATGCTGTGCGGTTCCGGCCGTGAAAACGCCTGCAGGACGCGTACCGTGAATAAATACCTGCTTGGCGGTACGCTCGCGGCAGCCCGTAGCCAGCACAAGCGCTTTTGCCGTAAATATCGAAACGCCGCTTCTGCCGACGGTATGCACCGTAAAGCCTCCGTCGCCGTTTTTGTCTATTTTCGTGACAAACGTCAGGGTGCTGTATTCGATATTGCGTTTGTACAGCTCATCCTCAAACCGCTCGGCGTATTCCGGACCGGAGAGCTGCTCGCCGAAGTGATGAAGACCGAAACCGTCATGAATGCACTGCTTGAGTATTCCTCCGAGCCTTGCCTCTCTTTCAAGAAGGAGAACCTTGGCACCGTTATCGTGAGCGCTTATTGCCGCCGCAAGTCCGGCAGGACCGCCGCCGACAACGAGTACGTCATAGTTACCTGTCGTCATCACTCTTCGCCTCCTTCGTTTACCTTTGTTTCGCCGTATGTTATCACCGCTTCCGCCGAGGATTTTTTAACCTCATACAGCGGAACGCCGAGGAATTCGGCAATTATTTTGGTGACAAGCGGCGAACAGAAGCCGCCCTGACAACGTCCCATTCCCGGTCTTATGCGCTTTTTGATACCGTCAACCGTCGGAACGCATATCGGGGATTTCAAAGCGTCGAGAATTTCGCCCTTGCTGATTTGCTCGCAGCGGCAAATAATCTCGCCGTAGTCGGGATTTTCGGCTATCATTTTTTCTCTTGTATCGTCGTCCATTTCGCGAAGCACGGGAACGCCCTTGCGAATGGGATTATAATTGTTGTTTTTTTCAACCGTCTCGGTATTGCCGAGCATATCGACCGCAAGCTCCGCCATATCGACGGCAACCGCGGGAGCGGTTGTAAGTCCGGGGGATTGAATACCGGCTACGTGAATCAAATTCCTTGTTCTTCTGCCGGGTTCAAGTATAAAATCCTCCTCAAAGGTAGGAGCGCGAACGCCAGTGAAATAAGTGATTATATCACGTTTTGACAGCGCCGGCATTGTTTGAGTCTGCTTGTCGAAGACGGTTTTAATGCTCTCGGCACGTGTTTCCGTGTTTTCCTTTTCAACCGTTTCTACGGCGTCGGGTCCGACGAGAAGATTATCGTGGACGGTGTGCAATATGCCGCCGCCCTTTGAATGGGTTTTACCGTGAACGCTTATGTCCTTTACGGAGGCTACCGAGTGCATATATGCGCCTGCTTTTTGGTCAAGAATCGAGTTGGTTCCTCGACGCGGATGAATCGAGAAAAATCTGTCATCCGCCATGGCGGCAATATCCTCGGCAAAAACACCTGCGGCGTTGATAACGATTTTCGGATGAATAACGCCTCTGTTGGTGGTAACGCTTATAATGTTATGCTCCGACACCTCCATGGAAAGCACGGCGGTGTTAAGACTTACCTGTGCGCCGTTTTGAACGGCGTTTTCGGCATAGGCTATGGTGAGTCCGTACGGGCAAACACAGCCTGCGCTCGGATTATACATTGCGAATTTTGTCTCCGGTGTGAGGTTCGGCTCGCGGCGCATAAGCTCCTTGCCCGAGATTATCTCGGTGTCCTCTATGCCGTCGTGATGCTTCCGCCAAAAAGCATACAGACCGATAAGCGGCTTCAGCGCGGCGTTGCGGAAAAGCACATATTGACCTACCTGCTTAAACGGAACGTCAAGCTCGCGGCAAACGTCTGCATACATATGGTTTGCGCGGCGAATGTACTTGTGCTTGAGCGAGCCTTTGCCGAGGTCGATTCCGGGGTGCACCTCGCCGTCGTTGCGTCCCGACGCCTGAAGTGCAAGGTCCGCCTCCTTGTCTACAAGTAAAACGTCAAGCTTCCACTTGGTCAGCTCTCTTGCTATCGAAGCACCTGAAATGCCGCCGCCGATAACAAGCACGTCGGGCGTTCTGCCCTCGAGAAAATCATCCTTGAGAGACGGCAGACGCGTCGGAGCGGGCTGCTCGCCTGTGTAAACAATATCGTTGACAATATGCGTTGTGCTGAATTTTTTTGCCGCCGCTTGGCAAGCCGCGACGATTTCGCCCCAATCGGAGCTTTTGCCTCGAACGAAAATCGAGCCGTTCTCCTCCGAAGCACTGAATTTTCCGCCGAAAGTCTTTTTCAATTTTTTGTTAATTGATGATATGTTCATAACTTCAAGCCTCTTTTAATCAGCCTTGCAGTCGGTCACGCGCCCGACTGTGCATAAAAAATATGTCGGTTAACTGACCGACTGATAAGACAAGTATAATTCCGCAAAAAGCGTTTGTCAATACTTTTAACTAAAAAAATCACTCTTATGTATTTTTTTTGTGAATATTGTTTTGTAGACATTGCCGATTGTTCGTGTTATACTTTAAGAAATTTTGCAGGAGGGTATTATGGCAGCTCAAAGACCCGAAAATATAAACGAAATCATACTTGATACTGCTGAGGAGCTTTTAAAGGTAAATTCTTTTTCGGAGGTGACTCTCGCGAAAATAGCCGAAAAGGCGAATATTTCGAAGGGCACGCTGTATTACTATTATAAAAGCAAAAACGAAATACTTTTTGCCGTTACCGACCGCTATCTTTCACGCCAATGGGACGAGCTGATACAATGGACGGAAAACAAGGAAAAGGATACCTCGCCGCACCGTCTTGTAAATTATGTAATCGAGAGAAATATAGCCTATGCCGGGCTCAGGCTTCACCTCTTTGACGCGGCATTGCTCGGCGACGAGGAAATCAGAGCTAAGTTGATTCATCGCTACGATGAATTCCAAAAGCTCATTTCGGCAAAAATCGCCGAGAGAACAGACGTTGTTTCGGCCGACTATTTCACTTGGCTTATTTTGATGGTTTCCGATGGTATTATTATTCAAAACAGCCTTAAAAACGAGTCCTTCGATACTCGGAAATTTCTTGAGAACAGCACCGAATACATTAAAAAAATCGAGAATATGCATAAGCCGCAATAAACGAAAGCCTCCGTCTTAATAACGGAGGCTTTTTACTGCCGTAAAAGCGGAAAAGGGAAACGAAAAAATTATACTTTGTGTTTTTTCTTTTTGCGCAAGGCTGCTGTGACGCCTGTTACGCCGCCGCTGACAAGCAGCAGGGAAATCCATAAAGCGAGGTCGCTTGCGTTGCCTGTTCGGGGAGACTTCGTATCGCCCGGCAGCTTAGCTGTTACGGTGTCGGCTTTCTTAATTTCGTTTATACCGTCTTTGCCGCTGTAATATTTATCACAGCCGCCGCAGTGCCAATACTCTATGTTGCCCTCGGCAGTCTTAGTTGCCGCCTTTGCATCGATGTGCTTTAAGTCGGTGTGGTTGTTTGAATCAGGCTTTCCGTAAGCCTTGCCGCAGACCTCGCAAATCGCCTTGTCCTTGCAGGTTGCCGTTCCGCCGGAGCAATCCTTTGTTTCAAGCCCATTGCAGCCGTCCACCGTGCATTGACGGGTGTGCGTGCCGTCGCCGTTCGATACCCATTCACCGAAGGTGTGCCCGCCGTTTACCGTCACGGTCATCTCGGCGGTGTTGCCTGCCTTATCGGTGACAATGATTTTCTGTTCGCCGTCCGCAGGAGAGAGAGTAAAGCCGCCGTTTTCATCAAGCGTGACCTTTGTGCCGTTTACGGTAACTGTATCTATATACTTCTCGTCAATTGTAACTGTCTGTGCCTCGCAGTAGGTCTTGCCGTTTTCAATGCCGCCGATGACCGGGCTTGTGCCGTCAAGCACAATGCCGTCCGAGCAGATGTAGTCCGTATTGCCTGCATTATCGGTCAGTCTGACATAGATAATGTATTCGTTATCGGGGTCAATGCCGAGCGGTGCGGTGTACGCTGTGAAGGTCATGCCCGCAAGTTCCGATTCGGTAAGCGCCTTATCGCTCAGCAGGTATTCGATTTTAACCGCTTCGCCGCTGTTGTCCGCAGCGGTAACGGTTACCGTCTGCGTATCCTTAAAGAACAAACCGAAGGTGATGGTGTTGAAGAAAGACTTCCAGCCGTTTTCGGCAATCTTGATTTCGCCTGTAGGCACCGCAATGTCACGCCACTTCGCCGTGACAGTCATATTTTCGGCAGGCATGGTTGTCGGGAATGCTTTATCCCAGCCGTTGAACTGATAGCCATCTCTTGTCAGGGTCGGCGCGGTAATCGGTGTGCCGTAATCCTGCGTTATGGTAATATCCGCTTCGCCGTTTTCGGGCTTGACTGTGACGGTATATTGATTGATCTCCCACTTCGCCCAGTATTCCTTGTTGCCTGTTTCGGTGTCGCTGATTGCCGTAACAGGAGAGCCCGCCAAAGCTTCGTTATCATACCAGCCCTTGAAGGTGTACCCGGTACGCGTCACATCTGTCGGGAGTGTTGCGCCCACGCCGTAGGTGTATCCGGTGACATTGCCGCTGTTGATAGTGCCGTCGCCCGCGTTCAGCGTGACGGTGTAGGCATTTGCTTCCCACTTCGCCCAGTATTCCTTATTGCCCGTTTCGGTGTCGCTGATTGCCGTAACAGGAGAGCCGGTCAGATTTTCGTTGTCATACCATCCCTTGAACGTATATCCCGTATAGGTCATATCGTCTGCCGTCGGAAGCGTTGCACCCACGCCGTAGGTGTATTCGGTGACATTGCCGCTGTTGATGGTGCCGCCGTTTGTGTGCAGTGTTACGGTGTAGGTGTTGGGAGCAAACTGCGCCGTGAGCTTGGTAACGTCCGCCGGAACGTTGTCGCCGGGGGCGTAGAGCTTACCGTTGCTTCCGAGCCACATGAAGTAGCTATCTGTATTTTCGTCCGGGCGGGTCATGCCGTCGGACGCAGGCGCGGTAAACTCGCTGCCGTTTTTCACGATGATTTGAATATCCTCGGAGCTACCGCCCAGCTTGCCGCCGCCAAGGTCAAGGGTAACGACCTTCAGTCCGCCAGAGCCCAGTGTGTCAGGGTTCAGGACTTCAAGGACGGGGCGGAAACCGCGGTACGGGTAGGAGCTCGTAGCAGAGTTGAGGCGCCAGTAGCGGGCCGAAAAGTACCCGCGATCCGCACGGAACGACGCGCCGCCAGAAAAAGTATCCTGTCCCCGTGAATACATTTCATTCCAGTTTTGGATATATCCGCTGTTCTTGTTCAGCATCGTGTCCCATTCGTTGCTTTGGGGCGTGCCGCGTTGGGAATCGCCCGAACCTGTAGAGCTACTTCCCACAGACGGCGCACGCAGCGTATAGCCCACGCCGCCGCTGGCATAATCTTTGCCGAAAATCAAATCTGCGGTATTCAGGGTATTCCAGCTTACATCATTCGTTACGACATAGTCCGCCACAAACAGGCTGTGGGCGTATTTGTTCTGCTGTGCATATTCCTCGGTGGTCGCCATCGCAGACGTGAGCTTGTAGGCTTCTATTGTTCCCGCATAGGTAAAGGGAACATAGTGCAGCGACGTATCCGGCAAAGAAACCGCACCATCTGAGTTTCCGCCGTTTGCTGTGCCGGGAATGCTCGCGCCGGAGAGGTCAAAGTAATAGGTGCCGCCGGGAGAGAGGGTGAACTGCTCGTCAGGCTGATTTTCCACCGTCAGCGCAATGTCTGTGAACTTACTTGCGTAATCGGTATTATAATCGCCGTTATACTGTTCATTGAATACCTTCAGGGTATAGTCGCCCAGTGCAATGTCAGACGGGATTTTGATTTCAACCGTTCCGCTTTCGGCAGTAGGCTGTGCTACTCTGCCATAATACCGTGCGCCGCTGCTATCCGCCAGGATGACAGAGATATATTCATTTGTCCCTGCGGTCGCCCCGGTGTAATGCAGCGTAATGGTATCGCCGGGGTCGCCGCTGGCGGTTGTTTCCGTTACGGCAAAATTGCGGCTACTATCTAAAAGGGTCAGCTTCCACTCGTTGCCGCTGTATGCGGAAACTGCGGTCAGCCCTCCGTCGGGCTTTCCGCCCGCGGCGGCGGATGTGAAGAGGACAGAGTTCAGATTTAGGTTAAAAGCGGGACGCACACCCCGCGTTCGGTAGATGCGAATAGTGTACCCAGAGTAGTGGACAGAACCATCAGGATCCACGACGGCGACATAATAAGCATGGGAGCCGGGGGAGCGCAGCCACCAATGGCTTGTCGCCCAAGTCGGATGCTCGGGATCCACGACACGCAAATCCTCTTTTACCGCATTTGCCTCTTTTGAGGAAAGCGGCCAGAATACAGCGTTATCCACCTGCCCTCCTGCTACACAGTCGGTATTTTCTCCGTTGTGACTTCCGCTTGTAAGCGTCCGTTTCTTTACGGCAGCATTTTCTTTTGTCGTCAGCTTTCCGGCAAGCGCGTCTATTGCGGTTTTCAAATCACTCGGCGCATATTCGTTGCTAGAGCAATCGTTGTCAAACACAGCTTCTCCCATGCTGCCCGCTGCAAGCAGGGTCATATCCCCCTGTGCGCTTGTAACACCGTTTCCGTCATAGCCGATAACTCGCCATGCGGCAGGCTTATTTTCTTGGCTTTGCCCGAAATACACGGTCGGTGCGCTCGCTGTGTTTACAGTTTTATTCAGTGCGTCTGTGCCGTTCTGTATCGTCTTTTGCAGACGCAAGCGCAGCGTGCTTTCCTTATGAATATTGTAATCTGCCATCGTGCGTCCGTTCTCAAGCTCTTTTTCGCCCAAAAACAGTCTTTGCGCATCGGGAGAAAAGCCTGTTTTATCACGAATTTTCTCCTTGATATTGTCAATGCTGTCGCCCGACACAACCTCGAGCGTTAAATTTGCCTGACCGACAATTTTCAAGTCAATGTAAATCTCAAATGCACTTGCCATCATCGGCATAAAGCTCATCATCATACAAAAGGCGAGCAGGATACTTAGTAGTCGTTTTTTCATTTTGCGTTACCTCCGGGTCGATATGACTTTTTGCGTTTCACGGTAATAGCCGTGCAAGCTCCGCCGCTGACAAACAGCAGGGAAATCCATAAAGCGAGGTCGCTTGCGTTGCCTGTTCGGGGAGACTTCGTATCGCCCGGCAGCTTAGCTGTTACGGTGTCGGCTTTCTTAATTTCGTTTATACCGTCTTTGCCGCTGTAATATTTATCACAGCCGCCGCAGTGCCAATACTCTATGTTGCCCTCGGCAGTCTTAGTTGCCGCCTTTGCATCGATGTGCTTTAAGTCGGTGTGATTGTTTGAATCAGGCTTTCCGTACGCCTTGCCGCAGACCTCGCATACCGCTTTTTCGGTGCAGGTGGCTGTGCCGCCCGAGCAAGCCATTGTTTCAACACCCTTGCAGCCGTCCACGGTGCATTCACGGCTATGCGTGCCGTCGCCGTTTGATGTCCATTCACCGAAGGTGTGCCCGCCGTTTACCGTCACGGTCATCTCGGCGGTGTTGCCTGCCTTATCGGTGACAATGATTTTCTGTTCGCCGTCCGCAGGAGAGAGAGTAAAGCCGCCGTTTTCATCAAGCGTGACCTTTGTGCCGTTTACGGTAACTGTATCTATATACTTCTCGTCAATTGTAACTGTCTGTGCCTCGCAGTAGGGCTTGCCGTTTTCAATGCCGCCGATTACAGGCCGGATATTATCGAGCGTTATGCGGTCGGAGCGAAGATATGTTATGTTCATGCTCTCGTCAACAAGCATTGCATAAACAACATATTCTTCGTTAGGCTCTATTAAAAACGGCTCATCATACGCACGGTACACAAGAGAGCCGAGCTCCTCTTCGGAGAGGTCCCGATTGGTCACCAGATAAGAGACAAACACGGTTCCGCTGTTATCGGAGGCGTTTATCGTCACCGTCTGCGTGTCCTTAAAGAACAGACCGAAGGTGAGCGTGTTTAAGAATTCGCGCCATTTATTTGTGCCTATGATAATTTCGCCCGTGGGCTTTTCAATATCCTTCCATCTCGCTTTAAGCGTTATATTTTCGGCAGGCATGGTCGCGGGAATTTCCCTGTCCCAGCCGATAAAGGTGTAGCCCTCTCTTGTCGGGTCGGCAGGGGCGGTAATTGCCGTGCCGTAGTCCTGTGTAATGGGTGCGATTTCGTTGCCGCCTGCCGTATCAAAGGCTATTGTATACTGATTGATTTCCCATTGTGCTTTAACCGTTATATTCTCCGCCGGCATGGTTTCGGGGATTTCCTTATCCCATCCCTTAAAGGTATAACCTTTTCTTGTCGGGTTGGCGGGAGCGGCAATCTGCGTGCCATAGTCCTGCGTAATCGGAGCAATTTCGCTGCCGCCTGCAGTATCAAAGGTTATTGTGTAGGTATTCGCTGTCCGTTTTGCATACAATGTTATGTTATCGGTGACTTTATCGCTTGCATAATCCCACGCCGTGCCGTCGGCCTTGTTCCAGCCACCGAAGGTATAGCCCGGTGTGGCGGCGGGAGCATCAGGACGCGTCGCGAGAGTGCCGGAGGGCAGAACCTGCTTTGCGTATTCACTGTCGCCGTCCTTGTAGGTCACGATGACGCCGGTCATATTGCCGTAAATATACAGACCGCCGTAGAAGAGGCCCCAGTCAACATGGCTTGGATTTACACTGGAAGTTCCGCCGATCACCGTCTTGCCTTTGAAGGCGGTAATACCGTTATCTTCTGCAAGACAGGTGATCTTACATGCCTGATTTAGGTGAACCTCACCGTATACCTCGCCGCCGTTGGCGTAAATTGTGGTCATATACGCAGCATTGATAGCGTATCTGCCGTTGTTTTTGATCAGGCCGCCGGTCAACGTGATCACGCCGGTTGTGTCTCCGTTCGCCATCGGACCAAAAGCGTATATGCCGCCGTGAAAGGCCTCTCCGGTCGTTAATCTGTTTGGTGTTGAGCAGCCGACAATGCTGCCGGCGTTCATGGTGAACGAACCGTCTGAGAGGAACAGGCCACCGCCTCTATTGGCTATGCAGCCGACGATATTGCCGCCGTTCATGGTGAGTGCGCCGCTGCCGATGATCACGCCGCCGCCTTCCACCCCGTTGGAGAAGAAGATCCGGCTGCCCGTGCCGCCTGTGATGATGCCACCATAGACGGTCTCTGTACCGCTGTCGTCCAGCACCCAAGGTTCTGCGCCGTTAACCTTGAATTTGTGCTCCGCCGTGGGATTGCTGTCGATAAGGGTCAGGTCGCCGGTGATGCCGCTCTTATTATCGAGGATAATAACGCTGCCGCTGCCGGTCATTTTCAGAACATAGCCGTTGAGATCGAGGGTGACCTTGCGGAGGATGGTCAGGGAGTTGCTGATGTCGATATCCTTCGTCAGCCGGATGACATCCGCCGTACCGTCCGCCAAAGCGGCGACCAGCTCTTGTTCCGTTTCGACTTTCCTGTTTGTCTCACCCGCGGCAAACGCCGTAGTCGGCACAAGGCAGAACAGCATACATAGGGCGAGCAGGATACTGAGTATTCGTTTTTTCATATTCTGTTACCTCCGTTTTCGTGTAGGTCGGCTCAGTCAAGAGCGGTTATTGTAATGGTACCTCTGAAGCCACCGAGATAAGTATTGTATGCCGAATTTTCAAACCACAACT